>OGLJ01001504.1_pt1 | contig 18899 bp, 10 predicted proteins | sample 1572801 | NCBI WGS metagenome assembly OGLJ01 (sample SAMEA2581877, study PRJEB24529) | metagenome | biome: Human gut stool | place: China | collected 2011
TTGGCTGATAGTTCCATAAATGGTTGCATTTAAATTAAACAAATATAGAAAATTCAAACGATAAATTGGTTACTTTTGCATCAGTTTTCAATAAAGGTAACATTTTCGGTATGGAGATTGATAAGAATCTGAAAGGACACGCATTGGCATTTACAGCCAACGTGATGTGGGGGCTGATGTCCCCCATCGGTAAATCGGCATTGGCAGAGTTCTCAGCGCTTTCGGTAACCACCTTCCGCATGGTAGGTGCCGCAGCAGCTTTCTGTGACATGGTGAAGATTTTTTTTGCTTCTCTGTTTGCCCTTGTTTTCAATCAGGGGATATTTATATTCGGATTGTCTCTCACTTCTCCGATAGACGCATCTATCGTAACAACAACTTCACCTATCATCACCATGATTGTGGCAGCTATCTATCTGAAAGAACCGGTTACCAACAAAAAGGTTTTGGGCATCTTTATCGGAGCAATGGGAGCGTTAATCTTAATTCTAAGCAGTCAGGCAGTAAGTGCAGGAGGAGGAAGCATTTGGGGAGATTTACTTTGCATGATTGCGCAACTTAGCTTCTCCATCTATTTAACCGTATTCAAAGGGTTATCCCAACGCTATTCGGCCATCACGATTAATAAGTGGATGTTTATCTATGCATCCATCTGTTATATTCCTTTCTCATACCAGGATATAGCAAGCATTAAGTGGGACAGCATTTCGACAGCCGCCATCTATCAAGTACTTTATGTGGTACTATGTGGAAGTTTCATTGCTTACATCTGCATCATGACCGCGCAAAAACTGATGCGCCCTACAGTAGTAAGCATGTATAATTATGTACAGCCTATTGTTGCTTCTATTGCTGCTATTTTAATGGGAATCGGAAGCTTCGGCTGGGAAAAAGGAGTTGCGATCGCATTGGTATTTCTTGGAGTCTACTTTGTGACTCAAAGTAAATCGAAAGCAGATTTGGAAGGTGTGTCATAACTCACCACAGAATTTTGACACACCTTTATCATTATTTCAGATCTTCAAAATAGGTATCGAGTAGGCTCTTGGCAGCAACAAAAGAGGTCAGATTTCCCCTGAGCACTTGTTGCTCTTTTTCTTGTAACATCGATTCGATCTTGGCATTATGATAGAAACTGTCACGTAACTGTTCATTGATGCTTTCATACATCCAGTATTTACTTTGTTCGTTACGGCGATATTCAAAATAGCCATTACCTTTCACAAAATCGATATACTCATACACCATATCCCATATTTCCTTTACCCCAAGATTGTAGAATCCGGAATATGTGAGTACACGCGGTGTCCATCCGGAATCGGGAGCGGGAAAAAGATGCAAAGCATTACGGAACTGAGCAGCGGCTAATTTGGCTTTATCGATATTGCTACCATCAGCCTTATTAATCACAATACCATCTGCCATTTCCATGATACCGCGTTTGATACCTTGAAGTTCGTCTCCCGTACCGGCCAACTGAATCAACAGAAAGAAATCGACCATCGAGTGAACAGCCGTTTCACTCTGTCCCACTCCCACCGTCTCTACAAATATCTTATCGAAGCCGGCCGCTTCACACAGAATGATTGTTTCACGGGTTTTACGGGCTACTCCTCCCAAAGAACCGGCGGAAGGGCTAGGACGTATAAATGATTTAGGATGCACTGAAAGCTGCTCCATACGGGTTTTATCACCCAAAATACTTCCTTTGCTGCGTTCACTGCTCGGGTCGATGGCTAAAACAGCTAACTTACCTCCCTTTTCGAGAACGTGCAATCCAAAGACATCAATCGAGGTGCTTTTACCGGCTCCCGGTACACCACTGATACCTACACGGATTGAATTTCCGGAATAGGGCAGACATTTTTCAATAACTTCCTGGGCAGTAGCCTGATGTTCAGGACGCACACTTTCTACCAAAGTCACAGCCTGACTCAAGATCGTCACATCTCCCTTGACAATCCCCTCCACAAACTCACTAACCGACAATTGACGCTTCTTTACCTTCCGTTTCAGATAAGGATTTACAGATGACGGTTGTTCAATGCCTGCATTCACAACCAAACCTTTATACGCTTCGTTATTCTCAGGATGTTCCATGGCAGATATTAATTATGTGATTCGTTATTCGTAGCTTTTACATCGATCTCCACTTTCGGTTGCACCGGATCATTGGTGATCATCAGGATACGTAAATGTCTCTTTTTCTTTCCAAGGTTCTTTTTCAGAACAGTCACCCTCAGCCGAGTACTTTCACCCGGTTGCAGTACAGTTTTTTTCAAAGCAACCCCCACTGCCGGATTAAACACTTGCAGTTTGCTAATTTGCAGAGGAGATTTACCTGTATTAGTGATAACAATGTCTCGTCTGGCTTTGTTTTTCTTGGCCAGCACCTGACTTAAATCAATCTTAGATTCGGACAGGCGAATAACAGGAGCGACCGCCTTATCCTGTTCGGTCATTCCTGAAAAGTCCGGAAGAAGGACTGCTGACACAGGTATTTCGTTCTCTTCACCCACTTTATCACCGGCAAAACGAGCCAGATAAACAGAAGACTGGGTCAAGCCCAAATCCATTAGTTGTTTGGTGTCGAGTGTGAGAGTAATGGTTCCTTTCTTACCCTTTAAAAGGACGGTCGGATTAGTTTCCATTTTCAGATAAGGCGGAAGGTGCATCAATACAGGTTCGTATGGACGATCGGAAAGATTGACTACTCCTAATGTGATTACCGGTTTCTCTCCACTGTGTGCATCCGGAAAATCAATATCTGTACGATCAATCCGGATTTGCCCGATTGCATAAGGATGTGTTTTAGTAAAGTCCTTGATTTCCTGAACCACCTCCCCGTCAAAATTCAGATAAACCAAACTAGGCTGTGCATTGCTGTAAATGCCGATTGACTTATTGAAATGCCCTAGCGCTTTAGCATCAAACGTAGCACTAACTGTTCCTTTTTCTCCGGGAGCAATCGGAGTTTTCGTCCAGTTAGCAACCGAACAGGCACAAGAAGTGGTAACATTAGTCAGTACCAAAGGTTTATCACCTGTATTGGTAATAGTATATTCTACAGAAACCGGACGTTTCCATTCGATTTGTCCGAAATGATGGGTCTCCTTATTAGAAGAGATACGAGGTTGAGCTACAGCCGATAAAGTAATAGTAAGTAAAGTAAATATGAAGAGTAAACTACGTTTCATTCGTCTCTGTTTTATAATTATTAGTTGTTTAGAGTACAAAAATAGGGGTTTTCAGTGAGATTCTGCCATTGATTACATATTTTTAAGCACAGGCAGAACGGCTTTCGCTTATATACCCTAATCGAAACTCTTTTTACCACGGAGTGACACGGAGTATCACAGAGTCTTTTCATCAAGAATCAACAACTTAAAATTGCCTCTGTGTTACTCTGTGTCCTCTGTGGTGGGTTTTGACGATCCTCCCCTTTCAAAAGACAGAGTTCTATTTACTGAGAAACTTCGTAACGGGCAGAAGCTGAATGGGCAGCATATTCGGGTGCATAGGCACTTTGAATAGTAGCAATTCCTGCTTCATAACTTCCCGCACGATCTACACGATAACTGTATTCTAAAACATAAGTCCCCTTATTCAAAGTATCGAAGAAGAAATCGGTAGAAGCATCTTTTACTGCAACATAACAACCGACATCACCGACATTACGATATCCGGACAGGACCTCTACCGGTTCAAGACAAGCAGCACGTTGATCTTTCAATTGTACAAAGTCCATTGTACGATCGAGACGAACGGTCAGACGAACAACTACTTTATCACCAACCTTTAATTGAGTTTTACCGATAACCGGCTGTAACCGGCGATTATTATTAACAATCGTCTCTACATACAATTTCTTATCAACATTCAACCCACTTCCCTGGCGGACCACTTTATCAAGATTCTCTTCGAACTGTGCATAAACTGCTCCCCAGGCAATACCCGGATCTCTCTTTTCAACGATAATCTCATCGGTATTCACGGTCTTCTTATCGGTAAAAGTCTTTTTGATATAGCCTAATCCCGGAACAGTCGTCTTGGCAGGACTTATCGTTTCTAAAACTTCATTGCCAAGGACAATACGCACGTCTCCCTGATTATCCAATAAATTAGTACCCCGGTAAAGCAAAGCATAAACAGCATTGGCTGTAGCTACCGGAGAGTCCCACTGTTGAGTTTGCTTCTGTTTTAAAAGCCACATTTTCATTTCTTCAACAATCGTGGCATTGCTGCCTACCATCTCAAAAGCCTCCATTACATCAACATGGGCAGGCACTTTTAAGTTATTCCAAGCATACGGACTATCAGTCCTATCAAAGAACATGCCTTGCTCGTCTGTTTGAGTAAGATATTCTTTGAGAGATGCCATAAACTCCTGAGCTTCTTTTACCTTACCTGCCTTCTGTAATACAATAGCCGACCAGGCCTTCTCGGTGACGGATTGTTGAGACAATGATGGAGCAACTTTGGATAGGAAGTAATCATAACCTTCTTTCACCGATGCCGGAACTTTCTCGCCAGAGACAGCAATCAAATAAAGATACTTCAATGCACTTCGTGAAATTCCCTCTGATTTATTGCCAACCTTTTCTGCCTCACGGATAGAACGATATTCCTGCAAGGCTTCTTTATGGAGATAACCGAAAGCTGCTTGTTGCATATCCAGCGCTCCTCCCTCCAGCGGCTTCCCTGTAAGCAGGGCTATACGTGCATTCTGTTCTACAATGAAGTCGGTGACAAAAAGACTTCCGTCCATTCCTTTATACCAGCTCCACGAACCATCAGGTAACTGGAGTTCCTTTAATTTCAACAAAGCTGCTGTATTACTGTTACGGATATTATTCAAATCGAATAAAGTGGCAATACGCTCTTTTTGTTCGCTTTCCGAAGTCGCTTCCATCACCCAAGGAGATTCAGAAAGAAGGATATTCTTCACTTCCTGATTTTTTTGCAAATTACTCAAGAAGCTTTCTTTAGTGCCTCCCTGGAATTTCCAACTATCAAATATTGCCTGAATACGTGGCTGAGCATTCATGATATAAGAAGCCATTGTATTGGCATACCAGGAAGTAGCCCACGAAATAGCATCATCATTCCGAGGTTGTGATAGTGCCGGTAATGCTTGCACTGCATACCAAGCCGGATTGGAAGTAAACTCTACAGTTAAACGGCGGTTGGTCGCAGTCTTACTATGGTGATTGAACAGATCGGCCAAAGAAAAAGTACGTGTTTGCTCGCCACGAACAGGCATAGGCAAAGTCTCTGTCAAGTTCTCCTTATCACTGAGAACCGGAAGCAAATGCTGCTCTCCATCACTGAAATTTCCTCCTTCGGCAATCATCCGGCATCCCAAAATTTCATATTTATCAGTTACTGTGAACAAGAAACTTACACCGACACTCTGTCCGGCTCCGGCATTAAATTTCTTCTGTTGGGTCGATATTACCTGATCTGTCATTGGATCGAAAAGTACCAGTTTCACAGTACCAGACAGATTTTTACCGGTCAGATTACTAACAGAAGCAGCCATGGAAGTGTGATCTCCTACCCGGACAAACCGAGGTAGATTCGGAGTAAGCATAAACTCTTTACTGGTAACAGCAGTAGCATCCATCTGCCCTGTCATCATATCTTGTGTATGAGCATATCCTCGGAAATTCCAGGTCGTGAGACTTTGAGGCATACGGAAAGAGAAACTGACCTCACCCTGAACGTTCGTGTGAAGCTGCGGATAAAAGAAGGCAGTTTCCGCAAAGTCGGTACGTAACTCTATATCTGTTGTCCTACCCATATCGGCATTGTCCATTGACATTGCCATTCCGCTCTCTTCCGTAACAGGAACCATTTCAGATTCGAAAACGACATCGGCTACGGCAGCGCTCTTCATTTGTGGTTTTGCAGCACCCATTCCGCGCAGACGTGCATATCGGGTAGTCGGGGCAGCATCATTGGTGACCGACAACATTTCGGCAACCGCATATAAAACCGGAGGCAAGTCAAAATGATCATAGCTAAACGGAGGCACCTTAAAATCAGTCCGGCGGAAACCAAAATAAAAATAGTTTGAGCCAACATAATCTCTCCTCCAACGAGCAATGGGGACAGAAAGTTGATAATGTAATTGCAATGACTGGTTGGTCTTCCAAATTTTATCCAAAGAGGCATCATACATAGTAGCCAGCATTTCGGCCAAAACAGGTGATTTCTGTGGATTACGGATAGTCAGTTTCCATTCCTCTTCCTGCCCGGGACGTAATTTATCACGGAATACATCCCAACGCATATTCAAGTTATGATCGGGCAAACGTTTTATCAGGCTTACCTCCTGTTCGTAGACAACACCTTTACGAACAAATACAAAGGTAATACCCAAACCATTCCCGTAGGCTTCCCGATACGGATATTCAAAACGAACAAGAGAATCGGACAAATGAAGAAGCTTACTCTCCAGATGCTTATTACCACAGAACACATCCATTAAGACATAAGTATCTTTTTCGGAAGTACCAAAATAGAACAGCGCAGGATGTGCTGCATCAAACCGGGTATTCACTTCATAACACCACAAAGGCATAGATACCGGAGGACGCTTATCATCGGAAGCAAAAAGAATCACTACCTTTTCCGCATCTACCTTACGGCCTTGATCATCTTTCACCGAAGCTACAAGTTTGTAAGCACCTGAAGGAAGTTTTTTCCAATCGGAGAACAAGATCTCTTCATTGGACCTAAACGAACCGGAAAGAGCCGGTTGATCGGAAACGTCCTGTTCTTTCAAGGGTTTTGATTTCTGATAATCGGAAATCAAAAACAACCGGTAACTGCCTTCGACACTGACCGGTTTACGATCCAGATTATTTACCCGAAAAGTCGCTTTCACAGAATCATCCTTGCAAATCAGCCCGGATATATCAGCAAACAATAACAAAGAGGTCTTTCCTGCCCGCAGACTTGTTTCTGAGGTTTGCGTTTCACCTGCGACATTGGTTACTGAAAGCTGCACTTTATAATCATAATATAAAGAGGTATTGTCACCGTCTCCCAAATCGGGATTCGAAGTGTCAGGTTTCAGATCCACAGGAATTTCGAAGTTTCCATCTACTCCCAAACGGACAGTGTCAGAGGCCAAAATAACCGGATTCATCCCCCACATCCGCCAAGTATACAATGAGCGGGTAATGGTATAAGTAACAGGAATATCCTGTAACGGCACACCACTGAAAGTTTTTACACTCCCTTTCAACTCGACACGATCTCCCAACCGATAACTTTCAGTCACCGGCTCAAAAGTAATATCAAATGTAGGACGTTTGTAATCCTCTACACGAATGGAACGAAATCCGTTTTGAGTATTCAAACTAAAAGTACCGTTCAAACAAACGGACGGTAAAACAAATTCTGCGGTGAAAGATCCAAAATCATTGGTACGCAGCTTCTTTGCACTGATTTCTTGCCCATTGGCATCCGAAAGAGTCAGCGTATATTCCTGTCCCGCAATCACATGGGCAGAGTCAGGATACTGTTCATAGGCAATGCCTTTTACATAGACAGTCTGCCCCGGACGATAAACAGAACGGTCGGTAAGCAAAGTTACCACAGAAACAGGTTTTGAATGGTCTGCAAAATTATAATCTCCTCCCCATAAATACATCTGCGGCATAGCTGTATCATTCCCTTTGGCAGCAGTCAGATACCTATATTTTTCCGACGAAGCAAACTGTACTTTCCCTTCGGTATTGGTAGTGGCTGTCAGAAGTTGTTTGTTCTGTCGATCGAAGAATGAAAGAACAACACCCTGCAAAGGCTTGCCACTCATAGCATCGAGAATAGCTACCTCACTCAGATTAGAAGGTAGAGATCGGGTAAGAACTTTAAAGCAAGTAGAATAGAGAAATTTTGAAACATTGGAACGAACCTTAACACCCGGAATAACACGGAGGGCGTACAGTCCTGTTTCAGGTGCCTTTATGTGGTAGATGGAATCTTTCACTTTATAGTCATCCGACGGGAAGAGAACATAATGTTCCGATGAAAGTAAACGTCCATGTTTTTTTAGAAATGCGTCATTGGGTGCTTCCACCGTATTCGGACGTGCCGGTAAATTAATTGCATACAACTCTACCGTAAAGTCTTTCAAATTTTTAAAGCTGACTTTTAAATCAAACTCCTCACCCGGATAAACTGTTGACGGGGATTGTACTGTCAGATCGGGACGCAGAATTTCTTGCTTCAGTTCTTTCAGAGCATTGATGCGGCGATAGTCCGGATAGCGAGAGATAGCCTCTTCGCACAATTGTAACGCAGAAGCGGGCACTCCTGCATCCATTGCCGCCTGTGCCTTGAGCAAATAAACTTCTGCACAGACATCATGTGACTTATTTTCGGCAATCAGTTTGTCCAGTGTAGCCAAATAAGGATCCTGTGTCAAGCCAAGTTTCCCCTCCGGAGCACGATAAGGCCGAAAATCGATATCAGTAAGCCTCTTCCACTGCAAATAATCCAAAGTAGTAAGCAACAGAGCATCGTGATTATCAGTCCGACGATATGAATTCATCATATGCTGATAAATTTCTTCAATGCGTACATTTATTAAAGAATCACGGCCAAATCCGGACAGATTCTCCAATGAAGTAATGGCACGGGAAGCCAACAAATGATACATATCATGATGATAGTAATCACTGGTTACTCCAAGTTCCACAAAAGGAATGTAGCTTCGGGAGGAAGTATCGAGCAGTAGCAAAGAGTCTTGAAATGTTACGGCTATTTCTGTCATTACTTTAGTTACAAACTGATTCTTACTCCACTCCCGGATATCAACAGAGGGAGCTTCTTCTTCCAAATCCGTACGTTGATTCAGTTTCCAACGGTTTTGGGAAGCATAATCTGCATACATACTACCGATAAGCGAATGCAGGATTGCACGGTCCAATGGCTTGTCCGTAGTCACCGCCCACTGCTCTAAGCCATTCAACGACACGTAAAAGCTATCCGGAGTAATCTCTTCCCTAAATTTCATCTGCCAAATATAAGCTTTCAGCATTTGAGGAGAATTCTTCTCTGCTTTAGCTTTTTGATAAATTTCACCGGTTAATCGGACAACTGTTTGGGGCAAACTTTTCTGCTGGGCCTGCTCCACTTGCTTCCATAATCTATCGTATGATTGAGCATGTGTCCATGACATCATCCCCATAGAAAGTAACACGATAATACAAATCAGTTTAATTCTCATATATTAAAAGTTTAAGTATCAATACATAATTAACAAAGTAACAAATTAAAGTTTAAAGATTTGTTCTTTTTAGCTTAAAAAAAGAGAACAGGGCAAACGTGATACGATTATTAATGGTTCTAATTAATCTCTTTTAACACAAAAATCAAAATAGCAAAACTTTTTCGGGTATCTTTGTAATAAGAACCATTTATCTAATCACAAACTAAGGCACAACATTTTATGAAAAACCGACATTACTTAAGGCACATACTGGCCATTACTGCGTTATTATTCAATGGAGAAACCATTTACTCGCAAACTTATCCAATAGAAAACTACTTAAAAGCAGCAGGAGACTATGTTACTATTTACAATGGTGAAATCGAATTAACATACAGTCTTGCCCAATACGACAATCTTCCCTATTTTCAAGGTGATGAATTTACCACAGGAGAGATTATCTTCAAAGGAAACCGATACCCGGGACTGGATCTTCATTTGGATTTACACAAAGACCAACTTTGTGCACTGACTCCTGACAGCCATTACAGCATGATTATCAATAATGAAGGAATCGAACAAGTCAACCTGCACAATACTACATTTATCTATTTCCGTCCGACAAAGAAGACAGATCTCAATAAGGGATTTTACGAATTACTACAAGACGGAAAGCGACTGAGACTGCTGGCACGAAAAACATACTCCGTTGCTCAGATCAACGTAGAAAAAATAGCCAAAACCCGCAAACATCAAACTGAATATTTCATATACGGAGTAAAATATTATCTGGAATACAATGGGATATATTATCCCGTCAGTAACAACAAGTCGTTTGCCAAGATCTTTCCGGAGCAACATAAACTGATAAAACGTTACGCACGAAAACATAAACTTAATTTTCGCCATGACGCTGATGCCTCATTAATCGCTCTTACTAACTTTTGTGAAGAATTGATAGACCAAAAACAAACACGATGAAAAAAAGTACATACTTATGGATGTTGCCCCTACTATTTGCATGGCCGCAACAAATGACGGCTCAACACCCCCTCTCACTTCCTGCCGACAGTATAACTATTGACTCCTTATTGGAGACTGTAGAAAAAAATACACCCTATAGGATTTTCACCACTATTAGTGCTCCTTTCAAGCTTTTGGTGAAAGGAAAAGCTTCACCCCTGCAACAATTAAAAGAAGCACTTGAGCCGACTCCCTATAAATTGTCAGTATCCGGAAACAATTTATTCGTGCTGAAAGAGCAGGAACTCATCACGCTATTACCTGCTAAACTGACCGGAGAACCGGAAAAAGGCGAAAGTTATTATGGTGACGTATATACTTACCTAAGCGGAGAACCTGAAAAGGCATCTTCAGAAAACAAAGTGTATAATGTGGGAGATGTACGAATCAAGCAACCACCACGAAAAGCGGTACTCAAAGGGCAAGTTACTAACTTTAAAACCGGTGAGCCCATGATAGGCATCAATCTGATTTTAAAGGACCCATGGATTGCGACGACAACAGATGTTAAGGGAAACTTTACTCTTGAACTTCCTACCGGACACAAACAAATTGATATCAAAGGACTTAACATTAAAGATACCCGTCGACAAATTATGCTTTACAGTGATGGTACACTGGACATCGAACTTGAAGAAACTACACATATGCTGGACGAAGTAACCATTACTTCCGGACGTATACAAAATGTGAAAAGTACGCAATTAGGTGCAGAAACACTGCGTCCAACCCAATTGAAGAATATCCCGATGGCCTTGGGAGAAGTAGACATTTTAAAGATGGTACAGGCTTTACCCGGTGTAAAAACAGTAGGTGAAGCTTCAAGCGGCTTCAACGTACGTGGTGGAGCTACCGACCAGAATCTAATTCTGCTAAATGACGGAACCATCTATAACCCGAACCATTTATTCGGCTTTTTTGCAGCCTTCAATTCAGATATGGTAAAAGAAGCCGAGATATATAAAAGCAGCATCCCGGCACAATATGGTGGACGTATTTCATCCATTCTGGATATCACCGGTAAAGAAGCCAATAAAGAAAAATTCACCGGTTCGGCCGGTATCGGTCTGGTAACGAGTAAACTGAATCTGGAGATTCCGATTATCAAAGACAGAACGTCTGTATTACTAAGTGGGCGTACTACGTATTCTGACTGGATCATGAAGCAGCTTCCGGAGAAAAGCGGATACAAAAACGGTACCGCCGGCTTTTATGATTTGGCTGCTATTGTGGCACATAAATTCAATGACAAACATAGTCTTAATGTCTACGGATACTATAGTCATGACCGTTTCGCTTTCAATTCAAACGAAAAATACGGCTACAATAATCTCAATGCTTCCGCACGATGGAGAGCTGTATTTAACGAAAAACTGATAGGATACTTCTCCGCCGGATACGATCATTACGATTACAATAACCGCGAGACCGTCAATGCATCAGCTGCTTATAAACTTTCATTTGATATTAATCAGTATTTTGTCAAAGCAGACTTCACAAACATACTGGCCGATAAGCACACGCTCAACTTTGGTTTCAAGTCCATGCTCTATCATATCAATTCGGGCACTTATGAACCTGAAGGAAGTGAATCATTTGTAAAAAAGGACGTTTTACAAAAGGATAAAGCCTTGGAAACGGCATTTTATTTAGGTGATGAATGGGAAATCACTCCCAAACTATCGGTCAACGCAGGTATCCGTTACTCACTGTTCAGTGCACTCGGTCCACGTTCGTACTATCAATATACATCAGGCATGCTCCCACACGAATCGACCATAACGGACACCATCACTGCAGGAGCAGGAAAATTCATGAAGACTTATCATGGGCCGGAATTCCGGTTATCCGCCCGGTATGCCTTCACAGATAATTTCTCGGTCAAAGCCGGATTTAACTCGATGCGGCAATATATCCATAAGTTGTCGAACACTGTCATTATGTCGCCAACGGATACATGGAAGTTGAGCGATGTGAACATCAAACCCCAAAGAGGCTGGCAAGCCACAGCCGGACTTTATCTAAATTCTCCGAGTGGCATCTGGGAATATTCTGTGGAAGGATATTACAAACGAATGTCCGATTACCTGGATTATCGTGGAGGAGCAAAGCTACTTATGAACCACCATATTGAAACTGACGTCATCAACACGCAGGGACATGCTTATGGCGTAGAATTGCAGGTAAAAAAACAAGTCGGTAAGCTCAACGGATGGATGAGTTACACGTATTCACGTACCTTCTTGAGACAGAATGATAAACGAATTGAGAAACCGGTGAATAACGGTGACTGGTATCCTACAGAATACGATAAGCCTCACGACTTTAAGTTTGTAGGTAATTACAAATTTACGCATCGATACAGTATGTCAATCAACGTGGATTATAGCACAGGACGCCCCACTACCATACCTGCCGGACAGTATTATGATGAATCAACGCAATCGATGCGAGTTTACTATACGGAAAGAAACTCATACCGCATTCCGGATTACTTTCGTACAGATATCTCTTTTAATATAGAACCCAGCCATCATCTGACCCTGTTGACACATAGTTCTATTTCGATTGGGGTATACAATGTAACCGGAAGAAAGAATGTGTATTCTATTTATTATATGCCGGAAGAAGGACAAATAAAAGGATACCAGATGTCTATTTTCGGAGTTCCGATTCCTTTCATTACGTATAACATAAAATTCTAACACCATGCTGAAATCAAAATATAAAATCTATCTGTTACTACTCTGCCTGACAGGTTGTGTTTCAGAATACAACGCACAACTACCTTCTTCCGATGAAGAATTGCTGGTAGTAACCGGCGACATTATCGCTAATACAGAAGCCATATTCTCATTAAGCAAAAGTATTCCACTATCCGAAGACATGCCGGAAGATTATCGAAACATTTATGCCAGAATTGCTGTAGTAGGCAGCGACGGCTATCGAAGTGATTTCGGAACGGCTCTTGGTGATGGTAAATACCAGGTCAGTATCGGTGAATTGCAGGATGATGTATCCTACGGAATAGAGATAGAATACGACGGAGAGATTTATACCTCGTCTCCTTCCACACCGATGGTATCTTCTGAAATAGACAGTGTTTCGTGGATACAGCCAGAACCTGAACAAGCACTTTCTATACGGGTATCGACCCATGGTGATCCCGGAAAAACTCAATACTACATGTGGAACTATCGGGAAGACTGGGAGATAAGAGCCAGCTACATTACAACTTGCTACTTTGATCCGGATATGAACCGCATCTATGAAGACAGCAATTATCCAACTTTCTATTGTTGGAAAAAGGAAATATCAAGAAATATATTGATTGGCTCTACGGAAAAGTTGAAAGAACATCTGATCATAAATAATAAGCTACTCGATGTGCCGGTCAATGAAGACAGATTCACTGTACTATACAGCATACAGGTACAGCAACGAGCATTGAGTAAAGAGGGATATGAATATTACTTGAATGTACAGCAACAGAATGAAGAAATGGGAGGAATCTTTACTCCACAACCCTCTGAAATCCAAGGAAACATTAGTTGTATCAGTCAGCCCGAACGAAGGACGATCGGTTATGTAGGCGTCTATAAAAACATCTCTGAAAAGAGAATATACATTCATCCCAACGAAATTAAACGTCCTCCTCTATACAGTGGCTGTGAAGAAGTGTCGGATAGCGAAATGGATGAACAGGGCTATAGCACATATCTGATAAGATACCTTGCCGGTTATCGTCCAGTCGGTACAGGCACTCACATTGACCACTGGGCCCTACAGAGATGTACAGAATGTGAAGCCAACGGAGGAAGTAAAAACAAGCCTTCATTCTGGCCCAACGATCATCAATAACTTAAACAAAAGGAGGCAATTATGAAACGGATTTTCACACTATATCTCTTTATCTTATTCTGTCTGATTTTGCAAGCACAAGAAGAATTATATGAACGGGTATATGTACATACGGATAAAACGTGTTATTTGGCCGGTGAAGAAGTATGGCTCAAATTTTATACTATTGACACACATTTTCGCCCATCTTCTTTCAGCAAAGTGGGATACATAGAAATATCGAATACTGAACGGCCTAAAGCACAACTTAAACTGGCACTTGACAATGGGAGCGGTTCGGGCAAAGTCAAGATTCCTACAGACGCTCCTTCGGGAATTTATGAATTGACCGGATACACACGATATATGAGGAATGAAGGAGAAAAAGTGTTCTTCAGAAAATCCATTGCTGTAATTAACACTTTCCGAGTATCAGACTCCGATCCTATTGAACTAGCGGATTCTGCCGAGATATATCCGAAAGGGAAACCGGCTACCACCGAAAATATTCATATAAAAACTTCCCAGTCGAATTACAACACACGCCAACTCGTAGAATTGACCATTAATAGACTACCGGATGAAGTATCCGATCTTACTGTCTCGGTAAGCCGTAATGATTCACTGGTAACCCTCCCGCCTCTTGAAGAATCCACCTGGAGAAAACAAGTAACCGCTACTCCCGGAACATTTTCCGGAAAATGGATACCGGAATATGAAGGGCATATCATCTGCGGACAGATAGAAAGCCCTACAGGAGAAACATTGAAGCAAGTACAAAATGAACCTATATCAGCCGACATCGCTTTCGTAGGAAAAGATATACGATATGTGCAAGGACAAGTGGAATCGGGAGGAAATACACTGTTCTACACAAGCCATGTATATGGAACAAACGATGTAGTAGCCGCTGCATGGAACATTAACGGGGAACCGTTCAGAATGAACATCTTATCACCCTTCAGTGAAAAGTTACCCCAAAACCTGCCATCATTAAAACTCTATCGGAATAAAAAACGACTGTTGGAAAGGAGCATAGGTATACAGCTGCAGCAAGTCACAGTGCTCGATTCATTGGATCATGCTATTCCTCTGCAATCTTGTTATGGACTTCAACCTTATCTGAATTACAATTTGGATGAATACACACGATTCAATACAATGACAGAAACTTTCGTGGAATTCGTACGCAGTGTGATAATACGTAAAGTTAATGGAAAACGTAGATTAAGAGTACTCAAAGAAGGAGAAAAAAGATTCAATATCGGAAATACATTGGTACTGCTGGACGGTGTTCCCATTCATGACCATGAGGATATTTTAAAATATAATCCCAGATTGGTGAAGAAAATCGAAATATATAACGGCCGTTATGGATTGGGTGGTGAAGTATTCGAATGCATGATTTCACTTACTACCCAAAGAGGAGACTTACCTTCCATACAGCTTAGTGACGATTCACGACTAACGGTTTACGAGTGTCCGCAACTGCCTGTTACATTTAAGATGCCTGAATATAAAGACGCTACTGACAAAAAATCACGTAGACCGGATTTCCGCCATACGCTATACTGGAATCCCTCTGTAGAGACAGAAGCAGGAATAGATACCACACTTTCATTCTATACTTCTGACCTTGAAGGAGAATTTAAGGTGGTAGTGGAAGGCTTCACATTAAAAGGAGAGCTGATCAGAGGCGAGGTAAACTTCCATGTGAAAAAATGACCCGGCCTCAAAACTCAACGACACGAAACAAACTTGAGTCAAAATAAAAAAAGTGGGGAACACTTTTATTTAGTGTATCCCCACTTCATCATTTCATTTCTGCCGGCTTCTCTCAAACATCTTTCCAGCAGATGCATTACTACTTTTTTCATTGCTTTAAATACTAATAATAATTACCTTAATTAATACACACTGAAAACCTGAAGGGAAAAACGCTTAGAGCGTCACATATCCCCAAATGTTAGGATTGGCATTAGCCAAATTCTTTAATAAACTTCTTACAATCTTCATAATCTTTTTACCTTAAAAACTGTTACCTAAAAACTTTGTTATCCTAATTTTTATGTTTTACAACACAAAAGTAAAGCCAAAACAGATACGTTGTACTCAAAAGCAAGATAAAAACATGTTTTAAAACACATTTCTTGATGTATATCAAGAAAAAGAGTCCCGGATGGTAATCAAAAGACAAAACAGGACAATAAGGGAGTCAAAAAGACAGGCTACAACTGACAATATCTCACATCCGAATGACAGGCCGTCATAAAGTAGACAGGAAGAAAGATAGTTTTCAAAAGTAGAAAAGACACTAAAAAGAAAAGAGGAAAGCGTTTACACCACGCTTACCTCTTTTCATTATCAATGGACTTTATTTATTTCATTGGAGTCTGCTCCAAAGTAGCAATTAAAAAGTCATAGAATTTTTGAACTGTCGGAATCAAAGCTCTTTCATCGGGAGAATGCGGAGAGCGTAGTGTTGGCCCAAATGAAATCATATCCAACCCAGGAATAATAGCTCCGATGATACCACATTCCAATCCGGCATGAATTACTTTCACTGCCGGTTCTGTACCAAACTGCTTCTTGTAAGATTCCTTCATAGCATGTAAAATCGGAGAATTAATATCGGGTTGCCATCCGGAATAGCCTCCGGTCATCTCTACCTTCATACCTGCCATAGAAAAACAACATTCCAAACTGGTAGTCAGACATTCCTTCATACTGTCACTGGAACTGCGCGCAAGGATTTTGAAAGAGGCTTTACCTTCACCAATATTGATGATAGCTAAATTTGAAGAGGTTTCCACGGTATCGGGAATAGTAGGAATCATACGCATCACACCATTCTGGCAAGCAAAAATAGCATCGATCAGATTATCCTGGATTTCTTCAGGAACTTCTCCTGCAGGTAATTCTACCCGTTCTGCAGTAAAGCTGATAGGAGTTTCGATCGCTTTGAACTCTTCATTGAAAAGATCTTCACAATATTTCACCAAAGCCAACAATTCTTCTTCATTTTCAGCAGGAATAGTCACTACAGCATGTGCCTCGCGAGGTATGGCATTCCGCATATTTCCGCCTTCCCAGCTTGCCAGGCGGGCTTCATAAGTTGCTACTGCCTCACGTATAAAACGTACCAACAATTTGTTGGCATTGGCACGTCCCTGATTAATCTCCAATCCGGAATGTCCTCCACGAAGACCTTTCAGATTCACTCTAATAGCGATATCACCTTCTTCCGGAGCAACTTCCTTATATTCAAGAGAAGCAGTTACATCCATACCACCGGCACAGCCAATATAAAGTTCACCTTCATCTTCAGAATCAAGATTAAGCAATATTTCGCCATTCACCGTACCCGGTTTTAAGCCAAAAGCACCATACATACCCGTTTCTTCATCTTTCGTAATCAAAGCCTCCAATGGCCCGTGTTTTAGATTCTGATCTTCAAGAACAGCCATGATAGCAGCTACACCCAAACCATTATCGGCCCCCAATGTAGTACCTTTCGCTTTTACCCATTCACCATCTATATAAGTTTCGATCGGATCTTTCTCAAAATCGTGAACTGTATCGTTATTTTTCTGCGGAACCATATCCATATGTGCCTGAAGGATAACTCCTTTACGATTCTCCATCCCCGGAGTGGCGGGTTTACGGATAATCACATTACCGGCATCATCCACAAAAGTTTTCAATCCAAGACTATTACCGAAGTTTACCAGAAATTCGGTAATTTTTTCCATATGTCCCGATGGGCGGGGAATCTGTGTCAAAGAATAAAAGTGCTTCCATACATTTTGTGGAGCTAAATCAAGAATTGTGCTCATAAATGAATTATTTATAGGTTTTAAATCAATTTCTAAAGGTCAAAGCTACTAAAAAGAATGGAAAAGAAAGAATTACCGGAAGAAATTCAAATAAAAAAAGTTCAAAAAGTGGATTCAGAGATTAAATATATATCTTTCGGTACATACAATATTTAATCCGCCCCGTCACTTCCGGTGTAAAAAAGAAATAGTCACCAATCCATAAACACCCAATAAAATAACCAGCAGAGTCTGGATGCCATGAACAATTAGTGCAAAAATCCCTGCATCCGTCGCATTTACCCCGTAAAGCATCATCATGGTAATAACGGCAAAATGCCATGGACCGGCTCCATTCGGAGTAGGCACAATTACAGCAAAGGTACCTCCAACAAACATAACCAATGCAGCAAGTAAGCCCAAATGTGCCGTAAAAGCAAAACAATAAAAAGTGAAATAAAAATGCAGGAAATAGCTAAGCCATATCAAAAAACTATAGAGTAGAAAAAGCGGAAGATTCTTCACATTACGCAGTGACATAATTCCTTCACAAACATTAAGCACAACTCCTTTCACTTTCTCAAAGAAAGAAAGCGTACGAATCAGATAGTAGAGAAGTACAATAACTCCGATTGTACAAAATAAAATAATGTAAAACCAGACAGAAGTAAGTAAATGCATGAATGAGGGGATTTTCGTTCCGGTTTGCTCAAGGAAGGTAACAAACACAGGCATTTGCAATAGAACCGTGACGCCGGTAATCAAAAGAATAGTCACAGTATCTACCAGACGTTCGGTAACCACAGTTCCTAAAGATTTAGCAAAAGAAACGTTGTCATACTTAGCAAGTACCCCGCAACGACTCACCTCCCCTATCCGGGGAACGACCAAGCTGGCGGCATAAGAAATAAAGATGGCATTCACACAGTCGCTTCTTCTGGGGAAAGCATCCAGCGGCTCCAGCGTCTGCCGCCACCGCCACCCGCGAAAAACCT
>OGLJ01001515.1_pt1 | contig 18768 bp, 8 predicted proteins | sample 1572801 | NCBI WGS metagenome assembly OGLJ01 (sample SAMEA2581877, study PRJEB24529) | metagenome | biome: Human gut stool | place: China | collected 2011
TTAGCTGTTGTCTCCATAATACTATCTTTTTCGGTTTTGATCACGATGCAAATATAGAGGTGATTTTGGATATAACAGCCAGAAAATAAAGCAGATCAATCTCAATGAATCTAGGTAGACTCATTTAAACATACAATACTAATTATCAATATATTACGTTTACAAAAAGAGAGTATCACTTTATAAAATGAGACTCAAATCAACGTATCTTTGCTCCACTTATGCTCGTTTGCTCCCATCCTCTTCCCCTCTTCAATTTTATTATTTGATCGTTTCATTGTCACATCAAAGCTATTAATGAAGTACGAACATTAATAGATAAGTTCCGTTTCATTAAAGATAAACTTGCTTTGCACTTATTGCAAAGTTATGTTTGATTAAGGGCAAACTATAAATGAAAGCTTCAATTATATAATTGCAAGCTTTGTTTTTATAAACGCAAGTTTCATTTATAAAAACAAAGCTTGCGTTTATAGATTACTCCCTATAAAAAACAACTTTGCAATAGGACCAAAAGAAGTTTATATAGGGAGAAGAAGAACTTATCTATTAATAGATTACGAGAAAAAGACTAGTAAAAGGAAAATCCACTTGGTGAAGGGAGGTCCTTCACCCTCTAACCCCGATGAATAGGGCGGTGTGAAGGGTGAAAGGGATATGAGTATAAAATAGATTTCAGTGATAATAAGTCGAAAAGTTACTCTTCTTTGGCTGTTCCACCTATACTACGAATATATTCATTCGGAGTGACTCCCGTACTCTTTTTGAATGAGCGGAAGAAAGAAGCACGAGAACTGAAGCCGCAAAGTTCTGCCAGTGCAGTTAATGTATAGCGGGAATATTGACTATCCACCACCATTTTCTTGAATTGAGTGACGCGGTATTCGTTTATAAAATCATAATAAGACTGATTGAGATATTGATTCAAAAGATACGATAATGAATGCGAAGAAGTATCCAGAGCAGAAGCCAGATCGCCCATTTTCAAATCAGGATTAATATATGGCTTTTCTTTCTCCACATAAGCAACCAGTTTCTTATGGAGTTCTTTACATTCTTCTTCAGTCAGCCTGTTGGTTTTATACTTTTCTTCGGTTGCAGCGATAGAAGACTCTTCAGAAATCACTTCCGCCTGTTCTATCGTTTGGTCTTTCTGCTGTGTATTCTCTACGGATACGGAGATTGCCGATGCAGGAGAAGTAAGCAGGCGGCGCATACGATTCCACACATAATATCGTATAAAAGCAATAATGCCTACAACTAATAAAACAGAAAGTGCCCATCCCCACCAAGGTATCATAGGACGCACCGTCACTTGATAAACAGCTTCCGACTGTTCATTTCCCGGAAGGCGCACACGGAACGTATAAGTTCCGGAAGATAATCCATAATAGGAAACCTCATTCTGCGCAGCCAATAGTTTCCAGTCTTTATCCACTCCTTCCAACTGATATTCGTACAATAGAGCAGAAGGCAGACCATAAGCAAAATCCGTAAAGCAGAAAGTCAGATTATTCTGATTATATTTTAAAGACGGGTTGGTAAAAGAAATGCCATTAGCCAATATATCCGTAAACACAATCGGACGGACTTTACCACGCACTTCATCCACCCGCTTCGGATCGACATAAATCAAACCTTTGGTGTTGCCGAACCATAATATTCCTTTTTCATCTTTATAAGCAGCCCCATTCGTAAAAGTGGGTCCCGGTACTCCATCATTGAAAGTGAAGGCATCGTACTCTTCTCCTTCTTCCTTTATTCGTAACAATCCATCATTGCAAGCCACCCACAACCAACCCTGGTTATCTTCCACAATCGACATCAGCGAATTGTCAGGAAGCGTGGAAAAGACGGAACGGTTCCGAAAACGATCCATCGTTAAAGTAGAGGTAAACAGACTCCCCTTTTCACGAATAAAATAAAGGTCGTGTCCGGTATCTTCGTAAATGGTGCGCACCTTATCCCTATGCACAAATCCTTCAGGGAACACATTAGATCGTAAACTTTGAGAAGCAGGATCATATATACACATACCGGTTTCCGTGGCAATCCATCCTTTGCCGGTAGAGTCAAAACTAACTTCATAAACGTTACCTTCCGGCAATTGGGAATTGGCGCTGGTAAAGTGTTTGATCTGTTTTGCCTGTTTATTATAACAGAACAATCCCTGTGAAGTGCCTATCCAGAGATTTCCTTTCTCATCCGGTCGCACACAAAAGATATGTCCTTTCTGAAACAGCTCTGCATCTCCATCTCCTCCCTGGGCAAAATATTTTAAAGATAATGTCTCCGGATTCAACACCATCATGCCTCCGCCATACGTACCGATATAATATTCGCCTTCATAAAAACAGATTGTCAATATCAAATCCGAAGTCAAAACAGGTTTCACAAAACTCTTTACGACTCCGGTAGTTTCATTTATATAATACAAACCATCACGTGAACCGATGACCTTTTCGTGTCCTCTGTTGACATAAGAACGAATGGAAAGATTGGCAGAGTTAAACAGAGGAGGATAAGCATAAGTTTGGAAAAGACCATTCTGATAAAGTGAGTAATCTAAACCTGCCTGAAAGTGCCCCACCCAAACAGCACCTCTGTCATCCACCAATAGTGAATAAATGGAATTACTGCGAATACCTTCTTTATCACTTACATCGTGACAAAAACGACGTGTCACTTGTTGGGCTTTATGCGAAAGGAAATGAACGCCATTGCCATCTGTTGCTATATATACAGTCTCCTTTCCATCACTGGATATGTCGGAAATGACATCACAGTCTAAAGATACTGTATGCGAAAAGCTCTTTTTGTTTATATCGAAACGAACTACTCCCTGGCTCATTGTACCTAGATAAAGGGTTTCTCCAATACGAGTCAGGCAGCGGAAGTAATCGGCCTCGGGAACATTCTCCTGGAAATGCCAGGAATCAATCTTACCATCTTTCAATGAATAAGAGAACAAACCTTGTACTGTAGCCAGCCATAACGCACTTTTATCTTCATTCAGACAGAGATCCATAATTCGATTACAGGCAGCCAGCATATTCCGGTCGGTCAAGACTTGGAGCAATTGCCCGTCCTTTTGAATGAACAATCCTTTCTCCGTACCGATATAGAGAATATCTCCATCCGGAAGTAAGGTATTTACAGCAAAATCTATCTTTTCGGGAACAATTCTCTCCAACTGGCCGTTCGCACGATTCAGACGCCAAAGTCCGATACCGTTTCCTACCCAAAGTTGATCGTCAGCTGTTTCCGTGATGCAGTTCACCCGTTTCTTCCTTCCGGAATCCACGCCTCGAAATTCATAATGGCGAACTTTCACACCATCAAAACGATCGAGACAATTATCTGTTCCTAGCCAGACAAAACCTTCCGAGTCTTTATAAATGGCGTTCACCAATAGCCCGGACAGTCCATCGGACATGACTACATTACGAAATGTATAATTCTGGGCTTGCAGATTTACACCACAAACCAAGTATATGATTAAAAGAATCAGATATTTAATCGTGTTCTTCACTTACAACCGCTTCCTTTCATATTAAACATGTGACAAACATACATAAAAATCTCCAAAAGAGCACATTCCTTTATACAAAAAAATAGTCCCTTCGTATTTGTTATATATGGAAAACAAATACGAAGGGGAGAATTTATTTACTCAATGCTATTGAAGATTTTATCTGCCACAGATTCAAATAATAGCCTTAATCTGAATTCTTTTTTACCAATTCAATCATATAGCTATAAGTATATTTCTTGTCAAGCAAGCGATATTCATTGTGCGGATACATTCCCCAACTATTATCGCCGCCTAATCCGCGTTGCTTCAAGTCAACGTGCAGAAAGATATTCTTTTGCGGAACAATGTCGATAGTATGCTGCAATTTACGGGTCAGGCCGGGATCAAGGTCTTCCGGTGAGAAATGCAAAGCGGAAAATGCGATAGGTTGCAAGCCTGTAATTCTCACTCCTTGCCCTTCGCTATCCAATAAGGACAGCCAACGAACATCTGTTTTATTTCCTGTTTCCTGCGGACGTGTATACCAATAGAACTGATTTTCAACCTTATCCTCATATCGTCCGATGAAGGAACTCGAATAACGGTCGATATAGTTCTCAAAAGGCCCTCTACCGTAATAGACCAAGTTTTCATAAGGTTGATGCAATTCCATACGCATACCAAAACGGGGAAGTTCGGGAAGTTTCGTTCCTGTCAGGTCGATACTGCCTGTCACAACAATAGCACCATTATTACAGATCAAATATTCCATCATATAAGGAACCTGAATATCATTTAATATCCAATCAATCCTGATGGATAATCCTTTTTCATTCTGTTCGTCTATTGTCACTTTCTTCACATAACGGTTGACATGAGCTGTCCGCCAAACACCTGCCAAAGTGGGCATTTTATTTCCAAAATCATTATCAATCGGAGCACGCCAAAAGGCTGGTTCGGGATATTGCTTGATAGGTTGCTCGCCATTTATCATATAATCAAATAAGATTCCCTTTTTCAAATCAATCTTACCAGAAACGCCCCCCGATTGAAAAGACAAAATATTATCTTTTGTTTCATAAGATAGTTTTCCCGAACAAGGCAGAAGCGATGTGAAGAAACTACTTTTATTTAATTGCATCTGCTCTCTAGCTACTTCATAACCGGCAGGTACTAAATCGGTAGCAACCCGGGTGTGCGCATAGAGATTAAGGAAATACTCATTCCCGTCTTCCGGAATAACAGGAAGAGATAAACGTATCTCTTTCTCTTCGTGAGGTATTAAATCAACGTTGAAATCCCCTGTAGATATTTTTTCTCCGTTTTTGTATATTTCCCACATGAAAGCATACTCATCCAGATTGGTAAAGTCATAACGGTTTTTAATAGAAATAATTCCTTTCCCCAAGTCTTTTGCGATAAACTGAATGTACTGATACACTTTCTTCACTTCATACGCTTGTGGTTTGGGAATACCATTGGCAGAAATCAAACCGTCAGTTCCCGTGTTTAGTTCCCCTTTCTTATCTTCCAGCCATTTATAGCTACCCATCTTACCATTATACGTCCAATAAGTACGTCCGTCTCTTGGTTCGGTCTTTACCTTAAATCCCTGATCCATAAAATCCCAGATAAAACCGCCCTGCAAGTTAGGGCTGTCATAAATAATATCCCAAAGGTCTTTAAAATTGCCATTGCTGTTTCCTTGGGCGTGAGCATACTCACACATGATAAACGGTCGCTGTTTGCCGGACTTCCGATATTCTGTTATTTTCCACATATTGGGATACATCGGACAGACAATATCTGTATTCCAATCCTCCCAAGCCTGCTCGAACTGTACAAAACGACCGGGATCATATTTCTTCAAGCGCTTATACTCATCGTGGAACACGATTCCATTGCCACATTCGTTTCCTAATGACCATCCGATGATACATGGATGATTTTTATCCCTTTCCACCATTCGGGTGATACGGTCGACGTGAGCAGCATACCATTCGGGACGATAAGCAGGATGCGGGATGGTATCTTTAAAATAAGGAACCGAACCCATTCCATGAGTTTCAATATTGGCTTCATCCACTACATAGATACCATATTGGTCACACAATTGATAGAATAACGGATGATTTGGATAATGGCTGGTACGAATGGCATTCATGTTCAGTTGTTTAATCAGTCGCAAATCATTCATTAAGATTTCGCGGGTCTGCACATGTCCCAACGTATCATTATGCTCGTGACGGTTGACACCTTTTATATAGGTAGGTACACCATTCACTAGTAGCCGTGCATTCTTTATCTCAATGCGGCGGAATCCGACTTTATGAGCCACTACCGTCTGTTGCTTGTCGCCATCGGCTCGAAGTGTCAGGATACAGTCGTAGAGCGAAGGGTGTTCGGCGCTCCATTTCCGCACATTGCGCACAGTGCCTTCGAAAGCAAGTGTAGTACTTATGTCTGAGATACAATATGCTTTCTGCACTGATAAGACAGTCTTCCCCCCTGCGTCCTTCAAATCGAGTGTAAGTGTCCCCTTTTGCAGGGTTGCATTGGTATTGAACGAACGCAAGTCTACAGTAGCCCGGAATTGCCCGTGTCGGTAGGTATCGTCCAGTCCTGCATGCAGAAAGAAATCCCAAATGGTCGTTTGGGGATAAGCGGTCAGGAAAACATCACGTTCGATACCGCTTAGACGCCAAAAATCCTGGTCTTCCATATAGCTGCCATCGTGCCAGCGATACACCTGTACAGCAAGTAAGTTCTCTCCTTTTTTCAAATAGTTTGTCACATTAAATTCTGCCGGAGTCTTGGATGCTTTAGTCATCCCCACCTGCTGCCCGTTCACATAGATACGGGCGTAGCCGCTGATGGAACCGAAGTGCAACAACACTTCACGCCCCTGCCAGTTTTGAGGAACCGTAAATGTGCGCCGGTAAGTCCCCACAGGATTATCAACGTCGATATAAGGTGGATTGGGTGAAAACACATACTGAATGTTGCGGATTATCGGCTCACCGAATCCTTGGATTTCCCAGTTGGAAGGGACAATAATTGTATCCCAATCATTGTCGGATAAATCTGTACGATAAAAATCTCTTATGCTTTCTGCGATAGAGGGAGCATAAACAAATTTCCACGTACCATTCAACGAGTATTGCCAAGGCGATTTTTGGGGATTATCGTTCACTGCATCATCTGCGCGCTCGTAGAGGCGAAAGTCAGCGTGTGGTTTCTCTTTGTTCCACTCATATTGGGTGGGATTTTCCCACTCGTTGTTTTGCGCCTTTGCCGTTGGGGACAAACCACAAAAAAGACAGGAAAGGAATAATAAGGTAGAAAATAATCTATTTATCATAAGATAAAGGGTTGTAAGGGTTTCCATTGAGTAACGTCAAGGAGTTAAGAAGCCTAACCTCTTAACTCCTTGAAATCAGTAGGAAAATCTCAAAAAGTTATTCTTCAGTATACAATAATGTTCCAAACCCCAAATCACCGGCTTCGGCAGTACCACGCTCGCCATATCCTTCGGGGCGTTCTTTTTCGGCAAAAGCTTGCGAATATGGAGCATTCATACCTTTCACCTTGGCATAATGGTTGTAAAGGAGTTCCCATCCCGGACGGGCACGCCCCTTACCGTCAGCCGACACCTTCTCATGCCAACCGTATTTAGGGTGATAGTAAGGTTCGAAAGGCATTTCCACATCTTCGGCCGAAGTTAAGTTATACTTAGCCGTATATTCGCAGAGGTCGAGAATGATGTTGTCGTTATAGGCAAAAAGGTCGATACCCATGTTATAGGCTGTACGACAGAAGTAAGCGTGTAAGCCTACGTTGAGAGTAGCGTGCCCCTGGTCGCGTCCCATCTCCTGGCTCTGTGCCAAATGTCTGCCTTTCACTTTTCCCGCAGGATCCTCGTGCATGCCTTTCACCGACCATTCGATACAGCCCATACCTTTTCCGTGATAGAAAAACTCCAAAGCTTGTTTAATCTTGGCATCGTCGTCGTTCAGCACGCCGATAGAAAGAATAGTGAGCATGGCGGGCAAATCCCAACTCATCCAGCCCGAAATGGCTGAAGAATTAAAGTGGTTATCCAAAAAATCATCACAGATAGGATAGAAAGTTTTATCTATCCATTTCTTGAAGACTTCAAAATCTTCGGTTTTCCAGCCTTCGTAATCCCGCATCAATTCAGCGGGAGCAGCAAACTGGTATCCGATAAATCCGGCGGCAAGCAGACGATGGCTGTCGTCGGGCCATGTTTTATAATTCACCCCCTTACAAGTCTTAGCCCATCCGTTCAGAATTTTAACAGCTGCCTTGGCATAATCTTCGTCTCCCGAAATTTTCCAGCGTACTGCCAACTGATAAGCGGCACCGGCATCGAAAGCGGCCGTATTGAAGTTGCCTCCTTGCGAGTGGCGTACAATTTCTTCTTGCGGGTTTGCGTTGTAGCTCAGTTGGGCAAATCGGCTTTCGCACAATTTTTCCCAACCGCTAATCCAAGGTTCGGCACGTTCGTTCACTTTGCGGCGTGCGCGTTCAAAATCGGCTTCGGTGTTCACCAGACAAGGGTGCTTGATGGTGTATTCATAATTTTCATTGGGGTTGATTTCGCGTTGCCATGGTTCGGGAGTTCCGTTCTCGAACTCAGCACTACAGCTGGTCAGCAACACAAGCGTTACGCTGCCCACGAAGGTATAAATAAGATTTTTCATACATTCAATTTTCATTTTGTTATTCAATCAGTTTCCAGAGAAAGTAGATGCTATTGTTTACCACTTTCGTTCTTTATCAAATCTTTCAGTTCTTGTTCCGATTCGAAAGTCTTTATCCAATCCACATAGATGCTGCCTGTTTCATTGGCTTCATACCAGATTTTCCAAAATTGAAGTTCCACCGTGTCGTACTTCGTCAATGAGGTAGGCATATACTGTTGATTTTTGCCAAGGAATTTCTTCGTGAAGTCGGCGTAGAATACTTTGTATTCACCGCAATCTACCACAGTCATGGCATTTTTTCCTTTATCGGTATCTTCGCCATATTTACCGGCTACGGTAATGCCGCTTCCGCCCCAAATGTCTAGATACCACTCTATACTTGTCGATGCTTCGAACACATTTTCGGGGAATTTCATTTTAAAGGCCAAGATGGGATAGTTGGTTACGTTGAACCCAAAACCGCCGTTGCGACAAATGCGGACAGCTTTGTAAGTCTTATCTTCACCGGGGAAAATACGAAGTACTCCGTCATTCTCCATCCATTCAAATTCCCGGTGAGTAAAGTTTCCGAATGGCTGCCAGATGTTCTCGACAGTAAACTGGTCGTTCATTAAACCTTCGCTCACGTTGACACTCATCGTAGCTTTGACAGGTTTACCGTCACCATAGTCGGCCAAAGCGGTAATTACTGCATTGCCATAAGCCTTCGCCACGAACCGGCCTTTTTCATCAATCTCTACAACATCCGGCTTACTGCTTTCCCATACGATGTACGAAAGCGTAGCATCTATCGGCGTTACATTCATCTGCGGAGTGTAGGTTTCGCCCAAAGCTAGTTTGTCTGCTTCTTTCACAAATTCCATACTTTCGATATAGATAATGGGCTTCACCTTAATTTCAAACTCTTTCGTGAAATGTTTGTCGTCGGTAGCGGTAACTTGGATGCGTGCCTTTCCTTCGGCTATGCCCTTCACCTCGCCTTTTTCATTGACAGTGGCTTTATCGGGAGTAAGGCTTTTCCAAATCAACCCGGGGTAAGTGGGGTCGGCCGGGGAAGTCTGCCAAGTGAGGGGCAAAGTCGAGGTTACAAACACTTCGAGGTCTTCGTTAGTGAGATTGATATCAGTGATGTGAATAATTTCGTTTACTACCTTCACATTAATGGTCGAAGTGGCAGAATAACCCACAGCCGGCTTGGCCGAAATTACCGTACTACCGGCCTTCACTGCCGTGATGCGTCCTTCGGCATCTACGGTAGCCACATCGGGCACAGTCGATTTCCATACCACCTCTTTGTTGAAAGCCTCATCAGGACCTACGGTATATTTTATCAAAGTGTCAGTGCCTATCAGCAGAGGCAGTTCGGGGGTCACTTCGAGGTTGATTTCCTTAACGAGCACTCTCTCTTCTAAAACAGGGGATACATCGTCATCGTTGCACGAAACGGTCATCATTAAGCCAGCCGTCATCAGTGCTGCAAACGCACCCTTTTGAAGTATATTTTTGTATGTCATAATTCGATTACTTTATAAATGAATAATGAATGGATTATTGGTTCCAACCCGGATTTTGTTTCAAGTTGGAGTTCAGTTTGAGCTGGTCGGTGGGCAGCGGCAATAAGTAATGCTTTTCGTGCCAGTTGCTTCCTTTCTCGTGGATAATGCAACCTTCACCATCTTTCTCCTTAAAGGAAGCATCAGGCCATCTGTTTTCAAAATCGGTACCTTTCCACTTCACACCGGTGAGATTCATCGGCATTTCGTCTTCGGCCGTTTTCCAACGCTTCAGATCATCAATGCGGAAATTCTCATCGAAAAATTCGATGGTACGCTCACGACGAATCTCTGTGCGCATATCCAAATTATTTGCCGTAACAAAGTCGTTAGTCAAGTCAGGCATTTCGGGGTTGATGCGTTTGCGTGTCAAGTTCAAACTGATGGCTAAGTCTTCATCCGATATTTGTCCATCGCGTTCAAACACGGCTTCGGCATAGTTCAGCAATACCTCAGCATAGCGGATGATGGGGAAGTCATAGGCTTCCATACCGGTAGGCACTCCGTCGCGTTCGCTACACCACTTGTGGGGAAAGTAGCCTGTACCCGTTTGAGGTATGAAGTTCCTATGCGAGGCATTGGCTATTTCGGCAGCATTGCCGCTCCAATCGATGCGTCCGCCGTTTGTACCCCAGTAAGTTTGTCCGGGCACCATAAGCTGATTGTTCATGCGGTTGTCGCGATTTTTATATTCATCATCCACTTTCGTGTAATTCCACGTTTGGGGATTGATGGGCAACCCATTGCTTTGCAGATACATATTAGCCATTTTGCGAGTAACGTACAAGGCATTGCCCAAACGCCCTTGGGTGATGTTGAACCCGATAGAATTGATAACAGGGTCGTGGCGGCGGGTAAAGATATACTCTTTATTACCTGTTTTATTGATACTGGCAGGGTTCGACTTTTCATTCTCCAAGATAAAGAGATATTTGTAGGCTTCCGTACCCAATTCTTGAGGAGCAAAAAGTTCGAATGCTCCGCCCGCCATTACATCATGAGCCGCCTGTGCTGCGGTATTGAGCAAATCTTTTGTACGTTCGGTATTTTGACCGCCATTATGGAATTTCTCCCATGTACCTTCATAGAGGGCTACACGCGAAAGAAATGCCAAAGCGGCTTCGCTGGAGAGACGACCTTCATCGCTGCTGCTGATAGCCTTATCGACGGGTAATAGTTTAGCGGCTTCTTTCAAGTCGTCAATGATGAAGTCAGCTACCTCGGTACGCGGATTGCGGGCCTTCTGCATCTCAGGCGAGTTGATGTCGAGCGGCGTGCGGGTAATGATAAGGTCACCGTAGGCCTGCAACAACTCGAAGTAACAATAAGCACGGAAGAAACGGGCTTCCCCCACCGAAATGGCGATGTCGGCTTGTTGTTCATACGCATCGGCTTGTTGCAATAAAGTATTGGTTTGACGAATACGATTGTAATTGTCGGTATAATGTTTGTCGGATGACGGAATACTGTTTGTTCCGTTGCTATAGATGTTCACCGTGCTACCGGCAAACAAGTCCGAGCGAATATCAGCGTGCTGACTGTCGTCGAGCCATCGAAAGTCGGCCGACCAGCCGTAGAACTGGGTGGCAAAAAGTTTGAAGTGTTCGGGCGACTTCCAATAGTTGGTATCCGCCAATTGCGTCTTGGGCTCAAGGTCTAAACACGACTGCATGGTCATGGCGCAAATGATTCCTAAAATATATGCTATTTTTTTCATTGTTATCTTCAATATTAAGAATAAAAATTAGAATGTGGCATTCACACCGAAAGTCACGGTGCGGTTAAACGGATAGCGTTGCTTGTTTTCCACTTTGCGGGTGGCTTCGGGATCCCAACCATCGGTGATATATGATTTTTCCCACAAGTCGGCGCCCGATACATAAATACGCAGGTTGCTGATGAAACCGCTCTTATTCATCCATGCCTTTGGCAATGTATAACCTAGTACAATCTCTTTGAGACGCAGGTATGCTCCATTATCGGCCGACCAGGTAGAGGGAATGTAGTTATAGTTATTGATGTCATTACTGTTTGAATAAGTAGGAAAATGGTTGTTAGGAGTTTCAGGACTCCATACATTACCTACCGACTGGTTGGTAGTGTTCAGCCAAATAGCTTTGAAAGGCACTTTCCAAGAGTCAATTTCACGATAGATGGTACGCTTGCCCACACCTTGGAACACGGTATTGAAATCGAATCCTTTCCACTCGCATCCGAAATTAAACGAGAACGAATATTTGGGGTCGTCGGAACCAAGAAATACAAGGTCGTCTTGTGTCAGTTTACCATCTTTGTTCACATCTTCATACATGTGGTCGCCCAAACGCAAGTTGGCAGGTAGGGCAATAGAGTTGCTGCCCACATATTTGTCCACGTAATAGTCCAGTTGGTCTTGGTTTTGTACTTTGCCCACGTAGCGGTAGCCAAATACCGAGTTGAGTGGATAACCATTCACGGCTTCGTTATAACCTGCGCTCACCACGATGTTACCTCCATCAACGAGTTTGTTGGTCATATAAGTTAACGTACCGCCAACATGGTAGTTGAAACTGCCTATCTTGTCACGCCAAGTCAAGCTGGCATCGTAACCATTGGCTTCAAACTTACCGCTATTAGTGCTGGGAGCAGTTCCACCCAATACACCGGGGTGCAGACGCGAAACCAGCATATTGTCGTTTTTCTTTTTAAAGACCTCGAACGTACCCGTAAGGCGATTGTTGAGGAATCCAAAGTCAATCCCCAAGTTATAGTTGTAGATACGTTCCCAAGTACGCACGGTGCTCACCAGTCCGGCAGATTCCACATAGGTTCCTTTCGAGTTGCCCAACAAAGCGCCACTGTTCGATTTGTAATTGTAAAGTTGGATGCCGTCATAGCGTCCGATACCATTTTGGTTACCTACCTCACCATATGAGGCACGTAATTTCAGTTCATTCACATAGTCACGCAAGTTCTCCATGAATTTTTCTTCAGTAATACGCCATCCGGCTGATGCGCCCCAGAAGAAGTTCCAGCGATTCTTGGGCAAGAATTTCGAAGAGCCGTCGTAGCGAGCATTCACTTCGACCATATATCTCGACTTGTAGTTATAATTCAAGCGACCGAAATAAGAGAGAATGGCTTCCTCCCAACGGTCTACCTTGTCTATGTAGATTTGTCCTTTACCGTTAAGCGATTCGATTGCCGCTTCCACGTCCATTGCTTTGGTGCCGCTATAATCGTAAGCGGCATAGTCGTATTGCACACCTCCCATAAGCGATATGTCATGAACCTCATCAAATAATTTCTTATAAGTGAGGAAAGCTGATGCCGTGTAATTGTCGGTACGCGCAGAACTTTTAGTATACGATGATTTTTCTTTTGCGGGATAGGGAGAGTTCTCATTTTGAATCGGTGTACCGTCGTATTGATACCAATCAATCGAAAGATATTGTTCGTCACGGGCCGCATTGTTCGTTGAGTATCCCAAAGTTCCCTGAAAATCAAGACCATCCAAAATGTTCACTTTCAAAATCTCGTTCACATTCATTGTGGTCACCACAAGTTTGTTGTCACCACCCAATTCGGCCGACCAGTTGGGGGTATGAATGCCTCCCCACGCATACGGTTTGCCATCAATAGTCGAAACCGGTAGCCCTGGCTGCGGTATGCTGCTACCCAATATACTACCAATCTGTGTAGGAGCCACTTGATGCTGACGACTAGCTGACATGTTGGTTTCCAAGCTGATACGGTTGTTTATCTTGAAACTGTTGAATAAACGTACATTATAGCGTTCGTTCGAGTTGTTCCCCCATTGCAGCGTCCCTTGGTCGTTCAAATAACCCAATGAAAGTCGGTAGGTCGATTTTTCCGAACCTCCGCTTACGCTGAGGTTATGCTGGGTAGAAGTGGCATTTCCCCACAGCACATCAGTCCAGTTCATATCGTGAAACACAAAGTCGGCCACACCGCGGAATCCTCCCGGGATAGGATCTTCATCGGGGTTGTTTCCACCATGCAGATTAATCCAACTCCCCTTCATGGCTTTAGCCAAACGGGCATAGCGCACCCAGTTGTCGTCTTCGCCATAGCCGTCATTCAAACGGGCTTGAAGCACACCGTCCGTCCATTCGTCCATGCTCATCATGCGGGGTTGCAAACCTACAATTTTACGTGTAACCGAACCGCTATATTCCACTCTGGTTTTGCCGGCATCGGGACGTTTGGTAGTTACCAAAATCACACCACCCGCTGCTTTTGCGCCATAAATAGCAGCCGAAGCATCTTTCAGGAAGTTAATGGTTTCGATGTCGTCCGCATTGAGTTGAGCCATCTCGCTCACACCACTGGCTGGTACACCGTCAATAATCAAGAGAGGCTCTACCTTGTTCTTCGATACAGAGCCACGGATTGAGACACCCCATCCCTCTTCGCCGGGAGCAGCCGACGAGCGGGTGATGCGTAAGCCCGGAACCTGACCTTGCATAGCCGAAAGCGGATTGGCCACTGTACCTTTGTCCTTAAAAAGTTTTTGGTCGACCACTGTTACCGAGCCTGTCAACGATTCTTTTTTCTGAGTACCATAACCTACCACAACAACTTCATCCAGCACCTCTGTATCTTCGTGCATGATAATTTTAGCCAAATTCGTCCCTTTTACAGAAACTTCCAACGTCTTATAACCAATAAAAGAAATCACCAACGTACCACCTGATACATTATTCAAAGTAAAGTTTCCATCCATATCCGTTATCGTACCATTGGTAGTGCCTTTCACTTTGACATTGGCACCAATAACAGGTTCGCCATAGGAATCCACGATTTTACCTTTGATTGCCCCAGTCTGCGAAACAGCCTGCACTTCTCCCACATAGGCAAATACCGCCTGTGGAGCACCTGTTACAAGGGCAGAGGCCATCACCGTAGAGAATAGAAATCTTCTCGATGAGAATCTGAAGAGATTTTTTTTCATATACATAAAATTTAAAACTAACATTTATACTATTTATTCTAATATTAGATACACTGTTGGATATACTCACGGATTTCTTTCCGACTGATAAATAAGTGGTTTTCCACCGTACGGGAAGAAATTCCCAATTGGGCGGCAATATCAGCCGAGGATTTATTTCCGAAACGACTCATGATATAAATCTTCCGACGTTGTTCAGGAAGCTGATTGGCTCTCTCCCATTCGCATGTCAATAGATTATTGGCAATAATCTGGCTCTCCACTTCATTGGTACAAGTAGGAATCCGGTCGAAAAGATAGGAAGTTACTTCTTGAGCTTTGTAAAAACGACGCAAATAGTCCGTTACCAGATTCCGGCAAATCGCGAATATAAAATGTTTCACTGTTTCCGGACGCAATATCTGCTTATAGTCCATCAAACGCAAAAAGACATCTTGTGACAGGTCTTTTGCTTCTTCGTCCTTACCTATTTTATAATAGATATAAAGATAAACGGAATGATGATAACTCTTATAAGAGTCAGCAACCAGTTGAGTGGATTTCATGTTTATATTTTCCATTGCTTAGATTTTTGTTTATCATTACGCTGGCAAATATAAATGGTAAATACGGAAAAGAAACAATAAAAAAGGGCGGATAGATTTCATCCTATTGGAAGGGAAACAGAAGTCATAACATCTACTGATAATCAACCAATTAAACAACAACAAGCTAGAGTCTCAAATTATTATATGAGACTCCGGCAATCAATCTTCATTAGTTCGTCCTATACTTTGGACGTATTCATTCGGGGTTATTCCGGTCGTCTTTTTAAAATAACGGAAAAAGGAAGTACGAGAACTAAAACCACACAGTTCAGCTAAAGCACTTAAGGTATATTTTGAATATTCATCCTCATTAAGCAATCGTTTAAACTCAGCTATGCGGTAATCATTCAGATAATCATAATAATTCTTGTTCAAGAACTGATTAAACACGTAGGACAATGTATATGGAGAGACGTTCAATACTGACGCCAAATCCGCAATCTTTAAATCAGGGTTAACATACAGTCTTTTTTCCTGCATCAGCATGTCCAGTTCGTCTGCCAGCCGATGACATTCTTCCATACTCACATTGCTCTTTCTGTATTTTTCTTCAACTACCGGTTTCCCGGTTTCTATGGCGTCCGCCGCAAGAGCCGGAGAGTTCTTTTTTCTCTGGTAATAAGCATAGCTTAAGCATATTATTGCAATCAATAATAGAATTGTTCCCCATAAGGTCGCGTTAAAAGAGGAAGCAATAGTCACTGATAAACAGATTTCCGAACCGGGCTCACCAATCCGACGGATTTTGAATTGATATTTCCCGGAAGACAAGTCATAATAGGTCAGTTCGGATTTACCACCCAACAACTGCCAATCATCATCCATCCCTTCCATTTTATATTCATAAGACATATATGCAGGATCGGAATAGGTAAATCCGGAGAAACAGATAGTCAGATTCTTGTGCGACGATTCCAAAGAGACTTTATAGAGATGCTGTTCACTCTGTATAGCAGGATGATAAGGTTCTTTACCATTCACATATACATCTGTAATAGCCAAGGGATAACTGTTTTCTTCATTTATATCACGTAAATCCCTAGTCAAATAAATCAATCCTTTGGAATTGCCAAACCAGATTGTTCCCGAAGCATCTATAACAGGGCAACAGGTAATAAAAACAGAACTCGGTAATCCATCCACAAAAGTATAAGGAACAATTGTACTTTTTTTATCATAACGGTACAGGCCCAGATTCGTACCAATCCACAGCCACCCTTCACGGTCTTCGATCATAAACATGGCATCTTTCCCTTCCAGAAGAGTGCCCGGCTGGAATCTTCGGAAATGAGTCATTGACAAATCGGAAATAAAAATAGGGCCTTTATCTGGAAGGAAATAGAGCTCGTGGGAAGAATCTTCATATACTGTCCTGATTTTCTCTTTATGTATAAAGCCTTCGGGGAATACATCTGATTTGATACTACGAGTGGAAGGATCCCAAATACATAAACCGGTAGCCGTACAAATCCAGCCCTTTCCTGTAGAATCAAAGCATATATCAAGCACATTCCCTTCCAGAAGTTTGGAGTTCGAACTGGTATAGTGATTGAGTTGTTCGCCATCTTTATACTGATACAAACCCATTGAAGTGGCAATCCACAGACAACCGTCATTGTCCGACTTGATGCAGAAAACATGCCCTTTCACAAAAGGAGTCTCCGAAGGTTCAAAATCATGGATAGTTAATGTAGAAGAATCCAGTATATACATGCCACCACCATACATACCGATATAATACTTTCCTTGAAACGGGTAAATGCACATTATCATATTAGAGCGTAATTGGGGTGACTTGAAACTCCTAAAACGCCGATTCTTCTCATCAACATAGAAGAGGCCATTGCGGGAACCTATCAATCTTTCATTCTCATTGATAGCTATGGCCCGTACCGGTATGTCTTTTGAATCAAAATAAGGAGAATAAGAATAGGTAGAGAAAAGCCCGCTCTGATACAGTGTATAATCAAGTCCCAACTGATAGAATCCAACCCATATCAATCCTTCCCTGTCCACCAGCAATGAATAGACAGAGTTAGAGCGGATTCCGCCATTAGTACCGGGTTCATAGCGGAAAGATTTCATAACCTTATTTTCCTTGATAGATACAAAATGTACTCCATTTCCGTCTGTTCCAACATAAAGTATATCTTTTCCGTCACCCGACAAAGAAGAAATTACATTGCATCCCAAATCAATCCAATTATCCCTGAACTTCCCTGTCGGTATATCGTAAACAACCACTCCATGTTCCATTGTCCCTAAATAGAGCCTGGAGCCAATTCGTGCCATTTTCCGATAAGTATAATCCTGTCTATCATTGTCACCGCATGGACATAAAGTTATTTTTCGGGTAGACAGATTCATTGAATATAGTTTGGAGCGAGTCAGAATCCATAATGTATCCTTTTCTCCCATATTCAAATCGACTATGAAATTATCCGATGACCACATATCCGCATTGATAGTAATCTGCTCCAATTCATTATTTTTGCAGACAAACAATCCTTTTTCGCTGCCAATATATAAGGTTCCCTGCGCATCGGTCAATAAAGAATGAACTCCGAATTTTATCACTTCAGCAACAAACGGTTCTAATTTACCTGATTCTTTATTTATCCGCCAAAGGCCCATATCGTTTCCCACCAAAATCTGATTGCCTTGCGTTTCTGCAATAACATTCACCCATTTCAGTTTCTCATCATCTCCGAATATCGGATAATGCTTGAAACGAAAACCATCAAAACATTCAACAGACGTAGCTGTTCCAATCCAAAGATAACCTACGGAGTCTTTATACAAGGCACTGACCGTTAAATCAGATAATCCATTTGTTTCTGACAGACCACGAAAAGAATAAGAAATCGGATAGGCAGACAGAGAAAGAGAAATAAATATAAAGCTTGTTATATGTCGTATCAGATTATTCATAGGATTCATATTTGATGAAACAATGCAAACCTACATAAAATATCCCGAATTTTATGTAGGTTTATACAAAAACAAAACACACTCCTCAATAAAAATGAGTGTTAATCTACCAGCTTTATACTCAATTGGGATTGTTTATACACAACTGGAATTCTCTTATTATTAACCTCTACTCTTATTGGCTTCTTCTTACTCCTGAAACTAGCATGGATCTTCGGTTGCCCATCTATCCAAAGATTGAGTTTCTTATCTTCTTCCTTTTGAATGACAAACAACTTAGCCAAAGAAGAAAAATAGGTTTCTTTATCACGTCTCAATGCACTTCCATAGCAGATAAAGAAATCTGTGGCGTCTTTCGCTTCCGTTCCTTCGGGATAAGAAACTGCAAACATATAGGCATCTGTCATCCAGCCGTCCGGCATAATCCATGAGTTGCTGTGCATCAGTCTGCCGTCTGCTAATTGATTAATATAAAGATCGGTCACTTTCCCTTTATGACGGA
>OGLJ01001517.1_pt1 | contig 18747 bp, 17 predicted proteins | sample 1572801 | NCBI WGS metagenome assembly OGLJ01 (sample SAMEA2581877, study PRJEB24529) | metagenome | biome: Human gut stool | place: China | collected 2011
TGTAGTAGAAGTCGTAGCTCTGCATGATCATGTAGTTGAACTCGAGGAAGGACAGGCCTTTCTCCATGCGCTGCTCATAGCACTTGGCGCGCAGCATGTTGTTGACGGAGAAGCAGGCGCCCACGTCGCGCAGCAGCTCGACGTAGTTCAGATTCAGCAGCCAGTCGGCGTTATTCAGCATCAAAGCCTTGCCGTCGGAGAAGTCGATGAACTTCTCCATCTGCTTCTTGAAGCAGGCGGCGTTGTGGGCGATGTCCTCCTTGGTCAGCATCTTGCGCATATCGGTGCGGCCGGAGGGGTCGCCGATCATGGTGGTGCCGCCGCCGATGAGGGCGATGGGCTTGTTGCCTGCCATCTGCAGACGCTTCATCAGGGTCAGGGCCATGAAGTGGCCGGCAGTCAGGCTGTCGGCGGTGCAGTCAAAGCCGATGTAGAAGGTGGCCTTGCCGTTGTTGATGAGGTCGATGATCTCGTCATCGGTGATCTGAGCCACGAGGCCGCGGGCCTTGAGTTCTTCGTACAGAGTCATAAAAATTTCCTCCTGTTTGTCGGGCAGAGGGAAAATAAAACACCCTCTGCCAAAATAAATTTGGCAGAGGGCGATAAAATTCGCGGTACCACCTCTGTTTGCCGCCTCTTCACAGAGACGGCCTCACGAGTGCGCACCCCAGAGTAGAGTGACACTCCTGCGTTTGTAACGCTCGCACGCGGCACAGCCTACTATTCGTTCAGCCTGCGGCTCAGGGACGTATTTCGCCTGCGGCTCCGCAGCCCCTTTCACCAGCCGGGGCCTCTCTGGGCAGAGCGCATCAGGGTACTCGGTTCCCATCTTCGCCTTTCAACGAGATTCAGTTTAGCACATCCCTGCCGGAATGTCAAGCGCTGGCTTTTTTCTTATTTTTCTGCGTTCCGGCCTAGCATTTCCCGGGCATTGGCCAGCGAAAGCTCTGTGACATGGTCGCCGGAGATGAGGCGGGCCAGCGCCTCTACACGGCCATTCTCGTCCAGCGGGTGTATCTCAGTATAGGTACGCTCGTTCGTGATATTTTTCTGGATAAGCAGATGGCAGTCGGCCAGTGCAGCGATCTGCGCCGTATGAGTGATGCAGAGGATCTGATGGCCCTCGGCGCTCTGACGCAGTACCTCGCCGATACGGCTGGCTGCTTTGCCCGATACGCCGCTGTCGATCTCGTCGTAAATAACGGTCGGCACGGCGTCTTTATCAGCCATTGCGTTTTTAATGGCAAGGGTAATACGGCTCAACTCACCGCCCGAGGCAATCTTTGCCAGAGGCTTCGGAGCTTCGCCGGGGTTTGTGGAGATATAGAACTCGATGCTGTCCTGCCCATGGCTGGCCAGCGGGCCGCGCGAATGGCGAAGCGTCATCCGCACACCCGGCATGTTCAGGAAGTCCAGCGTGCCAGAGATACGCTTGTTCAGCTCATCAAAAGCTTTCAGACGGGTCTGGGTCAAAGCTTCGGCCTTTTCCCGCGCAAGGGTGTAGAGACGGCGCTGCTCTTTCTGCAAGTGCTCTACCCTCTCCTGCGAGGACTGTATCATCTCAAGTTCTTTCCGTGCCCGTTCGCCAAAGGCGAGGATGTCCTCTACGGTGTCTCCGTACTTCCGCCGGAGCTTATAGATAAGGTCGATGCGCTGCTCGATCTCGTCCAGCTCTGCGTCGTTGGTGTCGTAGGCGTCCAGACGGCCAATGAGGTCTGCGGCGACATCCTTCGCGGTGTAATAAAGGTCGAGCAGCTGGCCCGCACCGGCAGACAGCTCTCCGTCGAGCTGTGCCGCTGCGTCCACAGCGTTGGAGGCTTCGCCCAGAAGGTCAACAGCCCCCGGGGCCTCGTCGCCGCCGGAGAGCAACGCATAACACTGTGCGATACGGTCTCGGATGGTGGAAGCATTTGCCAGCACTTTGCGGCGGCTTTCCAGCATCTGCTCCTCCCCTGCCGTCAGGCCGGCATCGTCGATCTCCTGCACCTGATAGCTCAGCAGATCGATACGGCGCTGCTTTTCGCTCTCGTCGGTTATCATGGCGTCCAGCGCCTTTTTGACGCGGACCAGTTCCCGGTAGATAGCATAATACGCCTGATACTCAGCGCTGTTCTGGGCGTAAGCATCCAGAATGCCTTCATGACGGGCCGGGTTCAGCAGGCCCACGGAGTCGTGCTGACCGTTGATGTTGATAAGCCCCCCGCAAAGCTCCCGCAGGACGGCGGCAGTAGCCGGCATCCCGTTGATACGGCAGGTGCTCTTGCCCTCGGCGGTGATCTCACGGCTGAGCAGCAGGGCCTCCGAGCGCTCATAGCCTGCCTTTTCGAGGCTGTCGAGAACAGCAGACGGCACGTCCTCGAACGCGGCCCGGATGACGGCCTTAGCCGCGCCGGTGCGCACAAGATCCTTGGAAGTGCGGTTGCCCAGAATGGCGTTGATGGAGTCGATGAGGATGGATTTACCTGCGCCCGTCTCACCGGTCAGGACGTTGAGGCCCTTTTCGAAATGGACGTTTGCTTTCTGGATAACTGCAACATTTTCGATTTGCAGGCTGCTCAGCATAGTTTCACTCCCGCGTTTATTTCTGCCCGATATGACGGGTCAGTTCCGAACAGATGGTCTTTGCGTCCCGCTCCGAACGGGCTACGATAAGGAATGTATCGTCGCCGGAAAGCGTACCGACGACATTCTTCCATTTCAAGGCGTCGAATACCTCACAGGCAGCGTTCGCCATGCCGGAGTAGCACTTCACCAGCACGACATGTCCGGCAAAATCCACCCCCAGCACCGACTCGTGGAATATCGTCTCAAATCGGCCCTGCATCTTGGGGTTGAGGCTTTCGTTGTGGCTGGAAACATAGCGGTAGCCGTCGGCGGTGGCAGCTTTGACGAGGCACAGCTCCCGGATGTCCCTGGAAATGGTAGCCTGTGTCACCTCGAAGCCCTCCTGGCGCAGATGCTCGAGAAGTACCTCCTGTCGGCTGATGGGATGCTCCTGAATGAGGCGGAGGATCGTCTGCTGACGTTCCGTCTTGCCTTTTGCCTCAGCTGGATTGTTTCGGCCCATATTCCTTGCCTCCTCTTGTTATTATCTCCGGCTGCGCAGCTTCTGGTCGATGGCCTGAAACTGGTCTGCCCTGCTGAAGGTGACGAGCTGTACGATCTGGTCAGAGAGGCGTATCTCCGCCGTCGAGCCGGCACTGAGCGGATATTCCGCTGCGCCGTCGCAGCTCAGGAACACTTCGTTGTCGATGACCTGCCCCACACAGATGTTTATTTTGCGCTCCTGCGCAAAGACCATTGCGGGGCTGGTCAGACTGTGGGGACAGATGGGCGTGACGACGATGCCCTTGGTCTGCGAGTCCAAGATCGGCCCGCCGGCCGCCAGCGAATAGGCTGTGGAGCCTGTAGGGGTTGCCACGATGACGCCGTCACCACGGTAATGCTCTACGAGGATGTCGTCGCAGTAGATGCTGAAGTCGATGGCCTGCTGCAGGCGGCCTTTCGTCACGACCACATCATTGAGGGCATGGCCTTCCCAGCCATCCTCGCCCAGCACCCGCACATAGAGCAGCATCCGGCTGTCCAGAAGATACTCTCCCCGCACCAGAGCGGCGAGTTTTTCTTCCATTTCATCCACCTCACAGGTGGCGAGGAAGCCGCAGCGTCCGATGTTAATGCCAAGAATGGGTTTTTGATATTGCAGCGTAAAATTTGCCTCATGCAGGATGGTACCGTCGCCGCCGATGGTCAGGATGACATCGGTGCGCGGAAGGCATTCTTCCAAAGGAAGGTACTGTACACCTTCCACATAGCAGGACTCTTTCAGGTCATCCCGCATCAGGACGACAGCTTCCTGCATCAGCAGGAGCTGCGCTGCCCGGCGGGCAGTATCGGCAGCCTGTTCCTTTCCGGGGTTTGGCGAAATGTAAACAGTCATAGGGCGGTTTATTCCTCCGTCTCCCAGCAGATTTACTTGTCCAGAGAGCTGTGGCTTGCCGCTACGACCTGCTCGGCAACAGAATCATCCAGCACACCGGGCTGTTCGCTCTTCTGGACGAACATCAGGTACTCAATGTTGCCCTCAGGGCCTTTGACGGGGCTGAAATCCAGTCCGCGCACGACGAAACCGTTTGCAGCGGCATATCCCATCGCATTGTGGAGCACTTCGCGGTGGGTGGAAGGGTCGCGGACGACACCGTTTTTGCCCACCTTCTCGCGGCCAGCCTCGAACTGAGGCTTGACGAGGCAGACACCCATTGCGTCGGGCGTCGTGATAGCCTGCGCCACCGGGAAGATATGATGCAGCGAGATAAACGACACATCCACGCTGAAAAACTCAATAGGCTCTGCCAGCATGTCCAGCGTGACATTGCGGATGTTGGTGCGCTCCATGTTGACGACGCGCTCGTCAGTGCGCAGGCTCCATGCCAGCTGACCGTAGCCGACGTCCACGGCATAGACCTTGACTGCACCGTTCTGCAGCATACAATCGGTAAAGCCGCCGGTGGACGCACCAATGTCCATACAGACCTTGCCGTTCGGCGTCAGAGGAAAGCACTGCATTGCCTTTTCCAGCTTGAGGCCGCCGCGGCTGACATAGCCGATGTCATGGCCGCGCACCTCGACCTTGGCGTCTTCCTTTATCATCTCGCCGGCCTTGTCCACCTTCTGCTCGTTGACAAAAACGACACCGGCCATGATGAGGGCTTTGGCACGCTCACGGCTCTGGATCATGCCGTGCTGCACCAGATATTGGTCCAAACGAATTTTCAAAGTGTTTTCTCTCCTTTCGGGTCCGCTTCCCGCACAGCCTCGGCCAGATGTGCGGCATCCAGCCCAGTCGCCTGTTTGATTTGAGGAACCGTCGCGTGAGGCAGGCACAGCTTCTTCACGGCACGGTGGATGTACCGGCCCTGCCAGCCAGCATCCTGCAGGGCGCGGGCAAGGTGTTCGCCGATGCCGCCGCAGGCCACGCACTCTTCGGCCATCAGAACGACGGGATAGGCTGAAAGGTCACGAATCAGTTCTTCCTCAAACGGGAAGATACGCACCAGCTTATAAACATCGCAGGAGATGCCCTCTTTGGCCAGCAGCTCTGCGGCAGCGAGAACATCTTCCACCTCATCGGCGTAGCTCACCAGTGCGGCCTTTGCACCCGGTGTGAAAATGAGTTTATCGTATTCCTTGCCCGAGCAGCCGTATTTTGCCAGAGCTTTGCTCTCTCCGCCGCGGGGGTAACGGATGGCCCGGGGACCCTGCATCTCATGGCTCAGCAGGATGGGAAGCCAATGCCGCAGTTCTTCGTAGTTTGAAGGCGAATAGATGGGCATTCCGGTCTGGCTGAGAAAAGCCGGGTCGTAGATGCCCTGGTGCGTCTCACCGTCTCCGGGGACGAAACCTGCACGGTCCACCGCGAAGATGACATTTTCATGCAGAAGGTTGACGTCATGGATGATCTGGTCGTAGCTGCGCTGCAGGAAGGTCGAATAAATGCAGACCACCGGCAGCATCCCCTTGCTGGCCAGACCGGCTGCAAAGGTCACGGCATGCTGTTCGGCCATGCCGACATCGAAGAAGCGCTCCGGATGGGCATGACTGAAAAACTGCAGACCTGTGCCGTATTTCATGGCGGCAGTAATGGCACAGAGGGTCTTGTCGGTGTTTCCGGCGGCGCTGAGCGTCCGGCCAAAGGCACTCGAGAACGACTCTGCCGGAGCGACCTCGGGGTCGGGGATGCCGGTCGGGTCGAACCTGGAAACGCCATGGTAATTGCCGGGGTTCGACTCAGCGGGCGCATAGCCCTTGCCCTTTTTCGTCACGACATGGAGCAATGTCGGCCCGGGCTGAGCACAGACAGTCTGGAAAATGCGTTCCAGTTCCGGCTCGTCGTGGCCGTCGATGAGTCCAAAATAGTGAAACCCCATATCCTCGAACATCGTGGAATGGTACATGGCCCGGCGAATTGCTTTTTTGCTGTTCTGAAGGGCGCTTTTGATGGGCGCTCCGATGACAGGCACACCGTTCAGGAAGCTGTTGACATTTTCCTTGGCCGTAAAATAGCCGTTTGTGGTGCGCAGATGGCCCAGATAGCTTGCCAACGCACCGACATTATGGGAAATGGACATTTTATTATCGTTAAGGATGACCAGGAGATTGTCCAGCTTTCCGATATTGTTCATCCCCTCGTAGACCATGCCGCCGGTGAACGCACCGTCGCCGATGATGGCCACCACATGGCCCGGCTCCCCTTTCAGCTTTTTGGCCCATGCGATGCCGATGGCAACAGAAAGGGCCGTATTGCCGTGTCCGGCGATAAAAGCATCATGGGCGCTCTCATTGGGATTCGGAAAGCCCGAAAGGCCGTCCAGCTTCCGCAAGGTGCCAAAGCGCTGATACCGCCCGGTCAGGAGCTTATGGGTGTAGCACTGATGTCCTACGTCAAACACGAAAGCGTCCTGAGGGGTCTCAAAGACACGATGAAGTGCTACCGTCAACTCGACCGCACCGAGATTGGAAGCAAGATGTCCGCCTGTTTTGGATACGCTGTCCAGCAGAAACTGACGGATCTCGCCGCAGAGCTGCTGGATCTGCGCGCTGCTCAAGCGCTTCAGGTCACGAGGCTGTGAAATATTCTGAAGCAATGAAGGATGCATAAAATGACGATCCTCCTCCCATTTCAAATTCCTGACGTTTTTGGCTTAGAGAAGGTGCATGGGATACAGGCAGCCGACCACGATGCCGACGACCATGCCGGCCATGACCTGCAGGGGCGTATGGCCGACCATCTCCTTCAGATGCATATTCTGCAAAAACGGAGAGTTCTTTTCGCTGATGTCGATCCACTCTTCGATCATCTGGTTGAGCACTTTGGCCTGCTCGCCCGTCTCGTGGCGCACACCCATTGCATCGTGCATGGTGATGATAGCGACCACACTGGCCACAGCAAAAATAGCCGAGCTGACTCCCTCGCTGCGGGCTGCGGCAATGACCATCGCGCAGACTGTCGCGCTGTGGGCACTGGGCATACCGCCGTCGCCCCACATCCTCTCGAGCTGGAACTTGCCCAGCAGGATAAAGTTGATGATGGTCTTGAGCACCTGTGCAACGAACCAGCCCACGATGGAAACGGTCAATATCTCGTTGACCGAGAACAATTCTTTGATAAATTGCATAGTTTGTTCACCTTCTTGAATTTTATCGCAACTCCACAGCCGACGTCTCAAAAAGCAGTGCATTTGCGATATGTAGTCCTGTGCGATTTCTGAGACGATTTCGGCGTAGAACGCGACTGGCTCAGCTGCGGCGGTTCAGCAGGGTGCGGGCCAGCTGCTCCAAAAACGCACTCTTTTCGCCGAATGCGTCGCGCAGCGCTGTGCAGGTCTCGTCATTCAGCTTTTCCGCCAGCTGCATGGCACCGTCAACGCCGAACAGGGTGACAAAAGTCGTTTTGCCATTTTCGCTGTCGCTGCCAATGGGTTTGCCCAGCTGCTCGGCGGTTCCGGTCACGTCCAGCACATCGTCCACGACCTGGAACACGAGACCGATGCCATAAGCATATGCTTCCAGCGCCTTACGCTGGACCTCATCGGCCTGTGCTGCAGCACCGCCCATCTGGATGGCTGCATTGATGAGTGCGCCGGTCTTGTGGCGGTGGATGAGACGGAGCTGTTCCTCGGTAGCGGCAAGCGCCTCATATTTCAAATCGAGTTCCTGACCGTACACCATGCCTCGGCTGCCTGCACCTGCGCCCAGCGCCTGTGCCGCGTGGACACAGACAGAAGCGGGAGCAGGCGCACCGGCGACTGCCTCGAAAGCCTCGGTCAGCAGGACGTCACCGGCCAGCATCGCGGTGGATTCGCCGAATGCCTTGTGGCAGGAGGGCTTGCCGCGGCGCATATCGTCGTTATCCATGCAGGGCAGATCATCGTGGATGAGCGAATAGCAGTGCAGCATCTCGACTGCGGCTGCAAACTGCTCAGCTGCCTCGGCATTGCCGTGGAGCATATCACACACGGCCAGCACCAGCACAGCGCGAATGCGCTTGCCGCCGCCCAGCAGGCTGTAGCGCGCTGCGCGGCAGACGTCAGATTCCTCAGGCAGATAGCGCTCACACGCCTGGCTCAATGCCTTTTCTGCACGGGCCAGATATTCGTCATACTGCTTTTTATACTCTGCGCTCTCCATAATGGTTCCTCCCTGCAAACTGTTTGCTTTTATTCTTCTGTTTCGGGTCCTGCCTTTTCGCTGCGGGAAGCATCGATCTCCTCCATTTGAAGCGATGCTTTTTCCAGCGCAGCATGGCAGTATTCCATCAGCGAAGCCGCTTCTGCATAGAGCTTGACCGACTCAGAAAGGGTCGTCTCTTCGCTCTGCATCTGGCTCAGGATGGTTTCCAGACGGGCCATGCCGTCTTCAAAGCTTTTGGGTGCTCTCATTCAGTTCCTCCACGGACATGACCGTACATTCTGCTGTGTGTACTGCACCGCGCAGGGTGAGCTTATCACCTGCGGCAAGTGCATCAGCACTGCAAAGTCTGCCTTTGCTGTCGTATACCATCGCATAGCCGCGCCCCAGTACCCGGTAGGGGCTGAGAGAATCGGTCAGTGCTGCGGCGTGGCGCAGCTGCGCCTGTCGCTTCTGAATACAGCTCTGCGCAGCCGCCTCGAGTTCTTTCTGCACTGCGGCAAGCTCTGCCTGCCCACCGGTCAATTTCCGACGGGTCATGTCATAGGAAAGCTGCTGCTCAGCCATCATCAGACGACCAGACGCTGCATCCAGACGGTTCTGCATCGCATTCTGGCAGCTCTGTTCCAGCTGGGACAGCACCCGCAGAAGTTCTGCACGGTCCGGCACGGCTAATTCTGCCGCAGCCGACGGGGTCGGCGCGCGACGGTCCGCCACAAAGTCCAAAATGGTAAAGTCTATCTCATGCCCGATGGCGCTGATGAGCGGCACTTTGCAGCGGTAAGCTGCCCGGGCGATGACCTCGGCGTTGAAGACCCAGAGGTCTTCCCTGCTGCCGCCGCCCCGGGCTACGATAATTTCGTCTACCCGGCCGCTTTTGTCCAGCTTTCCGATGGCATCTGCGACCTGCTGTGCCGCCTCAAAGCCCTGCACATTGACCGGGCAGAGCAGGAGTTTCGCCGCAGGCCAGCGCCGGCCAATGACATTGCGAATGTCCTGCAATGCCGCGCCGGTCTTGCTGGTGACGACGCCGATGCATTTGGGATACGTGGGCAGCGGCTTTTTGTGCTCTACCGCAAAAAGTCCCTCCTGCTCGAGTTTGGCTTTCAGCTGCTCAAAAGCAAGCTGCGCCGCACCAATGCCGTCCGGGAACATCTCGTTGACATAGATCTGGAACGCTCCGTCCCGCTCATAAAGAGTAGCACGACATCGCACGACTACCTTCATGCCCTCTTCCGGTCGGAAGCCCAGCCGCCGCGCATCTGAGCGGAACATCACCGCTTTGACACTGGCGCTGGCGTCCCGGAGAGAAAAATAACAGTGGCCGCTGCGGGCGTTCTGTACGAAGTTTGCGATCTCGCCCCGCAGCGCCAAATCGAACAGGATGTCATTTGCATCCAGCAGCGTCTTGACATACTGGTTCAGGGCCGAGACAGTGATCACTTCAGCCATAGCCCGGCCTCCCGTGCGGCGAGGATAGACACGCCGATGGCGTTGTCACTGGAATACTGGCCGGGTACGAAATACACCTGCGGGAGGCGCTGCTGCACCCAGCTGCGAATGATGTCACTGCTCATCACGCCGCCTGCACAGACCACAGCAAGCCCGGGATATTCCTTCTGAGCCGCTTTGGTCATCTTGACCACGGTATCTGCCACGCAGAGCAGGCAGTACTTACAGACATAGGCAGGGCTTTTGCCAGCTGTCAACAAAGCATTGCACTGGTTTTCCAGCCCGGAAAGGCTGCATTCCATGCCTCGGACACTGGATTTCGGTTTTATCGTCACATCACATTCCGCGGCCAGACGAGAGACTTCGACGCCAGCCGGGAATCCAAAGCCCAGCTTGACGCCCACACGGTCCACAGCCTGTCCGGCGTAGAGGTCGGAGCTGGTCCCCAGCGTCTCGATATGCTTCACTTCATCGCAAAGGAGCAGGTCAGTCGTGCCGCCGGAAATATGGAACAGCAGTGTTTTCTCGCGGAAGAACTCTTCACCCTTGGCCGCAAACAGTGCCGCCGCCGCATGGCCCTGCTGATGGGTCGTGCGGATGAGCGGGATGCCCCGGGCCAGCGCGAACGCCTCGGCAGCGCTGACGCCCGCCAGAAAACAGGGCATATAACTGCCCTCTACCGGGCGCGGCTTTTCCGACACACCTACGGCGCTGATTTGGGTCAAGTCAAACTCGCTGCCCAGTTCTGCCAGCATCTCAGGCAGGGCGACTGTGTGGTGAAAAAGGGCGTCGCTCTGGCGCAGCCCAAGCTGGCCCTCCTTCACCGGAAGGAAACGCTTTTTTGCGCAAACAACCTCTCCGGCTGTATCAAAGACAGCCAGAGAGGTTGCATAATTGCTGGTGTCGATGCCCAGCGTATAGCTGCTCACAGCTGCTCAGGCTCTGCGTCCAGACCCTGCTCGCGTGCCACCGTACCCAGCAGACCGTTGACGAACTGATAATCCTCGTCTGCGCCATACTTTTTGGTCAGCTCGACTGCCTCATTGATGACGACGCCAGGCTTTTTCTCGTCGCCGTACAGCATCTCGGCCAGACCCAGACGGAGCACCGTCAGGCTCACGCGGGGCAGACGCTCCATCGTCCAGTTGCGCAGATGGGCGCTGATGAGGTCGTCCACCTCTGCGGAATGCTCATAATAAGCCCGCAGCAGGCGCTGGCCAAAAACATCCACCGGATGCTCTTCATCGCACTCGTGGTGGTTGTCCAGAGCCTCCTGCAGGGGAATGTCACCAAAGGTCTGAGAAAATGCCAGCAGAAATGCATTTTCGCGTGCTTCACGACGGGGCAGAATATTTTCCATAATGTTCCTCTCACAGCGGCAAGGCCCTCCCTTTTGCGGGAAGGCCGGCCGCAATTTTCTTTTACGTTTTGTTTCTCGGCTCAGGCCTGCGGCTCAGCCGCCGGGGCCAGACCGGCAATGACGAGGTCAACGCGGCTGACCGTGACATTGGTCATGTTCTGGACGGCAGACTTGACGTTTTCCTGCACCTTTTCAGCCACAGCCGGGATGCGCGCGCCAAAGGCTGCTACAATTTCCAGAGTGATCTCTGCCGTACCGTCCCGCATCTCTACAGTAACGGGCGACTGGACGTTGGCGCGCTCGAGAAGGTCTTTCACCTTCCGGTTCTGCTTGCCGCAGGACACTTCTGCCACGCCCTCGATCTCCAGCGCTGCACAGCGGGCGATCTTGCCGATGACCTCTGTGGAGATCTGCAGACTGCCGCCTTTAAGATCCATGTTCTGTAAATCCATTCTATGGCCCTCCATCCAAAATGAGCGAATGCCCATTTTATTTTATGCGTTCCATGCAAAGAGAGCATCCCTTTGCAAAACCTTTGATGTCATTATACCATTTTCTCCGGTTTTATACAACACCTTACTTCACTTCCACCACAGTAATATTCTGCGCAGTCACCTCGCTCTTGCTGAGCACGATGTCCCGTATCTGGGCCACCTGTGCTGCCGTCAGCGCGTCGCCGGAGGTCATCACGGTCAGGTCAGCCCGGCCGGACTGCAAAAAGCAGAGGCAGTCGGCAAAGCCTTTCGCCTTGACCAGCGTTTCTATCTCATTTTCTGCGTTGAGGTCTTCGAGGTTGGAAGTCAGCTGCTGGGTATAACCTTTTTTCTCCTCGGCGGAAAGGCCCGAAGTCTTGAGGGTCTTCTGGATCGTGTCCATCGCTTCATCGTGAGCTTTCTGGCGCTTGAGACGGGCTTCCTCAAAGAATTTCGCTCCTGCATCGTTGGCCACGCTGACGAGCTGGGCCTCCCCATAATTCTTGTTGGCACTGGATACCGCTTCAGCCTCCGTCATCAGCCCGTCGGTAACGGGTGCCGCCACAGGCTCACCCTCCACAGCCACCGCCGAGACGTTGACAGCCTCTTCATCCACGCCGATGCCGGTGCGGGCATACTGCCAGTTAAGGTATACCGCCACGACCAGCGCGGCCGCAAGGGTCAGCGCTGTGACCCTGCGTGTGTTTTTGGTGATAGCTCTCATTTGTGTCTCCTCCTTGCATAACTTATATTTCATCGCTGCAAAAAATCATTCCCGGCGCTGCTCTACGCAGATGCGGTTGGACGGAACATCCAGCAGCGCCCCCACCAGTTCGGTGATTCGGGCGGCGACCCGGACATCTCCCCCGCCCTCGCACACCACGGCCACTCCGCACACTCTGGGGGTGCAGACTGTCTGTTCCAGCGCGGTCCCGTCGTCCAGCAGCACATGGGTCTGCTGTTCCTGGGTCTGTCCCGAGAGCGTGTCCAGAGCATAGATGGTCTCCTCTCCGCTTTCCAGTGTTACCATCACGGTAGTCTTTCCTGCGCCCTCTACCTGCGTGATGAGGTCGGAAAGCTGCTGCTCGAGCTGCTGGCGGTAGACGTTGTCATCCGCCGGGGCGGCGCTTGCGGCGGCGGTCTTCTCTGAAGGGGTGAACAGCTCCGACAGCAGGATGAGCAGCATGGCCGCCGCGCCCAGCAAAACCGCCAGCCGGGCGCGGTTTTCCTTCTGCGCGAGGTCCTTCAGCCGCAAAAAAAGCTTGTTGTTCATGGCACATCCTCCCCGCTGGGGCTGTTCCATTTGATGCATTCCGGTCCCAGCTGAAGCTGTCCTTCCAGCAGCGCTTCTATTGCCCGCTTCTGCGAGGCAGTGACGGCGTCCTGAGGGACGATCTGCACCTCAGCCGCTTCCACACCCTCAGCGGTCTGGCTCAGAATGATATTCAGCCTGAGTGAAACACCCGCCTCGCTGAGACAGTGTTCTTCGAGCGTACGGGAGAGTTCTTCTGCCGTCTGTGCCAGAACAGCATCCTCCAGACTGCCTACCGAGACCGCCGGCACCTGCGGCAGTTCCAATGCGGCAAACTGCGCCTTTGCGCCGGGCAGAGCATCCGCAAAGACTACTAGAATATATAGCCCTGCCACCGCTTTTATGCACTTCTGCCCCCAGCCCTGTCCGACAAAGCGGGAGAGCAGCTCGGCGCAGATACAGGCCGTACAGAAGACCGCCGCTGCCCGTTCCAGTGCCTGCATCATGAACCACCTCCTACGATGAACAGCAGGGCCACCCCTGCCGCCGCCAGCCCGAAGAAAAGCGCCACCACCGCTGCCATACAGCGCACCGCCTCAGCAAAACAGTCGAATAATGCGCGGCAACGGGAGATGCCAGTGAGACTGCAAAGCAGACTGCATCCCATCAGAAGAGCCAGCTGTATCATCAGCCCCAGATAGAGCGGCACGAACTCCGCGCCCAGCACCGACAGAGCTGCCAGCCCCAGCCCGCTCTTGAGGAGCTGTATCCCCGCGAGGATGGATTCCGATGCACTGCTGAGAGTCTGCCCGATGATGGGAACGCTCCCCGCCAAAAGCTGGCCGGTACGGAGCGAAAAGCGGTCCAGCTGGAATGCTGCAGCCCTCTGCAGGCCCAGCAGAGCCACCAGAATTTTTCCGGCCCAGCCCAACGCCTGACGGAGCGCACTGCCGACGCCCTTGCAGAAAACGCCGAGGGCTGGTTCAGAGCTGACGCAGCAGGCCATGCTGAGCATCAGATAGCAGTGGAGCAGCGGCTGAACGAAGGCCGCTGCCAGCTGAGCCAGAAAGCAGAGTGCCGTCAGCAGCGCTCCACTGGCCGCACTGCCTGCTGCTCCTTCCCCTCCCATCGTGAGGACACCGGCATAGACGGGAAGGAACCCCAACAGAAAGCTGCGCCAGCTCTCCACCTGTTCACAAAGCTTCTGGGCTTCTTCCAGCAGACTCCCCCAGAGCAGGACGCCGCAGCCGCCTGCCGCCACCAGATCCAGCAAGGCCCCATCGGTGCATTCCCCGGCAAGAAGCCCCAGCACCGCTGTCAGCGTCAGGAACAGGAGCACTGACGTATAGCGACTTGCCGTCTGGCGCACCAGTGCGCCGAAGGATCGGGGCAGAAAGCTTTTCAGTGTTTCCCACGGTGAGGATGCCGCCTTTTCGAGGTCGATGCGGCTCTGCTGCAAATAGGGCTCCCAGAGAGAACTGCCCGGCAGAGCTGTGCTCGAAGCGGCCATCGCCGCCGGGGCCGCGAGTGCAAGGCTCGTCCACAAGAACAGTATTGCCAGACTCAAACGGAAAAGCTTGTCTCTTTTCATCCTGCGATGCTCCCTATCTTCTGGCCGATCTCTTCCAGCAGGGGCCACGCTGCCGCAAGCACCAGCACCCGGCCGGCCAGTGCCGTACACCACGCCAGCGATTCAGCCCCCGCCTCCTCGCAGAGCGAGTGGGCGTAATCGGCCAGCAGGATGATGCCTGTACACCGCAGCAGACAGGAAAAGGCGTCGCCGCCTGCCCGCTGTTCCAGTTTTGTCAGCCCGGAAAGCACGGTCTGCGCTGCCGTGCTGATTTTCCACAGCACAAGGACAACGGTTCCCATCGAGATGAACAGCCCGAAAGCCGGGGCGCTTTTCTGGAACAGGGTGTACAGCACAGCCCCCATCACCGCAAGTCCCAGCATCGTGAGGGCGCTCATAGCGCAAAGAGGGACTTGATGGTGACAAAAAGCACGCTGATCTGCTTGACCAAGATGGACAGCACCACCACCAGCCCCGCCAGTGTGGTCATCATGGCCTGGTCTTCCCGGCCTGAGCGGATGAGCAGCTGGTTGAGCACCGCCACGATGATGCCGATGGCCGCGATCTTGAAAATCAGGTCGATGTCCATACACATTCCCCCTATCTTTCATCAGAGGCAGAGGATGGCCGCCGCCAGTCCGGCAGCAAATCCCAGCTTGTGACTCAATTCCAGCTGCGGGCGGGCGTGTTCCTGCGCCTGCTGTAAAAACAGCGTGAAACGCTCCTGATAAAATGCCAGCCGCTGACACTCCTGCTCTGCCTCCATCCGGCCAAGGCTCGAGAAGCACTCGATGAAACAGTCGCGTTCCGGGCGCGTCAGACCGGGCAGCGGACAAAGGCCCCGGAAGCTTTCGCCCGTGACAAGCCCCTCCTGTTTCAGTCTGCGGAAAAGCAAGGTGAGGTCCGTGTGACGATAGCTGATCTCCTGCCGGACGCGCTGCAAAAGCAAAAGCGTCTTTTCCAGCGCCGCCAGATGCCGCCGCGTATTCTGGCAGGCCGCATCCCCTGCGCACCAGCCGCAGCCCAGCCAGAACAGCGCACAGATGACTCGAAGCGTTTTCACGAAACACGCACCTCTTTCAGCTGCCCCGGCGCAGTGCGGCCTTTCAGAAGCACTGCCACATGGAGCGCACCGCACTTTTGCAGATACTGCACCTGCGGACGGCGGGCAGCCTCTTCCCAGCTGGCAGCGTGGAGCGTGGCAATAAATTCCACCCCGCTGAAAAGCCCCTGCTCCAGCGCATAAAGCTCGTCCATCTCGCCCAGCTCGTCCAACAAGATGATCTGCGGCGAGAGGGTACGCAGAGCCATCTGCACCGCCTGTCCCTTGGGTATGCCGCTGAGGATGTCGAGCGGAAGCGCCGCGCTTTCCTCCGAGGGAAATATCTCTCTCCGCTCGTCGATGACGGCAACGGCCCTGTTCTGTTTTGCAAGTTCCCGGGCGACACCTCGCAGAAGGGTCGTTTTGCCGCTGTCGGGTTCCCCCATCAGGAGCATCCCGATAAATCGCTGCTGCAGAATATCCCGGAGTTTCTGTGGCAGAGGAAATTCCCGGTTCCGGGCAACGCGGATATTTACCGAGCGCAGCTCCTGCAAGACGGCGCTCTGCCCCGGTGCGCAGTAAAACTGTCCGGCCAGCCCGGCGCGGCACCCACAGCTGAGCGTGACATAGCCCGCCGCAATTTCTGTCTCGTGGCTGTGTACCGACCCGCCGCAGAGGGTGACGAATATCTCTTCCATCTGCAAGGGCGTCAGCCGGAGCTTCTGCAAAGCAGGCAGCTCCGCCGGGCAGCAGGGCTTTCCGCCGATGGTCAGCTGTACTCCGCAGCCGACCCGGAGGCGTATCTCATGTACCTGTTCTGCAATGCCCGGCGGCAGGGCGCTCAAAGGCCGCGCCAGCCATGCAGGCAGAGCCCGAACAGCGTGGTAATACTCGTCCATCTTGTTTCTCCTTCGGTCTCGTCATTTTGGCTTCTTGCTCCTACTGTATGCGGCGGCAGAGTTTTTAGAACGCAAAAAAGGCCCACACAGCGGGGACACCCACTGCACGAGCCTTTTGAGTCTATTCTATTTAAGCTTCCGGTTCATCCCGCAGCATGGCAAGGAATTCTTCCTCCGTCAGCACAGGTACGCCGAGGGCCTGTGCCTTGGTCAGCTTGGAGCCTGCTGCTGTGCCAGCCACAACGTAAGCCGTCTTTTTGGAGACTGAGCCGCTGGCTTTGCCGCCGTTTTTGACGATGAGAGCCTCTGCCTCATTGCGGGAGAGCGTCTCGAGGGTGCCGGTGACGACCAGCGTCATTCCCGCCAGCTTGTCGCCCTTCGGTTCGCCCTTCCAGGTCATGTTCACCCCGGCGTCGGCCAGACGATGGATAAGGTCTGTGGTGCCGTCCTTGGCGAAGAACTCTACCACGCTCTGGCCCATCACGCCTCCGAAACCGTCGATCTCGCTGATTTTTTCAATATCTGCCTCCCGGATGGCTTCCAGTGTGCCGAAATGCTCAGCCAGCAATGCAGCGGCCTTGTCGCCGATGTTGCGGATGCCGAAGCCGAACAGCAGCTTGTCAAGATTGTTCTGCTTGGAATTTTCGATGGCGTGGAGGAGATTCGTTGCGCTCTTCTCCTTGAACTTTTCCAGCGTCAGCAGCTGCTCGAGCGTCAAATCATAAAGGTCTGCCGCCGAGTGGACGAGGTCCTTTTCCACCAGCTGTGTCGCTACGGCAGTTCCCAAGCCGTCGATGTCCATCGCATCGCGGGAGGCAAAATGGATGATGTTGCGCAGAGACTGGGCCGGACATTCCGGGTTGACACAGCGCAGGGCAGCTTCATCCTCGAGATGGACGACCGGTGCGCCGCAGGACGGGCAGACTGTCGGCATCTGGTAAGGCTCCGCGTTCTCCGGGTGATGGACGACGCCGATGACCTCCGGGATGATGTCACCGGCTTTCCGCACCTGAATGGTATCGCCGATGCAGAGGCCGAACTGGCGGATGAAATCCTCGTTGTGGAGGGTCGCGCGGGCCACCGTCGTACCGGCGAGGAAGACCGGGTCGAAGCAGGCGGTCGGGGTCAATACGCCTGTGCGGCCCACAGCGACCTCGATGCTGCGCAAGGTCGTCTCCTTGACTTCGGGCGGATACTTGAACGCGATGGCCCAGCGGGGGAACTTGTTGGTAGAACCCATCAGGTCGCGCTGGGCGAAGTTATTGACCTTGATGACCGCACCATCCATGTCGAAATCGAGCTTTGAGCGGTTCTGCCCGATCTGCTCGATTTCCTTGATCGCGTCCTCAATATCGTGAACGATGTGGTAGCGGGGAGAGACCGGCAGGCCGAGACTTTTGAGGTAATCGAGGCTTTCCGCGTGGGTAGTCAGCTCCTTGCCACGCACCTGCTGGACGTTGAAAACAAAAATCGAAAGGCCGCGGCTCCCGGTGATCTTGGCGTCCTTCTGGCGCAGCGAACCGGCGGCGGCGTTGCGGGGATTCTTGAAGGGTGCCGCGCCCTGCAATTCCTGCTCGGCGCAGAGGTGCTGGAACGCCTCATGGGGCATATAAACTTCGCCGCGCACCTCGAGAAACTCAGGGGCATTTTTCAGCTTCTTCGGTATCTTTTTGATAGCCCGGACATTGGCGGTGACGTCCTCGCCTACGACACCGTCGCCGCGGGTAGAAGCACGGACCAGTTCACCGTTCTCGTACTCGAGGCTGCAAGAAAGACCGTCGATCTTGATTTCAACGACATACTCCGGCTCGATACCCGCGTCACGCACTCTGCGGTCGAAATCACGCAGTTCATCGTAGGAAAATGCATCCAGCAAACTTTCCATCTTGACGGCATGTGTCACTTTTGCGAAGCGTCCGCTGGGGGTGCCGCCGACGTGCTGGGTGGGCGAAGCCGGAGTGACCAGCTCCGGGTACTGCGCCTCCAGCTCCTTCAATTCCCGCGTCAGGGCGTCGTATTCAAAGTCCTCGAGTTCGGGGGCGTCCTGATCGTAATAAAGGCGGTTATTCTTCTCGATAACAGCGCGCAGTTCCTCTACACGCTTCTTGGCTTGTTCCAGTTCCACAGTTCCACTCTCCTGCCTGACGCGGGACGGAGCGCCGCGTCTTGATTCTCTTGCGATAGTATACCACAAAACGGTGTTTTTCGTAAACAAAAAAGCAGAGCTGCTTTCCCCCTTTTACTGAGAAATACAGCTCTGCGCTATGTTCAAAAACTCAAATCGAGATCGTATTGCACACGTCCACGAGGACCGGGTCGATGCTCTTGGTCATCTCGAGAGCCTCATCTACAGGGTAATCCACCAGCTCCTCACCCTTCATGCCGACGATGCGGTTATACTTGCCCTGCTCGAGCAGGCAGACGGCGTGGTAGCCCATAGCAGAAGCGTTCACACGGTCACGCAGCGTGGGAGAGCCGCCGCGCTGGACATGGCCCAGAATGGTGGCACGGG
>OGLJ01001527.1_pt1 | contig 18662 bp, 13 predicted proteins | sample 1572801 | NCBI WGS metagenome assembly OGLJ01 (sample SAMEA2581877, study PRJEB24529) | metagenome | biome: Human gut stool | place: China | collected 2011
GAGCTAAAAAACTATATTGAAAGCAGCCGCTACTATAAAAACAGTAAGTTTGATTTTGATGTCAATATTACTCCTAAAATAGGATATATAAATTTCGATCTATCATTTAATTTAAAAGATAAAAAAGATTTCGACAATACCGGCAGAATTTTCTTTACAAAGAAAAAAGGTGGTCTTGTAGTTTATACATCCACTCTTAGAAATACAGAACAACCAGCTTCTAAAGAACTCATAGAGAATATTAAGATGCTTGATTTACAGTGATTTTGATGCCCCTTTACTTAGCAGTATGAATGCAAAGGAGACATAAATATGAGAAAAACAATCTGTTCAGGAATCATCACATTCGGTATCTTGGTTAGTCTTTCCAGCTGCTATGCTTTCGACTATCGCAGTGAAGAAGCTGGTTTCAGTGTCGATATTCCAGATGATAACACTATTATTGTCAGTAAAGATCTGTTTGCGGCAGGCAGCAATAAGTCTGGCATGCATGGTATAGCAGCTATAAGTCAGCAATCTATTGAAAAATATACGAAAACAGCTTTTGCTACCAATAAATTTGAAAGTGATTTAAAGAAGATAGCTGAAGATATTAAAGCTGGAAAAGATATCTTAGCTGATCCTGCTTATGCTTATCTTACTGTACCGCAAAATGAGTTACAAGTATATATGCAGAAACTTATGCAGGATAATCCACAATCTTTACCTGGTAATAAAAACTATAAAATAACAAAGATTAACAAAATACCAGCATTAGAAATCAACAATGATATGCTGTTGAATTATGAAATAAAATTGCCAATTGCTTATACTCGGAAAGAACAGCAGAATATACAAAAATATAATCCTTATGTTAAATTCAGTGCTGATGGTAAACAGATGACAGCTCAGTACAATTTAATTTCTAAAATTTATATTTTGTCACAAAATAATCAATTATATAACATAAGCAGTGGATATGTTGAGTTTCCTGCAATAGAACAAAGTGAAACAGTGGTTGCAGAAAATAAAGCTGATAAATTTATTCAAAAGTTTACAGACAATAAAGTTGATAAACGTGCATATAAGAAATTCTCTAAAGCGTTTACAAAAAAACTGAATTTCTTTAAACCACAATTATCTAATTCTGAACTTATTATTAAAGATGGTATTTTTAACAATGAGTTCAAAGTCCCACATAACTGGCTGTACATTCAAAGCAATCAAAAAGTGGAAAATATGCCTGTCAGTTTCTTCGCTGCATTACCTGTCAGCAGCTTGGAAAAGATGGGGAAGGAGTATATAGATTCTAAATTATTTAATATTGAAACTACCAAAATAGGTATGAATGTGGAATCTAATAATATTGATGACTTTGATTTTAGCAAAATTTTAAAAGCTTATTCCGAAGGTGTTATAGGTATTTCGGCAGAATATAAGCCAGCTCGTCCTCATGACCAAGGCCCAAAGCAGTTTTTAGAAAATCCTGTTTTTACTAAAATTATGTTCGAAGAATTTATGAACAAACCGTTTTTGAATCCACGTGAAAAAGCAAAACTAGAAAAGTTTGTTCAGATTAAAAATTTTACACATGATATTGATATCAATAAAGAAAACTGCCTGCTTCAATTTACTTATGATGTAGATTTACATTTGCCACAAACTTTATCTAAAATCAACCGACCTGGTTATGACATTTTTCAAGAAACCGATTTAACAGATTTATCTATACATGGGCAAAAGAAAGTTTACTTTGATGCAGATAATCGAATTAATCTGTTATGTTATTTTACACAAGATAAAACGATGAAATCAAATTTGATCCAAAAAGAATACGACAGCTATAATTTATTCAAAAGTTCTTTGTTAAAAGAAAAATATTAAAAAATACTTTCTAACACCTGGATAATAAGTCTTAAAATATTATCCAGGTGTTTTTATCTAAAAATACATCGTCATAAATCGTTTTTAAGGCAAGTGAAAAACAAATTGAATAGAAGTTATAATACAATCGATTAAAACAGCTTAAAAGAGAAATTTACGCATATATATGGATTTATGTTAAATATTTACGTTATAGAGTTTAACTGTATCAAAAATATCGTTAATACTTGCCGATGGCCGTGTTGCGGTTTATAATCTTTATGTAGCTGCTTTACATAATATATATAACAGGGAAATTTTGTTGTAGGCTACGCCATAAACTGACACTTTATAAAAAAGGCATTTATTGAGAATTTTATTCAAAATCTTGCATAAATACCTAAAAGGTGTCAGTCGGAACAGTTACATCAAGTAGGTAACTGTTCCGACCCCTCTTTCGGGGGTTTTAATGATTCTCGAACACCGTCAGAAAGACGCCCAGAATTGTCATGGCCATCATCGACAATAACGCTAGAGCTACTAGAATTGCCAGAAGCTTCAACAACTTTAGAAGATTTTTTATCAACCAATCCAAGCTTTTCAGCCTCCTCTCTGTTGTCAGGATTCTCTATAAATTCTAACATCAAAGCAGGATCATTGTCAAAGCGTTTACGCAAAGAGGCTGGGAGAGCCTCAAAAGCGTCCTGTGCTTCGATTAAAATATTCTGTGCTTGCTGGAACTCAAGGACGGAAGAAAAATCGCCGTAAGACGGCGTACCGTTCGCGACATGGGTAACTAAGCCAGTTGATTCATACTTACGAAGAATGTTATTAACGTCACACTCATCTTTAAAGTGCTGCTGAGCCATACTAGGCTCATCAAAGGTAATACCTTCTACAAGGTCTCTATCATAAGCAGTTCTGAATTTAGGCATAATATCACTCCTCAGCGCCTGCCGCGGGCAAAGTCGTTGTAGGCTCGGAGACTTCGTGACCTTCGCCTACAGCCGACTTACGAACAAACTCCATAGCTTCATGTCTAAGGCGTGGGATATCGGAACACATAACAGCGCCAGTGCCAGAATCATATTCACAAAGGTAGTACAAAGCAAAATCGGCAGGATACTTAGAAAGAGTAGAGCGAGGATCATTAACAGCCTGGTCAAACGCACGAGCAGCTTGAACATCATTTTCAACACAAAACGGAGAATCAAAAAACATAGCTTTCTTATCATACACGGAAAATAATTTCATAGTAAATACCTCACATTTCAATAGGCCGAGGCAACTGCTTCAGCTTTATTTTTTTTACTTTCTCTTTTACATTAAGTCTCGTATAATCAAGAATTTGAGACTGTTTAAGAGCTTCAATTTTACGTTTTGAACGTATTTTCTCAAAGCTTACAGGGTCTATACTATCATAAATCTTGTCATAGTAACGGGGCGGACGACATACTAAATTACCTCTAATAACACATTTATCATTAGGAAATATATCATTTTTGTATTTTAAAAACCATTCGCGCCCGATACCAGGACGGCGACTCATGGTCGTATATTCGGGCTTTCGCCCTTGGTAGTGGCTCTCGGCCACGCTTCCAGTGACCTTTTTAAGGCAATACCTAGCCACATAAGCAGCAGACTCAAAAGAAACGTCACCAATAGTGCTAAAGCCATAAGGCCAGAGACGCTCAAGAGAACTACTGCGATAGAGCTTAACATTATCTCTCACACTCCATAATTCCTTATCAGGGAAATCAAAATTAAACAATATAGCGTGATGATGGGGACGCTGATTAAGCGTCCCATATTCACCACAATGAAAAAATCTTATACCTTCACCGAATTTTTTGCGAAGACGTTTCATAAACTTTTGGAAATCCTCTAAATGCAAACTACCGTCACGAGCTATATGCTCATCGTCAAATGTAAGCGTGATAAAACAATTTTTATCATAAAGAGAAGCTTCATGTACACATCTCATTGCCCATTGACGAGACCTCTCTAACCGACAACCAACGCACTGACCACAAGGAACCTTAATAGGTTCACAATCTCTCCAGTTTTCTGGCGGACTAAACAATATAGCAGCTTTTCCAGTCTCAGGATTAATTGAATTAGGGTTACGCCATGCCATCAGCGGACGATAACAAGTCATTTAGATTCTAAAGCCTCCACGCATAGGCCTAGCACGAAGATTACGCTTACGAGTGCGAGAAGCTGTTTTACTGAATAACCTACGAGAACCACGGCGTGTAAGACGTCTGCGTCTTGCCACAATAAATCACCTTACTTTACAAAGATTTTTTTAATACGTTCTACAAGAGGTACGATAAATTCATCGACCAGCTGAAGAATAGCTAGAACTTTAGTCCACTTATCCAAGTTATCACCTCACTTTCTTAATTTACTACCCCAGTCGATAAACTTATCAATATAAGGAATAGCAGCACCGACATAAGGCATATTATACATATCAGCTTCTCTAGATTTTCTAGAGTAATCTGAACGCTGTAATAAACCAAGATTATAAACACCTGTAGCATTACTTGATGCGTTCATAAGCGCTGCTTGCGCTTGTGCGCCATAATTAGCAACCTGTGCAGCCGTAAGTGCTCTAGCATTAGCAATAGAATTTTCATTAAGCCTGTCAAGCCAAGAAGTCATTTTAAACGTATAATCACGGTCTGCAGAAAGCTTAAAGGCCTGTGCAGCACTTGCTAAACCGTCATTTTTGGCTTTAATTTCAAGCTCTTTATTTAGATCTGACTGAGTAGCCATGACCTTGAATTGTTCATTTTGCATTTTACGCTGCAGCCGATATCCTTCGGCAGCATTAGCAGATTCAGGCATAGAGCCAGCTATGTTACCAAACTGAGAAGTAGAGCCAGCAGGAGTAGAAGCACCAGAACCGCCCATGGCGGACAATATTGGATTAAGACCAGCTGCACGCAAGTCTTTAACTTCACGCTGATGAGCAGTATTTGACATGTACTCTTGCCATTCACGGTTCTCACGAGCCATAGAAGCAGCAGCAGAATTAGCGGACGATTGGCCCCATAAGGAGCCAACGGAACCGATCGCAGAAGATATCCAACTCATTTAATCACCTCAATTAAACTACATAAATATATTTCTCGTAGCCAGGAAACGAAAGTATTAGAAATGATCAACAAGACCAGGTACGCTATATACAGGCATTGGACGCACACAGTTAAGACTGAAATAAGTATCAAGCAAGAACTGCGGTTCATCTTGCACAGCAATTACACGAGATACAGGCGGGTTATCTTCGATAAACTGAGCGGATAGAGTAGGCAGGCTATCGAATTTTTGAGATAAGTGCCACATATCAAGAGGCTGAGCATAGGTAGAACGGAATTTACCAGTAATCAAAGACGGATAATAACGATATTCGGCATAACGTTCTTGATAGCCGAAAACATCATCATCTGCAGAAGTACCTTGTGCGTAAATTTCTTTGTTAAGAACAGCTTGTTCGCCAAGATGGGCAAGAGCAGGCCAATAGAAATCAAAGCGGGTTTGACGAGACCAAAGACGCTGCAAACCTTGTTGATAGGTTAAATCTGCACGGACATTTACAAGGCCGATAATATAGCCATGCTCAACAAAGGATTTTGTGAAACCGTGGATTTTACTAGACGTAAGACCAAAGGCAGCAAGATTACCTTGCGGAGAAGTTGAATCTGTAGCAGAAGTCTGCTGAACAGGATTAATATTAATAGGCGAGGAGCTGCCACCGAGATATTCTGGACGTTGAAGACGAGCGTCAGGAGAAACAACACCGAAGTGAGCTCTTAAAATCTCGGTATAACGTGTACCACCACGAGCGTCACGCTCATAAAGGCGTTGAACCTGAAAAGCCTGACGAAGGCTATTAATCGTATAAGCTGTAGCTGTAGTTAAATCAGCATATAAGCCGAAATCATCAAGCTTCATACCGATATCAGTAGTAGCGCCACCATTAGGATTAATAATATTCATGTGTCCTGACTGAATACCAACAGAACCTCTATAAGAAATATTAGGAGATAAATAATTAGTGGAAACACTTTTAGCAGATAAAACAGGAGCAGAAGTACCAAGCGGAATTTCTACACCTGGACCTTTCTGAGGCCAAGGTAAAGCAGAAGTAAAATAGTCATGACGTTTACCACGTCTGACAAGCTTATAATCTGCAACATCATCTGGACCATCTCCTTTTTCGACAGGCAGACTATCTTGTAAATTCTCATCTCTGAACCACTCATTGTAGATGAGATTATAGGCACGAAACGGCAAAGCATTAACTTCAAGATTGTTTACACCTGTTGGGATACCAAAATAATCAGCTATGCCACCAACAGTAAAAGAACCAGTATTCTTAATAGTCGGAACAAGGAAGTCAGTAGAATCGCCAGGATTTTCCTGCTCACCATTAAACTTTTGCCAATTATCCCAGAGCAAGCGATTAGGAACAAAGAAGAAGAATGTTTCCATGAACATATTATCCATGAAAGGAACGATCGGAGTTGCAAGCCGAGCGAACAACGTACACTTAAGATTAAACGTGTCGCCGGGTAATACTTCATCAATATAGAACGGTACAAGATAACCAGAATCGAAAGTTGTCTTATAGCCATGAGAGCGGTTAAAGGACGACCGCTGAATTTCAGCTCTTGGAATCTGGCTGAACTGATGAGCCATTACTGAACGCATATTATTCACCTCATAATTATTTATTCAGAAAATTATCGAACTTTGCTTGTATATAGTCGTCACAATGATTTTCAGAATTGGATTTTACATAATATATATTATCGGACGTAAAGTGAAAATTGATAAATTTCGTTGTAGATAGTTGTTGAAGAATAATTTCATTAAACGAACAATTGCAAACAGATGTTTTGACATTCTTACCTGTTCCTGATATAATAGAAACAATTAGAATAGAAATAAATGAACTTACTATCTTTAGAAATTTTTTGAGTATATGATGATTGGAATTGGAGGCTGGTTTTATGGCAAGAAGAGCACGTTTCAGCGATTTTGATGGAGTTATTACAGAGGAAATGCTTTCCGATCGGCAAAGAGCTATTTTAGATTTCATTCGTGAGCACGTTTATGCTAAGGGATATCCTCCTGCAGTACGTGAAATTGGTAAGGCAGTGGGTTTATCTTCAAGTGCCAGCGTACACACTCATCTGCATAAATTAGAAGAATATGGTTTTTTGCAAAGAGATCCAGCCAAACCACGCGCTATAGAATTGACCCAAGACAGCAGCTGGCGGCAGAAAACGGTCGTTCCTGTTCCTTTGGTTGGCAAAGTCACTGCAGGGCAACCTATTCTGGCAGTTGAAAATGTTGAGGAGACCTATCCCATTCCACTAGATTTGCTTGGCTGTCAAGAAGATGTTTTTATGTTATCTGTTTCTGGAGATAGTATGATCAAAGCTGGTATACTTGATCATGATTACATTGTTGCCAGAAAGCAAAATTTTGCTAATAACGGAGATATAGTTGTTGCTCTTATTGATGGTGAAGAAACAACAGTTAAGCGTTATTTTCGTGAATTACGTTCAATTCGTCTACAACCAGAAAATGATGCCTATACTCCCATAACAGGTACTGATAATATTCAGGTTCTTGGTAAGGTAATAGCAGTATTCAGAATGCTGTAATGTCTATAATACACCAAAAAAATATCATAAAGACAGCTATATGATGTCATATAGCTGTCTTTATTTTCTGAGATAATTAAAAAGCAGATAAGAGGAACAATAAAAATCCTCTTATCTGCTTTTCTATTGATATAAAATTTGAGTTTTTATTTCTCCCCTACCATTTTTGCAGCTGACATAATTGCAATACGCCCGTGCTCAAAAGTAAGTCCTCCTTGAAAATATACATTATAAGGTTCACGGCAAGGGCCATCAGCACTTAATTCTATTGATGCGCCTTGTACAAAAGTCCCCGCTGCCATAATTATTTCATCTTGATAGCCAGGAATTATTGCAGGAACTGGAACAACATGTGCATCAACTGGTGAATTTTTTTGTATGGCTATACAAAAATTACATAAACGCTCTTTAGTTTCCAAACGAATAGTCTGAATTATATCACTGCGTCTATCATTTGCAGAAGGAGTAACCTGATAACCCAGGCGTGAAAATACTGCAGAAGCAAAAATTGCTGTTTTAACAGCTTGCAAAACTATATGCGGAGCTAAGAATAAGCCCTGGTATAATTCTCTGGCCGTATCTCCAAGTGTAGCCCCCATTTCTCCGCCTAATCCTGGAGCGGTTAATCTATATGACGCAAGTTCTACTAAATCCTTTCGGCCAACAATATAACCACCAGTAGGTGCAAGACCGCCTCCAAGGTTTTTGATAAGAGAACCGGCCATTAGATCAGCTCCAACTTCTGTTGGTTCTTGTTTTTCAATAAATTCACCATAACAGTTGTCAACAAAACAAATAATATCAGGCTTTATTGCTTTTACTGCTTTACAGATCGTTCCTATTTCTTCAATTCTTAACGTTTTACGCACACTACTGTAACCGCATGAACGTTGAATATGTATCATTTTTGTTTTATCCGTAATTGCAGCTGTGATTTTTTCAAGATCAATTTGTGAACCAATCATGGGAATTTCTTTATAGACTACGCCTAAGTCAGTAAGAGAGCCAGGGGTTTTTACAGGTACGCCTATGATAGTCTGCATTGTGTCATATGGAGCTCCTGTAGCAGCGATTACTTCATCGCCTGCTTTCAAAACTCCGAGTAACGCAACGGCTAATGCATGAGTCCCTGAAACAAACTGAGATCGTACCAATGCCGCTTCCGTTTTAAAAATATCAGCATATATTTCATCTAATTTTTCTCTGCCAACATCGGAATAGGCATATCCAGTAGTTGGTTTTAAATAAAAATCTGATACCATATGCTTTCTAAAAGCTTGCATAACCTTTTCTGTATTATACAAAGCTGCTTCTTCATAGCTTTCAGCAGCATGTAATACTTCTAATAATGCTTCCTCTTCTATTTTTTTAAAATCAGTCATTTACGTATAGTCCTCATATTATAAATTTTTCGAAATCCTCTAACTGTTCTGATGCCAGACGTACCTTCATAAAAGTACCGTTTTCTTTATATTCTTGTTCTAAAACAGTACCTATAGTATGTAGTTTAGCAGCTTTTTCAGATTCTGTATATGGAATAAGCAGAGTGACTTCTATAGATTTTAATTTCAGATTTTCTGAAATCAGAGCAAGGAGTTCTTCGATACCAATACCACTCTTAGCCGATATACAAACACTATTTTCTTGCTGTGCTAAACGCTGTGCCAAAGCATTTTTAGAGGGAAGTTTATCTATTTTATTGTAAACGGTGAGTATTGTTTTATTTTGTGCACCTATTTGTTCTAAAACCTTATAAACAGCATCACTTTGTTCCTGATATAATTCATGGCTCACGTCAATGACATGCAGCAATAAATCTGCCTCAGCAACTTCTTCTAAAGTAGATCTGAATGCTGCAACTAATTGATGAGGCAAACGTTGTATAAAACCAACAGTATCAGTAAGTATTGCTTCGTGCTTGTCTGGTAATATTAACTGACGTGTAGTAGGATCAAGAGTTGCAAACAATTGATCTTTCGCATAAATATCAGACTGTGTTAATAAATTTAGTAATGTAGATTTACCTGCATTAGTATAACCAACAAGACTTATTGAAGGAACTTGGTTTTTGGCGCGCTTAATCCTATGTAAAGTCCGGACAGCGCGAACTTTTTCTATGGAGTCTTTGATAAAAGCTATACGATCGCGAATACGCCGTCTATCAACTTCTAATTTTGTTTCGCCAGGACCGCGGGTACCAATACCGCCGCCTAAACGTGATAAAATAAGTCCTTTACCCATAATTCGCGGTAGATTATATTGCAGCTGTGCTAATTCTACTTGTAATTTTCCTTCATTAGTACGAGCCCGCTGGGCAAAAATATCCAAAATTAAAGCTGTTCTATCAAGAATACGAACACCCATTACCTGTTCTATATTTCTTTGCTGCGCCGGTGTCAGTTCATCATCAAAAATGCACAGATCAATATTTTCCTGTTGTGCATGCAAGGCCAGCTCCTGTACTTTTCCTTTTCCTATAAAAAATGCCGGATCCGGTTTAGCACGACGTTGAATAAAACGGTTCACTACTACAGCACCTGCTGTATCCGCAAGCTGCTTTAACTCTTCAAGCGAATCTTCAGCAGTCCAACCGCCTTTTATCTGTCCCCAGTCCATACCAACTAAAATGGTTTTCTCTGCTGCTACTGCTAAACTGGAACTACTTGTTTGCTTGTCTAAAATCCGCTCTATTGTATTGATTACATTAAGAAAATTAATAGCTTCTGCTTCTTCCAGAGAAAAAGGTCCATATTCATCGCAGATAAACTGTTCTTCTTTGTCAAGCCCAACTATCATGCCAAAAGAAATTATGGACTGCGTGTAATCAGGTGCGGTAACACCTATTGTAACCATGGCATCGAATTTATTATTTTTTAACGCTGAAAAATCAACTCCACTCAACACTGGATTACCATTTGGATGAGTGTGGACACAACGGATTCCACTTAATCTGCCAATACCTCTGCGACCTTCTACTGCTGGCAGTTCTACACTGTCATTACCACCGATTACAATATTAGTTATTTGCCCGCTTCTAGAAATATAAAGAGAGATTTCTCTGTTTATAAATTCTGTAATATCAGCTAATTTTAAAGCTAATTCCGCAGAAATGAGCTGCCCTAAAGGCACTTGTACATCGTACAAAGCAATTAATTCATTCAAAACAGAATCCCGTATTCCTTTTTTGTTACCTAAAATTTCACGCATGATTTACACCTTAAAGAGCAGACATGGTATTTTACCATATCTGCTCTTCCTTTTCTTACAATTACTGACGAACGCGTGCCGGCTCGACATTTATTTTATAGCCTTTAATCGTGTTTTTGTGCATTACACCCAAAACTTTTTCGGCCATATCTTCTGGGACTTCTACAAAGGTAAACTTGTCATAAATATTGATCAAACCTACTTCTTTGGCAGGAATATCAGCTTCAATAGCAATAGTTCGAACTATATCCTGAACAGTAACTTTTTGGCTGCGTCCAATATTCATGAAAAGACGAACCATGCCAGGACGACCACCAGTATTACTTAAATCTTTCGCCAGAATATCTTCAGGCGAAGCTTCTAAAGCTTTATTACCTTCCTGCATCAGTTTTAACGCAGCAGCAACCACATCTTCAGCATCATATTCTTTTAATAAGCTTGCTGCAATAGGCATATAATCATGATAGTTAGACTGATCCAGCACACTCTGCATTTTGGAAACGATCATTTCACGCTGACGCTCAATAACATTGGCTGTAGTCGGTAATTGACGACGTGTTATTTTGGTTTTAGTAGTGCGTTCGATAAGTTTCAACTGACGGAATTCACGCGGCGTAATAAAGGTCATAGCAACACCAGTATTACCTGCACGGCCGGTACGTCCAATACGATGAACATAGCTTTCCGGATCCTGAGGAATATCAAAATTGATAACATGAGTAATATTATCAATATCTATGCCGCGGGCAGCGACGTCCGTAGCGATAAGAATATCAGCTGTTCCGTCACGGAATTTCTTCATAACACGATCACGTTGAGTTTGGCTTAAATCGCCATGTAAACCTTCAGCCATATAACCGCGGCTTCCCAATGCAATAGCCAGATCATCAACACCTTTTTTAGTGCGGCAGAAAATAATCAGCTTACCATCTATTTCTGCATCAAGCAAACGACATAAACCTTCGATCTTATCCTTAGTTTCAAAATAATATTGATCGATAAGCGGAACTGTGAGTTCCTCTTTGCTGATCGTAACATTTTTAGGAGCCTTCATATATTTTTTTGTGAGGCTTAGGATCGGTCTTGGCATAGTTGCTGAAAACAACAAGGTTTGACGTTCTGCAGGAAGATTTTTCATAATTTCTTCCATATCGTCTACAAAGCCCATATCCAACATTTCATCAGCTTCATCCAGGACTAAAAATTTAATATGATCAAGTTTGATAGTTTTACGGTTTATATGATCAATCAAACGGCCTGGAGTACCAATAACTATTTGCACGCCGCTGCGTAAAGCTCTGATCTGACGGTCGATAGGCTGTCCGCCATAAACAGGTAATGCTTTAATTTTAGAAGTACGTCCAATTTTACCAATCTCTTCTGCAACCTGGATTGCCAGTTCACGGGTTGGAGTCATAATCAGAGCTTGAATATGGCGATGATCGGTAATACTTTGTACGACCGGAATACCAAAGGCGGCTGTTTTACCAGTACCAGTTTGTGCCTGACCTATAACATCGCTACCCTCTAGTACTAAAGGAATAGTTTGCTCCTGGATCGGAGACGGTTCTTCAAAACCCATAGCTGTTAAAGATGCTACGATTTTTTTATCCAGCAGTAAGCTGCCGAACATTTCTTGTACATTAGTTGTCATTGTTTAAATTTCCTCATTTCTTCTTGCTTTTATTTTATCTATCACCATAGAAATAGCCGTTAACGCACTACGCAGTTTATTTTCAGTTCTGGTTCCGCCGAAAAGATGTTTCACACAATGTACGTCATTGCCATCAGCTACAGCCATATAAACTAAGCCTACAGGTTTTTCTTCTGTGGCACCACCAGGACCTGCAATACCAGTGATACCTACACCATAAGTTGTTCCAAAAAGATCTCTCACTCCGGACGCCATCTCACAGGCAACCTGTTCGCTGACAGCGCCGTATTTTTCTAAATTTTCCGCAGATACGTTGACCAGTTTTTGTTTGGCCATATTGCTGTAAGTCACAACACTGCCCAAAAGATATTCACTGCTGCCAGGAATATCAGTGATCATGCTGCTGGCTAAACCTCCTGTGCAGGATTCCGCAAAGGCAATCGTACTACCGCTTTTTAATAGTTCCTGACCAAGATATTCTGCTAAAGAAGCATCATCAACGCCATAAATAAATTTACTTAACCGTTCATAGATTTGTGCTTCTGTGCCGGAAATCAAGGCTTTGGCTTCTTCAACATCGGACGCTTTAGCTGTAATACGAACAATAATTTCACCGCGACGAGCATAAATGGCAATGGTAGGATTACTTTGTGAAGTGATAATATCATCAAGCTGCGCTGCAACAGATGATTCTCCAATGCCACGCATTTTTAAAATACGCGAATAGATTATACCTTGTTGAGCATAACGCTGCATAAGTAACGGTAAAAAGCGCTGTTCACATACGTAATTTAATTCTGACGGAGGTCCAGGCAGCAAAACAATTAGCTTGCCATTATGTTCTAATACCAAACCCGGCGCAGTTCCAACTTCGTTGATTAAAATTTCTGCACCTAAAGGAACCATTGCCTGTTTATCATTATTAGATGACATACAAAGACCTTTTTTAACAAAAAAACTATTAATCCTATCCCATGTATCTAAATCCAGATACATTTCCAGTCCCAGCATATCAGCAATAACTTCTTTAGTGATATCGCCTCTTGTAGGGCCAAGACCACCTGTAGTAATAACGATATCCGCTCTTTCTAAAGCAATTTCTAAAACGCTTCTAAGCCTGGTCTCATTATCGCCAACAGTCGTCTGATAAAGCACATCATAGCCTAGTTTATTTAATTGTCGTGATAAGTACTGAAAATTAGTATTAAGTATTTCTCCCAACAGCAGCTCAGTACCTGTATTTACAACTTCAACGATCATTTGTTTTGCCCCCTTGCTGGCAAATTAAATTCTCTCTCCTACCATTTCGTAGGTGAAACCCTGTAAAATTTTTACTTTAATAAACTCACCTGCTTGAACACTTCCTGCGTTTTCGACAAAAATACTGCCATCAATATTAGGAGCTTCTTTATATGAACGACCAAAAACAAGATCAGGGTTTTCCTCATCGCAACCTTCAACAAGTACTTCTAAAATCATATCTTCCATATTATGATGCATATCTTCTGATATTTGTGCCTGCAAAGACATTAATTCATGAAAACGTTCTTCCTTGATTTGCGTATCTATCTGTTCTGGCAAATCAGCTGCTACAGTTCCCTCTTCTTGGGAATAAGAGAACACACCGGCATTGTCGAAACGCTGTGCTTCAACAAAAGCTTTTAATTCTTGGAAATCAGCTTCTGTTTCTCCAGGAAAACCGACAATAAACGTAGTTCTGATAGTAATACCTGGTATACGCTGCCGTAATTTGTTCAGCAATGCCTCAACTTCTGATTTAGTATCATAGCGATTCATGCTGCTTAGCAATCTATCGCTGGCATGCTGAAGCGGAAGATCCACATATTTGCAAACCTTATCCAAGCTGGCAAAAGCTTCAATCAAATCGTCAGTAAAATTATTTGGATAACAATACATGACCCGGATCCATTTAAGGCCTTCCAGTTTATTAAGTTCAGACAAGAGCTCCGGCAGGCGCAGTTTACCGTAAAGATCTTCACCGTATCTGGTGGTATCCTGTGCAACAACTATCAGCTCTTTAACACCCTTATCAACTAATGCTTTGGCTTCGCCAAGCACTTGTTCAAACGGTTTGCTGACATAAGGTCCACGTAATTTGGGGATGATACAGTAAGAGCAGCAATTATCACAGCCTTCGGCAATTTTTAAATATGCCATATAATCAGGAGTTGTTAAAATACGCGGTGCCGGGATTGGCGGCGCCAGTTCTGCTTTTTTCAGAGACTCCAGCATAATGAACCGCTCTCCCTGAGTGACCCTTTGGATAACATAAGCAATATCTTCATAGCATTCAGTACCTATAACGGCATCTGCTTCAGGAATATTTTCTAAAAGTTCTTCTGCATAACGCTGCCCTAAGCAGCCGGTAATAATCAAATATTTACAGGTCCCTGTTGTTTTATACTCCCCCATTTGTAAAATAGTATTAATAGATTCTTCTTTGGCAGATTCTATAAAACCACAGGTATTTATAATAATCAAATCTGCTTCTGCAGGATCGTTAGTAATTGTTATCTGCTGTTCATGAATCAATCCCAACATTGTTTCAGAATCAACGAGATTCTTAGGACAGCCGAGACTTACTAAGCCTATTTTCACGTTTGTTCCTCCATCTATTTTACTGCAAATCTAGCCGACTGCAGCCATTTATTTGTTAAAATCTCCTGTTGTACCAGAGTATTATAAGCCGTATTAAGCCATAATTTTTCAGGCTGCTCAATATGATTGCCATTTAAACCATTGGATAGTAAAAACATATAACCTGTATTTTGCTCCAACGCAACTTTCTGCGGTGCCGATGACATTAAAAGCCAGTCTCTGAACATTTGTGCATCCTCATATTTTTTAGAAGCAGCATCAACGGCTACCCCATATAAGCTTACAGGAGTCCCTTCACTGGGAAAGACGATATATGCAGGAAAATCATTTTCCAAATATTTGAATACGTAGCTGCGCCGAGTAATAGCCAAGTCTGCATCACCAACAGTGGTCAGGCGAATTGGTGTGAAAGGAAAGCGGGAATATTGAGGAATTTGTCTGTTAAGACCTCTGAAATATGCCAGGCTTTTTTCCTCGCCTCGAACACTTGCAAAAGCAGCTAAAAAGTTACGCGTATTTGCCGAATCGGAAAGATTTTCCATAGCCACACGCACATTTTGAAGCTTAATGATATCCTGCCAACTCAAAATATTTTCCTGACCGTATTTTCTGGCATAACTTTGATTAACCAAAAAAACTACAGGGTCATAAAAGACACCGAACCATTGACTTTGTTCATCTTTAAAAACAGACGGTAATAAATCTCCAGCATCACTTAAAATGGCATATAAACGCTGCTGTTTACTTAAAAGCTGCAGCTCATTATGCTCTAATAGATACAAATCAGGTAATTTTCCCTGTTCTCTTTCTTCCGGCAGTAATAGTTTTATCACAGCATTCCGATCAGAGTCATTATTATACTCGCTGATTAAAGCCTGTAGAAAACTGTTATCTAAATTAGAATATAATAATAATTCAGTTTTTCCATGCACCGCTATACTTGTTTCATTTTTGTCAGAATCAAAAATAAACCAGGCTATACATGCAAACATCAGAGCAATGATTAACAGTATTTTTTTTTGAGGCATCTTTAACCTCCTGTTTTACCGCCGTTTGTTAATTTTAGGGTTAAATGCAATTTTGCTGTGTCGTGCTTTTGGATTATGGGAAGAAGATATTTTCAGTAAACATTTCGCATCATCACCAATAAGGTCACCACGATTAGTCTGCTGTAAAGCTTCTTTAACCAACTGACGGTTTTTAGGATTTTTATATTGCATCAGAGCACGCTGCATCGCTTTATCATGAGGATTACGGGCAACAAAAACCTTTTTGCCAGTTTCAGGATTGATACCGGAATAATACATTGCTGTCGATGCGCTTCCTGGAGTTGGAATAAAATCCTGCACCTGTTCAGGCTGATGTCCGATATCCCTCAAAAATTCACTTAACTCAACTGCATCACGCAGAGTACAGCCGGGATGACTGGAGATAAAGTAAGGTACTAAAAACTGTTTGAGGCCTATTTCTTGATTTTTCTTATTAAAAGCACGCATAAATTTTAGATAAACAGATTTACCAGGCTTGCCCATATTAGCTAAGGCATGTTCTGCTACATGCTCTGGAGCAACTTTTAATTGCCCGCTGACATGGTAACGACATAATTCATCTAAGAAACGATCATTTTTGTCTGCCAGCAAATAATCGTAACGGATACCGGAACGAACGAATACTTTCTTTATTCCAGAAAGCGCACGAACTTTTTGAAGCAGTGCTATATAATCGCTGTGGTCAGTATCAAGATTAGGACATGGTTTTGGAAATAGACACTGCCTGTCGCGACAAACTCCTACTTTTAATTGCTTGGCACAGGAAGGATGTCTGAAATTGGCAGTCGGACCGCCAACATCATGTATATACCCCTTAAAATTTGGCAATTCAGTGATTTTTTTTGCTTCACGAATGATAGATTCATGACTGCGTGTCTGGATTATTCTTCCCTGATGAGAATGAATAGCACAGAAAGAACAACTGCCAAAACAGCCACGGCAACTGATCACACTAAACTGTACCTCTTCTATTGCAGGCACTCCTCCGTATTTTTCGTAAGACGGATGATAAGTACGCACATAATCCAAATCATAAATAGCATCCATTTCTTCCTGTGACAAAGGAAATGGCACTTGATTTTGAACAACGAATTTTTTGCCGTTCTTTTGGACAACAATCTTCCCGGAAAATGGATCAAGTTCTTTACTTTGTAGGTTATAAGCTTTAGCAAACGCTTCCCTATCTTTTAATATATCTTCTAATGAAGGTAATTCAATAAATTCATCTAACGCTTGCAAATCATCTGCTAAATAAGCTGTACCCCGCACATAATGGATATCTTCGATAATAGCTCCGCCAGCTAAATAGTCAGCAATTTCAACGATCTGCTTTTCACCCATACCATATATCAAAAGGTCGGCATTGCTTTCGACTAAGATGGAAGGCAAAATTTTATTTTCCCAATAATCAAAATGCGCAAATCTGCGCAAACTGGCTTCAATGCCTCCGATAATAACCGGCATTTCCGGCCATAAGCGTTTTATTTGCTGCGCGTAAACTACAGTAGCATGATCAGGGCGCTTCCCCATCTCGCCACCAGGTGTATATGCATCTTTTTTTCTTGGTTTTTTAGCCGCAGTATAGTGGCAAAGCATCGAATCAAGATTTCCACCTGAAATAAGCACTGCCAGACGAGGCTTGCCCAGCACCTCAAAATTTTTCAGCTTGCGCCAATCTGGCTGACACAACAGTGCGACTTTATAACCCTGCGCTTCTAATACACGACAAATAACAGCCGGTCCAAAAGAAGGATGATCAACATAGGCATCGCCGCTGATAAACAAAAAATCTATTTGTTCCCAACCACGAGCATTGATATCTTCCTGGGAAATCGGCAAAAATTCTTTCATTAGGATTTATGGCCTCCGATATTATTTCTTATATTCTTTAATGACAACTCCATCAACTTTTTCAGCTGGAGCAGGCTTTCCGTTAACAGCAATCTGCATTGCCTTGATGTTGCCATATTTTACAATAATTTTTTTATCAGCAGAGAAGTTTTTTTCCTGATTGCTTACTAAAGTTCCTTCAAAAACTTTTTCTCCATCTACAGTAACTTCTACCCAGCATCTGTCATTACAAAACATATAGAGATTTAGATTGTTTTTATCAGGAACAGCTTGCTGCTTCTGCTGTACTTGCTTATTGTCAGCAGGCGTTTTCTGTGCTTTAGCAGCAGCCGCTTGTTCAGCGCGTTCTTTGGCTTTTTTTGCATCTGCTTCTATTTTTGCTTTTTCCTGCTCAGGTATTTCATTGCTTTTGGCAGTATCATCACTTAAAGCTGATTGTTTTGGTGTCACAATATTTTCCGGCTGATCACTGCTGCTGAATAAGAAAATATAACCGGCAGCAGCAATTATAACTAACAACACAAATGACAGCAGATAAGTAAAAATATTCGAAGAATTTTTTTGCGGTTTTAGATGAGGAGCAACACTTATTTTAGAAGTTGTACGGATTTCAGCAGGTTTTATTTCTTCTGGATCAACACCTGCACAAGCAGCTTTGTAAAGCGTAACTAATTCTGGACCGTTGAGCCCCAGATAATTACCATAGGTGCGTATTATTCCTTTAGTAAAAACATCACCTGGAATTTTAGCGTAGTCACC
>OGLJ01001541.1_pt1 | contig 18520 bp, 15 predicted proteins | sample 1572801 | NCBI WGS metagenome assembly OGLJ01 (sample SAMEA2581877, study PRJEB24529) | metagenome | biome: Human gut stool | place: China | collected 2011
GCCGTGAGGGCATGGCTCTGGGCCAGTACATCGCCGGTATGGGCTTCTCCAACGTCGGTCTGGGCATCGTCCACTCCATGGCACACGGCCTGTCCGCTCTGTATGACACCCCGCACGGTGTGGCCTGCGCCATCCTGCTGCCGGTCGGTCTGGAATACAACAAGAGCGTGGCCGGTGAGCGCTACCGTGCTGTCGGCAAGGCCATGGGCGTCCAGGGCATCGACGAGATGAACGACGCCGAGGCAGCTGATGCCACCATCGCCGCCGTCAAGCAGCTGAGCGCAGATGTGGGCATCCCCGCCAACCTGCACGGCATCCTGAAGGAAGAGAACATCCAGTTCCTGGCAGAGTCCGCTTACGCCGACGCCTGCCGCCCCGGCAACCCGCGTGACACCAGCGTGGAAGAGATCGTGGAGCTGTACAAGAGCCAGCTGTAACCCTACAGCCTGAACCACCCGCGTAAACCAAAGGCCCCGCACCGTTCCGTTCGGAACCGGTGCGGGGCCTTTTGGATGATGCACTGCCGCAAAACTTATTCGGCTGCGCGGGACTGCTCCACAAAAGCGGCAATCTTGTCCACCTGGATCTCGGCCACGGCACGGCCGGTGTCGTACACGCGGCGCAGCTGGGCGGGGTCACGCTCCATGGAGCCGATCTCCAGCGGGATCGGCGGCCGGATGACAAAGGCCTGGCCGGTCTGCTCCAGCATGGCCACATGTTCCAGTGTCTCGTTGTAGCGCTCGTGGCGGTCGGCCACAGCCTCCACAAAGGCGGGGTAGCGCAGGTAGCGCGCCCGGATGGCGGGCAGCATCTTGTTTTTCTTTTTCACAAAGTCCTTGGGCTGGGTCAGCACGATGAGGTTGCGCTTGTAGCCGATGGACTCAAAGAAGCGCACCGGGATGGAATCTGCAACGCCGCCGTCCAGCAGCTGGTAGTGGCCGATCTTCACGATCTTTGCGGCCAGCGGCATGGAGGACGACGCCTGCATCCACTGGATGTCCTCGGCGTCGCCGGTGCGGCACTTGTGGTAGATGGGGTCACCGGTGCGCACATCGGTGCACACCAAAAAAAAGTCCATGGGATCTTCCCGAAAGGTTTTGGCGTCGAACGGATCCAGCTTTTCCGGCACGGTGTGGTAGCAGAACTGCTCGCTGTACAGGTTGCCGGTGCGCAGCAGGTTGCCAAAGCTGGCGTAGCGCTTATCTTTGCAGTATTCGGTGCTGTAGCGGATGGTGCGCCCGATCTGGTGCGACTTATAGTTGCAGCCGAACACGGCCCCCGCCGAAACACCGATGGCACCGTCCACCGTGATGCCGTGCTCCATCAGCACATCCAGAACACCGGCGGTGAACATGCCGCGCATAGCCCCGCCTTCCAGTACAAGTCCCGTTTTCATAACCGTTCTCCCTCTCCTCCGATCGGCGTACAGGCACCGGTCTTTCTTCCAAGTATACTCAAAAATCAGCAAAGCACAAGAGCGTCAAAAGCCAAAAATTACAGGACAGTTTTGCGGAGTTTCGGTGCTTTTTGCCATAGGCATGCTTTTGGAAAAAGCCCACGCAGATGCAGCCCGGATTTTTTCAAATTTGGGCACAAAGCCACTTGCCAAAGGCAGGCACTTCCGTTATACTAGGTAAAATACATACAGGTTGCGGGCACAGCTTTGTGCCCCGGAATGGAAAAAGGCTGGAGGACAAAGACTGCTTATGAAGATGCTGGAAGATCGTATCCGCGCAGACGGCATTGTGCGCGAAGGAAATGTGCTCAAGGTGGACAGCTTCATCAACCACCAGATGGATATCCCGCTGTTCCGCGAGATGGCCCGGGAGTGGAAGCGCCTGTTTGCGGGCAAGTCCATCAACAAGGTGCTCACCATCGAGGCCAGCGGCATCGGCATTGCCGCCATTGTGGCCAGTGAGTTCAACGTGCCGGTGGTGTTTGCCAAAAAGTCCATGAGCATCAATCTGGACTACAACAACTACGAGACCAAGATCCAGTCCTTCACCCACAAAAAGATCTACAACGTCATCGTGTCCAAAAAGTTCCTCACCGCAGAGGATCATGTGCTGATCATCGACGATTTCCTGGCCAACGGCTGCGCCCTGATGGGCCTGCTGGAGCTGGCACAGGAGGCCGGTGCCACCGTGGAAGGCATCGGCATCGCCGTGGAAAAGGGCTTCCAGCAGGGCGGTGAGCTCATCCGCAGCAAGGGCATCCAGCTGGAGAGCCTTGCCATCGTGGAATCCATGAACAGCGAGACCGGCGAGATCGTGTTCCGCGAGCAGCCGCATCAGAACTGATCAGAACCCTCTCAGTCAGCCCTCCGGGCTGCCAGCTCCCCCGAAAGGGGGAGCTTTTTGTTTATACGGAAAAGTTTCCCGTTTCGTCAAAAGCTCCCCCCTTGGGGGAGCTGGCATCGCCGCAGGCGATGACGGAGAGGGTTTACGTCCCATCCGTACTGTCCCCGTCTGCCGGCAGGGCAGCGGTCTGCTCGGCGGGGACGTCTGCGGCGGCGCGGGGCACGCCTTTGTACACCAGCGTCTGTTCCAACACCTCGGCACACACCGGGGCCGAAAGGCTGCCGCCGGCGGTGGTCCAGCTGTGGGGCTCATCTAGGCAGACCAGACACAGAAACTGCGGGTCGTCGATGGGCGCCACGGCCACAAAGCTGGCAATGCGGGCTTTTTCGTCGGCGCTGTCCAGCTTCTGGCTGGTGCCGCTCTTGCCGCCCACCCGGTAGCCGGAGATCTGCGCGTTGCGTCCGCCGCCGTACAGAACAACGGCTTCCATCATCTCCCGCATGACGGCGGAAGTCTCCGGCTGGATCACCTGCCGTTTGCACACGGGGTCCCGGTGTTCCAGCACCGTGCCGTCCGGGGCCAGAATGTCCGATACGAGGTAGGGCTGCATCAGTTTTCCGCCGTTGACCACTGCGCACACGGCGGCGGCCATTTCCAGATAGGAGATCTTGCTGCTTTGCCCGAAGGCGCAGGAGGCCAGCTCCACCGGCCCCATACGGTCGGCGGTGTAGTACAGGCTCTTTTTCGGCTCGGCGGGCAGGTCGATGCCGGTGGGCTCCCGCAGGCCGAAGGCGGCAAAGTAATCGCAGAAGGCCTCCTTGCCAAGCCGCGCTCCGATCTGGATAAAGCTCTGGTTGCAGGAATTTTCCAGCGCCTGCGTCACGGTCTGGGTCCCGTGGCGCTTGTGGTTGGCGCAGTGGAACCGGGTGCCCGCCACCGAGATGGACTCCCCGCAATAAAAACTGGAGTTCCGGGTGATGGCTCCGGCGTCCAGCGCGGCCGCGCAGGTGATGAGCTTGAACACGCTGCCCGGTTCGTACAGGTCGCTCACGGCCTTGTTGCGCCACTGGGTCTGCTGGGCCAGCTGCAGGGCGGCCGCCCGCTGCTCCCCAGAGAGGGCATCTACGGCGGCGCGGGCGGCTTCGTCGTAGAGGATGCGCGGCTGGTTGGGGTCGTAGGCCGGGGTGGTGGACATGGCCAGCACGGCCCCGGTGTTCACGTCCAGCACGATGCCCACGGCACGGGCGGCCACATGGTGCTCCTGTACGGCGTAATTCAACGCATTTTCGAGATAATGTTGAATGTTGGCGTCGATGGTCAGCCACAGGCTGCTGCCCTCCACCGGGAACTGCTCGGTCTCGTAGCTCTGCTCCAGCGTGTAGCCCCAGGCGTTCACGGCGGTGAGCACCACGCCGTTCTGCCCGGTGAGCTGCTCGTTGTATTCCAGCTCCAGCCCGCTCACTCCGGCGTTGTCCACATTGGTAAAGCCCAGCACCGACGCCAGAAACTCCCCCTGCGGGTACCAGCGCTTGCTGTCCTGATTGATACGGATGCCGGTGATGCCGTTTTCCTCGCAGAAATCCCGCACGGCATCCGCCATGGAACGCTCCACCCGGTAGCGCAGCAGACAGTCGTTGGAGGCGCGGTCCCGGAACTTTTCCAGCAGGGCGGCTTCGTCCAGCTCCAAAATCTGCGCAAGACCGTGGGCGGCCAGCTCCAGTTTGTCGGCAGGCATCTCCCGCGGGCTGGCCCGCAGGGTCCAGCAGCTGCTGTTGGCCGCCAGCAACACGCCGTCGGCACTGTAGATGCGGCCCCGGTCGGCGGGCACCACGGTGTCCCGCAGCTGCTGCCCCAGTGCCCGCCGGGTGTACCAGTCCCCGGCGGCCAGCTGCAGCCAGTAGAGCCGGGCAATAAGCCCTGCAAAGCAGATGCCGCACAAAAGCAGCGCCACCAGCCGGGCACGGGCGCGGAACGCCTGCTCCGGCAGGGTGCGCAGGGGTTCGGGCCGGGACATGGCAGCACCTCCTTTTCCGGCTCAGTTTATGCGGGCAGGGCCTGCGGCTATGACTAACAGCCCGGCGGCCTGCGTACAATAGACCAAAAGGACTGCCGGAGGTGATGAGGATGCACAGGGCCGCTGTGCCTGCCCGGGCCCGGCGCGGACTGCTGCGTCCGCTGCCCGCCATGGACCTGCCGTTTCTGATCCTGGTGCTCACGCTGGTGGGCTTTGGGCTGGTAATGCTGTACAGTGCCAGCAGCGCGGTGGCGCTGTACCGGCGGGGCGATGCCTGGGCCTATGTGCGGCCGCAGCTGCTGTATGCGGCCATGGGCATCGGGGCCATGTGGGCGGCCAGCCGGGTGGATTACCACATCTATCACAAACTGGCCTGGCCGCTGCTGGCCCTCTCGCTGGTGCTGCTGGTCGTGGTGCTGTTCATGCCGGAATACAACGGCTGCAAGCGCTGGCTGGTGCTGCCGGGGCTGGGCACTCTGCAGCCCAGCGAGATCGCCAAATTTGCGGTGGTGCTGGTGTTTGCCCATATCATCTCCCTCAACCACAGCCGGATGGAGAGCTTTGCGGTGGGGGTGATGCCCTTTGCGCTGGTACTGGGCGCGGTGGCGGTGCTCATGCTGCTGGAGCCGCACCTGTCCGGCACGGTGCTGATCCTGGGCATCGGGGCAGTGCTCATGTTCGTGGGCGGCACCGGGCTGCGGTGGTTTGTGCTGGCCGGTGTGGGCGGAGCGGGTGCCATCGGGGCGGCCATCGTCATCATGCCGGATCTGGTGCCTTATGCGGCCAGCCGCCTGAGCTCCTGGCTGGACCCCTTTGCCGACCCGCTGGGCGACGGCCACCAGACCATCCAGAGCCTGTACGCCATCGGCTCCGGCGGGGCCGTGGGGCTGGGGCTGGGCAACAGCCGCCAGAAGCACCTGTTCGTGCCGGAACCCCAGAACGACTTCATCTTTTCCATCCTGTGCGAGGAGCTGGGGTTTGTGGGGGCCTGCGCGGTGATCCTGCTGTTCAGTCTGCTGCTGCTGCGGGGCGTCACGCTGGCGGCCCACGCGCCGGACCGCTTCGGGGCACTGCTGGTGGTGGGGTTCGTGGTGCAGGTGGCCTTGCAGGCGGTGCTGAACATCGCCGTGGTCACCAACACCATCCCGAACACCGGCATCAGCCTGCCCTTCTTTTCCTCCGGCGGCACCAGCCTGATGATGCTGCTGGGCGAGATGGGCATCGTGCTGTCCGTCTCCCGCGGGGAAACATAAAGGCGGCCATTTCTGCCGCAAAATGGGATGTTTGCCCCGCAAAAGACGCAAAAAACAGACAAACGACCGGACAAATGCGTTTTGCGGTGTCCGGGTACAAAACAGGGAACCGACGGCCCTCGTTCTGCATACCATGGGGTATCTTTGGCAGAACGGGGGTCTTTGCATGGCAGGGGATTACATCATCACGGGCGGGCGGCCGCTGAATGGAACGGTACGGGTCCCGGCGGCCAAGAACAGTGTGCTGCCGCTGCTGGCAGCGTCCCTGCTGTGCAGCGGGCCAGTGCGGCTGTGCGGGGTGCCGGAGCTGGCCGATGTGGCCGAGAGCCTTGCCCTGCTGCGCAGTGCAGGCTGCACAGCGGAGCGGCAGGGGGCGGATGTACGGGTGGACGGGGTGCCCGGCAGCGGGACGCTGGCGGCAGGCCCGGCGGGCCGGATGCGGGCATCCATCCTGTTCTGCGCCCCGCTGCTGGCCCGGCTGGGCCGGGCACAGACCGTGCTGCCCGGGGGCTGCCGCATCGGAGCGCGGCCCATTGATCTGCATCTGGCGGGCCTTGTGCAGATGGGAGCCTGCCCGCAGCTGGAAGGCGAACGCCTGCTGCTCACGGCTCCGGCGGGGCTGCACGGAGCGGACATCACCCTGCGGTTCCCCAGCGTGGGGGCCACCGAGACCCTGCTGCTGGCGGCGGCGCTGGCACAGGGGGAGACGACCCTGCGTGGTGCGGCCCGGGAGCCGGAGATCGAAGATCTGGCGGCATTCCTGAACCGGTGCGGCGGCCGGGTGCAGGGCGCGGGCACCGGCACGGTGCGGGTGCAGGGGGTGCGGCGGCTGCACGGATGCAGCTTTGCGCCCCTGCCGGACCGGATCACGGCAGCCACCTTTGCCTGTGCCTGCGCAGCGGCTGGGGGACGGGTGGAGCTGGCAGGCTGCGCGCCCCGGCTGTATGCGCCGGTGCTGGAAATTCTGGAACAAATGGGGTGCGGCATTGTGCGCCGGAGCGATGCTGCCGTTATTACCCGGTTCGGGCGGCTGTATGGGCCGGGGCGGGTGTTCACCGGGGCATACCCGGCGCTGGCCACCGACGCGGCCCCGCTGCTGGCGGCGGTGCTGCTCTGCGCGGAGGGACCCGGCAGCATCGAGGATGTGATCTTTGAGCGGCGGTTCGGCTGCGCGGCAGGCTTTGCGGCGCTGGGCGGCCGGGTGCGGGTGGAGGGCCGCACCCTGTACGCGGAACCCGGCGGAACCCTGCAGGGAACGGTGCTGGAAGCGCCCGACCTGCGGGGCGGGGCAGCGCTGGTGATCGCGGCGCTGGCGGCACAGGGCAGCAGCCGCATCACCCACACGGAGTTCATTGACCGCGGCTATGCCGATTTTGCACAGAAACTGACGGCTCTGGGTGGGCAAATTGCACGAGAAACCCCGCGCGGGGCAGACTGCCCGAAAAAAAGAACTTCAAAAACGTAAATTTGACTTGCATTCACGGCAAAAAGATGATACGATACAGTTATATAAGTGTAGGTTGATATTTCTGTGCGTTCTGCACAGTTCTACGATAAAATCCGGATGGAGGACAAAGTTATGGCATTGATGCTCGATGAAGAAATGGACGAAAATGTTACGACGATCAAGGTGATCGGTGTTGGCGGCGGCGGCGGCAACGCCGTGAACCGCATGGTCAGCGATGGTCTGCAGGGCGTGGAGTTCATTGCGATGAACACGGACCAGCAGGCGCTGGCCAAGAACCATGCCACCGTCAAGGTCCAGCTGGGCTCCAAGCTCACCAAGGGCCGCGGCGCAGGTGCCGACCCCGAGATCGGCCAGCGTGCCGCTGAAGAAAGCAAGGACGAGATCGCAAACGCGCTCAAGGGCTCCCAGATGGTGTTCATCACCGCCGGTATGGGCGGCGGCACCGGCACCGGTGCGGCTCCTGTGGTGGCTGAGGTGGCACACGACCTGGGCATCCTGACCGTGGGCATCGTCACCAAGCCCTTCTCTTTTGAGGGCAAGCGCAAGATGGGCCTGGCTGAGCAGGGCATTGCCAACCTGCTGATGCATGTGGACAGCCTGATCGTGATCCCGAATGAGCGCCTGAAGATGATCAGCCAGGAGAAGATCACCCTGATGAACGCCTTCCAGGCTGCCGACAACGTGCTGCGTCAGGGCGTCGAGTCCATTTCCGCCCTGATCAACGTGCCCGCCTTCATCAATCTGGACTTCGCCGACGTGCGCTCCATCATGAAGGATGCCGGTTACGCGCACATGGGCGTGGGCAGCGCCAAGGGTGCCGGCAAGGCCGAGAACGCCGCCAAGGCTGCCATTTCCAGCCCGTTGCTGGAGACCAGCATTGCCGGTGCACACGGCGTTATCATCAACATCACTTCCAGCCCCGACATCGGCCTGGAGGACGTGGAGACCGCAGCCGGCCTCATCACCCAGAGCGCTCATCCGGATGCGAACATCATCTGGGGTACTGCGTTTGACGAGAACCTGTCCGACGAGATGCGCGTGACCGTCGTTGCTACCGGCTTCGACAACAAGAGTGCCAGCGACCTGCGCAACAGCATCAACAACGCCATGGGCGGTGCCCAGTCGGTGCCGTCGGCAGTGTTCAGCAGCGATACCGGCAGCGCAGCCACTGCTGCTGCTCCTGCTGCTCCGGCAGCAGCCCCGGCCGCTCCGGCAGCTGCCGCAAAGCCCGTGGAAGAGGAAAGCAGCGACAACCGTTACTACGACGAGCTGCTGGCCATCCTGAACAAGCGGAAGTAAGGCTGGCAAATAATAAACGCATCGTGGCACAGCGCCCGTGAGGAGGGCGGGTCTCTTGCGCGCAAGCGGAGGGAGGCAATGCAATGCTGAAACAGGACGTTCCGCTGCGGACCGGATGGTTCGGGTACCGGAAACTGGATGTTGAAAATTGTATTGCGCACATCCGCGCAGCGTATGCGGCAGAACTCCGCCTTGCCCGGCAGACGCAGCAGGGAATGGAGGAGACCATGGCGCAACTCAGGCAGGAGAACAAAGCTCTGCGGGAGCGCTTTGCCCAACAGGCGGCGGCGCAGGCCGCAGCATCGGTGCGGGCAGAGGGCAGCGACAAGCTGCAGCAGCTGACCCGCAAGCTGGAAGCGGCCCACGCCGAGATCCGCCGCTACCAGACCCGGCTGTTTGCCTGCGAGCGTCAGATGATCGCTCTGCGGCGGGAGAATGCCGACCTCGAAGCGGCCTGTGAGCAGGCCCGGGAGGAGCTGCAGATGGCCGTGGCTCGTGCCGAAAAGGCAGAGCAGCAGGCTGCCCGGACGCCTGCCTGTCCGGAAGTGCCGGTGCAGGCCCCGACGCCGAAACCGCCCGAAGAAGCTGTGGCCTGCTGTGCAAGACCGGCCGCACAGCCTGCGGCGCAGCCGGAACCCGTGTGGCAGCCGGAAACGGAGCTGGAGAAGCTTTCGGTGGAGCTGCTGCGCCGGTTTGATGAAATGATGCAAGAATGATTCGACAAGCTGCTGCGCCGGCATGGACTGGTGCAGCAGCTTTTTGTGTGAACAGGGGATTTTTGCTGCGGAAGGGCAGCACATTGCCGGATGGGGATGGCGAGGAGCAAGGCACATGAATGTGAAACAGAAGATCCTGATCGCAGACGATTCTGAGATCAACCGCGCACTGCTGATGGAGATCCTGGGCGATGGGTATGAGTATCTGGAAGCGGAAAACGGTGTCCGTGCGGTGGAGCTTTTGCGCGAGCACACGGACATCGCACTGGTGCTGCTGGACATCATGATGCCGCAGATGGACGGCTTTGACGTGCTGAAGGTCATGCGCTGCTATTCCTGGCTGGACGAGATCCCGGTGATCATGATCTCGGCGGCAAAGGACACGGCCAACATCGAGCGTGCCTACGACCTGGGTGTGGCCGACTACATGCGCCGCCCCTTTGAGCGGGTCATGGTGCTGCGCCAGGTGCAGAACGTGCTCATGCTGTATGCCAAGCAGAAGCGCCTGACCCGGCTGGTGACCGATCAGGTGTACGAAAAAGAGCACAACAGCGTGCTGATGATCAGCATCCTGAGCCATGTGGTGGAGTTCCGCAACAGCGAGAGCGGCCTGCATGTGCTGCACATCCGCACCCTGACCGACCTATTGCTGCACCAGCTGGTGAACAAGACTGACCGGTATCAGCTGGACGAGAGCGACATTTCGCTCATCAGCACGGCATCGGCCCTGCACGACCTGGGCAAGATCGTGATCCCCACCGAGATCCTCAACAAGCCCGGCCGCCTGACCGCCGAAGAATACGCGGTGATCAAGACCCACACGGTGAAGGGTGCCCGCATCCTGCGGGACCTGAGCAACACCATCGGCGAGGAAAACGAGCCCCTGCTGCAGGTAGCCTATGCCATCTGCCGCTGGCACCATGAGCGCTGGGACGGCGGCGGCTACCCGGACAAGCTGAAGGGCGATGCGATCCCCATCGCAGCACAGGTGGTGGCACTGGCAGATGTGTACGACGCCCTGACCAGCGACCGCTGCTATAAACCGGCCTACGACCACGACACGGCCCTGCGCATGATCCTGAACGGCGAGTGCGGGGCCTTCAACCCGCTGCTGCTGGAATGCCTGAATGAGTCGTCGGAGCTGCTGCGGCAGGAGCTGCAGCGCAACGAGTGGGACCGCAGCTTCCACCAGGACACCCACCGCTTGTCGGAGGAGATCCTGCACCGGGAAGCCCTCCCGCGGGAGGACCGCAGCCAGCGGCTGCTCAACCTGGAACGCGAGCGCACCCAGTTCTATGCGGACCAGTGCGGCGGCATCCAGTTCGACTACGACCTGCTCAGCGGCCGGGTGACGGTGACCAACCACTACGCCAGCGCCGCCGAGCGCACCCAGGTGCTGGACTTTGACCATGGCGAGGGGCTGAACTTCCTTTCCCTGAAGGACCGCCGCCACCTGTTGGAAGCGCTGGAAAAGGCAACCCCGGAGATCCCGCAGGCCAGCTTCCCCGTGGAGGTGCAGACCGGCGGCGGATACCAGCCGCACCGGCTGGTGCTGCGCACCCAGTGGAGCCGCGGCGGGCAGCGCCGCTGTGTGAGCGTGGTGGGCCAGCTGCTGCCGGAGCAGACCGAGGATGCAAAGGCGCAGCCGGATGTGCTGCTGCACAGCTCCGGAGGCTCGATGGCGGCTGTCCTGCAGCAGCTGCAGGGCGTGTTTGACCTGGTGCGTCTGGTGGACCCGGAGCGCGCCAAGGTGCTCACCCTGCACCCGGACGGTACGCTGGAAGAGCAGGCCGGTCACTGCCATGTGGTGTGGAACAAGGCCGGCCGGTGCGAGAACTGCATCTCGGCCAAGGTGTTCACCAGCAAAAAGACCCTGAACAAGATCGAATTCAATGGCGAGGACGCCTATTTTGTGCTGTCGCGCTATGTGGAGAACAACGGCCGCGGCTGCGTGCTGGAAATGGTTTCCAAGCTGTCCAACGGACGCTGGCTGGACATGGGCGGCCGCCGCATGCTGCTGGACCGCAGCGAGGACTTTGACAACAGTGCCTTCATGGATCCGCTCACCGGGGCCTACTCCCGCCGGTACTTTGAAAAGTTCCTGGCCGACAGTGAGCAGATCAACGGTGTGGTGGTCATTGACGTGGACCGCTTCAAGGCCGTGAACGACAGCTACGGCCATCTGGTGGGCGACAAGGCGCTGGAAAGCATCTCTGCGGCGGTGCAGGCCTGCCTGCGGGAGAGCGACATTCTGGTGCGCTACGGCGGCGACGAATTCCTGCTGCTGATGCCGCAGCTGCGGCCGGAGGGGCTGCCGCTGGTGATGGACCGCATCCAGGAAGCGGTGCGGCAGGCCCGGGTGGAGAGCCACCCGGAGATCCGCCTGTCCATCAGCGTGGGCGGTGTGTGCGGCGTGCACCCGCTGCGGGAGGCCATCCGGCAGGCAGATGACCGGATGTACCAGAATAAGGCCCGCAACAAGGAATAAAAAACAGGACCCGGACACGGGGCAGGCACAAAAAGGTGCTGCCGGTATCCGGGTCTTTTTTGGTATCGGGATAAAATATGCTCAGTGCACGGCGCTGGTGCGGTGCTCCATAAGATAGGTAGCTTCCAGATCCGCGATGTGCAGTTTGACGGCAAGGGGGTACTTGTCGTAGGCTTCCGAGATGGCAAAGCAGCCGCCCCGGGCCGCATCGTCAAAGCCGCCCATGTGCCAGCGGATGGCCACGGCCTCTTCCACCTTGAGCTTCATGAAGCGCTCAATGAGGAACACACTTTTTTCACCGTGGCCGTAGGGAAACAGGTCCTCCACGCTGTAGCTGGGCACCTTTTCCCACTGACCGGTGGTCTCGTTCTTCACGTTGCGGGTGCCGGCCTTGTAGTAGTTGGCCTTGCACAGATCGTGCAGCAATGCGCAGATGGCAAAGCTCTCCTCACTCTCGCCCTCGGTAAAAAAGGTGTCGTGCAGGGCGTGGTAGACGTTCAGGCTGTGCATGCACAGCCCGCCGGTGCAGGCACCGTGGAACCGGGTGGACGCCGGAGCCGAAAAGAAATCGGTCTTGTGGTCCAGCCAGTCCAGCAGCTTTTCGCTGCCGGAGCGGGTGACATGCTGCCGGAAGATCTGCAAAAACTCCTCGCGGTCGGTCATGCTCACAGCTCCATATCTTCCAGGATGCCCTTGAGGATGGCCAGCTCGTCGTGGCTCAGGGAGATGCCCTTGCCCATGCGGGTGCCGTCCGGGGACCAGTCGCGGATGTCGTACTTGGGCTCGCCGTCGTTCCAGCTGATCAGGTTGAGCTGACGCTCCCAGCCGCGGGGACGCTGCGAGAGCACCGCGATGCGCTCGACGACTTCGTATTTGATCTCTGCCATAATGCAAAACCTGCCTTTATCTTTGTTTGCTACCATAATAAGGGAAGCGCGGCAAGATTTCAACAGGTAAAGCAAAAATTAACGGAAAATTTTTTGTGCGGCTCAGCCGTAAGGGGCGTTTTCGCGCCACTCCACAAGCTGCTGCACCGCGTCGGTGTCCTCATCCGGGGCGGGGTGGGCCGAGTGAGTGTGCTGCAGGGTGCTGAACAGCCCCGGGGCATACTGCGCCATCACACCGGGCACCTTCCCGGCCAGAAATTCCTGCGCGTTTTTCTGGCGGCAGGCGGCGGGGGTGCCGTCGGTCATGGGCACACCGGCCTGCGGAGCGCTGCCCGGTTCCGGGTGCGGAGGATTGCCGGGCACTTCCGGCGGGGGCAGCTGGGTGCCGGGTGCCGAGGGGTCTCCGGGCGGCTGGGTCGGGTCCGGCTGTTTGCCCAGCGGCGGGCTGCACCGGCTGCAGTTGGCTTCCGGCGCGGAAGAAGGCCCGGGCCGGTCCGGAAGGGCATGATGGATGAACGGCGTGAGGGAATTCATAAAAGCGGTCACCTCCTGCCGTTAGGATGCCCGGCGGCGGGGCGTTTTACACCACCAGCTCCACGGTGGAGCCGCCGGTGCGGTTTTTGTGCACCACCACCTGCCGGTCGATGCGGTCCTTCAGGGCCCCCACATGGGAGATGATGCCCACCAGCCGGTCGCCCTCGGTCAGACCGGCCAGCACCCGGATGGCCTGTTCCAGCGATTCCTCGTCCAGGCTGCCGAAGCCCTCGTCCAGGAACAGGGTGTCCAGCCGGATGCCGCCGGCGGCGCTCTGCACTTCATCCGAAAGGCCCAGTGCCAGCGCCAGCGAGGCCTTGAAGCTCTCACCACCGGACAGGGTCTTGACACTGCGGCGGGTTCCGTTGTAGTGGTCGATGACGCCAAGGTCCAGGCCGGACTGGCTGCGCTGGTTCTCGGCCCCGATGCGCTCCAGCTCGTACTGGGCATCGGTCATCTGCATCAGGCGGAGGTTGGCGTGGCGCAGGATGCGGTCGAGGTAGTCCATCTGGATGTAGGCTTCCAGTTTGATCTTCTGTTTGCTGGTCAGAGTGCCGCCGGCGGTGGCGGCCAGCGCTCCCACCCACTGGGCGCGCTGCTCCAATGCAGCGTGCTGCGCGGCGGCGGTGCGGTACTGTTCCATGATGCGGCGGTTGGGCAGCAGGCGGGCGGCCAGCTGCTTTTCCTGCCCGCGGGCGGCATCCCGTGCGGCAGTCAGTTCAGCAGCCGCTTCCCGTAAGGTTTCCAGCGGCTGAGCCGGGGCGGAACTCTGGGCCGCTGCCTGCTGGCTGCGCAGGGCATCCACAGCGGCTTTGGCGGCCGCGTAGTTCTGCTGTGCCGTGCGCAGGGCGGCTTCGGCCTGTTCCATCCCGGCGCGCAGGGCGGTGCGGTCGGCTTCCAGCAGGTCCAGCGCGGCCTGCGCCTGCGCCCGCTGGGGGTAGGGCAGGGCTTTCTGTTTGGCAAGCACCTGCTGTTCCAGTGCCTGCACGCGGGCAGACTGAGCGGCAGCGGTGCGGTCAGCCTCCTGCACCTGCTGTTCCAGCGCCGGGCGCTGGCGGGTGTGGGCCTGCCGGTCGGCTTCCAGCTGCGCCCTGCGCTGGCAGTCGGCTTCGGCCTGCCGCAGGCTGGCCGTGCAGTCGGTGCGGGCGGCCTGCAGGGCGGCAGTTTCCTCGGACAGGACGGTATTCATCAGGGCGAAGGTCAGCTGCACCGGAGGTTTGCCTTCCGGCGCGGCAAAGCGCTCCGGCAGCAGGGCCTCGGCGTCCCGGCGCAGGCTGCGGCGGGCTTCGTCTGCAGCGGCAAGGGCGCTCTGGGCGGCGGCGCTGGCCGTTTGCGCGGCACGGTCGGTTTCCTCGGCGGCCTGCCGGGCCTGCTCCACCTGTACCTGCGTGGGTGCGGTGCGGGGCAGAACGGCCCGGGCCGGGTGATGGGTGCTGCCGCACACCGGGCAGGGGGCACCCTCGGTCAGCTCCTGTGCCAGCAGACCGGCCTGCGCGTCCAGAAAGGCCCGGTCCAGTGCATCCCGCCGGGTGCGGGCTTCATCCTGCCGGGCGGCGGCGGCGCGGTAGGCGTCCTGTGCCCGGCGGGCCTGCCGGGCCTGTTTCTGGCTGTCGGCCAGCCGCTGGGCAAGGGCGTCCAGCGCGGTGCTGCGGGCTTCCAGCTGCGCAGCCTGATTCTGCAAAGCCAGCTGCCGGGTGGGGGCATCCACCAGCACGGCAAGGGCGGTGTCGGCCGCAGCAAGGCTGGCGTCCAGCGCTTCCAGCTGGGTGCGGCGCTTCGCGGCCAGTGCCCCGGCCAGCTGCGCGGCATCCTGTGCCTGCTTCTGCTCCCGGCACAGCGCGTCCAGCTCGTCGTAGGCGGTCAGGGCGGTGCGGGCCTGGGTCACCTGGCCGGTCAGGGCATCCAGCCGGGCGGCGTCATCGGCGTGGCGGGCGCTCTCAGCTTTGGCGGCATCCAGTGCGGGCCGGGCGGCGTCCAGCGCGGCCTGTTGTTCGGCCAGCTGCCGGGCCAATTGCGCGGCCTGCCGGGCGGCTCCCAGCTGCTGCTGTATGGCATCCAGCCGGGCTTCGGTGTCGGCAAGAGATGCGGCGGCGGCCTCCTGTGCGGCCTGCTGGCGCTGCAGCAGCTCCTCCAATAAGGTCAGCGCGGCGGCAGGCTCGGTCTGGGCACAGAGGGCGGCCAGCGCGTCGGCGTCCGGGTCGTCGGGTGCGACCTGCAGCCCGGCCAGCAGGCTGTCCAGCTGGGTGTTCTGGGCCAGACGCTGCTGGTTCAGGCGGGAAGCTTCTTCCTGCAGACGGTCCTGCAATTTGGCGTACCGCTGGGTGCGGAACAGCTTGCGGAAAATGCGGCTGCGCTCCTCGGTGGAGGCATTCAGCAGCTTGGTGAACTGCCCCTGCGCGATCATGGCGATCTGGCAGAACTGGTTGTAGTCCAGCCCCAGGATGTCCAGCACGGCGGCGTTCACATCCCGTGCCTTGGTCACCGGCGGGCGGCCGTCGGCATAGGTGAGGGTGGCGTCTGCTTTTTCGGTGGTAAAGCCCTCGCCCCGCGCCTTGGGGCGGGGGTATTCCGGATTGCGGCGCACTGTGTAGCGGGCATCCTTCACCTCAAATTCCAGCTCCACAAAGGTGGGCGTTTTGGAGTCGGCATATTGGCTGCGCAGCATGGCCCCCTCGCGCACACCGCCGCTGGAGTGGTCGTAGAGCGCGTAGGTGATGGCGTCGAACAGGGTGGTCTTGCCGGCACCGGTATCGCCGGTGACAAGGTACAGGCCGCCTTTGCCCAGCTTTTCCAGTTCCAGGGTGGTCTCGGCGGCATAGGGGCCAAAAGCCGACAGGGTCAGGCGGAGCGGTCTCATGCGTCCTCCCCCTCCTTCCAGATGTCCTCAATGAGCTGCTGGCAGAACGCGGCCTGCTCATCGGTCAGGGGCTGGTTGTTCTGCAGTTCGTAAAAGGCAGCAAGATGCTGCAAGGGTGTGATGTTCTCCACCCGCTCCGGCGCGGTGATCTGCTGATCTTCGCGGGTGCGGCGGTTGTCGTAGTCCAGCCGCATCAGGTTGGGGTAGATCAGCCGCAGCTTGGCCAGTGCGTCCGGCACATCCTGCTCATCGGTCAGGGTGATGTGCAGATAATCGTCGGTGGCGGTGCCCTCGTAGGTGCGGCGGTCGGTCAGTTCCAGATAGCTGCCCCGGACCTCCCGCAGGTCGTGCAGCGGGGTCAGGGGCGCGGTGGAAATGTCCACGCAGCCTTTTTCGCCCAGGTCCACAAAGGTGATGCTTTTATGCTGGTGCGCTTCCGAGAAGGAATACTTCAGCGGAGTGCCGCAGTAGCGCAGGGTGTCACGGCCCACCTTCTGGGGGCTGTGCAGGTGGCCCAGCGCCACATAGTCAAAGGCGTCGAACAGGGCCGCGTCCACGCAGTCCAGCCCGCCCACGGAAGGCTCTTCACTCTCGCAGGCGGCGGCACCGGCCACGAACTGGTGGGCTACCAGCAGGCTGCGGTGGCCAGGGTCCGGGGTGCAGTGCCGCAGCACGCAGGCAAGGGCGTCGTTGTAGCTCTCAATGGGCTCGTCCGGCCAGACATGCCGCACGGAAGCGGGCTTCAGAAAGGGCAGTAAGTACACATCCACCGGGCCATGCTCGTCCGCAAGGCAGATGGGCTGCGGCGCACCGGAGAACACCGGGCTGACGTATACCCGGCTGGTTTCCAGCAGAGCCGCGCCGAAGGCCACACGGTCGGCGGAATCGTGGTTGCCACTGATGGCAAACACCGGCAGGCCCCGGGCTGCCAGCTGGGTAAGGAACCAGTCCAGCAGGCGCACAGCCTCGGCCGGGGGCACCGGTTTGTCGTACAGGTCGCCTGCCAGCAGTACCCCGTCCACAGGGTGGGCATCCAGCAGGGCAAGGATCTGCTCCAGGATGTATTTCTGGTCCTCCAGCATGGAAAACTCGCACACCCGCTTGCCCAGATGCAGGTCGGAAAGATGCGCAAAACGCAAAAGCGAACACCGCCTTTCAAAAAACTGTTGCTCTTATTATATAGCAGGGCGGGCACTGGCCGCAACCCTCTCAGTCACGGCCTCTCCCCGTGAAAAAGGGCTTCCGGAAAATCCGCAGATTTTCCGAAAGCCCAGAATAAAAACTATTTTTTCCTCTGAATTTGCCCAGAGCAAAGCGGAGGGCATTTCCAATCGTTCTCTTACCGGTCAGAACAGCTTTTCCCAGGTGGCCTGACCGACGCTGCCGTCGGCGGCAAGGCCGTTGCGGCGCTGGAACCGCTGCACGGCGGCTGCGGTGGCGGCTCCGTACCGGCCGTCTGCGTTCAGACGCTCACCCAGAGAGTTGAGCTTCTGCTGCACCAGCCGCACCGTCCCGCCGGATGCGCCGCTGCGCAGCACGATGCCGGGGTAGGGCACGTTCAGGCCGTGCTTTGCGGTGTACTGGGTGTAGAGCACGTTCCAGGTGTTGGCACCCACCTTGCCGTCCACGTTCATTTTGTTTTTCAGCTGGAACTCCTTTACGGCGTTCTCGGTGGAAAGACCGAATCTTCCGTCCGCCTTCAGGGGGTCATGCCAGGTGCAGGCATCACGGACACCGTTGAGCCAGGTCTGCACCAGGGCCACATCCGGGCCGGAGGAGCCCCGATGGAGCAGGGAATAATAAGCAGGGATCGCCATAGGATCACACACTCCTTTCCCTCCATGCTATGCGGCAGGGGAGGGCAGCGTCACCCGGCCAGCACCCGGGTGGTGCGGGAAGCAGTGTGCCGGTTCCACCAGTCCACGAAGCGCAGGCGCAGGATGTAGTCCCCGCACACCAGATCGTTTTCTTCCGGCAGGGCATAGCCGCCGCAGGCGGCACGGCACAGCCCGGGGTACAGCACGCACCACCAGTTCTGCCCGCTGCCGGAGCCGATGGTGATGCGCACCGCATCGTACCGCCCGGCGGGCAGGCAGCCGCCGGTATACTGCCGGGCCGGGAAGTACATGTTGACCAGCTGCACCTGCACCGGGGCATTCACCCCGCACCGGGCCAACGCGTGCCGGGCGGCAAGCTGCAAAGTGAACAGGTTCCGGGCCGCCCAGCTGCGGGCGTCGGTCTGGTTCCCGGCGGGACAGGCAGCGTCCAGACAGGCCAGCACGGCGTCCCGCACCCGGAGCTTGGCGCTCTGGTCGGCCACGGCATCGCTGGCAGCGCGGATGTGCAGCCGCAGGGTATCGGCACATACCGCATCGCCGGTGTGCAGTTGGGTGCGGCTCCAGGCCGCCGCCTGCCACAGGCTGCACAGCAAAAGTCCGAGCGCAAGGCAGATGCACAGGTGCTGCATCTGCCGCCGGGAAAGCATCTTACCCATAAAAAACAGACCCTTCTTCTGGAAATGATATCCAGAGGATGGGCCTGTAAAAGGTGATTTATACAGCTGCTCCGAGCGAATGCGAGATGACGGAGAGGGCTCAGTTCTTCAGCGACTGCATGGGAGCCGGCAGGCGGCCGCCGCGGTTGATGAACACCGAGGGGTCGTGGCTGTTGACCGGCATGATGGGGCCGTAGCCCAGCAGGCCGC
>OGLJ01001549.1_pt1 | contig 18394 bp, 15 predicted proteins | sample 1572801 | NCBI WGS metagenome assembly OGLJ01 (sample SAMEA2581877, study PRJEB24529) | metagenome | biome: Human gut stool | place: China | collected 2011
AAAAATTCGCTTGCCGCAATCGGATCGAGTTGGCTTGTCGGTTCATCCAAAATGAGAACGGACGGTTGCATTGCCATAATTGAAGCAAGGTTTAAAATTTGCTTTTGTCCGCCCGAAAGTTCGAGAACACTTTTTTCAAAATAATTTTGGATTCCGAAAAATGAAGCTGTTTCGGCAACTCTTTTTCGGATTGTATTGTTGTCATAACCAAGACTTTCAAGTCCGAAAGCAAGTTCGTGCCATACCTTATCGGTAACAATCTGATTTTCAGGTGATTGCATAACAAAGCCGATTTTACTGCTTTGCTCCCTGTGAGAAAGGTCTGATATAGGTTTTTCTTCAAAGAATATTTCTCCCGAAAGAACACCGTGCGGTGAAAGATCGGGTTTCAGATGTCTGAGAAGTGTGCTTTTTCCGCAGCCTGACGGACCGCAGACTGTGATAAACTCGCCCTCATTTACGCTGAAAGTAATATCTTTAAGTACATCAATACCGGTTTCGGGGTATCGAAAACTCAGATTTTTGATTGCATATGTTTCCATTTTATCCCCTCTCCTATATTTACCGATAGCGGAATCAACATTAAAAATGTGTAGAATATATAAAAAATAACACTTTGCACCGTAAACAAATCGCCCTTGATTGACGGATAGTATCTGAATTTTATTGCGTTTGTAAAAAGCAAAATCATAAGTACCAATCCGGTAAAAAGCATAAATGCGTCTCTTTTGTCAAATTTATAAAGTGAATAGGATGTTCTGCCTTTAAGACCGTGACCTCTGCTTTTCATTGAATCGGCTGTTTCAATTGCGTTTTCAAGCGACCATGTTATCATAATCGAAAGGATTTTTACAGCATTTCTTATTCTTTGAAACAATGTTCCTTCATCTATATCTCTTCCGATTGTGTGTTGTGCATTACGCACAAGTTTCATTTGTGCCGAAAACCTTGGAACAAAACGCAATGCCATTGAAATCACCAGACTCAATGACGGCATTATTCTGCCAAACAGGAAAACTACCTTGTCGGAAGTGATTACTGCATTGAATGAAGAAAACCATAAAACTGTTGACGAAAGCAAAAATGCACTTGCAATACCGTAAATGATTGATTCGAGGGTTAGTGGGTTATCCCACGGAAAATATGTGAGTATAGTCATTCCTTCATGATTAAAAACAGGATTTACGAGAACTATCAAGAGTATCATAGGTAAAAGAAAAACAAGTGACAATCTCACAGCTTTTTTGCCGTTAAGGTATAAAGCGGTTACAAGCGCACATAAAAAACTTACAGCAAGACAAACAGGGTTCATGATAAACATCGTGAACCCTATTGTAAGTGCAAAAAATATAAAATTGATAAAGGGGTGCATATTTGAAAAAGTATCCTTCATCATTATTCTCCTGTTGCGTATCCTCCGCCGACATCATAGCCTAAGTTACAAGTGTAGCACCAGACCACATCGTCGCCGTTCTTGAGTACATATCGTGAACAGCCGTAGTTTGGAAACCATTCATTGACTTTGTACATCCAACCCGAAAGAGAACCGCAGTCAAATTCGTAGAGGTTGTTAATTCCTTCAATATAAGCGGAATTATACATAGGAGTCCAGCTCGATTCCATATGAATATTGTTGTCCTTACAAACTTTTACAAGGACATCATATACAGATTCGCCCTCTTTGAATTGAACTTTCTGTTTTTTGAGGATTATACCGTCCTTTGGAACGAGTTCAATTTTTTCGGGATCAAGGTCATCCATGTTGTCAAGAATTGTTGAACAGGTGATTGTAAAGGTACAATAAAGATTTGTATCTTTTGTTTCCTGTTCTTCCGGTTCAACCGGCTTTGGCTTTCCCGACGGTACGGGATCGGTTTTGTACTTATCCTGTGTTGTCGGCTGAACATCATTCTTTTTGTTCGGCTTTGAAGAACTGTTTGATGAAGAAGACGGTTTTTTCTTATCCGAAGAACTGTTGTTTGAACTCTGTTCGGATTTTTCGCTTTTTTCAACAGCTGAACTGTTACTGTTCTGCGAATTATCCTTACTGTTCTTTTTATCTTCGGAATTTTTTCTGTCCTTTTTATCTTTGTTTGATTTAGCGGAATCGGTAGGATTTTGAGTTGTTTTCTCTGTTGCAGACACAGAAGTTGTTTCTGTGTCTGCATTTGTTGTCGATAGCGAGGAGGCAGTTGATGCAGTTTGAACTTTATTTTCCGATCTGTTGCCGCCTGCAAAAAATGCTACTGTAAGTGCGGCAATACAAACGCACACCGCAATTAAAAGTATTTGATTTTTTTTAACAAACTTTTTTATCTTTTCCATAACCAATCTTTACTTGTGAACTCTAATCAAACGAGCTTAACGATGATTTTCTGAATTTCTGTTGCATCAACAACATCGATAACACCGTCATGATTTACATCGGCTTTGATAAGTGAAACCTTTGAAAGCTGTTCAAGGTTTACAATCTGTTTCTGAACAAGTGTTGCGTCAATTACAGAAACTGTGTTATCAAGATTAACATCACCTACGGCATAATTTTCTGCAAGTCGGTCAGTCATATTGTAGAGTGAAGTTTTGCCGTTTACAAGACGGTCAAATGAAACAAAAGCATAGAAACCCTGTTCGGTTGCCATCTGATTGTATGTTGTGTCTGTATGACCGAATCCGTTTTCAGCGGAGAAACTCATCATAGCGTCGACGAGTGTGTTGCCGTTTTTGATGAATCTTTCATCATTTGTAGGATCAATTCCAAGGCTTGTAAGTGCAACGAGTACCTGTGCACAGCTTTCGCTGTTTACAGAACCCCATGATGCAAATCCGCCGTTTTTATTCTGTGCGTTTGACATTGCTGTGAGTGCTTTATCAATTGCCTCTTTAACATCGCTGTTTGTTGAGTAGTAAGGAGCAAGTGCCTGAATTGCCATACCTGTCATATCGGGATCTGCAGTTGAACCGAAAAATGTCCAGCCACCGTTTGCTACCTGTGCATCAAGAATTGTCTGTACGAGCTTTTCTCTTGTTGTGGGATTTGCGGCGTCAGTCTGCGGAATTTCATAATCGCCCGTATCAAGTGCAATGAGTGCAAAGATAGGACCGTTGATACCCTGCTTCTTAACATAATCCATATCTGCAAGCGGTTCAAGAAGATTATATGATGCAACATCCGTAACATCCTTACCGATTGCCGTAAGTGCAAGGATTACTCTTGAATTGTCTGTTGATTTAGTATTGTGAAGCTTTGCAGAACCCTTTTCTTCAACATACTTAACTGCATTCTGATAGTAACTGTCTGCAATTTCGTCTGTGATTTTACCTGCTCTTGCAAGACCGAGGACTGTCCACTCGCCGCCTACTGAAGAAACTGTGGGGGCATCCTGTGATGCGAGATATTTTGCAACCTCGTCAATCTTGTTTGAAACTGTGTCAGCTGCGGAAGGAGCATATTTAACTGTGAATGTATATACAGTACCGCCTTCACTTGTGTTCATTGACGGCCATGCAGTATCACCGCAACCTATGATAATTTTGTCACCGTCAGAAACATTAACAGTCTGACTTCTCTTGTAAAACGCACTGTCGTCAGAAGGAAGATATTCATTCTTATATTTTCTTGTCTGGAAGTTTTTGTTAGTTGCAGTAGGAACTACATTTACATCGGCTGACGGTGTGTCGATTGTGAGTGTGTAGTCTGTAACTGACGGATCAAATTCGCCTGAAAGCTCGGCACCTGTAATTTCAACCGATTTAACAGTTGTATCGTTATTTGCCCATGTACCGCCGATATCCTCGCCGTAACCGTTTGAAGTATACATAATAGCGATTTCGTCACCGCTCTCAAGGTTGCCGCTTGCAACGGTAATATCAGCGAAACCGTAGTTTGTAAACCAATCGTTGAGTGTTCCCATCCAACCGCTCATTGTACCGCCGTCAAATGCAGCAAGACCGTTTATTGATGAGAAGTAATTACTCTCAGCACCTTCCTGTGTGTAGCCGTGATTGTTGAGTGCGTCAACAACCGCTGACATCATAGTAGAGTCATTATCAATGCTTACCCACTCGTCAACGAGAACGCCGTCCCACGGAGCGCCGTTTTCTACTGAGTATGTATCATTTCTGACAATTACTCTTACTTTTCCGTCTTCAACTGCGCTTACTGAAAGTGAAACCGTCATAAGTGACGAAATCATCATTACAGAAAGTACAATTGAGAGGATTTTTTTAAAAGATTTGTTCATAGTGTTTTCCTCCATATTGTATTGTGTATATCGAAAGGCAAAATAAAAAAGCCCTCCGTTTTTGGAAGGCACAACAAACAAAACCATACAGACCAAAAGTCTGTACAGATATGGTCGGTTGCACCTCTTCCCTGTCCAAGATTTGCAAAATCCGAGGCATACGGACAGCGACCTGACTTATGGCAATGCCAAATACAGTAATGACTGTTGCTTCGGATTCTCACCGAATTCTCTGTTATCTACTCTGCAAGATGCATTTTGAACCGTAAACCCATATTAAATTATATACATTTGAAATCTGCATTTAATTATAACACCTGTTTATAGTCGTGTCAATTCCTTAAAATTTTTCTGATATCAGAGTTTATTCAGGTACGATATAAGTTTAGTTTATGGCTGGCTTTTTGTGTAACTCAGTTGTATGAATTGAATATGCTGTTAATAAAAAGTTGAAATCGGTGAATCAGATGAAAGAAAAATGTTCGCTTGACAAGTTACCGCTTGGAGTTACGGGGATTGTCTATCGTGTGAACTGTAATGAAAATATCAAAAACAGAATATTTGATTTTGGTATTATGGAGAACAGTCCTGTTATCCCCTTGTTTACAAGTCCGTTCGGTGATCCGTCTGCGTATCTTGTTAAAAATGCCGTTGTGGCACTGAGAAATAACGATTGCAAAGATATCATTGTTACTCCTGAATAAAAGGAGGCTTTTTTATTGTTTTCTACGGATAAATCATCTTTTAATAAAAAGGATGTCTCGGATTGCGATTACAAAATTTCACTTGCCGGTAATCCTAATGTCGGCAAGAGTACAATTTTTAACGAACTGACGGGATTAAGGCAGCACACGGGAAACTGGACGGGTAAAACAGTTGAGTTTGCCAGAGGTTGTTGCAAAATCAAAGACGCAAGATTTTGTATTACAGACTTACCCGGATGCTATTCCCTGCTTTCATTTTCGGGCGAAGAGGCGGTAACAAGGGAGTGTCTTATACAAAATCAAAATGACTGCGTTGTAATAGTTGTTGACTGCGGAGTTATTGAAAGAAATCTTTCATTTGCATTGCAGGTGCTATCTGTCACAAAGAATGCTGTTCTTTGTCTTAATCTTTGTGATGAGGCTGAAAAAAACGGTATAAAAATCGACTGCGACGAGTTATCGCTAAATCTCGGAATACCTGTTGTAAAAACCTGTGCAACAGACAAAAAAGGTTTGGATGAGTTAAAAAAAGCGATCTATAATGTATGCAGCGGAAAGACAAAATGTTTTAGGGTAGAAAGAAATTTTGAAGGTATTGATATACTATCCGAAAAAAACTACAAACAGAATATTGAAAAGCTTTCGCAAATTGGTAACAAAATTTCAAGTGACTGCGTAAAATATGAAAAATCAGAGTTAAATGCTTGTACAAGAAAGCTTGATAAAATACTTACAAGCAAAACCACGGGAATACCGATTATGCTTGCAATGCTTGGTATATTGTTCTGGATAACAGTTGTCGGTGCAAATTATCCGAGCGAATGGTTAAGCAATTTGTTTGGCTTTATAAAAGAGAAACTGTATATTCTTTTTGATTTTTTACACGCTCCCGATGTTGTAACGGGACTTTTGATTGACGGAGTTTATACAACTCTGTCATGGGTGGTATCTGTAATGCTGCCGCCTATGGCTATATTCTTTCCGTTATTTTCACTTGTTGAGGATTCGGGATATCTGCCGAGAATTGCATTTAATCTTGATAGGTATTTTTCAAAGTGCGGTGCACACGGAAAGCAAAGTCTTGCTATGGCAATGGGTCTTGGCTGTAATGCCTGCGGAGTTACGGGTTGCAGAATCATCGAGTCGCCAAAGGAACGGCTGATTGCAATTCTTACAAATAATTTTATGCCGTGTAACGGACGGTTTCCCACAATAATTGCATTACTGCTCATGTTCTTTGCAGGTACGGCATTTACGCTGAGCAGTTCGATTGAGGTAGCGGCATTGTTGATTGGAATAATAGTTTTCTGTGTTTTTATAACACTTGTTATATCTAAGGTACTTTCAGTCACAATATTGAAAGGCGAACAGTCCGGATTTGTGCTTGAACTTCCGCCGTACAGAAAGCCGCAGATTTTAAAAACTATTGTCCGTTCGCTGTTGGACAGAACTTTATTTGTTTTAGGAAGGGCTGTTGCGGTTGCCGCTCCGGCAGGTGCGATAATCTGGATTCTTGCAAATGTGCATATAAGCGATGTTTCACTTTTAAAATATTGTACTGATTTTTTAGATCCGTTCGGCAGATTTATCGGGGTTGACGGCGTTATAATAATGGCATTTATACTTGGATTTCCTGCGAATGAAACCGTTATTCCGATTATAATTATGTCATATATGGCAAGCGGTACTCTTGTTGATTATTCAAGCTACGATCTGCTGTTTCAACTTCTCAGTATGAACGGCTGGACAATTACAACGGCTGTATGTATGATTATTCTTTGCATTCTTCATTATCCGTGTTCAACAACCTGTCTGACAATAAAAAAAGAAACAGGCAGCCTTAAATGGACGCTTGTTTCTATGGCTTTGCCTACTGCAATGGGAATTGTGCTTTGTATGATTACAGCAGGTGTTATGAGATTATTTTAAGTCAATAACTTCAAAATCATCGGGAACAAATATATTTCCGTTAAAAACTGTTCTTGCCTCTGAAGTGTATGTTCTTTTGCGTGTTTGAAGTGTTTCGTCCTCTGTGTGATACAGGATAAGATTTTTTGCAAAAAGACTCTCTGCAAGTTTTCCTGCATCAAGTGCTGTGCTGTGGAATTTTTCGTAAGGCTTAAAAATATCTTTTTGACTGTAAAGACAAAAAGCTTCACACATAAGATAATCACAGTTTTGAACAAAATTTCTGCATTTTTCATTGAACGGTTCATCACCGAGACAGGCGAGAACTTTTCCTGACGGAAAAACAGCCTTGAATCCGAATTGCTTTGTTTTGTCTGAAAATATATCAAAGAAAGTGAGTCGGATACTGCCGGCATTTTGCTTTTCGCCGTCTTTTATTTCATTGATGAAAATTTTTGTATTGATATTTTTGAGAAATTTCGGTGCAAGTGTGTGGTTGCAAATTGCCGTGATTGAATCAACACATTCATCGTGGCAGTAAATATTAAAATTACCGTCATATTTGCCTGAATTCATAAGAGCGCTTATTTGCCTTATTACCCACACGGCACCTAATATATGGTCGGTGTGAGAATGAGTAATAAACATTGTCTTTATGCTGTTCCAAGCTACTCCGGATTTCTTAATTGCGGATAAAATCCCGTTTCCGCCGCCTGCGTCAACAAGAAGACAGTCGTTTTCGGATTTCAGAAGAAAACAGGTATTATAACAGTCGGTAACCATCGCACTTCCTGTGCCGAGCATAATAATTTTTTCGTTCATACAGCACCTCGAAAATACAGGCAGATACAAGAAAAATGTATCTGCCTGAAAATTTTATTGTAATTTTATTCTTCCGCTTCTGCAACCTTCATCATAATGGCACATTCCATTCTTTTTCTGAAAAGCTCACAGCCGTATTCGTAAATACCTGTGATTGAGCCTGTTGCATGATAAGCGTTTGCGGCACAACCGCCGCTACAATAAAGTCTTGCCCAGCAGTCTTTGCAGTCGGGACGGGCGTATGCGTTACAAAGCTTAAATTCGTCCTGAATTTTCGTGTTTGAAACACCGTTAAAAATATCGCCGAGCTTGTACTTTTCATCGCCTACAAATTGGTGACAGGGATAGAGGTCGCCCCAAGGTGTTACAGCCATATATTCTGTACCCGAACCGCAACCCGAGATTCTCTTATAAATGCACGGACCGCCTGTAAGGTCAATCATATAGTGATAGAAGGTGAGCGGTTTGCCCTCTTTTTCACGCTTGAGCATTTCCTTTGCAAGAATTTCGTACTGTTCAAAAAGGATAGGCAAATCGTCATATGTAAGTGCATATGGGTCATCGGGAGCACATACAACCGGCTCCATTGAAAGCTCTGTAAATCCCAAATCCGCCATATGGAAAATATCGTTTGTGAAGTCTGTGTTATTATGTGTATAAGTGCCTCTTACATAGTAACCCTTGTTGCCTCTTTTTTTGACAAATTCCTGAAATTTCGGAACGATAATATCATAACTGCCCTTGCCGTTTACAGTTTTGCGAAGATGGTCATGCACTTCTTTTCTGCCGTCAAGGCTGAGAACTACATTGTGACATTCTTTGTTTGCAAATTCAATTACATCGTCATCAACAAGCATACCGTTTGTTGTAAGTGTAAAACGAAAGTTTTTGTTGTGTTCCTTTTCAATGCTTCTTGCATAGGCAACAATCTGCTTTACAACATCAAAGTTCATAAGAGGTTCTCCGCCGAAAAAGTCAACCTCAAGGTTTACTCTGCTGCCTGAATTTTCAATGAGAAAGTCAATTGCTCTCTTGCCCACTTCAAAGCTCATCAGCGCTCTTTCGCCGTGGTATTTGCCCTGGCTTGCAAAGCAGTATTCGCAGTTAAGGTTACAGGTGTGAGCAATGTGCAGACAAAGTGCTTTGATTACTGTGTTTCTCTTTTTAAAGTCAAATGCAAGGTTTTCGTACTTGTCGTCTGTAAAGAGCTTTCCCTGCTCCTCAAGCTCTTTTACATCATCAATGCAGTCAGAGATTTCTTCTTTTGTAATCTCAGGATTGTCTGCATATTTTGAAAGCATTTCGTCGATTATCTGTTCTTTTGTTGCGTTTTTGTACATTGCAATAACATCATAAGCAAGGTCATCGACTGCGTGTACACTGCCGCTGTAAACATCAAGAACTATGTTGTATCCGTTAAGTTTATACTGATGAATCATAATATCTCCGTTAGACAAAAGGAAAGCCGTTAACCCTTTGGGAAAACGGCGATAATCCTTAATAATCAAATTAAAATAGAATTATTTCTCGCTCATGCACTTTTCGCACTGCTGGTTAGCAACGCCGCAAGATGTCTTACACGCTGACTGACATGAAGTCTGGCACTCGCCGCAACCGCCTGTCTTAACGCTCTTCTTGAGGTCACGAGTTTCGATAGTTTTAATTCTCTTCATAATAAATCAAACTCCTTGTTAGATTTTGTTAATTTAATATTATCACACAGCCATTGATTTGTCAATCTTTTTTAACTACGCTTATGTTGTCCGTCATACCGCTTTTTGTTGACATAATCTCAACCTTGCAGGCTGAAAGATATTCAATGTAATTTATAAGTTCCTTGCTTATAATTTCACCGGGTACGATGAGGGGAATTCCGGGTGGATATGCCCAGATATATTCGGCAGAAGTTCTGAATTCCGAATTTTGAAACGGAATAGTTTCTTTGTTGAATTTGTACAACTCGCAGGCGTTGAAATTTTTGCCTGTGTAGAGATTTTTTAACGGAACACGCTCGGTGTCGGCTCCTTTTGAAAGTTCGCTGTCAATTGAAATCAGAGCGTCTGAAAGCATATCAAAAGCGTTTTCAGTGTCACAAACAGATGTCATGGCAATTACATAGTCCGAATATGCCATTTCGGTTTCAATCTGATAATTATTTCGCAGTATTTCGGCAAGCTTTGTTCCCGAAATATTTGCGTTCGCTGTTGAAATAACAATTTTGCCGATATCATAATCAAAATCAGTATCGCTTTTATCATAAATTTTCAGATATTTTAGATTTTCAAGTTTTTCTCTGACCGTTTTAAGATTGCAACAATATTCCTTGAATTTATCTTTGCTGTTTTCGCAGAAATCAAGACATTTTTCGATTGAACTCATTAAAATATATGACGGACTGCTTGTTTCAAATACAGCCAAATTTTCGGCAAGAATTTCTGAAAGCTCGCTGTCATTTGTTATGAGCAATGCAGTTTGAGTTAATGACGGCAAAGTTTTGTGCAGACTCAATACTGCGGCGTCTGCACCGCAGTTAAGTGCTTCATCGGGAAAACTGTCCGAAAACGGAAAATGCGCTCCGTGAGCTTCGTCAACAAGTAATTTTGCTCCGTGTTTGTGACAGATTTCGGAAATTGACTTTATATCCGAAACAACTCCTTCATATGTAGGCGAAGTTATGATTACAAGTCTGATTTCATCATTGTGTTTTGTAAGTTTATCTTCTATATCGCAAGGTGAAACCGATGTAAGAATATTGTATCTGCTGTCTGTATCGGGAAAAATGTAATCGACATTGAGATTAAACAGTTTTGCTGAATTATATACAGATTTGTGGCAGTTACGAGCCATTAAGATCTTGTCGCCTTGATTTGTCATTGATCGGATTGCAGAAAGTATTCCGCCTGTTGAACCGTTAATCAGAATGAAAGCATTTTTTGCATTGTAAAGCTTTGCAGCCTTTTTCTGAATTTCATCAATAACTCCGTTTGGTGAATGGAGATTGTCAAAATCATGAATTTCGGTTATGTCGATATTATACGGTATTATACCCTCTTCTGTAATGTCCGTTCTTTTGTGTCCGGGCATATGAAAAGGATATATGCCGCTTTTTGAATAATTTTTAAGCTTGTCGTACAGCATATATCCTCCGATATTTTAAATATTTAGTTTGTACCGAACTCAGCGAGTTCAAGTCCCTTGTTGTGTTCAAGCGCCCAGTTTATGCTCCAGTAGCTTGTAAAGAGCAAAAGATGATTGCCTTTAAGGTCCTGAATTTTCTTAGTATCCGACGCAAGGTCGAGAGTTTTCGGATCAAGGTCATCGTTTACAATCCAACGGATAAATTCATATGGGAGTGTTTCCATAATGATATCACAGTTGTACTCGTTTTGAAGTCTGTATTTAAGAACATCAAACTGAAGTACGCCTACAACACCAACGATAACTTCCTCCATACCTGCGTCAAGCTCCTGGAAAATCTGAATAGCACCTTCCTGTGCAATCTGACTTGTACCCTTGATGAACTGTTTGCGCTTCATTGTGTCTTTCTGACGGACAAGTGCAAAGTGTTCGGGAGCAAATGTAGGAATTCCCCTGAACTGTACCTTGTGTCCCGGTGAACAGATTGTGTCACCGATTGAGAAAATGCCCGGATCAAACACACCGATGATGTCGCCCGCATATGCCTCGTCAACAATTTCTCTTTCCTGAGCCATAATCTGCTGTGGCTGTGAAAGACGCATTTTTTTGTTGCCCTGAACATGGAACACTTCCATATTCTTTTCAAACTTGCCGCTGCAGATACGCATAAATGCAACTCTGTCACGGTGAGCCTTATTCATGTTTGCCTGAATTTTGAAAACAAATGCAGAGAAAAAGTCTGACATAGGCTCAACCTTTTCATCAACTGTTTCTCTTGGCAGAGGTGGAGTTGTGAGCTGTAAAAACTGTTCAAGGAATGGTTCAACACCAAAGTTTGTAAGAGCCGAACCGAAGAATACAGGAGTAAGCTGACCGTTGCGGACTGCTTCAAGGTCAAATTCATCGCCTGCACCGTCAAGAAGTTCTATTTCATCAAACAAATCCTGCTTATGATAGTAGCCTATTGTATCTTCAAGGGCAGGATCGTCAAGCGTAAGTTCTTTCTTTTCAACTTCTTTCTGACCGTTATTAGCGGTGAAAGCAAGGATTTTCTTAGAATTTCTGTCATACACACCCTTGAATTCCTTACCTGAACCGATTGGCCAGTTTACGGGATAGGTGTGAATTCCGAGAACATTTTCAATGTCTTCAAGAAGGTCAAAAGAATTTTTTGCATCTCTGTCCATCTTGTTGATGAATGTAATGATAGGAATATTACGCATTACACAGACCTTAAAAAGTTTGATAGTCTGTTTCTCAACACCCTTTGAACCGTCAATTACCATTACGGCAGAGTCTGCCGCCATAAGTGTACGATAGGTATCTTCCGAGAAGTCCTCATGTCCCGGTGTGTCAAGAATATTTATGCAATAACCGTTATATTTAAACTGCAAAACCGATGATGTAACAGAAATACCACGCTGTTTTTCAATTTCCATCCAGTCGGACACAGCATGCTTTGCGGTTCTTTTGCCTTTTACCGAACCTGCAAGGTTAATTGCTCCGCCGTAGAGCAAGAGCTTTTCCGTAAGTGTTGTTTTACCCGCATCAGGATGCGAAATAATCGCAAAGGTTCTGCGCTTGCTGATTTCTTCTTTAAATGAACTCATATCTTTCTTCCCTTCGGAGGTTAAGTATATCCACAATTCTATATTTTACTATTTTTGGATGGTATATGTCAATAAAGAATGAAGAAAATGTGAGAAAAATAATTGCTACAAAAACTTGACAAATTTGTAAATATATTGTAATATATTGGTACAGAAGGACTTAATGTGATTTTTCCTATTTTTTCATATACCTTCCAAATCGAGGGAGAAACTTGTGTTTCTGCCTCAAAATCCTTTATGAGGTTTTTTATGAGTAATTCTATCGGTCTTTACATTCACATACCGTTTTGTAAGCATAAATGTCCGTATTGCGATTTTTTCAGCGGGAATGCAGATGAAAATGCTTTTGATAATTATGTGATTGAATTAAAAGATAAAATAAAATACTGGTCTGAAAAAGCCAAAAGAAATGTTGCAACCGTATATTTCGGCGGCGGCACGCCGAGTGTTTTGGGTGCAGACAGACTTTGTGATATTCTTGATTTTATCAAGTTCAATTTTAATATTCAAAATAATGCCGAGATTACAGTTGAAGTCAATCCCGACTCCGCCAAAACTATTGATTTTGAAAAAATGTATGCCTGCGGATTTAATCGCATTTCAATGGGAATGCAGACTGCTGTTGAAGATGAATTAAGGCTGCTTGGGAGAATTCACAGCATTGATGATGCAAAGACTTCTGTTGAAAGGGCTAAAAGTGCGAGATTTAATAATATTTCACTTGATTTGATGATTGGAATTCCTAATCAGACAATTGAAAGCCTTGAAAAATCAATCAGTTTCTGTGCCGATTGCAAAGTTACTCATATTTCATCATACATTTTGAAAATCGAGGAGAATACTCCATTTTATAAGGTGCAAAATAAACTTAAGCTTGCCGATGATGATATGCAGGCTGAAATGTATCTGAAAGCTGTTGAAATGCTTGATTCTCTCGGATACAAGCAATATGAAATTTCTAATTTTGCAAAACAGGGTTATGAAAGCCGACATAATACCAATTACTGGAGATGCGGTGAATATATCGGCATAGGTCCGTCTGCACACTCATTTTTTGAGGGCAAAAGATTCTTTTATTCGAGAAGCATGGACAATTTTAATAACAACAAGCTGTCTTTTGAAGGTACGGGCGGAGATGAGGAAGAATTTATTATGCTCTCTCTCAGGCTGAAAAGCGGTCTTAATTATTCTGAATTTGAGGAAAAATTCGGATACACCCTCCCCTCTTACATTATCAAAAAAGCTAAAGAGTATGAAAAATACGGCTATACAAATGTTACGGACAAGTCAATCAGCTTTACACCGAAAGGTTTTCTTGTTTCAAATTCAATAATCAGTGAACTGATATAAAAAACGCTCCGAGAATAAATTCGGAGCGTTAATTTTATGTTATGAATTTGTATGACAGATTAATACAATGAAGAGTATGAACCGCCGCCGATGAGCGATGTAAGAACACTTGTTGCAAATGTACTTGTGTTAAATGACCACATAGTAAGTTCTGCGCCGATGAAGAATACAATCATAAATGCAACGGCAACGATGAGTGTGAGAATTAAAGTGAATAATGCAGAGTTCTTTGCTTCGGGAACATTAGCTTTTACCTGATTTACAAGTGAAATAACAAGGTAAAGCATAACGATTACGAAAAAGAACAGGAACATATATACGCTGATTAATGCGCAAAGACCTGCCAAAATCCAACCGATTGATGCCGGAATAGATTCAATTGAAAATGTGATGAATGACTCAATAAATGCTTTGGCTGTATTTTCTTCGGTTTTGTATTTCTTTACATATGCAAAAAGAATAACAGAATAGAAGCCGCCGATAAGGACAGTAGTAACAAGACTTACAAGAAGTGTTTTCGGAAAATCAAGTGCGCTCATAGAAAGCATAAGAAACATATTGCCAAGAATGAGTGCAATAAAGAAAATTGCCGAGAAAAGAGCGCCGAGAATGATGTCTTTTTCAGCCTTTGCTGTTTTGATAACAGTTTTGGAATCCTTAAAGAATGAAGTAAACACAACAGGAATGTTCTTTAAAGCCTTAACAAAAGCATTTTCCCCAATGGGTGCTGTGTTATTTACGGCATAAGGCGACTGCTGTGTCTGAGGGCTTTGCGGCTGTGCATACTGTTGCTGAACAGGGTTTTGATACTGTGGCTGTTGTGGTTGAACAGGCTGCTGATACTGAGGCTGTGCCTGTGTATTTGCCTGCTGAGCCTGTGCTTGAGCGGCTCTTGATTTTTCGCAGTTGCAAACAGCATTGTCTTCAAGCTGTGCTCCGCAATATTTACAGAATTTCATGGTGATTCCTCCAAGATAAAATAATATGTAACAGGTCTTATATCTACCTGTTGTTTGTTGAAAACCGATTGTTTGGGTTAAGAAATTTTTGTTGCGGTATAATTTTTTGAATTAAGGAAACTCTCATACTTCTTGTAGTCAGCAAGTTTCTGATCACCGCTACTGCTGTCAATACTTGAGGAATAAACTTCGTCATCAAGCAGATAAGGGTTCTTGATGTATATGCCGCAATAGTAAGTATCGTAGCTGTTAAACCAACCGTCATACTTTCCTTTTTCAACTACAAGGATAAATGCTTGTTCATCATCAGATGCTTTCTTTGGCTGAACATAGTACATTTCAACCGGAGAATAAGATGTGAGTGATGAATAGTATTCGTCAATGTAATCATTGACAGCAGAATTTATCTTGTCAACATTCGCTTTTGCTTCATCAACAGTCATAACTTTGTTAGCTTTAGCTGTAACTGTTGTTGATGAGTCTTTTATGATAAGCGGTGTGTCTGTAATAATTTCCTGTTCGGTTTTGAATGTTACTTTATCGCCTTCGTCAAGGTAGCTTTCACTGCCGTCAACATTAAGATAGAAGTAATCTACAAAATCGTCGTTCTTATCATACACGCTGATAGTAGAGCCTGATTCATATTTAAGTTTGTAATCATCAACTTTGTAGTCAAACTTAGCGATGTCGATTGAAAGGTCACCGTCTTTTATACCGTAAGTTTTGATAAGGTTGTTGTCAACTATATGCTTGATTATATCCACTTCAACCATATCTTTGAGTGAGATTTTTTTCTCTTTAAGAATGTCGCTGACTTTGAGCTCTTTCTTGACATCACTCTTGTCAAACTGAATTCCGAGAGTTTTTTCATACTCGGAAATATATTTCTTTGCAGACTCACTGTCATCCCATTTGAGTTCAACAACAATTGTGTCATCTTTGCTGATGTTGTTTATGGTTGCTGATGAAACAGTGTAAAAACTATCTGAATCTTCTGTTGTTGATTCTGTTTTAGCGTCTTTGAGATATGCCTTTACATTGCAGTAATCAAGGATTGATGAAACCGATGCCTGACTTGCAGAATAATCATCTACTGCATCGCTGAGCACACTTCCCCAGTCGCCCTTTGAAATATTGTCGGCATACTTGCCGTAATCAATGTCTGATTTCTTATCATCAGAAACCTTTTCTTTTTCAATAGTATCACTGTCAATGTGAATGTCAGCAGAAGCGTAACCGTTGTACAAAGAACCTTTGTCAAATTCAACTTTTATGTAATCATCAAGTTTAATTCTGTTAAGGTATGGAATAAGTGTGCAAAGTGTAATGATTATTCCTGCAATTACAACTGCTGCCGCACCGCAAATTACAACAAGCTTTGTCGGGAAAGGCTTCTTAACTTTTGGCTGACTCTGAACCTGATATGGTTGTGCCGCCTGCTGTACACCTTCTGTGACATTAGCATTGTTGTCAAAATTTACAGGTTGTGTGAACTGCTGATTGTTTTGATTTACTCCGTTGTCTTCTTTTGTAACGGAATTTTCCTGAGGAACAGGAGCTCCGCATTTTTCGCAAAAAGCATCTCCCTCGCTAAGCTTATTGCCGCATTTTTCACAGAACATAAATTCATCTCCAATGTTTGATAATATAATGAATATTATCACTTTAGCATTGTAAAGCGATAACATCAGCACGCTTATTATATCACAAATTACAGCAATAATTCAATATTTCTTACAATTTTTTAATTTTTTACACTATAGAAAATTATATGTTAAAATAATGAAATGATGTACACATAGCAAATAATGACAATAAAACAGCGGCAAAAACTATAAACTTTAGTTTTTGCCGCTGTGGTTTAGTAATAATACCTTATAAATTTTATATTGTAGTAATCACAGGTTGTGATGTCGTTGGTGTCAATCTCATTTATAAGGATATAATCCTGAGCAACACCTAAAAGATAGCCTGTTTTCTGAACAATTGTGTTTGCTCCCATGAGAAAATCAACGGTGATTCGTCTTCCGATTTGTGTTCGCATAAAACCGTTGTGATATCTCAGATTTTCGGCTGTTACAGGAAAAGGATATTGATAATCACTCATCGACATTCCGATATTCTGCATTATCGGCGTTGCAACAGTAGCTCCGGGGCTCGCCGTTGTGGCAGGGGTTGCAGGCAAAACAGGTATAGATGTATCTATTTTTTTTAAGTCCTTAATAAACGGTATATTTTGAAGACTTCCGCTGTATTTATTTATATTTTTAGGTTGCTCTTCCGATGTACTACCGCCCTCTTCATATGCTATTTCTGCCTGTTCAAGTGAGGGATTGTCATTTGATTTTTGAACTTTTTCTGTCATATCATTGTGTGCAATATCCTTGTGTGCAACAGACGGTGCGCACGGATTGTGTCGCATAATTTCGTCAATCGCAGGAATATAATATCCGATATCCGCTGTGTTTGACGGACATGAATTGTTGACGCAGGCTTTGTTTTTATCAAGTCCGTAATGATGTTCGGGATTAATCTGATTTGCCGTAGGAGTTGTATTAACTGCCATATTTGAAGAATTATCCATTAAGCTATGCTCCTTTATGTTTTGGAATAAGCCTCGGTAGGCGAATAAAAGCAATGATCCCCTACCCTGTTATAAATTACTCCGTTGTTTGACGGAAAAAATGTTGGGCAGGTATCTGAAAATGGATTAAAATAGAAAATTGAATTTCCGATGGATGAATCGGTATTGCCCGCCAATGCCCAATCGGCAATGTTATAGTGAATTTCGTCAGGTCGTATATTGTAAACATTCTGAGGATTATATTGTCCTCCGACAGTTGTTTTAAGACAGGTAAATTGATTTGGTTGTTCCATTATGGCACGGAAATCTCCGCCCTTGCTGACTCTTGCAAATTCCCCGTTTGGAACACGGGTTCGGTTTACAATTACCGACGCAACGGCACGCATTCCGTTTTCACCTTCCCCACCTGCCTCACATTTTAAAAGCCTTGCAAGCAATTCTCTTGTACTCAATGCCACCTTTTTTCACCAACCGTTATTTTATTCAATGATATTTTATGCATAAAATAACTTGTTGTTACAAAGAAAAAGCTTGCGATAAATGTGTTATTCACGCAGACAGAAAATTCTGTTTTATAGAAGCAACTCAGACGGTGTTCGATAATCTTTTGAGATGCCAACTACAACATTTATTCAGATTAGCTGTTTCTGTCTACCGCTTTACTTGCTTTTGCAGGGCTATTTTGCCAATCACCGAACCATCTGATAAATTGTTTGCTTTGCGTGATTTTGTTAATCTTTTTGTCGACATTATTGTCAATACTGCGTATAATGGTGCTAATGCACGGCTACTATGAAAAGTTGCTGCGCAAATACCCGGATGCGGTCACGGTAAAGGATGTGGTAACCCTGACCGGCTACACCCTGACCACCGTCCACAGCTGGTGCAGCCGCGGGTCGCTGAAAGCCTTTCAAAAGGGACTGAAGTTCTGTATCCCGAAAATCTTTCTTGTGGATTTCTTCTGCTCCCTGATCTTCCGCTCCATCACCCGCAAAAGCCTGTGGCATATCCAAACGCTGAACGATTTTCAAAGGAAGATGAAGCATAGAAAATAAAACTTAATATATTTCTGCATCTC
>OGLJ01001550.1_pt1 | contig 18391 bp, 18 predicted proteins | sample 1572801 | NCBI WGS metagenome assembly OGLJ01 (sample SAMEA2581877, study PRJEB24529) | metagenome | biome: Human gut stool | place: China | collected 2011
TTTTTTTCATTTTTCGAAACCGCCTCGCTGTACTCATTATACTGGCTGCTAATAGTATATGCAAGATGTCACTTTCAAAAACGCAAAATATTTTATTTTTTGAAAGCGGATACTATGTAAAGACAATCCGAAGATTGCCTCAGGCATGACTGCGGCAGCAGTCTGTATGCAGCGCAACTAAGCGATTCTCAATATCTTCGGTGCAAGCGACGCCGAGAATGTTTCTGAGTTCTGCTCTGGTGAATTTTGTCATTGCGGGTTTAAAAAAAGAAAAGAACCAAGCAATACGCAAAATCTGCGTACTGTTCAGCTCCTATTGAGCTGTATTTGCATAACAGCGCCTGCCGAACTCTTTCAGAATCCAAGTCTTACCCACCTGACGTACGCCCTTCAAGATCAAGGGCTTGCGGTAGGGAAAATTCTTCCAAGTCAGCATTTTTTTGAGATAAATCGCTCCGCAGAATCGCTTCTCACATTTTTATTGGCGTTTTATGCTTAATAATCACGCTTTTATACGATATTTTGAAAATATATTCTGTCATGAAGACAGCCACAGCCTCAACGTGAACTCCACCACCCAAGCGCAAACGCTAAGGATGGTGCTTCCGGGACTTTAGGTCCCAGACGCATTTCCACCGTGCGGCAAAACGCAGAAGCTGAATATCCGAATGTTATTGCCAGTGATAACATTCGGATATTTCCGTTTCTATGGGTGTTTGTGCTATGCTCAATGCAACCAAGTAAGTTAGTAGGTATCCATTTGCGCAGTCACACAACCGACGGGAGGTATTTTAAATGAACCAGTTAGTTTTGAAGCACCCTGATTTGAAGCATGAAGATCTGAAATTCAACACGGTAGAGGTCCACGCCGGCGAGCCGCGGGATATGTACGGTGCCCTGATCCCGCCCATTTATCAGACGTCCACATTCTATTTTGATTCCACGGACGATGCGGTGAAGGCCTGCGATGACTACGCCGAGAGCTTTGCATACAGCCGGATCACCAATCCCTCCGTGGATTATCTGGAGCAGAAGCTGGCGGCGCTGGAGCACGGCAAGGGGGCCGTGGCCTATGCGTCCGGCATGGGCGCTGTCTCCGGCGCGATTTTCGCACTGCTGAAAAGCGGCGACCACGCTATTTTCACCAAGGCCAAATATTCCGGCACGGAGGACGTGACCAGCGACTGGCTGCCCCGCTTCGGGATCGCCCACGATACCTTTGACGCCGCCAATCTCAGCCAACTGGAGGGCCTGATCAAGCCCAACACCAAGCTGATCTATGTGGAATCTCCCGCCAACCCCACCATGGTGCTGGTAGATATTGCCGCCGTGGTGGAGATCGCCCATAAGCACGGCGTCAAGGTCTTTATCGACAACACCTTTGCCACGCCCTACAACACCACCCCGCTGGATCTGGGCGTGGATGCAGTCATCCACAGCCTCACCAAATACATCGGCGGCCACGGCGATCTGCTGGGCGGCGCGGTGATCTCCAACGATGAGCAGTTCCTGCGGGAGTGCCGTCTGGGTACCCTCATGCACTTCGGCTCCGTCATGGCGCCCTTCACCGCATTTCTGGTGTGCCGCGGTCTCAAGACGCTGGGTGTCCGCATGAAGCAGTACAATGAAAGCGCTCTGAAGATCGCCAAGTGGCTGGAGGCCAATCCCAAGATCGAAACGGTCCGCTATCCCTTCCTGGAATCCAATCCCCAGTACGCCATTGCCAAGAAGCAGATGAAGGGCGGAGGCGGCATGATCTCCTTTGACGTGGCCGGCGGTCTGGAGGCCGGTAAGAAGTTCATCAACAGCCTGAAGCTCTGCACGCTGGCCGTCTCTCTGGGCGATACGGAAACGCTGGTGGAGCAGGCTGCCGCCATGACCCACACCATGATCCCCAAGGAGATCCGGGAGGCCGCCGGCATTACCGACGGCATGATCCGGATGTCCGTCGGTCTGGAGGACCCGGATGACATCATCGCCGATCTGAAGCAGGCGCTGGGTGACTGACGGCACGGAAGCCCATACCGGCAGACGCAAAACCATCCAAAAAACACCGGAGAGGAAATGATTTCCTCTCCGGTATTTTACTCTTCCTCCGGGGCCAGCAGCATTTTCTTAAAGGCTTTCATGGCAACGCTTTGGGGGCGGGATGTATCCTCGATCAGGTTAACGAACCGTTCTGGGATCGGCTCCGCAAGATGGATCTGGAACACCGTCCCAGCGGCAAGGGCGGGAGCGGCCATGGACTCCGGGTAGAAACCGACGCCCAGATTGCTCTGCACCATCGCGAGGACCTGATCCATGGTGCCGGCTTCCATTTCCACATGAAAAGCCAGATTGTGCTTTAAGAACAGCTGTTGATAAAAGGTATATGTACTGGTCCCTCTGCTCATGCACACAAAGGGGAGGTTTTCCAGATCCCGCAGGCTCCGCGTTTCTGCGGTCAGATCATGAAAATCCGAACCGCAGATCAGGATCTCCCGGAAGGAGACCAGCGCCGTTTCCTGCAGGGACTTTCTCACCGGACAGGGCGTGGTGATCGCCGCGCAGTCCACCTGTCCCCGCAGCAGTCCTTCCATGGCGCGGGGGGTGGAATCGTTGGTGATCCGCAGGTGGATCCCCGGATACCGCCGGTGAAACGCGTCAAGGCGGTTCAGAAGGGTCAGATGGAGCGCGGCTTCGCTGGCGGCAATGGAAATGCTGCCGGTCCGCAGGCTGCAATCCGCCCGGATCTCACTTTCGCCAAGGCGCAGCTGTTCAAATGCCACGGCGGCGCGGCTGTAAAGCCGTTGGCCTTCCGGGGTCAGGGAGACACCGTGGTTGGTGCGGACAAACAGCTTGCAGCCCAGATCCTGTTCCAGATTGTTCATGCAGCGGGTAATGTTGGGCTGGTTATTGCCCAAAGCTTCGGCGGCCTTGGTAAAGCTCTTGTGTTGGGCAACATAGTAAAAAATGCGGTAATAATCGTAGGGAATAGCCACTTTTTTCGCCTCCGTGCCATATCATTCATATATGTCCAACATATCAAATATACTTTTTACATCTTTCTGTTAGAACAGTATAATACGGGCGTTCTTAGAAGACAAGTCCTTTAACGGTCACGCCGGAAAATGGGACGCGGTCAGGGCAGACCGCAGCGCCTGTATTCCGGTGTGGAAAGGAGACCGGCTATCAGCATGAAAAGCAAAAAGAAATTTATGATCCTATGGGTCCTGCTCATCGCGGTCCTGTTCGCGGGCAGTCTGTTGACGGCGCCGCCTGGAAAAACGGAGACCATTCAGACCGCCATGCGGGACGCGGTCCTGCATGAGGAAAATCAGATCAGCCTGTTCGGCTGGAAAAACGTCAATCCGGGACTGATCTCCGCCATGACGGTATCCGCTATCCTGCTGATAGCGGCGGCGTGTATCCGCGTGTTTGTCATCCCGAAATTCAAGGTGGTGCCGGGGCGGTTCCAGCTGCTGCTGGAGCAGGCCGTAAGCCTGTTTGACGGTATGGCCAGAACCAGCAGTCCTCAGCGAAACGGATTTCTGGGGGCCTACATCTTCGGCGCGGGCGCGTATATCTTCGTGGGGACGCTGTTTGAGCTGCTTGGCTTGCAGGCCGTCACCACCACGGGCCGCTCCGTGACCCTTCCTGCGCCGCTGTCGGACGTAAACGGCGCCATCGCCCTTGGCTGCTTATCCTATCTTGTGATCCTCTCCGGCGGGATCGCAGGCAACGGTCTGAAGGGCGTGGGCAACACATTGAAGGAATTCTCGCTGCCTATTTCCATGAGCTTCCGTCTGTTCGGCGCGCTGCTCAGCGGCCTGCTGGTAACGGAGCTGGTCTATTACTATGTGCAGCTGAGCTATGTGCTGCCGGTGCTGGTGGGCGTTCTGTTCACTCTGCTTCACGCGTTGATCCAGGCCTATGTTCTGACCATGCTCACAGCGTTGTTCTACGGCGAGGTGTCGGAGCGTCCCGAACCGGCGTCCGGGTGGTCATGACCGTCCCAATCATTTACGGATTGAATCATTTTGGAGGTAATAAACATGAAACTGCTTAAGAAAAAGGTCCCCGCGCTGTTCCTGCTCCTGCTGGTGGTGCTGTCCCTGACGGTCCCCGCACTGGCCGCTTCTTCCACGGATACCGCTGCCGCACCCGCTGCGGCGGAAACCGCCCAGACCCAGAGCGACGCCACGGGGTCCAAGTCCATCGCTGCGGGTATTGCAATCGGCCTTGCCGCCGCAGGCGGCGCCGTGGCCATGGGCGTTGCCGTCAGCAAGTCTGCGGAGGGGATCGCCCGTCAGCCGGAGGCGGAGGGCAAGATCCGTACCACGCTGATGCTGGGACTGGTCTTTATCGAAACCGCTATCATTTATGCGCTGCTGGTTGTCATTCTGATCATCTTCGTCCTATAAGTAAGGCAGGTGGGAATCCGTGAATATCCCGTTGAATATTGATTGGCAGCAAATTTTGCTGCACCTGCTGAATTTTGTGATTCTGGCAGGTGGGCTGTACCTGCTGCTCTATAAGCCCGTCAAGACGTTTATGGAGAAGCGGCAGCAATACTATCAGGAGCAGGACGCGAAAGCGGCAAAGACGCTGGCAGACGCGGAGAAAACAGCGGCAGAGGTCCGTCAGCAGTTGAAAAATGCCGACGCCGAAGCTGCGGCAAAGCTCGCCGCCGCCCAGAAGTCGGCGGACGCCGCCATGCAGCGGCAGCTGTCCGACGCACGGGCACAGGCGGAGCAAATTCTGGCGGACGCCCATGCCGCTGCCCAGCGGGAGCATGACAAGCTGCTGTCCAACGCGCAGAAGGAGCTGAAGGATCTGGCAGTGACAGCCACGGAAAAGCTGGTGCTGCAATCCGACGGCGATGCGTTCGATCAGTTTTTGGACGCGGCGGAGAGGGGGAAGTCCCATGCGTGAAACGGTACTGGAAGCGGTCCTGCGCAGCGCGGACGCCCCCAGTGAGGCGCAGCGGAACCGTTTTGCGGCCTTTTTGAAAAAGCAGTACGGACAGGAGGTTCCCCTCCGTTGGGAACAGGACCCCGCGCTGGAAAAGGGCTTTCGGATGGAAGTGGGCGCCGACCTGTATGACTGGAGTCTGGAGGGCCGTCTGCGGCAGTTCCGGGAACGGCTGGAGCAGCTGAACCCCGCCGATGAGTCCGTCATCCCGCTGATGCGGGAGGCCGTCCGCAACTGGCAGCCGGATGCCGCGCCGGAGGAGGTGGGCAGCGTTCTGACGGTGGGTGACGAGATCGCCACCGTCAGCGGACTGGAGCACGCGGCCTACGGCGAAATTCTGCAATTTTCCTCCGGCGTGAAGGGCATGGTGCAGGATCTGCGGCCGGACCGTGTAGGCTGCATCCTGTTCGGCGGCAGTGAGGCCATTGAATCCGGCAGCATCGTCCGCCGCACGGGCAAGACCGCCGGCATCCCGGTGGGGGACGGCTTTCTGGGCCGGGTGGTGGACGCGCTGGGTATGCCCATTGACGGGCAGGGCAACATTCCGTCGGAGGGCTATCTGCCCATTGAGTCCCCGGCCCCCGGCATCATTGACCGCCAGCCGGTAAACGCGCCTATGGAGACGGGCCTGCTCGCCATCGATTCCATGTTCCCCATTGGCCGGGGACAGCGGGAGCTGATCATCGGCGACCGGCAGACCGGCAAGACCGCCATCGCCCTGGACACCGTTCTGAACCAGAAAGGGAAGGGCGTGGTGTGCATCTATGTTGCCATCGGGCAGAAATCCAGTTCCGTCGCTCAGTTGGTAGAAAATCTGAAGCACAAGGGTGCTATGGACTATACCATCGTGGTGAACGCGCCCGCCAGCGCGTCGGCGTCCCTGCAGTACATCGCCCCCTATGCCGGAACAGCGCTGGGCGAGTACTTCATGCGGAAGGGCCGGGACGTTCTGATCGTCTATGACGATCTCTCCAAGCACGCCGTGGCCTACCGGACGTTGAGCCTGCTGCTGGAGCGGTCCCCCGGACGGGAGGCCTACCCCGGCGATGTGTTCTATCTGCACTCCCGTCTGCTGGAGCGTTCCGCTCATCTCTCGGAGGAATTGGGCGGCGGCAGCATGACGGCGCTGCCCATCGTGGAGACCCAGGCCGGTGACGTGTCCGCCTACATCCCCACCAATATCATTTCCATCACCGACGGCCAGATCTTTCTGGAGAGCAGTCTGTTCTTCTCCGGCCAGCGGCCCGCAGTCAACGTGGGATTGTCGGTGTCCCGTGTGGGCGGCGACGCTCAGACGAAGGCCATGAAAAAGGCGGCAGGCGCCCTGCGTCTGGATCTGGCCCAGTACCGGGAAATGGAGGTCTTTACCCAGTTTTCCAGCGATCTGGACGAGACCACCAAGCGGCAGCTGATTTACGGACAGGGCCTGATGCGCCTGCTGCGCCAGCCCCAGAACCACCCCTACCAGCAGCACCAGCAGGTGATTTTGCTGGTGGCGGCGCTGGATCATGTGATGCAGACGGTGCCCCTTGCGCGGATGGACGATTTTCGCACCGGGCTCCTGACCTATATCGAGACCCAGGACCAGGCCCTGTGCCGCCGGATCGATGAGAGCGGTCAGTTAAGTGATGAGGACCGGGAGACGATTCTGAAGCTGTCCAGAGAATTTCTGACGCGGTTCCAGACGGAAGCCGCGGAAAAGAGCGGTGAGTGAGATGGCCAATACCCGTGAGATCAAAAACCGGATCGAAAGCGTACAGCAGACCCGGAAGATCACCAACGCCATGTACCTCATCGCCTCCACCAAGCTGCGGAAGGCTCGGAACGATCTGGCCAACACCCGGCCGTATTTTGACGCGCTGAGGGGCGAGATCAAGCGGGTCTTCCGCACGGCAGGGGACGTGGACAGTCCCTATTTCTATCCGCCGGACAATAACACGCCGCTGGAGGGCACCTATGGGTGTCTGGTCATCACGGCGGATAAGGGTCTCGCGGGAGCCTACAACCAGAACGTCATCAAGGAGGCTGAAAAGCTCCTTGCCCAGCATCCGGACACCAAGCTGTATGTAGTGGGGGAGTATGGCCGCCGGTACTTTGACCAGCACAAGATCCCCATCGAGCACAGCTTTCTCTACACCGCCCAGAATCCCACCCTGGACCGGGCGCGGGAGATCAGCGCTCTGCTGCTGGACGGTTTCCTGACGGGAACGCTGAAGGAGATCTTCGTGGTCTACACCGATATGGAGAGCAGTCTGCTCTCTGAGGCCAAGTCCACCCGGCTGCTGCCTTTCCACCGGATGCAGTTCGCGCCGCCCGCCAAGGAAAAGGCCGTGCAGGAACCATTTGAATTCTATCCGTCCGTGGGGGCGGTGCTGAACAGCATGATCCCCAGCTATGTCTCCGGTTTCCTGTACAGCGCCCTGCTGGACAGTTTCTGCAGCGAGCAGAACGCCCGCATGACCGCTATGGACGCCGCCAACCAGAACGCAGAGGAGCTGTTGAGCGCCTTGCGGCTGCAATACAACCGCGTGCGGCAGGCGGCCATCACCCAGGAGATCACAGAAATTTCCGCAGGCGCTGCGGCACAGCGGGGAACCTTTGGAAGCGAGGGATAACAATGAAAATCGGAACGATCACGCAGGTATCCGGCCCTGTGGTAGATGTGGAGTTTGAAGCCGGACATCTGCCTAAGATCAAGGAAGCGCTGTCCGTGGAGCTGAACGGTCAGTCCCGCGTGATGGAGGTAGCCCAGCACATGAGCGAGCGGGTCGTCCGCTGCATCATGCTGGCGGGCAGCGAGGGTCTGGCCCGGGGCATGAAGGTGACCGCCCCCGGCAAGACCATCGAGGTCCCGGTAGGGGAGCAGACGCTGGGCCGGATGTTCAACGTGCTGGGCCAGCCCATCGACGGCGGAGAGCCGCTCCCGGCAGAAACGCCCCGCAAGAGCATTTACCGGGACCCGCCCTCCTTTGAGGATCAAAGTCCCGCCGTGGAGATTCTGGAGACCGGCATCAAGGTCATCGACCTGCTGGAGCCGGCAAGATCGGCCTGTTCGGCGGCGCCGGTGTGGGCAAGACCGTGCTGATCCAGGAGCTGATTCACAACGTGGCCATGGAACACAACGGCTATTCCATCTTCACCGGCGTAGGTGAGCGGAGCCGGGAGGGCAATGACCTCTGGCGGGAAATGCGGGAGAGCGGCGTGGCGGATAAGACGGCGTTGGTCTTCGGCCAGATGAACGAATCCCCCGGTGTCCGTATGCGGGTGGCGCTGTCCGGCCTGACCATGGCCGAGCACTTCCGGGACGTGGAGCACAAGGATGTGCTGCTGTTCATCGACAACATTTTCCGGTTTGTGCAGGCAGGCAGTGAGGTTTCCACCCTGCGGGGCCGGATGCCCTCCGCCGTGGGCTATCAGCCTACGCTGGCCAACGAGATGGGCCAGTTACAGGAGCGTATCACCTCCACCAAGGACGGCTCTGTCACCTCGGTACAGGCGGTCTATGTGCCCGCCGACGATTTGACCGACCCCGCCACGGCCACCACCTTTGCCCATCTGGACGCCACCACGGTGCTGAGCCGGAAGATCTCCGAGCAGGGCATTTACCCCGCCGTGGACCCGCTGGAATCCTCCTCCCGGATTTTGGAGGCGGACATTGTGGGCGCGGAGCATTACCGCATCGCCCGGAGGGTGCAGGAGACGCTGCAAAAATATCAGGAATTGCAGGACATCATCGCCATCCTCGGTATGGACGAGCTGAGCGACGAGGACCGGCAGACCGTGAACCGCGCCCGCCGCATCCAGCGCTTTCTGGCGCAGCCCACCCATGTAGCGGAAAAATTCACCGGCATCCCCGGTGTGTATGTCCCTTTGAAGGAGACGCTGCGGGGCTTTGCCGCCATCGTGGACGGCGAAATGGACCAGTATCCGGAGGCGGCCTTCTACAATGTGGGTACGCTGGACGATGTGGTCACCAAGGCGAAGAAAATTGAGGAGGGTGAGGTCTGATGAGCGCGTTTCACGCACGGATCCTGGCCTCGGACACTCTGTTCTTTGACGGTGACTGCGAATTCATGGTGGTTCCCTGTACGGACGGCGCAATGGGGATCCTCTCCCACCACAGCAATATGATCGCGGCTGTGGTGCCGGGGGAGCTGCGGTTTCAGCCGGTGGGCGGCCCGCTGCGGACGGCGGCCGTTTCCGCCGGACTGGTGAAGGTCGAAGCGGGGGAGGTCATGCTTCTGGTGTCCACGGCAGAACGGCCGGAGGACATTGACGTCAACCGGGCAAGACGGGCGGAGGACGCCGCGAAGGAGGCCCTTCTGCAAAAGAAAAGTATGCAGGAGCACCGGAACGCGGAGGCCCAGCTGGCCCGGGCCATCAGCCGTCTGCGGACCAAAGAACACTGGAACAGCAGACGCTGAGCCATGAGAACACTTGAAGAGGAGTCTTGATTGTGAACCTCCGGAATCATCACGGCCAGATGTCGGAATCCCTGCTGACCGCCTCATTTATCATTCTCTCCGGCGGCTTGCAGGACGCCTATACCTATCTCTGCCGGGGCAAGGTGTTTGCCAATGCCCAAACGGGCAACATCGTGCTGTGCAGCGCCTATCTGTTTGACGGCCAGTGGCGGCACAGCGCCCGGTATCTCGTCCCGGTGCTGTCATTTCTGCTGGGGATCTTCGCAGCGGAGTGCATCCACCGGCATTTCAAGTACACGGAGAAGGTGCACTGGCGGCAGATGATCGTTTTAGCGGAGATCGTTTTGCTGTTTGCGGTGGGCTTTCTGCCGCAGACGGCCAACACCTTCGCCAACGCCGTGGTGTCCTTTGTCTGTGCCATGCAGGTGCAGACCTTCCGCAAGGTCCGGGGCCACGCCTACGCCAGTACCATGTGCATCGGCAATATGCGCAGCGGCACGGAGGCCTTGTGCGTCTATTTCCACACCCATGACCGGGAGGTGCTCTGCAAGGCGCTGACCTATTTCGGCGTCATCGGCCTGTTTGCCATAGGCGCGGGACTGGGGGCGCTGTTGTCGGCGCACATGGCCGAACGGGGCATCTGGGTCTCCTGCGCACTGCTGGCCGTCAGCTTTTTCATCATGTTCATCCGGGAAGAAGAAAAGGCGTGAGCGATAGATAGGGCCTGGATCTCAATATACCGCCTCATTCTCCATAAATCTTCCTGCATGAACAGCGCACCGCGAACCTGCACAAATGACAGTGCAGGGAGGTTTCGTGCATCCTTTCCGGCTGCCCCGCAGGGGCGAGGAACTGGCACATTTCTTATTTTTCTATGCTTTTGCATCGCAAAAAGCCCGTCTATCTGGGTTTTTTCCGGTAAACAAAACTGCTCCGACACTTGTGTGCCGGAGCAGTTTTTTCCACGTTGTCAAAATGACCGTACCAAATTCTGCATTGCCTGTTTTCACGGCAAAAAACTGCCCGGGTCAAGCACAAGGCGGTCTTTCGCGCGATTCGGAACGTTTCCTCTGCAAAACAGCTCCCAGAGGGCATTTGCCGGCTGCGGAGTATTTCTCGACAGAGGGAATCTTTCAGCTTGCAAGGAAGGTTTCCGCGATGGTGGGCAGCCGGGCGCCGAAGCCCTCAGCCGCTTCCGCCGGATACCGCCACGAAACAGCATAGGAATCCACGCCGCCGCCCGCAGCCACAAAGAAAGAAAGGTATTCGCCCTTTTCATTTGTGCCCGTCAGCGGGTCACCGGGGCTGCCGCCCATCAGATCCTCAAACTCATAGCCGCTGGACTGAGCAAAGGCATCCCGCGCCTCCGTGACCGTCATATCCCCATAGCGGGATACAGACAGCGCCACATCGCTGTTGAAGGCACTGACCCAGGTGTCTGTCGGGACGCCGTTCTCCGTGGACTGCTCCGGGCCGTCCCAGTCCTCATCGGGAATATAGAGGGAGTACCCATCTCCGACATACAGGGTGGCAGGCAGAGCTTCTTCCTCGCCCTCAACGAAAAAGGTCAAATCGACCTGTTCCGAACGGGCAGGCGTCTCCGGCTCCGGACTCACAGGCGGTTCATTGGGTTCCTGCTGCGTGGGAGACGGGTCGGAAGGGGGGACCGGCGTTTCGGGTTTCTGTCCGCAGCCGGTCAGCAGGAAAAGGGACAATAAAACGATCCAAAGCTTTTTCATAAAAATCCTCCTTACAGTTGAGTGATTGAGACGAAGGGAAGCGCTCTGCGCGATTTCCTATACCGAATCGTCGCCGTCATAGCGCAGCAGACCTCGCCGCATGGCATCCGGCAGGACGAATTTCTTTTCGCCGGACTGCGGAAACTGTACGGTCATAACGGCTCCCTGACAGCTGACAACGGTTCCCGTGCCGAAGGCTGTGTGGATCACCTTCCGGCCACGTACCGCACCGGCCATCAGCGCCGTCGTTTCCTCCGACGTCAGGCTCCTGTCCCGCTGCGGAACAGTTTGTCCGGCAGGGGGGATGGCCGTCTGCAGCTTTCCCTGAACGGCGGTGCGGTTGGGTGCGGCCCGCAGAATCCGCCGCCGGTCATACATCTGACCAACGGTCAAAAGCTCCGTTTCGCCGCCGGGATAGGCGATCATGCAGCGCCCTTCGCAGGCGGCCCTGATGGTGCCCCGGCCCTTTTGTCCGTGGTAATAGGCTTTTCCGCAGAGCTCCTCCCGCAAGGCGGCGAAGAGGTCATCCTCCTCGGTTTTTTCCACCGGCAGCTCCCGGCGCAATTCTCTGATAAACGCAGAGCTGCGGTCGAGGCAGGAGAACAGGTACAGATGGTCCTTTGCCCGGGTCATCGCCACATAAAAGAGCCTGCGCTCCTCCTGATACCGCCGTTCCTCCTCCGGGCCCTTCGGTTCCGTAACGGCCGGCAGAATTCCATCCAGCACGTCCAGAAGGTAGACCGTTTCATATTCCAGGCCCTTGCTGGAATGGACGGTGGAGAGGATCAGCCCCTCCGATGAGGGCTCCGGCGGCGCTGAGACCAGCATCCGCAGGTAGTCCAGCCGGGCGACCAGCGTATTCAGATCGGCTTCCCGTTCCGCCAGCAGGGTCAGGATCTCAAACTTGTTGCCGTCTAATTGCTGCTGTTCCACATAATCCTTGTAGCGCAGCTCCGTCCAGATCCGTTTCAAGCCCCGGGCCGCCGTCTCCTCCAGAAGCTGCGGCAGCAGGTCCATCAGTCCGGCAGCGCTGTCCCGGGCATACTGGGAGAGAGGGGAGAAGGTGAGCAGCTCCTCCAGAACCGTTTTCCCGGAGCGCTGACAGGCTTCACAGGCATATTCCGCGGCCTTTTTGGTGATGCCGCAGCCGATTTTATAGTAGATGCGGAGAAACGCCTCCGTGTTTTTCCGGTCATTGGCAAAGGCGATGATGTCCAGAAGATCCGCAACTATCCGATGGGTGAAAAAGGTGTCATCCATCTGTCTGCACCGGTAGGGAAAGCCCTGCCGCTCCATCGGGTCGATCAGCGGCAGGGCGCTGTCGTTGTTGCGGTACAAGACCGCCGTCTGCCCATCGCAATGGGCCGCCATGTCCAGCAGCCATGCGTACTGGGCCGTGCGGTCTGCCGCCGAGATCAGGTGTACGTTCGCCCCGGACACTCTGGTGGGGCGGACGGTTTTGGGGCGGCGGTCCGTATTCTTCCGGATAAACCCGTTGGCCAGATGGAGGATCTCCGGCGTGGAGCGGTAGTTTTCCTCCATCAGCAGCACCCGGGCCTTGGGATAGGTCTGCTCAAACTGCATCAGCGCGTCCGGGTAGGCAGCCCGAAAACCGTAGATGCTCTGATCCTCGTCTCCGACCATGAAAAGATTGCCGGTTTTCCGGGCCAGCAGCTGAATGATGGCGTGCTGGATTTTGGAGGTGTCCTGCGCTTCGTCCACGCAGATATAGGGGAAGGCGTCCTGAAAATGGGCCAGAATATCCGGATAATTTTCCAGAATGGTCTCGGCGTAGATCATCTGGTCGTCATAGTCCATCCATCGGCGCTGCCGCAGCGCCAGATTGTACTGTGCATACAGCTCCGGGAACTGGTCAAACCCGGTGTCCAATTCACCGAGATCCTCTTTGTCAAGCATCATATTCTTCACATAGGCGATCCCCTTGCGAAGCTCCTTGATCACGCTCTGGGTGGCAAACTCACCGCTGAGCTCTCGGTACAGATCGGAAACGATTTTTGCCAGTTCGCCTTCATTTTCAACCACTGTAAAGGCGCTTCCGCTGCCATGCGTCCGGGCATAAAAATCGATGATTTTAGAGGAAACGCCGTTGATCGTGCGGATCTCCGGGATCTGCGGACAATCCTGGCCAAAAAGCCGGACGAACCGCTTCTGCATTTCCTTGGTGGCCGCCTTGGTGTAGGTCATGGTCAGGATCGCGTCCGGAGAGATCCCGCAGCAGCAGAGCATATAGCCCAGCCGGGTCACCAACACCGTGGTTTTTCCGCTGCCGGGTACGGCCAAAAGCAGCACTGCGCCGTCGACAGCGTGTACCGCCGCCAACTGCTGCGGGTTGAGCTGTGATGTGTATTTCCGGTCAAATTCGCTTCTGGTCATGCTGACGATCCCTCTGGACTTTCTGTGGCGTTTGTATCCTGAATGGCAGATAGCTTCAGAATGATTGTAGCACAAACCGCTCTGAAACTCAATCAAATCCCATTTGCCATATGCATGGACTGTCTGCGCAGGGACATACAGATTCGCAGAAAGCGTTCTAAGTTTTCAGTTCCAATCAGTGTATAGTATATATGCTTTACAGCGTTTCGCACTTGAATGTAAAAGTGAAATTCCCTATGTGATATACTCTGGAAAGAGAACTGCCGTAGATGCCCGCCGTGGTGGTCATTGTCATGGCGGTCTGCAAGTGTCCCTCCATTCCCACGCTGATGGTCTCCACTCTGGTGGCTGTGGTGTTGGCGATGCTCGTTCAGGGGCAGTCGCTCTCCGGTATTTTGAATATTCTGGACAGCGGATTCTCCATTGACACCGCGTTGCCCGAGTTCAACCGGCTGGTGAACAGAGGCGGGCTGCAAAGTATGCTGTGGACGGCGGCTCTGGGCATCCTCGGTATGCTGTACGGCTCCATCATGGAAAAGACCGGCTTGCTGGAGGCTCTGCTATCCAAAATGGACCCTCTGGTGAAGTCTACCGGCGGGCTTGTCACCGCTGTCGTCCTGACGTGCACGCTGCTGCTGATGGCAACGGCATCTCAGACCTTGGCGATTGTGGTGGGCGGCAGAATGTATATCGGCGAGTTCAAGAAGAAAAACCTCCTGCCTCAGACCCTCTCCCGTACCTTGGAGGACTCCGGCACGATCATCAGCCCTCTGGTTCCGTGGTCTCTGTGCGGCGCCTATATGGCGGGCACCTTGGGGGTCTCCACCATGTCGTATCTGCCCTTTGCCATGTTCTGCTGGCTGTGCCCTGTGCTGGCCATTGTATATGGCTTCACCGGCAAATTCTTCTGGAAGACCGGCGAAAAGTCCAGCCAGAAAGTCTACCAGCTCAGCACATTGATGGAAGCGTCCTGATAAATTCGTTGAGATAAGACCGCACAAAGAGCAGAACATCTGCCACAAGTAAGCGAAAAGGCTTATTTTTGTGGCAGCTGCCTTTTTCACGCGAGACAAGGTCGTGCGGCGCCCGACAGAAACACCCGGCCAAAACTCACGTGAGACATATACAGCCCGCTTAAACACTGGCAGACACGGATGCGGCCGCCGGTATTTTGCGGAAAACGAGATCAAGACCTCGTAAGTATGAGAGCGCGACACGCAGATCACAAAGACTGCGTGTCAGAAAGGGAAACTGTGTTGGCGGTCCGGGCGGCGTTATCGGCTGCGGGTATGGGCCGGCTCCTCCGGGCAACTGGCCATGACGCTCCCGGAATCTCCCAAAAGCCGGAAGCGGCGGTACGATGCTGTGTGACGGCGGGGAGAACCTCCAAAATTGACTGATCTCCTGCGGAGCGTACTGATATGTTGCTATTTTGCCGCAGGTTCGGTATAATTGCGTTATACCAGCGAAAAATACAAGAATGCGAGGAGATAATACAATGAAATTTCAAAGAGGTGTAAAATAAAGAAAATGCGCGTAAAAGAATGTAGTTTTTTCAAGGGTTTGCTGGTTTTTCTGTAAAATACGGTAAGCTGTTATAAAAGCTGTTAGGGGTAAATATAGGGGTAGAAATCAGCCCCTTATTCTGGCTTCGGAACAGCGTAAAAAGTTGCATTTTGTCGTTCTTTATGATATGCTCACCGTGGCGCTACCAGTTAACGGCGGCGGTTTGGCCCCCATTTCCGGGGGTAACTTCTTGCCCCCTGATCTTGCGAAAGGGGGCTACTCATGAGTACATCCGAAGTTCTTCAACTTTGCCTTGTCATCATCGGTATTTGCAGCCTGTTCATTCAGGCAAAAAAGAAGTAACCGCCCAGCCTCCAAGCAAGCGGTTACTTCTTAACCAAGTGGGGAGCTAACCGTCTGCCGGTAGCGCCTCTTTCTATTTTCATTATAGCGATTTCTTTCGTGATGTCAAGTTTCGCTTTGCATAGAGCAGTTCCCCGCCGAGTGGCGGGGAACTGCTCATTTTATAGGGATTTACTTGCCCTGATAGGCACGATACAGGAACGTGACGATTTGTGCACGGGTGCAGCCATCGGCGGGGCTGAACGTGGTAGCGGACGTGCCGTTGGTCACGCCGTTCTCCACTGCCCATGCCACAGCGCCAGCGCAGAAGGAATCAGCCGCCACATCGGTAAAGCCGTTGACCGTGCTGGGAGCCGTGCCCAGCGCACGGTACAGGAACGTCACACTCTGCCCACGGGTGCAGGTGCTGTTGACGCCGAAGGTGCCATCTGCCATGCCGTTGGTAACTCCGAGTTGACCGCCAAGCGGTTGGTAGAATACGCGTTGGAGCATCACAAAATCGGCGTTGAGGGTCAGACCATGGTCATCATTGACGAGTGTCAGATCATCTTCAACTGCCGGGACTTCGGGCGGAAGGATCGCGGCGCTTGGGTGACGCTGTTCTCCCAGCACCGGAAGCTGAACAACTACGGTTTCGGCGGTCTGCTGATCTCCCTGACCGGCATGACGTGGTTCGTGGCGATCGAATATTGGTACGGCGGCAACAAGCTCATGCTCAGTAAGCAGATTTTCGCGTATCACAAGAAGTACAGCAAGGTCTACGACAGCTATAAGCTCTTCAGCGATATGGTCAGCGCAGGCGGGGACGTCTGTGCCGAGGGGAACCGCGCGAGCGGTGGGGCCCCGGGGAACGGCGGCCCCGACGTGCATGACCAGCAAGTGAAAAAGCGCTTGATGCGTCGGCTCGTCGCTGTACTCACTGTCATACAAAATTCGCAGCCTGGCACGTCGCAGCCTGGCACGGCTGCGGCTGCGGAACTGTAAGACGCCGGAAAAGTGCAGGAAACCGCACTTGACCCCCGGCTGGTAGCACGGGGGTGCTATTAGTCATGGTGGTTTGTACCAAAGCCTTTCATATCAATGGTTTAAGGGTGATTTTATAGAGATACTGATTGACTATCTCCGATTTACCTCAAAAATACATAATTGGGTTGATTTGGCGGAAATGCTGGGACTGCAAAAAGTAGATTGGGAGCAGGGAAAGGCTCGTGACGGCTGGCTCTGTCATGAGTTCTTCGGTGGGATTCATCTCTATCACGGTGGCCGTGATGATGCCGGTGTGGAGCTGTCCGACGCTGGCTGCCGGATGCTGGAAACCTGCAACGGAAATTCCTTCGATCGGATCGCCCTGTTTAGCTACATCCGGGAGCAGGGCGATGAAATGAATCCTCGCCCCGCTCCACTCTCCGCCGTGCCACACGGCACAGCAGCGCCACAGCCGTACTCATACGCCCTCACCTCCGAACAGCAGCGCCGCCACCAGCGTCTCCAGCTCCTCCAGCCGGGTCTCCTGTGTGGGATGCGCCGCGCGGTAGTCGGCCCGCAGGGTCTCCGAGCAGTCCGCCTTGCCGGACAACTCATAGCCCTCCGCCAAGGGTCTATATACCGCCCCATCCTCGTCCGTCACGCTGTCTGCCATGTAACTCCGCGCGTTTTTGATGGTCAGCGCGGGCGTATTTGTCCCAAGCTTGTATAAATACAAGATCATGCCGTTTCTCCTTATATAAATTTACCGCCCTGTATAATCACGCCGCCGTTTCTCGTTACATTTCCGCCGCTGCCCAGCGTGGCTGGGACCTTGTCCGGAAGCATGGCCACCCCACCGAGATCGGTAAATACGCCGTACTTGCTGCCGCCGTATTCTCCCCCTAGTTCTGTTTCGATTATGTCGATATGCCCGGCACCAAAACAGTTGATAACCATTTCAAAATTATGAAATTTACAATCCCAAAGATCACAACAACCGCGGTTGACTGTTGTTGCGGCACGCCCGACCTGTCCTCCGTTAGGCGACACATAGCCGGTAAAGGAACACTCCCGCGCCATGACCTCGCTGGTCGAGCAGTAGACGCAGCTTTCACCATACGGTATGTTTGATCCAAGTTCCCATTTCAGCTTCTCCATTATCACCGGCGCACTGCAGTTTTTCAGCGTAAAGCCCCGCGTAAACACGCAGTCTCCCAAATTGTTCGCGTGGAACGAGAGGCTGCCATAGCCGTGAAAGTCCTTCACGTAAACAATGTCGGAATTCGTTCCGCTGAGAGTGATGTCATGATGCTCAGTCAGCAAGCGGGGAAGGGAGTTGAGATAGGCTTGCAGCTCCGACGCAGGTATGGTGACGGCTCGGGATGGCACGCCGGTAGCCAGCACCTTTCTTCGCACCGGGCCGCAGTCGCTTTCAGTGATAAGACCGGCAGGGGAGCAGAGCACCTCTGCGCCGCCGTCCTTGCTGACGGTCTGGCGCAGATAAAACCGCAGCACCGTGTCGCTTCCGGCTTGAATACGCGGCTGTTCTTTGACCTGATCGACCGTCGCTACAACAAGGAAGGCAATTTTAACATGGTTTTCACCAGCAACAAGAATCCGGCTCTCTGGCGTGAGGACTTTGATGAGGACTCTACACTTCTGTGTGCGCTGGACCGCATCTTTGATGAAGCTACGGTATTCAAGCTGCGGGGCGAGAGCTTCCGCGGGAAGAAACTGGATACAGTTTCTGTACAGACTGGCAAAGTAAAGGCCGTTGAGCCGATGGCTGACCAGCAAGAATAATATTTATTTGCCAATCTGGGTTGTTGGTACTATGAAATTCTATCGATTGGCTTCCGGTTTCCCGACAAAAAGCGGTTCGTTGCTCCCGACAAAACGGGGTCGTGAACTCCCGACACTAACAACACCTCCACGCATACAAGCAAGATCTTTTAATCCATATCGTTTTATACCATAGTTTTCTTGTGTTTGTAAAGAAAAAATACCCTGTATTAAACAATTTATCCATTCTACGATTATAAGAGT
>OGLJ01001551.1_pt1 | contig 18389 bp, 15 predicted proteins | sample 1572801 | NCBI WGS metagenome assembly OGLJ01 (sample SAMEA2581877, study PRJEB24529) | metagenome | biome: Human gut stool | place: China | collected 2011
GCATCGGCATTGTGGAGATCAACGACAAGGGCGACAGCTGGCGCATCGTCTGGGGTCTGGCCGACGGCGCACGCCCGACGTCCGAGTTCCCCAGCCATTTCATGAACCACAGCGTCCGCAAGGCCGCCACCAACGGCGCGAACCGCGTTATTTATCACTGCCACGCCACCAACGTTATTGCGCTGACCTACATCCTGCCGCTGACGGACCGTGACTTCTCCCGCGCCCTGTGGCAGAGCGCTACCGAGTGCCCCGTCGTTTTCCCCGAGGGCGTCGGCGTCTGCCCCTGGATGGTCCCGGGCGGCGCGGACATTGCCATGGCAACCTCCGAGAAGATGAAAACCTATCAGGCCGCTATCTGGGCACAGCACGGCCTGTTTGCCTCCGGCCCTGACTTTGACATTACCTTCGGCCTCGCCCACACGATTGAAAAGAGTGCCGAGATCTACGTCAAGGTCCTGTCCATGGGCGGCGGCCTGATCCGCCAGACCATCACCGACGATGATCTGCGCGCCATCGCCCACGACTTCGGTGTCACCCTCAACGAGAACTTCCTCGACTAACATTACGGGCAAAACGCCCCTGACCGTTCGGTCAGGGGCGTTTTGCTGTACAAAAAGGCTTCCCCATCGGGGGAAGCTGTCACCGAAGGTGACTGATGAGGGCCGAACCCTCTGTGGCAACCCGTTTGCGGGCAACCGCGGCAAGCTCTCCCCTCATCCGGCCCTGCGGGGCCACCTTCTCCCCCAGGGGGAGAAGGCTTCAGGGCTTCTTCTTTGGAATATGAACCTCCGGGATGGCGACGTTTTCATAGTTGATGGACTTGTGCTTCTCCGGGGTCTCGGGGGCGTCGCTGTGGGTGACCTGGCCGGTGTGGACCTCGGGCAGGGCGACGTCGTCACTGTGGACACGGTAGCGCTGCTTTTTCAGCGCCTCGCGCAGCTTGCGGAACATCAGAAGGACCTCCCAATTAGATAAAGTTGATAAAGAAGGTGATGACCAGACTGTTGAGGAAGTCCGCAAACAGACTGCCTACCAGCGGGATCAGCAGATACGCCTTGACCGACGGGGCATACTTTTCGCACAGGGCCTGCATGTTGGCCATGGCGTTGGGCGTCGCGCCCATGCCAAAGCCGCAGACGCCCGCTGCAATGACCGCAGCGTCATAGTCGCGGCCCATGATGTTGAAAATCACAAAGTAGGTGAACAGGAAAATCAGCAGCGTCTGGCCCGCCAGCAGGATGATGAGCGGCAGCGCCAGCGCGGCCAGCTGCCACAGCTTCAGCGTGATCATGGCAATGCCCAGGAACAGTGACAGGCTGATGCCGCCGATGTCGTTGATCTCGCCCATGTGGGTCGTGAATTTGTGGGTGAATTCGCCGATGTTGCGCATACACGCCGCGGCGATCATCGCGCCGATATAAATGGGGAACGTCAGCCCGGTCATGGCCAGCGCCTTGGAGATGAACGTGCCGATGCCGATGGCGATAATCAGCTGGAACACAGCAGCCGGGTACATGCTGGTGTGGCGCTCGTGCTTGATTTCTTCCTCCACCAGCAGGCTGTCGTCCTCGGGCACAACGGTGTCCAGCAGCTTGCGGCGCTCAATGAGCAGACGGCCCGTCGGGCCGCCCATGACGCTGCCCGCAATCAGGCCGTAGGTGGCCGCCGCCGTGCAGAGCGTGGTCGCGCCCGCAACGCCGAAGTCCTCGAGGACGGGGCCGAACGCGCCCGCCGTGCCGTGGCCGCCGACCATCGGGATGGAACCGGTGCACAGACCGATCAGCGGCGAGATGCCCAGCAGATCCGCCAGCCCGACGGCGAGGAAGTTCTGGCACAAAATCAGCGCAACGACCAGCCCCAAGAAGAGGATCAGCGATTTGCCGCCGCTTTTCAGCACCTTGAGGTTGGCCTGAAAGCCTACCGAGGTGAAGAAGAACACCATGCAGACTTCCTTTAAAATGTCGTCAAATTCAAACTCGGCAATGCCGGTCACATAGCAGAGACAGGTGAAAACGGCAAACAGCACGCCGCCGATGACCGGCGCGGGAATGCAGAATTTTTCCAGAAAGCCGATGCGCGCCTTCAAAAAGCGGCCCAGCATCAGCACGCAGACCGCCGCAAACAGCGTCTGGTACATATCCAGTGAGATGATCATGCGGCGGCCTCCTGTTCAGGGGACGCGCCCGTCTCCGGCCCTGCAGGGGTGATGCCCTGCGCGGTGTAGTACGCAGCGGCCCCGGTGTGGTAGGGGATAATGCTCTGCGCGGCGGCCACGGCGGGGTCGGTCACCAGCGGCACCGGCACGGCGGCGGCCACGGCGTCCACGCTGTCAAAATACCGGGCAGTCAGCCTTTGGACGGTCTCGTCGGACAGCGCGTTCGACGCCAGCAGAAGCGCCTGCACGCTGACGGTCCAGACGTCCTCACCCTGACCGACGTAGGTCCCGGCGGGGATAACGCAGGCGCGGTAGGCCGGGTAGGCCGCCAGCAGCCGCGCACCGACACCCCCGTCGACGGAGAGCAGACGGATGGCGCAGGTCTTGGCCAGATGCTCCAGCGCGTCGGCGTGCAGACCGGCGGTGACGAACATCGCGTCAATCGTGCCGTCGGCCAGCCGGGCGGCAGCGTCGGTGTAGTTCAGGTTTACAGTGTGCACCAGGCGGTTGTTCAGGCCGCAGGCGGCCAACACCTGCCAGGCGTTCTGCTCGGTGCCGGATTCCTCCTCGCCGACGCTGAGCGTGCAGCCCTGCAGTTCCTCCAGCGTCGTAATGCCGGAGTCGGCCCGGACAACGACCTGCACGGCCTCCTCATACAGGGCGGCCACGGCGCTGAAGCTGCGCTCGGTGCTCTCGTGGGCAAAGACGCCGCTGCCGTCGTAGGCATCCTGCGCCATGTCGGACTGGGCAACGGCCAGCTGTAAATAGCCGCCCGCCAGCAGCCGCAGGTTGGCGGCGGACCCGGCGGTCTGTTTGACCTCGATGGTGCTGTTCTGGGCGGCCATGGCGGTGCCAAACGCATTGTACACGCCGCCTGCAGCCGCAGCCCCCAGCCGCAGCCGCGACGCCGCACAGCCCGCCAGCAGGACCGCGGCGGACAGGACGGCAATGATACGGAACAGATGTTTTTTCAATCGTACACCTCTCTGAAATTCTTTAGGCTCCCCTTGAGGGGAGCTCCGCCCGCAGGCGGTGAGGGGTGGGCCGCAAGAACCCTTTTATAGGTCGGCTGCCAGCCACCCTTCCGGCCCTGCGGGGCCACCTCCCCTCAAGGGGAGGCAGGGATGGCGGCAGTTATTTCCCCACCACATCCCAATGCTTATCGTTCCTGTTCAGCACCTCGCAGCCGGTCTCGGTCACCAGGACGAGGTCCTCCACGCGGACGCCGAACTCGCCGGGCAGGTAGACGCCCGGCTCAATCGAAAAGATCATGCCGGGTCTGGCTACGGCGGTGTTCGCGCTGCTGACGTCGCCCTTCTCGTGGTCGGTCTGGCCGATGAAATGCCCCAGACGGTGGTTGAAATACGCGCCGTAGCCCGCTTCCGTAATCAGGTCGCGCGCGGCGGCGTCCAGCTCACACAGGCGCACGCCGGGCTTGATGAGCGCCTCGGCAGCCTCATTCGCGCGGCGCACCAGATCGTGCACGGCGGCCTGCTTTTCAGTGGGCTGGCCGCAGAACCAGGTGCGGGTCATGTCGCTGCAATAGCGGCTCTTCACGCAGCCCATGTCAAACAGCACGCAGTCGCCCTCTTTTAACACGGTGCCGTCCGGCTCGTGGTGCGGGTCGGCGGCGTTGGCACCAAAGGAGACGATCGTCGTAAAGCTCGGCCCCTCGCAGCCGTGGGCACGGTACTGCGCGTCGATAAACTCGGCGACCTCGCGTTCGGTCATGCCGGCCTTTATATAGTGCTTCGCGGCCTCGTTTACCGCGTCGTTGATGCGGGACGCCTCGCGCATGAGGGCCTGCTCCTCGGCGTCCTTGCAGGCGCGGCAGTCGTCCACGCAGTCGCTGGACAGCACGACCTGCATACCGGGGTGAGTCTCCATCAGCGGGATCAGAAACTTAGCGGGCCACTCCTTGTCAATGCCCAGCGGCCTGCCCGCGTCCACGACCTCGGCGATCTGCGCCACGGGCTTGTCCGTGTCGGTGTGCCAGACGGTCCTGCACGGCGGCTCGGGCACATTGAACAGCCTGTTCAAAAACAGCACCGGCTCGCCCTCGGTGGGCAGGTAGAGCGCCAGCAGACGCTCATAGGGCTCCACGGCGACACCGGTCAGATACCACACGCTCTTGGGGTCGCAGACGATCATCTGCGTCAGTCCCTGTGCGCGCAGGGCAGCACGGACACGGTCCATGCGTTCGGTTTTCAACATACAAATGCCTTCTTTCCCATTATTCAGTTTTCCGCGGGCTTCATTGCACTTTTGCGGTACTGCTGGGGGCTTTGGCCCACCATGGCGGTAAAGCGGGTCGAGAAGTTGCTCTCATCCCCAAAGCCGACCTGGTGCGCGATCTCGCAGACGGAGAAATCCGTCAGCACCAGCAGCTCCTTGGCGCGTGTGATCCGCGTGGACAGCAAAAAATTGTAGGGCGTCGTGCCCATGTACTGGCGGAACAGCCGCAGGAACCAGCTCTTGCTCACCGGCGTCTGGGCCAGCAGGCTGTCCAGCGACAGCGGCTCGGCATAGTGCTGGCGGATGTACTCGGCGGCCTGTTCGATTAAGGTGCGGTTGGAGCGGCTCTCGTCCCCGGCCAACAGCTGGCGGGCCATCAGGGCCAGCATCCGGTGCAGAGCCAGGCAGATCTCGATCTGTGCGGCGGCGCCGTGCTCCCACTCGGTGGCCAGTGACTCAAACAGCGGCTGCATCTCCAGCCGACTGACCGTAACGGGGGACAGCCGCCCCTGCGGCTGCAGTACCTCGGCCAGATTGGCGACGCCCGCGCCGTCCAGATGCGCCCAGTAGTGGTGCCAGTGGTCCTGCCCGGGGGCAGTGCAGTAGCTTTGCGGGGCGCGGCAGTTCAACAGCAGGGCGCTGCCGGCGGGCAGCGCCACGCGCTGGTCGTTCTGCTCGATCAGACCGGAGCCGGACAGCGTATAAAACAGCAGATAGCTTTCCTTATCGGTGCGGGCTGTGGCAAAATGGGCGCGGCCATAAAAATTGCCGGCCTCGGTGCAGTAAAACGGCTGTGCCAGCGCCGCCGCGCCGGGGGTGGCGCGCAGCCAGGTGCTGCGTTCCTCCACGTCCATATTATAGGTCAGCATAGTGGCGGTCCCTCCCTTACTTATATGAACATGATAGAAACAAACCGCGCGTTTGTCAATAAAAAATAGAAAAAGCCTTCCCTATAAAAGAAAAGCGGGCAGGGGAGCGGCGGCACGCCCCGCGGCGTGTGCAAGAACAGGAAACCGTTCAGCCGGATGAGGAGGAAATACCGCGGGTGACTCCGCCCGCCTTGACAACGCCGCCCTTTTGTCCTATACTGATACACAGGTTAAACCTGGGTTTAAGTCATAGGAGGAAAACACATGGCCTATACAGTGGGGGAGATGGCGCGGCGGCTGGGCGTGCCCGCATCGACGATCCGCTATTACGATAAGGAAGGGCTGCTGCCCTTCGTCGGGCGCTCGTCCGGCGGCATCCGCGTTTTTACGGAGAAGGACTTCGAGTGGCTGCGCATCATCGAGTGCCTGAAAAAAACCGGCATGTCCCTCAAGGACATCCGCGAATACATCGAGCTGGCCATGCAGGGCGATGAGACCATTGCCCGGCGGCTGGAGCTGTTCCGCAAGCAGCGCACCGTGCTCGAGACCCGCATGGCTGAATTGCAGCAGACGATGGACACCCTGGACTACAAGTGCTGGTTCTATGAGACCGCCGCCGCCCGCGGCAGCACCGAGGGCATCAGCGACCTGCCCGATGAGGCTCTGCCCGAGGCCCTGCGCCCCGTGCGGGAGCGTCTGCGCGCCGCCGCGGAGGCGGAGACAGAAGAAGTATGACCCCAAAACGCCGCCCCCGCAAAAAGGTGCGGCGTTTTTTTGCGCCACAGGTGTGCCGACTATAACAACCCACCCCGCAAAAATCCTGCCGCCACCGCTATATCTGGTGCTGCAGCGTACAATCTGCCACCAGACAAAACGGAAAAACTCAAAAAATCCTGCCGCGAAGTGTTAAACACAGCACAATTCCCGTAAAGATGCAAAAAATACGGAAAATATCTGCGTGAAACTTTCCATTGACACCCCGTGCGCCCTGTGGCAGAATGACGGTAAGAACCTGATTGTGTAAAGGAGAGATCCCTATGACCCCTGAACTTCGCTGGCTGAGTGACCCCACCGTCTTTGCTGTGAACCGGCTGGACGCACACTCTGACCATCTCTGCTGCCGCACCTTGGACGAGGCCGAAAGCGGCCTGACATCGCTGCGCCAGTCACTGGACGGCGCATGGCGCTTTGCGTGGAGCGCCAACCCCGCCGCCCGCCCGGCGGATTTTTACCAGCCGGACGCCGACCTGTCCGGCTTCGGCACCATCCGCGTGCCCGGGCACATTGAGCTGCAGGGCTACGGTCAGCTGCAGTACACCAACACCCTCTACCCGTGGGATGGCCGCAGCTGCCTGCGCCCGCCGCAGGTCGATTGGAACGATGACCCCGTGGGCAGCTATGTCAAAGAGTTTGATCTGGACGAGTCCCTGCGCGGCCAGCGCGTCTGCGTCAGCTTTCAGGGCGTGGAGCAGGCCATGTACCTGTGGTGCAACGGCCAGTTCGTCGGCTATGCCGAGGACAGCTTCACCCCGTCTGAATTTGACCTGACACCGTATATTCGGGACGAGAACAACCGCCTCTGCGTCGAGGTCTACAAGCGCAGCAGCGCCGCCTGGATCGAGGATCAGGACTTCTTCCGCTTCTCGGGCATCTTCCGCTCGGTCTACCTGTACGCAAAGCCCAAGGTCCACATCAACGACATCTGGCTCAAGGCCGACCTTGCCGCCGACAACACCACCGGCCTGTTGACGCCCCTCGTCAAGTTGGACGGCGAGACCGACGGCGCGTCGGTTGCCCTCGTCGTGACCGACCCCGAGGGCTACGCCGTCTACGAGGGCCCCGCCGCGGGCGATACGATTGAGATCGAGGGCATCCAGCCGTGGAGCCATGCAGCGCCGGTGCTCTACCACGCCGTACTGACCCTGCGCGATGCCGACGGCGTTTTGCAAGAAGTTGTGCCCTACGACATCGGCTTCCGCCGCTTTGAGATGATAAACGGCGTCATGTGCCTGAACGGGGAACGTGTCGTGTTCAACGGCGTCAACCGCCACGAGTGGAACGCCGACAGGGGCCGCGCCATCGGTGCCGACGACATGCACGCCGCCATGGCCGTGTTCAAAAAGAACAACATCAACGCCGCACCTGCCACTACCCCGACCAGAGCCTGTGGTACGACCTGTGTGACCGGAACGGCATCTACATGATCGACGAGACGAACCTTGAAAGCCACGGCAGCTGGCAGAAGCTCGGCGCGGTGGAGCCGAGCTGGAACGTGCCCGGCAGCCTGCCCGAGTGGAAGGACTGCGTCGTGGACCGCGCCCGCAGCATGTTTGAACGCGACAAGAACCACGCCGCCGTCCTGATCTGGTCCTGCGGCAATGAGAGCTACGCGGGCGAGGATATTCTCGCCATGTCGCAGTTCTTCCACGACCACGACCCGGGACGCCTCGTGCATTATGAGGGTGTGTTCCACTGCCGCGCGTTCGACGCCATCAGCGACATGGAAAGCCGGATGTACGCCAAGCCGTGGGAGATCCGCGAGTATCTCGAATCCCACCCGAAGAAGCCCTTCATTCTCTGCGAATATATGCACGATATGGGCAACTCGCTGGGCGGCATGGAGAGCTATGTGCGCTTGGCCGACGAGTTCGACCAGTACCAGGGCGGCTTCATCTGGGACTACATGGACCAGGCGCTCCGGCACACCGACGCGCTTGGCCGCAGCGTGCTGGGCTACGGCGGCGACTTTGCGGACCGCAACACCGATTACAACTTCAGCGGCAACGGCATTGTCTACGCCGACGGTGCCGAGAAGCCCGCCATGCAGGACGTGCGCTACTGGTACGACACCCCCGCCCGACGCGCCGTCCACGATGCCCGCAACGCCGCAGCCGCCGCCCGGGCGGACCGCGACGCGGCCAAAGCACAGGCCGCCCGCAAGCCCGGCACGTTGACCGTGACTGAAGGCGACGGCAACCTCGGCGTCAGGGGCGACGGGTTTGAAATTCTCTTTTCCGCGGGCGAGGCCGGGCCGTCGTCGCTGACCGTCAACGGCAGCGAGTGGCTCTGGCGCGCCCCGCGCCCGGCGTTCTGGCGCGCCGCCACCGACAATGACCGCGGCTGCGGCTTCCCGCAGAAAGCGGCGGCCTGGCTGGCGGCGGATGTCTACCTGCAGAACCTCGGCTTTGCGGTCTTGCGGAAATCCGCCGACGGTGTGCAGGTGCGCTATACCTACGGCGTGCCCACCGTGCCCGGCGCTAAGGCCGAGCTGACCTACACCGTGGAGCCGCAGGGCACGCTGCTGGTCGAGGCCGTCTATCATGGCGTGCCCGGTGCGCCCGAGCTGCCCTGCTTCGGCGTAAAATTCCAGACGTTTGCCCCCGTGGCCCGCACGCTCTGGACCGGCCTTTCGGGCGAGACCTACCCGGATCGCTGCAAGGGCGGCGTCTTTGGCTGCCATGAGGAGGTGCCGCACATTGAACCGGCTCTCGTCCCGCAGGACTGCGGCCTGCATGTGGGCACCCGTCAGTTCACGCTGGAGCAGCACAACGCCTGCGGCCAAACGGCGGCTGCGCTGACGATTGAACAGGCCGTCGCACCGTTTGCCTTCAGCGCACTGCCCAACACTGCGCAGGAGATCGAGGCCGCCCAGCACATCACCGAGCTGCCCGCCACGGGCCGCACGAGCGTGACGATCCTGGGCGCAGCCCGCGGCGTCGGCGGCATCGACAGCTGGGGCACCGATGTGGAGGAGCCTTACCGCGTCAGCGGGGAAGGAGAGCACCGCGTCGCGTTCCGCATCGTGTTGTAAATACCCTAAAGGCAACACCGGAATTCCGTGAAATAAAGCCCGGAGCAGCAGAGGCGGCGTGCCGCCTCTGCTGCTTTTTTGACCATGCAAAAAGGACTGAATTTTGTCAAAAATTGTGTTGCGGGATCGCAGAAAATCTGCTATACCTATACATTACATAACAAGAGGCGGCGATGAGAGAAAGCGGCGTACCAACGCATTTAGCCCATACTGAGAAAAGGACGTAGAACGTGATGACTGACCTGCTGACCCTGTTGGGAGAAAATTTTGCATGGGAAAATTCCACTTGCCGCGCCCGGCGCACAGCCCGTCACATCAGCGGGCTGAACAGCCGCAGCACGCAGTCCCAGCCGCGCACGGCCAGGCTGCGGGTGTCGGCGTACTCCTGCGTGACCTCGCGGCAGACGGGGAACAGCGCGTCAAAATCGCGGCGCACATCGGCCACGGCGCTGCAGCCGCAGAACCAGCAGGCGTTCTCAAAGTGCAGGTACAGGCTGCGGAAGTCAAAATTGATCGTACCTACAACGGCTTCCGTGCCGTCGGCTACGCATTGCTTCGCGTGGATGAACCCGGGCGCGTACTCATAAATGCGCACGCCGCTCTTGGCAAGGCTGGCGTAATAGCTGCGCGTGACCGAGAAGATCAGCTTTTTGTCCGGGATGCCCGGCGTGATGATTCGCACATCAACGCCGCTGGACGCGGCCAGCCGCAGTGTGCGCTGCATCTCGTCACTTAAAATAAGGTAGGGCGTTGTAATGTAGACGTAGTCCTTCGCACTGCGGATCATGTTCAGGTAGACGTTCTCGCCGGTGGCCTCGTCGTCCAGCGGATTGTCCGCGTAGGGCAGCACCACGGCATTCTCCCGCGCGGTGTAGGGCACATCGGGCAAATAGCGCTCGACCTCGGGGGCTGCCTTCTGCGTTGCGCCCCACAGCTCTAAGAAAATCAGCGTCAGGCCGCGCACGGCGTCGCCCTCCAGCCGGATGCCGCTGTCCTTCCACTGGCCGTAAGGGTGGGTGCGGTTGAAGTACTCCTCCGCCAGATTGTAGCCGCCGGTAAAGCCGACGCGCCCGTCCACAACGGTAATTTTGCGGTGGTCGCGATTGTTCATAAAGACGTTCAAAATCGGGATGACCGGGTTGAACCGGCGGCACTGGATGCCGCGCCCCGCCAGCTTTTTGACAAATTTGCTGTTGATAAACCCGATGCTGCCCACGTCGTCGTAAAATACGCGCACCTCCACGCCGTGGGCGGCGCGCTCGGCCAGAATATCCTCCAACTCCTGCCAGGCGGAGGCGTCCTCAATGGCGTGGTATTCCATGAAAATAAACTTTTCCGCGCTGCGCAGGGCTGTTTTCTGGGCCTCCAGCGCCTCGCAGGTGTCGCCGTAGAACGTCACATCTGTGTTGTCATAGGCGGGATAGCCCGCGCGGTCCTGCAAATAGCGGGCGTGGTTGCGGGTGATGCGGTCCGGGTAGGGCAGGGCGCGGCGCTGCTGCAAAATGGGTGCGTGATACCGGCGCAGCATCGTCATATTTTTGCCGAAACGGCGGCGCATGACGCTGACGGCCCCGCTGCGGCCAAACAGCAGATAGATGGTCAGACCGAAGATGGGAAACAGCAAAATCAGAATGATCCACGAAATTTTATACGCGGAGTTGATATGCAGCCCATATATACGCAGCGTAATCAAAAATGTCAGTACCGACGTGCATACCTGAATGGCGGTGGAGTAGTCGTTCAGCTTGAGGGCAAGCCAGAAGATCCATAAAACCTGCAAAAGTACGCCGATGCCCGCCAGCAGCATCCGGCTGACGCTGTTGGGGATGGCCTCGCGTTTTTCCTCGGTGGTGTTTTTCATGTGTGGCCCCTTTTGTGCCGGGCGCGGCCCGGCTGTGTTGATTTTTATCCAGTATAGCACAAAATCTTGCAGTATACCACACTTTTGCACCGGATTTTGCGGTATGTTCACAAAGGGAGCACCCCTGCAGCCGAGCAGGGGAGAGAGAAGACGGAAAATGCAAAATAGCACAAAAATTGCCCGCCTGTAAAATTGGCCTGTATACGCGGAAATCCATACGCGATGCGCTCTGCTGCCCGCACCGACAGAGACAGAACAGATAAAATAGACGCAATATATGTGCGGTTTCAATGGCGGCGGTGTTGGCCGCGTTTTTTGGCGTGACGGCGCAGCTGATTTTTAAAATGACGGTAATATGTGTAGAATTCCGCGCGGCGGCAGAGGTGCAGCCACGGCAAGGCGGTTGGAGTGCAACAGGCAAAACGATGGGAAATTAAAAAGAGAAGCAAAAAAATGTTTTTTGCTGTTTTTGCATAAGGTTGTTGAAATTTGGCAGATTATGTGATATTATAATTTCACAAATAAGGACGCACGAAGTCCTTACTGAATTTATTGGAGGAATTTGTCATGTTCGAGAAAATTCGCAAAATGAAGAACAAGAAGGGCTTCACTCTGGTAGAGCTCATCGTCGTCCTGGTCATCCTGGTCATCCTGGCCGCCCTGCTGATCCCCGCCCTCACCGGCTACATCGACAAGGCAAACAAGGAGAAGGTTGTTTCCGAGTGCCGCATGGTTGTTATGGCTGCTCAGACTGAGGCTTCTGAGCTGTACGGCAAGATGAACGGCGGTAAGTTGGCTTGGGATACCACCAACACGGCTAAAAAGTATGATGATGCCGTTACGAGCCTGTCCGAGACCAAGGGCGACTTCAAGATTGAGCTGTACGATAATGGTAGCGTTCATACTGTTCAGTACTGGAACAGCGGTTGGACTGTTACTTACACTGATGGCGCTTATGGCGAGACTACCAAGGGGGCTACTCCTAACACTCATACCGCGACCACGATTGCTACTAAGTAATTAGTTCTTTTAAGTTGAATGAGTCCCACCGCCACCCGGCGGTGGGATTTTTTGTGCTTTTGTTGTGGTTTCACTCAATTCCATTTCTACTACGGGCACTCCCGCGGGCGGATATGGAATCCGCCCCTACGGTCTGCCAATCCCGTTGCATTCTGCCCGCCGCCAACTTCGGCGGGGTGGGGGCACCCCGCCCTACGTCCAACCAAAAAGGGAACGTAGGGCGGCCAGCCCTCTGGCCGCCGTGCCCGCTTGCGGCCACAGTAAACCTTCCGTGCAATCCCCCCACCCTCACCCCGCAGGGAAAAAGCCTCCCTTGTCAAAGGGAGGTGCCGAGCCTGCGAGGCGGAGGGATTCCTGCCCGTCTGCGGGTGTGACAGCGTGCAGGGCATAGCCCGTCGGAATCCCTCCGGCCGCCTGCGGCGTCCACCTGCTCCCCTTCTGGCGCTACGCGCCACCTCCCCCGGCACGGGGGAGTCTGTCTTTGACAAGGGAGGCTTTTCTGCTCCCGCCTTAAACTTCACTTCAAATTTCACTCTTGCAAAATCCGGCAAAGTGTGCTACAATCTCATAGCATACCGTTTTAGTGGGAAATATTCCCGCAACCCCAACCAAAAAAGGAGAGTTCCGCCCCATGTCCGAACGCCTGTGGGGAATCCTTGTGGATTCCTTTGGTAAAATATTGCTGCCCGGCCTGACCGTCACCATCCCGCTGACCGCCATCTCGTTCACGCTGGCGCTTATCATCGCGGTGGCGGTGGCGCTGGTGCAGTTTGCCCATGTGCCCGTTTTGCAGCGGCTGGCCCGGTTTTATATCTGGGTCATCCGCGGCACGCCCGTGCTGGTGCAGCTGTTCGTTGTGTTCTACGGCCTGCCCGGCGTCGGCATCCTGATCGAGCCGTTCCCCGCGGCGGTGCTCGTCTTTTCCATCAACGAGGGCGCGTACTGCGCCGAGACCATCCGCGCCGCGCTGGAATCCGTGCCCAAAGGCCAGATGGAGGCGGGGCAGTGCGTCGGCATGAGCTACTTACAGATCATCCGCCGCATCATCCTGCCGCAGGCGCTGCGCACGGCCTTCCCCACGCTGGCCAGTACGCTGATCGCCATGGTCAAGGATACCTCGCTGGCCGCCAACATCACCGTGACCGAAATGTTCATGACGACCCAGCGCATTGTGGCCCGCACCTATGAGCCGCTGGCCCTCTACATTGAGGTCGGTCTGGTTTACCTGCTGTTCTGCACCGTGCTGACCCGCCTGCAGGCCGTCGGCGAGCGGTACCTCAACAGCAAGGGTGCGCAAAGGAGCTGAACTATGCTGCAAATCAGAAATCTGCGCAAGTCCTTTGGCGATTTGCAGGTGCTCAAGAGCATCGATCTGGACGTGAACAAGGGCGACGTCGTCGCCATTTTAGGCCCGAGCGGCAGCGGAAAAACAACGATGCTGCGCTGCCTGAACTTTTTGGAAAAGTCCGACGGCGGCACGATGCTGTTTGACGACCAGCGCGTAGACCTGGCCCGCGTCACCCACGCCGAGGCCAACGCCCTGCGCCGCCGCACGGGGTTTGTCTTTCAAAGCTACAACCTGTTTGCCAACAAGACCGCGCTGCAAAACGTGACCGAGGGGCTTATCATCGCGCGCAAAATGCCGCGCCGCCGGGCCGAGGAGATCGCCCGCGCCGCGCTGGTCAAGGTCGGCATGGATGACCGCGCCGACTACTACCCCAGCCAGCTTTCCGGCGGGCAGCAGCAGCGCGTGGCGATTGCCCGCGCCATGGCCGCCGACCCGGAGATCATCTATTTCGACGAGCCTACGTCCGCTTTGGACCCCGAGCTGACCGGCGAGGTGCTGGTCGTCATGCGCAGCCTGGCCGGGGAAGGCCGCACAATGCTCGTCGTGACCCACGAGATGGATTTTGCCCGCCACGCGGCCAACCGCGTGGTGTTCATGGAGCAGGGCGTCATTGTGGAGCAGAACACCGCCGAGGCGTTCTTCAACGACCCGCAGCAGCCCCGCACCAAAGAATTTTTGCAGACCTACAAGCAAAGGAGCCTATTGTAATGAAGAACCTGACTAAGCTGACTGCCCTGACCCTGACCGCCGCGCTGGCCCTGACCGCCTGCGGCAGCAGCGCCGCCACCGCGCCCGCAGCGGAATCCGCCGCCGGGAGCACCGCCGAGACCGCGTCCGGCGACCTGTTGAGCGAGATCCAGGCCAAGGGTACCATCACGGTTGCGATGGAGGGCACATGGGCACCCTGGACCTACCACGATGAAAACGACAACCTCGTCGGCTACGACGTCGAGGTCGCCACCGAGATCGCGAAGAAGCTGGGCGTTGAGCCGCAGTTTGTCGAGGGCGAGTGGGACGGCCTGCTGGCCGGTCTGGACGCGGGCCGCTATGACATCATGGTCAACGGCGTGGACATCACCCCCGAACGCGCCGAAAAATACGACTTCTCGACGCCCTACGCCTTCAACCGCACCGCCGTCATCACCAAGGCCGACGATGACAGCATCAACACGCTGGAGGATCTGAAGGGCAAAAAGACCGCAAACACGATCTCCAGCACCTACGCCGAGCTGGCCGAGCAGTACGGCGCGACGGTGACGGGCGTTGACGACCTGAACCAGACGTTTGAGCTGCTGCTGAGCGGGCGCATCGACGCGACGCTGAACGCCGAGATGACCTTCTACGATTACACGAAGGAGCACCCCGACGCGAATGTGAAGATCGCCGTGCTGACTGACGATGCGAACCAGATCGCCATCCCGATGCGCAAGGGCGACGAGACTGCCGCCCTGCGCACGGCCATTGATGCCGCCATTGACGAGCTGCGCGCCGACGGCACGCTGAAGGCATTGAGCGAAAAATACTTTGGCCGCGATATTTCTACGGAAGAATAACCTTTGTAAAAAACATAGAAGGGGCTGCTGCAGACGCAACAGCCCCTTTTGTTTTTGGGGAAATTATACCTTGTGAAGGATGCCGTCGGTCAATTCGACGCTGTCGCCTTCCTCCATTCCGCCGCAGCGCAGCGCTTCGTCGGGGTAGGGGAGCACGCGCCGCGTGCCGTCAGCACCTTCCAGCACTACGTCAACCAGAATCGGCTGGTCGGCGGGCGGCTCCTCGCAGCCGTACATCTGTTCTTCAATGCGGAAAATTTTGTATTTCATGCGGCTTCACGCTCTTTCCGGGGCGGTGGGTCCTGTCTCCACGGCCTCGATTTCTTTGATCAACATCTCATGGCCCTGCAAAAGGTGGGTGCGCGGGCTCTGGCAGTGGGGACAGGTGCGGCCAAACTGCACGGTGGGGTACTGTTGGCCGCAGTCCTCGCACACGGTCACGGCGGGGATGGTCTCCACGGTCAGCACCGCGCCGGGCAAAAGCTCCGATTTCGCCGCCGCCCACTTCCAGCAGTCCTGCAGATAGCTCTCCACCACGCCGGAGACCTCGCCCAGCTGCAGCGTCACGCGCCGGATGTGCGTCACGTCGTTCTGCCGGGCCACGTCCTCCACCGTGCGGATGATGTGGAATACAATGCCAAGCTCGTGCATTACTTCTCCTTCTTGGCAAAGCGGATCTTGATTTCGCGCTTCGCCATGTAGGGCAGAATGGCCTTGAACTTGTCCTCGCTCCTGACCATCTTGCTGCACTCGGGCAGGTCGCGGTGCAGGCGGATGGCATCAAACTCGCACTTTGTCGTGCAGACGCCGCAGCCAATGCACTTGTTCGGGTCCACAACGCTGGCACCGCAGCCCAGACAGCGCGCTGTTTCGATTTTGACCTGATCCTCGGTCAGCGTCAGGTGCGCGTCGCGGAAGGAACGGTGCGCGTCAATGCCCGCATCCAGCGCGGCGGACTGGCGCGGTGCGCGGTCATACTCGCCCAGCGCCAGATTCGACTTGTCCAGCTCGTGGAAGTCGCGGCGGTTGCGGCCAATCGTCAGGCTTGTGTTGGGCTGCACAAAGCGGTGGATGGAAATTGCCCCCTGCTTGCCCGCAGCGATCGCGTCAATGGCAAACCGCGGCCCGGTGCAGACGTCGCCGCCGACGAAAATGTCCGGCTGGGCGGTCTGGTAGGTCAGCGCGTCGGCCACAGCGCCCTGGCCGCGGCCCAGCTGCACGGCCTCGCCGTTCAGCAAATCGCCCCACTCGATGCACTGGCCGATGCTTAAAACAACGTTGTCGCACGGCAGGGTGATGGTATCGTTTTCATCGTAGGTGGGCGCAAAACGACCCTCCGCGTTGTAAAGGCCGGTGCACTTTTTCAGCACGACGGCGGTCACATGGCCGTTCTCGGAGAGGAACTCCTTCGGGCCGTAGCCGCAGGTGATTTTGGTGCCCTCCTCCTCGGCCTCGGCAATTTCCTCCGGCGAGGCCGGCATCTTGTCCCGCGGCTCCAGACAGACCATCGTCACGCCGTCGGAACCGCAGCGCAGAGACACGCGAGCCGCGTCAATGGCAACATTGCCGCCGCCGATGACGACGGTCTTTCCGGTCATTTTGCGGTTCTCGTCACCGCCGACGGTGCGCAGCAGGTGGACGGCGGTCTCGATACCCGCGGCGTCCTCGCCGGGCACACCGGCCCGGCGCCCGCCCTGGCAGCCGATGGCGATATAGAACGCCCGGTAGCCCTGTCGGCGCAGCTCGGCCAGCGTGACGTCTTTGCCGACCTCGACACCGCAGCGGATGTCAACGCCCAGCTCCCGCAGAATGTCGATTTCGGCGTCAATGACGTTTTTCTCGAGCTTGAACGAAGGGATTCCGTAGCGCAGCATGCCGCCGGGACGCTCGTTTTTCTCAAATACGGTGGGCTTGTAGCCCTGCACTGCCAGAAAATAGGCGCAGGACAGACCCGCGGGGCCGCCGCCGATGATGGCGATCCTCTGCGGCCACGGGCCCTGCAGCGACGGCTGGACAACGTCGGGCACGTAGCGGTGCGCGGCGTTCAGGTCCTGCTCGGCAATGAACTTCTTGACGGCGTCGATGGCCACGGCCTGATCCACGGTGCCGCGGGTGCAGGCGTCCTCGCACCGGCGATTGCAGACGCGCCCGCAGACGGCGGGGAAGGGGTTCTCCTTTTTAATAAGCGCCAGCGCGTCGCGGTAGCGGCCCTGCGCGGCCATTTTCAGGTAGCCCTGCACGGCAATGTGCGCGGGGCAGGCCGTCTTGCAGGGGGCCGTGCCGGTGTCATAACAGTTGATGCGGTTCTTGTCGCGGTAGTCGATGGCCCACTTGTCGGGACCCCACTTCACGGCGTCGGGCAGCTCCTGCTTCGGGTAGGTGATGGGGCCGTCCTTCGTGCAGAGCTTCTGGCCCAGCTTGACCGCGCCCGCGGGGCAGTACTCCACACAGCGCCCGCAGGCCACGCAGTTCTCCGGCTCGACACGCGCCACGTAGGCCGAGCGGCTCATGTTCGGCGTGTTGAACAGCTGGCTTGTGCGCAGCGCATTGCAGACGTTGACGTTGCAGTTGCAGATGGCAAAAATCTTGTTCTCGCCGTCGATGTTCGTGATTTGGTGCACAAAGCCGTTGTCCTCGGCCTTCTGCAGGATCTGCATGACCTCATCGTAGGTCACGTAATGCCCCTTGTTGGTCTCGACGAGGTAGTCGGCCATGTCGCCCACGCCGATGCACCAGTCGTCGGGGTCGTCTCCGCAGCCTTCGCCCATGGCGGCGCGTGACATACGGCAGCTGCACGGACCGGCGGCATACTTGCCGTCGTACTTTTTCAGCCAGTGAGAGATGTGCTCAATGTCGGCGGACCGGTTCTCGGTCTCGATGGCTTTTTCCACCGGGATGACGTGCATACCGATGCCTGCGCCGCCCGGGGGCACCATGGCGGTGATGTGCTCCAGGGGCAGGAAGGTCATGCGCTCAAAAAAAGCCGTCACCTCGGGATTGTCCTGGATCTGCTGCTTGTTCATGTTGAAGAACTCTGCGCTGCCGGGCACGAACATCGGCAGGATGTACTGCTTTTCGCGGCGGGGATTCTCCCAGTTGTACTCCAGCAGACCGACGACGGCCATCTGCTGCAAAAGCGGCTCCAGCTCCCCGGCAGGCTTGCCCGTGGCCTTGATCAGCTCGGGCAGGGTCATGGGCTTGCGGACCTTCATTTTTAAGGCAACGTCCGCCATCTCGTCGGTCACGATGGACGCCAAGCCCCAGTATTCGGGGTCATCCTTCGTCAGAATGCCCTTTTTGGCCGGGATGCGGTCCGTGATCATCTGGCCCAGCCTGGCAATTTTCTCGCGGTACGGCTCGTCCCTCGGAATCTCGAAGGGCAGCCTGCTCTCATCCAGCGGGAACGCAGTGGGTTTGCTCATGGTGTGCTCCTTTTTTGTGCCGTTGCTCCGTTTTTTGCACAGTAGGGGCCGGGCATGCCCGGCCCGGTTGTAAATGGCGGACGGGCGATTGCGGCAAGGCCGCGGGCCGCAC
>OGLJ01001559.1_pt1 | contig 18334 bp, 19 predicted proteins | sample 1572801 | NCBI WGS metagenome assembly OGLJ01 (sample SAMEA2581877, study PRJEB24529) | metagenome | biome: Human gut stool | place: China | collected 2011
AAGTAGGAGAGAACAGCAAATATTTAATTGTAGAAAATGGTGTGTTTTTGACGATAGTATGCTAGAAAATCAATAACAACTTCCAAAATGCCTGCTCGATTTCTAGTGCTCCCTCTTACGACCACTTGAGTACATCTGCATATTCAATTTTGTTGCGCGGCTGGCGCATCGGGGCGTGATTTCGAGTCAAGTACATCAAGGTATTCGTCTTATATCTCTTTATTCCGCTTTGCGTTGGAACGTCTGTTTTCTGTTCTTACGCTTGTTTTTGATATTTTGACTTATTTCGTTTTATATGTTGCCCGTGGCTGTTTGGGCAACATTTGGGCAACAATCGTTTTTCGGGCAACACTTTTTGGCACAACACAGGGAAAATTGAAAATTTGTACAGAATTTGAAGATTTGGCTATATTTCAGTCCAAATCTTTTTTCTTTGTATGGAGATTTTACCGTGAAAAACACAAATTCTGCTGCTGAAAGTGGTGCTTTTGTCCGTAAAACGCGCGGATACTCTGTTGTGCAGAACGAGGCACTGTTCAACGATAGCTTATCCATGAGCGCTAAAGGGTTGTATGCCTTGATTGCTGCCCGTATTGATTATACCGCAGTACCGCTGACAAAGCAATGGCTGATGAACCACTGCACCGAGGGCGAACGCGCCTTTAATCGTGCATGGGATATGTTGAAAAATAATGGCTATTTGGTTGCGCACGTTCGTCCGGCAAATCGTGGACGATTCTGCTATGAGTATGAACTGCGCGATTCCAATAACGGTTGGAACGGTGTGTATTTAATCTATTACGATGCACAGGGAAACATCAGCAATACCAATCTGACGAAAGCCAACCACACCCTACAAAATGTACCTACTGGTATGACCACTACCCACAAAACCGCACCAGTGGTAACCACACCTGTGGTAAGCGCAGTGGCGGTAATGTAGGCAGTATTATAATTACTATAATTAAATACTCTTAGTAATTACTATATCAAATACTATAAATAAGCCATCTGAAAAAGAAAAAGGACAGTGCAGAAAATTTGCCGCACAACAGTCTCTCTTTTTCAGAAGGCTTGCAGAATGAAAGGGTTACACAATGAAAATGGAATATGTGAATGTAAACGGCTATCTGATTCCAAAGTTGGAAAATGGTTCAATCACAGACAACACCATTGGAAAATACGGCATGATGCGAGCGCGATACCTTGATGAGCATCGACCAATGGAGCGCGACCAGATGTTGTTGGATGGAACGCTGGCACAGCACCTCACGAACATTGACTGCGAGGCACATCGTCAAGTTGAAAGTCTTACCAAAGTATTGGCAGCGGAAGCCAAAATCAATGAAGAAATGAAACGTTGTAACTCGCTGGAATGGGCAGCAGCTATGCAAGGCTTGCAAGCACAGGCCGAAGAAATTGTGTGTGCTGAACTGATTTACGCAGAGGAAAACACGAACGATTCACTCTCTTTACCGGGAAAGTGATAGCGTTCCCGGACAGTGCGGCAAGCACGTCATTATGCTGTCATGCCAGCATAAAGACCGTTTGTTAGGGGCAAGCCCCTAAGACCCCAATAGGAGAAAGCAAATGTTAAAACGCCAAAAACAAGTAACGGTACGTTTTACCGAAGAAGAATACCATCAACTGAAAAATAAATGCGATGCAGCCGGTATGAAGATGGAGCCATTTCTCCGAGCGTTGGTTAGTGGCTGTACAATACGCGAACGCCCGCCGGACAGTTATAAAGCCTTGGCGGCGCAGGTGGCGGCAATCGGAAACAATTTGAACCAGCTTACCCGGCTGGCTAACAGTACAGGCAAGATTGAAAATGCTCAACTTGCCGAGGCGAGCCGCATCATGCAGCGCATCTGGCAGTTTATGCAGGAGAAAAGTTAATGGCCATTACAAAGATTTTGCCCGTTCGTGGGCAACTAAAAGGCTGCTTAGACTATGCTGCCAATCCGCAAAAGACAGAATATTTCAGTACGGCAGATATGCAGCGGTTAATCGGCTACACACAGAACAAGGATAAAACCGAACACCAGCTTTATGTTTCGGGCTTTAATTGTATGCCGCAAAATGCTTATTGCATTATGCAGGCAACGAAACAACGATGGGGCAAGCCTTTGAACGGTGGCAATGTGGGCTATCACATTATTCAAAGTTTTAAGCCCGGAGAAGCAACGCCGAATCAAGTGCATGAAATTGGCTGCGAATTCGCACGGCGATTCTTAGCAGATCGGTTTGAATGTTCCGTCAGCACCCATTTAGACAAAGGCCACTTGCATAACCATATTGTTGTAAACTCGGTTTCGTTTATGGATGGTCGAATGTTTCGTAATGATTTTACTACTTACTACAAGGGGATCCGAGCTGTTTCCGATGAACTGTGCCGCGAAAATCGACTGTCTGTTGTGGAAACAGACGGACACGGGAAATCCTACGGCGAGTGGAAACACGAAAAAGAAGGCGCACCCACGCTGCGCGGCATGGTGAAAACCGATGTGAAAGTGGCAATGACTGCCGCGGACAGCTTTGCCGGATTTATTGCGGAGTTGCAGAAAATGGGGTATGCGGTGAAATACGGACCCAAAGCTGCGCATATGACCGTGCGCCACAAGGAAGCGCAGAAGAATATTCGGTTGGACAAAATCAGCCCCCACTTCAGCGAAGATTCGCTGCGGAGGTACTTCCGGGAACTGCAAACACTTCCGCCTGAAATGCAGCAGGAATATAAGCAGCAAACAGCACCGGAGCCACCACGCTGGCAGCCGAAAGAGCTGCCTATGCCTGTTCGCCGCCGCGCACGGTGTCGCGGTAAGCTGAATTATAAATGCCGCAAAATTACCGGGTTTATGGCTTGCTATTATCGCTACTGTGCATTGCTGAGAAAAGCATATAAAGGCAAAGTCGGCAAGCGGTGCTACTACCTGCTGCGCGATGATTTCTTGAAGTACAATCGCTACCGGCGGCAATGCGACCTTTTGTGGGAACGGCAAATCACAACGCTTGACGAACTGCTGACTTACAAAGAAAATCTGCAAGCTGAATACGACAGCCTTACGGCGCAGCGTAAGGCGCTCTATCGCAAGAAGAGTAAAACTACCCCTGCCGATTATTCGGAGCAAATACAGGCGCTCACAGCCCGCATCAGAGAGCTGCGGCGGGAGATTGTCACTTGTGCTGACATTGAGATGGACTGCGGGATGGTGCAGGATAAGGTGCAAAGGGCGGCACCACTACGGCATGACAAGCGCCAAGAAAATATATATCACGACCGTCTCAGAACTTAAAAATCATGCTGCCACCGCATTTGCGTTCACGCGCTCTATTGCCTGCCGAATCCCTGCCCACACGGACAAATCGGTAAACACTTCCACGATGCTGCCGCGGTCGGTAAAGGGAGCCTCCTGCAAGACGGACAAATCCTTCATCATACCGTTATGAACAATGTACTCTACAATCTGGTTCACAAAATAAATCTGTCTGCTGTCGAGACTGGTATCGTTCAAATACTGTGCAAAAGCCTCTTTTGCAGCGTTCATCTCAAGGCCGACAATCTCCCGCACAAACTCGCCCAAAGGCTTTTGACCGTACTCGGCTTCGTAGTCCTGCTTTGTGCCGATTTCGTTCCACAGAATTTCTTCCAGTGCCTTTACGTCCTCACCATTCAGCGGAATGTTGCTTTTTAGCTTGGCAATAACGGCGTTATCCGTATGCTGCCGCACATAAAATTCTGCCTTGGCCTTGTAATTTTTTAAGTCATCGTTTTCCAACTCGGACTCGTTCCAATCTTCGGACAGAATTGCGTCATCGAAATTGGTATCATAGCGAACTTTTACGATAGGAATATACTTGATAAGGTCGCGTAGGTTTTCGCGGATATGCTCAAATTCGTTAATCCCGGCTGTTTCCAAATAATCCGTGTGCAAAATCTTATTGAGAAGATCAGATTGTGCCATGATTTCCGGAATGTTTGCAACAGATGCAACGGCAGCAACCTTTTTCATCAAGTCGCTACGTGCCTTGCCATACTTTTTTCCTGCAAGGTAGGCAAGCTCTATGCCGTACATCAGGGCATCAAAGCGCATCGCCTTGGGGTCATCTTCTTCTGGGGTAATCAGCGGCGCTAACTCCTGCCCCATTAGCAAGGTGTCCTCATAGGTCAGAGCGGCGTAGTTGTCCGCGTTGGCATACAATTCCACATATTTCAAGTGCTGGCGCACAGCAAAGTTGTCTTTATTCAACTCCTGTACTTTGCGCACCATATCATCCACAAGTGCCTTGCGGAACGCAATCAAATCGGTGGTCTGATATGCCAAATCTTGCAATTTAAAAGCAATCTGCGCTTTCAAGTGGAAAATCGCCCCTTGCAGCGCAATCATGTTAGCAGTGGGTTTCCCCTTGCTCATGCGGAAAAACTCAAAGTTCCCGCAGAAGTCAAAGATATAAAATTTGTCTTTGTCCTTGCCGTCCAACAGAGTAGGGCAAAGGCGTGTACCGCGGCCAATCATCTGCCAGAACTTTGCCTTGCTCATGACTTTCTTGAAAAACACAAGGTTCAGCACTTCGGGCACATCGATACCTGTGTCCAGCATATCTACGGAAATTGCAATCTGGGGCAGCTTTTTCGGGTCAGAGAATTCATCAATCGCGCTTTGGGCATAGGTCATATAGTTGTCAATGACCTTGGCAAAGCCGGGCAAATGGGGGTATTCTTTATTGAATATCTCCAATATTTTTTCGGCATGGGAGTGGTTCTTTGCGAAGATGATTGTCTTTCCCAACTTGTTACCGTAGTCGATTTTGATGCCCTTGGTCATCAGGGTATCCAGCACTTTGCGGATCGTATCTTCGTTAAAAATCCACTCGTTCAGTGCAGATGAGCCGATACGTTCCGGCAAATCGCCGTTTTCATCTTCAAAAGTATCCTCGTAGGCCTGCTTGTCCTCATCTGACAGGTCATCGTACACGATGCCCTGCTCAATAAACTTCAACTTTGTTTCAACGGACAAAAAATCTACGAGATATCCGTCCTTAACGGCTTGCGCCAGCTCGTAGCCATAGGTGGGAACACCGTTTTCCAATTCAAAAATTTCATAGGTGTTCTTGTCGATTTCATCCTTGGGCGTTGCGGTCAAGCCGACCAACGGCGCGTCAAAGTAGTTGAAGATGTCCTTGTACTTGTTGTAAACCGAGCGATGCGCCTCATCGCAGATGACCAAGTCAAAGTGTCCGCAGGTAAACAGCTTGCCGTTCTCATCCTGCACGCTGTCAATGACATTGTACATGGTTTGATAGGTGGAAAACACACAATGCGCCGTGTAGTTGTCCTTTTCTTCGCAGAGGTTCGTAACGGATAAGTCCGGCAGCAGGTTCACAAAGCTGCGCTTTGCCTGCGTGACAAGGCTGTTGCGGTCCGCCAGAAACAGGATGTTTTTTACCCAGCCGTGTTGCAGCAGCACATCGCACAGGGCAATCACCGTGCGTGTTTTGCCGGAGCCGGTAGCCATGACCAGCAGAGCCTTGCGGCGGTTGCGGGTAAAGGCATCACAGGTCGCTTTGATAGCGCCCTCTTGGTAATAACGTCCGGCAATACTGCGGTCTACCATCACATTCTGCAGGCTGGTGCGCATGGATTGCAGGTTGAACAGCTTTTCCAAATCGCGTTTGGAATAAATGGCAGCGCACCTGCGTTCCGGGTAAATCGTGTCGGTAATGCGCGTTTCAAAGCCGTTTGTCAAAAAGATGACCGGGCGGCGGTGATACTTCTTTTCCAGCAGATCGGCATACAATTTTGCCTGCTGGCGACCTTTTGCCACATCCACACAGGTGCGCTTGGCTTCTACCACAGCCAAAGGACGACCATCATCGCCGTAAAGCACATAATCGGCATAGCCTACCTCGGATTTGTTGGGCATACCGGGCAGTTCCACCTCATTCTGCCAGTCTTTGCCCTCGGTCCAGCCTGCATCGGTGAGCATGGTATCAATGTACAGCTTGCGGGTCTTATACTCGGACAAATCAAGCGGTTTGGGGACATAGGTCTGCTGCTGCTCGGCACGGCGGGCGGTGAGTTCCTCTTTCAGTGCAGCGTTTTCTGCCATAAGGGCGGCAAGGTCAATGTCCTTTTCTTCGTCAGGCTGCGCTGCGGGGGCTTCGGCGGGCTGCTCCAGCAGGGCGCGGTCAAAGTGCCCGGCAGTATAGTTTTCCCCATAGCAATACGCCACAAAATCAAGGAAAATGTACAGGTTTTCAAGGCAGAGTCCGGCCTGTTCCTCGGTGATTTTCTTGCCTGTGTGCGCTGCGTTGTTGCCGGTGCGGCGGATAAAATCCATGCGCCGCCAGATGTCCGTGCCGACAATATCCCTGAAATCCTCGGCGTTCATCAGGCTGACCAGCGTGTCCTGATACGGCATGACCAACGCCTTATCCACAGAGTACATCCATTTTACGGCAAACTCCATCGCCCTGCGGCAGTTGAGGACGCAGGCGGACGGGTCGATATGCAGGATGCGCTCGGCGGAGATGGCAACCGAGGCAAAACTCTCAAATTGCGGGGTGGCGGTAAAAATATCGAAGTTGGTCATAGGAAACCTCCTCACGAAAGGCGCGGAAAGTCAAGTGGATAAATTTTCTATATTATACCATAAATCGAGCAAAAATTTATATAGGAAAACAAAAGAATTGCAGCAATTTTGATTTGTCGACCCGATTAATGAACTTGGAAAATTCTTCTTGCTTACTAATTGGGGGTAAAATAATTTGCAGTGATTCTACTTGTTGTTTTGTTATAGCCTCACGTGTTGCCCCACTTCCAGCAATGCTCCAAATTAAATCTTGATAGTTATCATCAATCAAAAGGCTATTTATAAAGTCGGGCATGATTGAATCTTTGCACCTAATAATACATACGTGCTGGTTCACCCGTGCCGGTAATACATTTGTTGGAACAACACAAGACCTTGCCACCGAAGCACCTGTAATATTCAGCAAAACATCATTTTCTTCAACAGCAACATTTTCGAGTCTTGCTGCTTGCTCATCTGAAATATGTGCCAACTCTTTATACTCGAATTTCCCATTATGAACATTCATACTTCGGATAAGACTGATTCCGTCCGTCTGATAGGCTTCTTTTCCGCCTTTTGGGGTTGCGCCGGAGCCAATCTTTATTGTTAATTGCCCCAAATCCGATACATTCCACCCTTTATTATTGATAACAGGGTTTCCAAACAATTCGACAAATCGAGCTTTGATAAGCTCGTCCAGCTTTTGGAGTTGTTTTTGATGGAACTTGATTACGAAAGCAATTTTATCTAAGACTTTCACTCTGTGGGTTTGTTCGGAAAGCAACGGAATTTGTAATTCAATATCAGCTACTTCTTTTAGATATATACCTTTTTGAGCAACGCCTTTTGCGCGGCTTTCAATATGATTTCGATTTGCTTGTAAGGCGTACATCAGATATCTGGAATCGCAAATTTCCACATTAGGATGTAGTACCGCAACACTTCTTTGTAATGTGAATTGTGGCATATTCTCTCCTACAACTGCTGCTCTGCCAACTGTTCCCACTATTGTAAGTAATACATCACCGCTTTTTATTCTTGTTCGTTTGCTTTCTTGTTCAAAATCAATTTGACTTAGATACCGAGGACTATCAAAAGTGATTTTATCATCAAAAACATTTTTGGAACTTAACATCAAGTAATCGCTATTTTCTAAGCCCTGCGGTGGGTTGTGACTACCATCGGTAACCCCTGAACAGATATCTTTTATTCTCATCAATTTTCTCCCACAAATCCGAAGTTGTATCCGCCTTCACAGCGGAGTTATTCTTTATCATCTTCATCTTTCACAACACCCTCAATCATCCCGGTAACAGCCTGCCCCAGCAGCATTGTGCTTGCATTTTCTGCCGTAACCACCGGGCGACCGGTCTGCGCTTCAATTTCTTTTCGGGCGTTGCCGGCTACCGTGCCGCCCTGCTTTGCCACAGTGCGGTTTTCTTCCAGCCCTTGCGGATTCTGAGCCTTGGTGAGTTCTGTTGTGGTGGCTTCTGCCAACATATTCAGCGCCAGCTCCAACGTACTCATATTGTCGCGCAGATTTTCTTTTTTCAGCCCTTTCAGGTTCTTGTACTGCCGCGTATTCAGCCCGGACCACGCCTTTGTGACTTCGTCCGTCAAAACGGCGTACTCCTGCCCCTTTTGCACCCCGTGCGCGCTCCACGCATCAGTCAGCTCTTTGCGGGCGCGGATGGTTTGCAGGCGCTGGTTGATCCACTCCGGCGAGTAGCCTTTCTGTGCGTAGGTGTCCAGCGCGCGTTCAATGGTAAGCTCCGGGTCGATGATTTCCTCAATGCGCTCACGCCCGACCATAGCCAGCCACATTTTGAACGGCTCGGCCTTTTTGGACGGGATGGACTGGATGATGCGCAGCAACTGCTCGGTATTCGCTACATCCGTAAGGCGGCGCTTGCCATCAGCGGCTTTCATTTTCAACTGGTGACAATTTGTCACCAGTTCATTTCCTTCTTCTTTCAAACGCTGCTTCAGCTTGTTCCAGTATTTTCTGCCGGTCTTGTAGTCGGGGCTTTCTGTCAATGCAACCACGACATCCACCACCGAAAAATACCATTCTTCCTTTTCCTCATCCCAAGCGGTGCGGATGGTCTGATCTTCAAATACTTGCAGTTTCTCGTTTTCCGTCATGGTGCGCTCCTTATTTCAGCATCTGCTCCAGTTCGTCCATTGCCGTGTTGACCTCTTTCTCCAAGCGGCGCAGCTCTGCCATGATCTCACTCGTCGGCGGGTACTCCACAGGCTTGTACTCGGTCTTTTTGTATTTGTTGATAGACAGGTCGTAGCCGTTATCCACAATTTCCTGCTTGGGAACAAAGAACGATTTTTCCGTGCGGGCGCGGTTTTTCTCGGCGTCCGGATTTTTGAAGCGCGCAATAATGTCGGGAATGTCGTTCTCCTGCACGGGGCTGCGCTTGTCGTCCAGCGAAAGACCGTCGGCCTGCATATCGTAGAACCACACGTTATCCGTGCCGCCATGCCCTGTCTTGGTGAAAATCAAAATGGCGGTGGAAACACCGGCATAGGGCTTGAACACGCCGGACGGCATCGAGATAACTGCCTCCAGACGGTTGCCATCTACCAGTTCTTTACGGATTGCCTTGTGCGCAGTGGACGAGCCGAACAGCACACCATCGGGAACAATGCAGGCGCAGCGCCCGCCAATTTTCAGCATACGCAGAAACAGCGCAAGGAAAAGCAGTTCGGTTTTCTTGGTCTTGCAGACCTTCAGCAGGTCGGCGGATACGGTGTCCGCGTCCAGGCTGCCCTTGAACGGCGGATTGGCAAGAATCAGCGAGTATTTTTCTTTGTCCGGGTTCTGGTCGCTCAGGCTGTCGCGGTACTCAATGTAGGGGTTATCGATGCCGTGGGTCATCATGTTCATGGCGCCGATGCGCAGCATCGTGCGGTCCATATCGTAGCCGAAGAACATATGGTTCATGTAGTGGTCTTTTTTCTGACGGTCAAAGAAGATTTCTTCCTTGCGGCGCTCTTTCAGGTGCTCGCCCGCTGCGACGAGGAAGCCGGACGTGCCGCAGGCGGGGTCGCAGATGATTTCGTCCGCCTTGGGGTCCATCAGCTCGACCATCATTTTGATGATATGGCGCGGTGTGCGGAACTGGCCGTTCAAGCCGGACTGCGCGATTTTGGAGAGCAGATATTCATAGGTGTCGCCGCGCACATCCACCGCCTGCGACTCATTCATCAGGCGGTAGATTTCGTCCAGTGCATCCACCACTTTGGAAAGCAGCAGCGGCGTGGGCAGCTTGAAAATGGCGTCGTCCATGTATTTGGAGTAGGCACTGTTCTTGTCGCCGTGCAGATTTTTGATGAACGGGAACACCCATTCCTGCATGGTGGCGTACATTTTCTGCGCCGGAAAGTCGTGGAATACGCTCCATTTGAGCTGCTGACCGTCGATGGTGCGCTCGCCAAGCTGCACCTCGTCCGCAAAAATGCTCTGGTACGGCAACCCCAGCATAGCGGCCTCTTTTGCGCGCAGATTGTCGGAATCGTCTAAGTCGTGAATAAACATTAAATAGGTGATTTGTTCGATGACATCCAGCGGGTTTACAAGACCGCCCGCCGCAAAAATATCCCAAAGGCTGTCGATTTTGTTTTTGAGTTCTCCTGTAATCATGTTAGTTCTCCCCATTCCAAATATAAGAAGTGTAGCGGCCACCGCCGATTTTTGTGATTTGCTTGTTATTTAGCAGGTCTGCCAGCGCCCGCTGGACAGTGATTTGGCTGATGTCCGGACACTGCTTTAGGATTTCGCTTTTGGTGATTTCACCTTGGTGCAATTTAATGATTTCGCGCACGCGGTCAGGCTTTGACAGACCTTTGGCGGTTAGCTGTGTGGCAATCTCGTCAAAGCTTTTGTATGCCGTAACAAGAGTGCTCAGCAGGTAGGTGGTAAAAAGTGCGTAGTCATTTGTGTCGGTAGCCCAGTTATGGGAACTGCGTTGCAGCGCTGCATCGTAGGATGCTTTTGTGTTAAGAAGAATCGCGTCTATGCTGCTGTATTGCCCCACTTCATAGCCGGAACGGTACAGGAGCAGTGCTAGCAGCAGGCGGCTCATTCGTTCGGTGCCGTTATCGAAGGGGGCGATGTTCAGAAAGTCTACCATGAACATCGGAATCAAAAGCAGCGGGTCAAGGACTGGGTCTTGCAGGGCTTGTTCAAAGGCATTGCATAGGGAAGCAAGGCTTTCGGCGCATGGTTCGCCGGCGGTATCTTTATAATTGCCACCCACAGTTTTACCGCTGAATTTGTATAAATCCCGATGCAACTGTAAAATAGTGGATGGTGCCGGTGGCAGAAAGTCATAATTGGCACTTATGGAGGTTAGCACATCCCGATAACCTGCCACTTTTTTCTCATCATCGGTTTGCGGATTGGTTTTATTCAGGATGAGCTTTTTCAGTCGATCCTCGGCAACGGTGATGCCTTCCATGGTATTCGATGCAGCGACATTTTGCAGGATGGCGGTTTCTTGGATTTCAGATAGTGCGGCGGCATCCGTTTCAAGGAGCCTGTTCAGTCGACCTTTGTATTCGTGGAGCTGCGTTAGACGGAACACAATCTCTGGTGTCAGCAGCTGAGAATATACTGCTTTGAAGTCAAATGTTTTCATTGTAGAACCTTTATTTTTATTTACATCAAATTTATTAAAATGATGTAAATATATTGTATTCTGTTATTGCAAAAAAGTCAATAGAAAGTACATCTTTTTGTAAAATATGATGAAGTTAAATATTCGATTTGGTATATATGACAAAAGCGCCCTATCAAAAGAAGCCAATCCACTTCTTATGATAGGGCGCTTTTACGATAAAATATGCTCTCGTCAAAAATCTGTTTCGACATCATGCAGGATACTATTCCGCGTGAAAGTCTCCGCTTCTGCTTTTAGCGAGAACATAGTTTTGTACCAACCGCTTTCATTTTCCTGCTTTGTCGTTGGAGTTATGCCGCGCATATCAGCCAGTACAGCCATCATCACGCTGGTTTCATGGCGATATTGTTTGTCTTTATCTGCGATAAATTGATGATAGTCCGGGCGTTTCAGCATTTTTCTGTATAGGCGCGGGTCTCGCTCAGCAACAGCAAACTCGTATTCCTGCCCATAATAGCCGAATTTCAATAGTGCGTAGTCGGATTCTATTAGTGCAGCTAGTTTTTCTTGTTCTGCGGTCAATTTACTGTCCATTTATTGTTACTCCTGTATGCAGAAACGATTTTAAGTTGAGGTATCTTCTTCACGGCTGGTATCGGACCAAATCCCAAGTTCTTCGGTGTCATGCAGAAACCTTGACTGCTGATTGTACCACTTTATTTCTTCAGCAAGTGTCACACCAGTATCAGGTTGAATTTCGTCTGCGTTCATGGCAACGGGAGCTTCTTCGTCTGAACCGAATAGCGGCTGTTCCATAAATTTCTTGATTAAGTGTAATGCATATCTGGCGGGCTCGGCTTGTAGTGTATTGGGCAAACGGATAGAAGTTGTACCGTTTTCTTCGATAATTTCTATGCCATGGTAACTGGAGTGCATTTCGTAGATGATGGCGAGTAGCCCCTCGATTGTATCCACATCCAACGGACGCAGCATAGCAGGCGCTACGCCAAGCGCCAATGCGATTTTGTTTAACTGATCTTCCTTGGGATGGCGCGTACCATATTCGTACTGTTGAAGAAGCGTTGAGGTAATGCCGGAGCGCTTAGAAAGTTGAGATTGCGAGATTCCCTTTTTCAAACGCAGACGTTTAATGCGTCTCCCAGTTGTATCCATAAAGAACCTCCCACAGAAAATAAGTTGCAATAAAAAGTAAAAATATATATTAACAAGCAAAACGCTTGTGGTATAATGAGTTTGCAGACATCACAAGCATTTTGAATGTGGTGATGATGAACCTTGAAAACTGAATATACCAAATCTTCAAGCCTTACAAATGATCGTGTTCCTGTGCTGTGCACAAGTACCACAAACAATTTGTTTTATAAATTATACCGCAGGAGGGATAGTTATGGCAAGATATGCAAAGCAAAAAACACCGCAAGCTGTGCGAAATCCGTTTGAACCGATGCTGAAAACTGTGGAACAAATGGCAGTTGTTTCCGGCATCGGAGAAAATCGACTGCGCCAGTTAATGGACAACGGCGAGTTGGAGTTCATCCAGAACGGCAACCGTCGCCTGATTTCCGAACAGGCGATTTGGGATTATTACAACCGTGCCAAGACCCCGGCAAGGTCTGTAAGTGGTGGGTGCTGATATGGCGATCCGCGAGAGAAAAGTCAAAAACAAGCGAAACAGCCAAGGAATTTTAACAGGCAGATCGGGCATCGTCTACGATGTCAATGTGAAAGTCTACGAGAACGGCAGGCAGAAAAGTATTGCTAAACGTGGTTTTGCAACGCGCAGGGAAGCAGAATTGTATGAGGCACAGATCAAGCTGGAGTTACAGACTGGCAGCGCCGCTATGGTCGGCTATGGACCAGAGAGCAAACAAAAGCTAAAAGAGTATCTGCCCAAGTGGTACGAAAGCTACCACCATAACCTTGCAAAAAGTACACGATACAGCTATTGGAGCGGCATAAGCATACATCTAATTCCCATGCTGGGCGAAGTACCTCTGAATAAACTGACACCCCAAATGATTGACGATATGATTGCGCAACTGCGTGAGAAGGGACTGGCGGAGAATTCAGTGCGTTATTGCCATCGGATTTTAAGCTCTGCGCTGTCCTCGGCGGTAAAGTATGGCTACATTCCAAACAACCCAGCCAAGAACATTATGACACGGTTTAGTAAGAACGCCGGGCGCAAATATGAAAAGTACACCGTGGAACAGGTGCAGCAGCTTTTGGCGTTTGTACATGGTAATGCACTTGAGACCGTGGTGCTGCTCGCTGTTCTGTTTGGGCTGCGACTCAGCGAAGCGCTGGGGTTACGCTGGCGTGATGTTGATTTGACGCACAGGCAAATTACCTTGCGAGGCCAAATTCCCTGTGACCTGCCGAAAGATGCTAAAATTGTGCCGCACTTGGAACCATTGAAAGACCGTGACGAAGGCGAAACACGTTCATTTCCCATTACAGAAGAAGCACTGCCAATCTTTTTGCGGCTTAGACAGGAACAAGCCGACCAGCGGCGGTTGTGCAAGCTCGGCGGGGTCAAGTATTACGATAACGATCTTGTTGTGTGCAAGCCGGACGGTTCGCCATACTTACAAAAGCGTATTTCGGTCAAGTTTAACGGATTTATGCGTAGCACTGGGATGCCGAAAATCCGATTTCACGATCTACGCGGCACAGCGGGCACCAATATGTACAATTTGACAGGTGATTTTTATGCAGTTAGCCAAATTCTCGGACATTCAGTGGACGATTTTTCCCAGCAAATGGGCGTAAATCTGAAAATCAACACCGTCACGACCCGCTATGTACAAGTACAGGAGCAGCACAAACTCAGTGTGCTGACGGCATACCACAAAGCAGTATTCGCAACACTGAAAAACGCTGCTGTTGGAGATAACTCTTTATAAGTTATTATCCCTTCTCGCAGGAAACCATGAACTGTGGGCAACAATTCGGGCAACAAATGGCTTTTTGCAACAGACTATTGTTGCAAGTGGATTTTGGCTTGTAATAGTCATTGCGTAAACTTACAGCATCACATTTCAAAGCTGTGAACAAAAATATCCGTCGTAAAATCTCTCGATTTTACGACGGATATGGCGCAGATGGTGGGAGTCGAACCCACGCGACAGTCTCCTGTCCTAAAGCATTTCGAGTGCTCCCTCTTACGACCTCTTGAGTACATCTGCCTATTTAATTTTGTTGCAAGGAACTTCCCGCAAGGTGCGATTTCGAGTGCTCCCTCTTACGACCTCTTGGGTAATGCTCCACAGCATAAATTTTGTACAGCTTATTATAACAGCTTGCGGGGCAAATGTCAATTCTTTGCAGGTGGGAAAATGTCGGGTGGGAAAATGTCAGTGGGGTGTATCTGCAATGAACGTTTGCGTTTTCTGCATGACGTCCTGCAGGGTCGCCAGGTCGTGCAAAACGTCGCCGGTTTCCAGGGAATGATTGGCGTTCTCATAAAGACAGAGCGGCGTGCCGTTGGCGCGGGCTGCGGCGGCGACGGAGGAGGCATCGCTCCAGGGGTCGGCGGTGCCTAAAAAGGCAAGGGCATTCTGCGGGGCAAGCGCAAACGTCAGGGAGAGCGGCGTGTAGAGAATCTGGCGGCAGGGGATGCCGTGGCGCTGGGCGAAGGCGGCGGAGACAGCGGTGCCGATGCTCTTGGAAAGAAACAGTACATCGTCGTATTGCGGCCAATCTACGGCGGACAGCTGGGCCTCGGCCTGGGCGTACAGGGTGTCAAATGCCTCGCGCAGGGCGGCGGGGCTGCCGCGCAGGCCGTCCTTGTGGTAGGTGTATTGCAGCAAAAGGGTGTGGTCGTACCCGGCGCAGGCCGCCAGCTTACGGCTGTAGTAGAGCAGCGGCTTATCACAGTGGTAGCCGATCCCGGGAAAACAAACGACGAGCTTCATGGGAAAAACCTCTTTGTTGGATGATAGCAGACGCAAAACGCCCTGACTACAAGTATACCACGCCGACACCTCAATGACAAGAAACCGCCGTGCAGCTCCGGGCCACACGGCGGTTGGGTACTTTATGCCTTTTTCAGAATGCAGAAGGCGGCAGCCACGAGGGCCAGGGGCAGCAGCAGAGGCAGCAGCGCGCCGACGACGGCGAAAACCACCAGCAGCGGCAGGGCAATCACGAACAGCAGTGTGGCGACAAATTTCGCCAGGCCCCAAGTCACATGGAAGGCCAAACCGACAGACTTGACGAACAGCCAGGCAAAAACAAAAAGAACAAACAGCGTAAACATCCTCTATAACTCCTTTGTGCAGGTACGCAGTCAGGCGAGGGCGTGTTCCCTCAACCTGTAATACGATTTTAGCACGGGAATTGTTGCAGAAACAGGAGAGAAAGAGAAAAATAGAGGGAAATTTTTGCTGGTGGGGGAGAGATAGAAGGTTATTCCTCCAGCTTCCTTTTATACGTCTCCGCGTCGATCTGGCCGTTGGCCAGCATGCGCTCGGTCCAGAGCTGGAGGGTCTCCACGGTGAGGGAGATGCGCTCAAGCTCCTGACGGATATGGATGAAATCGTCGATTTCGTCGTTGGAAATTTTGCCGTCCGCGGCGATCTCGATCAGGCGCTCCTTCTTGCTGTTCATTGCGTTCAGCGAGGCCAGCATCTCAAGGATGATGGCCGGCAGCTCGCGCCGCGTGACAAACGGTACGTACCGCTGGCCGATAGGGCACTGCTGCGAGCAGTAGCAGTTGCACAGCGACGGGCGCTTGTACTTTTCGGCCATCGTCAGCACCTCGTCCGGGCGGGGCACGGTGCGTTCGTTCTCAATTTTTTCAATGCGCTCGGGGGCTATCGTTTCCAGCAGCTCACTGGCTTTTTCGCGGGTCAGGCCCAGCTCCTCGCGGGCAAGCTGGTAGCTGTTTTTGTTTTCTTTGGTGGATGTACGTCCCATGTTCGGCCTCGATTCATTATTATAGATAAAAGCGTAGCACATTTTCCGGTTTGCCGCAAGGGATTCGACAGGGAATTGTTGCACTTTGCGCGCGGAATTGCTATAATATATTCTGTAAATTTGTATGCAACGGAGGGCTTCTCCCATGAACTGGATCGATAAACTCGAACGCCGCTACGGCAACCTCGGTATCCCGAACCTCATCAACGGGCTGCTGATCGGACAGCTGGCGGCAGGCATCATCATGCTGTTCTTCAACCGCGATTTCGGCAGTCTGCTGATGCTGAGCCGCACCTATGTGCTGCACGGACAGATTTGGCGCCTTATCACGTTTTTGTTTGTGCCCATCTGGCTGGGCGGCGTCTTTGGCGTGCTGAACCTGCTGTTCTACTACTGGCTGGGCAACGCGCTGGCCCGCGTCTGGGGCGATTTCCGCACGACGCTGTTTCTGGCGCTGGGCATGCTGGGTGCGTGGGTCAGCTGCTTTCTGACAGGCTACGCCGGGCCGAGCGCCATCTTCCAGAGCATGCTGTTCGCCTACACCTGGCTGTGGCCGGATCAGATGGTGCTGCTGTTTGGCATCATTCCGTTCAAGATGAAATACCTGGGCTGGATCGAGCTGGCGTTTTGGGCCTTCAGCTTTTTGACGGGCAGCTTCGCCATCAAGGTCAGCCTCGTGCTGGGGCTGGCGGGTTTTCTGGCGTTTTATGGCCGCGAGGTCTTTGACTGGTGCGTTGACGCCGTGAAGGACTGGAAGCGCCGCCGCGACTGGGAAAACCGCAACCGCTGAAAAATTCGATGTATCAATAGAAAGGCTGGATAACCATGAAGCTTATCACTGCAATCGTCAATAAAGAGGATTCCAAGAATGTCTGCAACGAGCTGCTGAAAAGCAAGTTCTACGTCACCCGTCTGGCCACTACCGGCGGCTTCCTGATGGCGGGCAACATGACGCTGCTGATCTGCACCGATGACGAGCGCGTCGATGACTGCATCGGCATCATCTCCAAGTGCTGCAAGCAGCGCACCGAGATCGTGCCCGGCACGGCCACGCTGGGCCTGGGCATTGAGAGCACGATGCCGATGGAGGTCACGGTCGGCGGCGCTACCGTCATGGTCACGAACGTCGAGCGCTTCGAGAAGCTGTGATGCTGGAGCGCCTGGCGGGCAATGACGCGCTGAAAGCCGAGCTTGGCACGGCCCTGCGCGGCGGGCGGCTGCCCCATGCGGTTTTGCTGGTGGGGGAGCCGGGCTGCGGCACGGGCTTTGCTGCGCGCTGTCTTGCTGCCGATTACCTGTACCCTGCCGGCGGCCCCCACGCCGAGGCCGTGCTGAAAAAAGAGGACACCGAATGCCTGGTTCTGCAGGGCGAGGGTGCAAGCGGGCAGATCCCCGTTAAAAAGGTGCGCGAGGCGCGGGAGGCGATCCAGCGCTCGGCGCTGTCCACCGACGCGGCGGGCCGCGTGCTGTTCATCTACGGCGCGCAGAATCTGAACGGGTCATCCGCCAACGCGATGCTGAAGATCATCGAGGAGCCGCCCGAGGGGGTGCTGTTCCTGCTGACGGCGACGAGCGCGGCCACCGTGCTGCCGACGATCCGCAGCCGGTGCGCAGCCTACACGATTGCGCCGGTGCCCGCGGCAGACTGTGCCGCCCGCTTAAAGGCCGAGCGTCTGCCCGCCAAGGCGGCGGAGGAGCTGGCGTTTTTGTATGAGGGGCACATCGGCATCGCGCTGAAAAGCTGGAACGACCCGACAGCCAAAGCCGCGCTGGGCATGGCCAAAACGCTGTGCGGCTATGCGGCGCAGGGCGACACTTACCGCGCGCTGGCGCTGCTGACGAAGTACGAGCGCGACAAGGACGGCTTTGCGGCCCTGCTGTGGACGCTGGACCAGCTGTGCAGCGCCGTGCTGCGCCGCCCCGCCTACGGGCAGGAGCAGTGCGGCGGGCTGACCCCGGCGGGCGCGGCGAAGATTTTGAACGCCGACGCCCGGGCAAGGAAAAGCCTGACCGGAAACGGAAACCTGCGGTTAAACGTGGCCGTGCTGGCGGGGGAGATTGCGTGAAAAAGCCTTCCACCGAGAGGAAAGGTGGCCCGCAGGGCCGGATGAGGGGAAACCTACCGGCAGCAATCCATTGACGGGCGACTGCGGAAACTCCGCCCTCATCAGTCAGCGGTCAGGG
>OGLJ01001584.1_pt1 | contig 17983 bp, 9 predicted proteins | sample 1572801 | NCBI WGS metagenome assembly OGLJ01 (sample SAMEA2581877, study PRJEB24529) | metagenome | biome: Human gut stool | place: China | collected 2011
GCAAGCGCATCTCCATCAAGGATACCCGCGGCATCATCGACGCCATCCTGAGCGGCGCTATCAACGAGGCTCCCACCAAGAAGATCCCCTACTTCGACTTTGAGGTCCCCACCGCTCTGCCCGGTGTTGACCCCGCTATCCTCGACCCCCGCGACACCTACGCAGATGCCGCTCAGTGGGAAGAGAAGGCCAAGGATCTGGCTGGCCGCTTCATCAAGAACTTCGCAAAGTACGAGGGCAACGAGCACGGCAAGGCTCTGGTCTCTGCCGGCCCCCAGCTGTAAGCTGACAGCACCTCTTACATAAGGCCATAAGATCAAGACCCATCCGATCTCCCGCAAAAAGGAAGTCGGATGGGTCTTTCTTGTGATCCATCTCGTTTTATAGCACTCTGCGGAGAATACTGCACATGAAAAAAGCAACGGTCAACGACTACTTCCGACACCACTGGGTGAAGCTCATGCTCTTCGCGCTCTTTACAGCGGCGGTATCCTTTTTCGCGCCGTTGAAAAACTTCCAGCTCAAGTGGCTTATCGACTCCAAGAGCAAGCAGGAGGCACTGGGCTATATGGGGCTGGTGTTCCTCATCACCTTCACCAGCTGGTTTTTCGAACGGCTGAGCCGCCGCTCCTTTACAAAACTCGCCTGCGGCGCCGTGGAGCAGGTACGGGGGCAGGTCATGGAGCGAGTGCTGCGCCGCCCGGTGTCCCAATATCAGCGGGAGGGCGACGCAGCCTATCTCTCCCTGTTGACCACCGACCTGCGCACCCTCTACGACGACTATTATATGTCCCTCTTCAACATCGCGTTCTGGGGCGGCATCATGCTCTGTGCGCTGGGGATGTACCTTTACATCAGCCCGGTGATGCTGGCGGCCATCCTGCTTGTGACCGTGCCGCCGCTGGTCCTGCCCCGGAAGATGAATGAGCGGCTCAAAGCCTCCCGAGACGCTTTTTCGCTCCAGATGGCGGGCTACACCCAGCAGCTCAAGGAGCTTCTGGGCGGGTTCGAGGTCATCCGGGGCTTTCTGCGGGAGGACGCCTATGCTACCCGCCACCGGGATGCTGCCCGGCAGGCCCGCGACAGCGAGCAGGCCTACCAGCAGAGCCTCAACGCCATGGTGGTCAACACCTCTCTCATCAGCAACCTCATCTTCCCCATCGTCATGCTGGTGGGCCTTTTTCTCGCTTTCGACGGGCGGCTGACGATGGGCACCGTCTCCACCGCCGCCAGCATGGCGAACTTCGTCATCACGCCCTGTAATCAGATCGCCCAGTGCTGGGCCAAGGTCAGATCCTCGAAAGGCATTCGTCAGCGGCTGGAAGCAGCCATGTCCGGCCCGGAAAAAGTCTCTGCGGGCCGGGCCATCGGTAAACTCGAGCACATCGAGTGCAAGGACACCGGCTTTGCCTACCCCGGAGCCGCTGCACCGGTGCTGCGCGGCGTCCGGCTGACGGTCTCCGGGCAGGAAAAAGCCGTCCTCGTGGGCGAAAGCGGCTGCGGCAAGTCTACACTGGCAAAGCTGCTGTTCCAGTACTACCCAGACTATACCGGCAGCATCCTCTTCAACGGCCAGCAGCTGCGGGACATCGACCGTCAGAGCCTCTACCAGCGGGTAGGTTACATTGCCCAGACAACCTATCTTTTCAATGACACCCTCCGCAGCAACATCTGCCTCGGCGCGGACTTCCCCGAGGCTCAGCTTTCCCACGCCATCGGGATGGCGGGCCTCACCGACTGGGTGAGCACCCTGCCCGACGGCCTCGACACCCTCATCAGCGAGAACGGCAAGAATCTCTCGGGCGGGCAGCGCCAGCGCATCGGCATCGCACGGCTGGCGCTTCGCCGGTACGACCTCATCATCGCCGACGAGGTCACCGCCAGCCTCGACCCCGACACCAGCGGACAGATCATGGAAAATCTGCTCGCTCTCCCCTGCATGGTGGCGGCCATCACCCACGACGTCTCGGGGGCGTTCATGAAGCAGTTTGACAAGGTATACCGGGTGGAGCACGGAAGCGTCACACAAGTATAAAAGGAGGGCCTGTGCCGGGTTTCAGCACAGGCCCTCCTCTTGTTTTTACCGGTTATTTTGCCGCGTCGAACTCGGCCAGAATATCCTCCGTGGGAGCCGGGGTCACGAGGCTGACCACCACGCAGACGGCCAGCGAGACGAGGAAGGCGGGCAGCAGCTCATAGATGCCGAAGACGCCGCCCAGCGGGCTGACGAGGTACTTCCAGACGAAGACCATCAGGCCGCCGGAGAGCATACCGGCCAGCGCACCCTGCCAGTTGCAGCGCTTCCAGAACAGGGCGCAGAGGACGACAGCGCCGAAAGCGCCGCCGAAGCCGGCCCACGCGAAGCTGACGATGCCGAAGACGCTGGAATCCGGGTCGCGGGCCAGCACCACGCCCACCACGCTGACGCAGATGATGGTCAGGCGGGCTGCGAAGAGGCTCTGCTTCTCGCTCAGTTTGAGGTGGCCGAACTCCTGCAAAATGTTCTGGGACACGCTGGACGCCGCGGCCAGCATCTGGCTGTCTGCTGTGGACATAGTAGCCGCCAGGATGCCTGCAAGGATGAGTCCGGCGAGGACTGCCGCCAGCACACCGTGCTGGCTGATGAGGCTGGCGATGCGGACGATGAGGGTCTCACTGGACGAGCCGCTGAGGAATTCCAGCGCACCGGCCCTGGTCATGCCGAGGCCCACCATGCCGATGACGATGGACGCCGCCATGGCGATGACCACCCAGACGGTGGCAATGCGGCGGCTGAGCACCAGCTTCTTCTCGTCCTCGATGGCCATGAAGCGGAGCAGGATGTGGGGCATACCGAAGTAGCCGAGACCCCACGCCATGGTGGAGACGATGTCCAGCAGGCTGTAGGACGTGGCCCCGCCGGTCACGGCGTCGTGGCTGGCCGTCATGGTCAGGTAGCCGGAAAGGCTCTGGGCATTCTCCACCACAGCACCCCAGCCGCCTGCCACATCGATGCCGTAGCCCAGCACCGCGATGAGGGCCAGCGACATGACCACCGACTGGATGAGGTCGGTGGTGGTGACGGCGCGGAAGCCGCCCAGGATGGTATAGCCCACGATGACGAGGGCCGACACCAGCATTGCCGCCATGTAATCTACGCCGAAGAGGCTGTGGAACAGCTTGCCGCAGGCCGCAAAGCCCGAGGCCGTATACGGCACGAAGAAGACGATGATGATGACTGCGCCCAGAGCGTTCAGCAGGTTGCGCTGGTCATGGAAGCGAAGCGACAAGAACTGCGGTACCGTGATGGCGTCGAGGTTGGCCGAATAGCGGCGGAGCCGCTGGGCCACGATGAGCCAGTTGAGCCAGGTGCCCAGCGCAAGGCCGATGGCTGTCCAGCCCGGCGAGGCGATGCCTGTCAGGTAGGCCAGACCCGGCATACCCATCAGCAGCCAGCTGGACATATCGCTGGCCTCGGCACTCATGGCCGTGACCAGCGGCCCCATCTTCCGGCCGCCAAGGTAGAAGTCGGTGCTGTCGTTGTTGGTCTTGCTGTAGGCGAAACCCACCAGCAGCATAGCCACAAGATAGACGACGATCGTGATGATGATACAGATCTCACTCATATACGTTCCCCCTTTGGTGCTTTTTTCCTCTATGATAAAAGCACAGCCCGATTTTACCACAGTAAAGCATCAAAGTGCAAGACCCCTGGGCAGATTCTTCCCCTATGACCGAAATTTCGTCCTTTGCAGCGTCCAAAACCGCTTAATATGCCAACAGGCCGTCCTTCAGAGGAGGACGGCCTGTTGGTTCGAATGAAGAAAATGATGAAAACAAAGAAGATGACAGATTATTTTGCGGCTTCGCCTTCGGGGAAGATGATCTTGTTCACGAAGAAGAAGATGACCATCGAGATGCCGCCGTTGAGTACTGTAGTGCCGATGTTGTAGATAAAATCAGGCACCAGCAAACCGGCCACAGCCACCCAGATGCAGTTGATGGAGTTGACGATGCAGGTGATGAGGCAGAAAGCCAGCAGATACCAGCCGATCTGCTTGGCGAGGTTGCCCTTGCTGCGGAAGACGAGGCTGCGCTGGATGGGGAAATTGATGCACTCGCCGATGACCATGGCCACCATGTAGGCGCAGAAGTAGGGCAGGCCGCCGTGGGCCGCGTCATAGCCGAGGATGTTCCACTTGAAGGTCTCGCCGAACAGGGTGATGTCGATGCCCGGCCAGCCGAAGTCCACCACCGGCAGGCTTGCAAATGCCTTGGGCAGGAACTGCAGAAGCAGATATTTGAACACGGTGATGAGGTTGGACACGATGACGAACAGTCCGCCCTCCCGCACCCATTTGGCCGCGGCCGGATGCTTTGCGGCAAAGTTATTCCAGAAATTCATGGCCTTATTCCTTTCAGCTGTTTTTGAGCCGGTTTTCCATCTGGCTGTTCAGGATGAGATTCTTGACGAACTCATAGATGACCCGAAGGATGCCCACGAGCCAGAAGCCTTTCAGCTCCCAGACGAGGCCGTCCACCATGCCCATGCTCACCATGCCGTTGGTCATCTTGGCCAGCGCGCGCAGCGGCATATTATACTGGAACACGGTGTTCAGGTCGGGGGTGCCTTTTGCAAAGCTGCTGTCCAGACGGTAGCGCAGCACCTTCTGTGCCACCCAGCCCAGCGGACTGCGGCCATGGTCCATCTCGCCCAGCGTCATGTTCCGGTCGATGCGGACGACATCCTCCGGGATCGGATGGCCCAGCAGAGCCTCGAACTCGGCGTCGGTCACATAGGTGATCTGACCGGAGACGTAGTGGAGCAGGTCGAGACCCTCGTAGGGGGCGGGAGCGTTGGTCCCCTTAACGGAGACTTCCGCTGTCAGCCGGATGTCTGCGCTGGATGCACCCACGCGGAGCTGATAGCTTCCGCCTTCGACTTCCCAGCGGTCAGTCTTGACGTTCCAGTAGCGGAACGCCTTGTCGTCCAGAGCGATGCTCACCGTCCTGCTCTCGCCGGGGGCGAGGAAGACCTTTGCAAAGCCCTTCAGCTCCTGCGCCGGGCGGAAGATTTTTGCGTCCTGCTTTGCGACGTAGAGCTGGACGATCTCGGCACCGGCACAGCTGCCGGTGTTGGTGACAGTGAAGGTCACGCCCTTCTCGTCTGCCTTCAGATCACTGTACTCGAAGGTGGTGTAGCTCAGGCCGTAGCCGAAGGGGAACGCCACCGGCACACCGGCGGTCTGATAGTACCGGTAGCCCACATACAGGCCCTCGCGGTACTCCACGTTCCGGCCCTCGCCGCCGAAGTTCGCCTTGGCGGGGGTATCGTCATGAGCCTGCGCCCAGGTCTGGGACAGCTTGCCGCAGGGGCAGAGCTTGCCGGTGAGGATGTCTGCGGCTGCGCCGGCGCCTGCCTGTCCGCCCAGTGCGCCGTAGACCAGCGCCCTGCACTGGCCGACCCACGGCGTCTCCACCGGCGCACCGGCGCTCAGCAGAACGACGACGTTCGGGTTGACGGCAGCCACAGCGGCCAGAAGCTGCTGCTGGTTCTCGGCCAGCTTCATGTCAGAGCGGTCAAGACCTTCGCTCTCCCGCAGCTCATCGAGGCCGAGGCAGAGCAGAACGGTGTCAGCCTTCTTTGCGAGGGCCACAGCCTCTTCCAGCTTCTCGGCGTCCGCTGCACCCTGACGCTCGAAACCGGAGGCATAGCCCACGAAGGTGATGCCGCTGTCGTCGGCCTTGATGCTGTCCAGCAGGGTGTCCACCTGCAGGGCGTTGACGGCGCTGGAACCTGCGCCCTGATAGCGGGGCGTCTCGGCAAAGTCGCCGATGACGGCCAGCTTCTCATTGGGCTTGAGCGGCAGGATGCCGCCCTCGTTCCTGAGCAGGACGATGCTCTCTGCGGCCGCGCGGCGGGCAAGCTTATGGTGCGCGGCAGCGTCGAAGGTGCGGGGCGCTTTTTCCACCGCAGCGTGGGTGGAGAGCACCAGTTCCAGCATCTCGTCGAGACGGACGTCCACGTCGGCCTCGGAAATTTTTCCGTCCTGTACAGCCTTCATCAGCTCCCGGATGGAGTCGCCGCCGGGGCAGGGCATTTCGAGGGTGGAGCCGTTCTTCACGCCGAGGGCGTGGTCATTGGAGCCGCCCCAGTCGGTGACGACGGCCCCGTCGAAGCCCCAGTCCTTCCGCAGAATGTCCTGCAGCAGGTGAGCATTCTCGTTGGCGTAGGTGCCGTTGATGAGGTTGTAGGAGGTCATGATGGTCTTGGGCTTTGCCTCTTTCACCACGATCTCGAAGCCGGTCAGATACAGCTCCCGCAGGGTGCGCTCATCGAGCACCGAGTCGCTGGCCATGCGGCGCAGCTCCTGACTGTTGACCGCAAAGTGTTTGGGGCAGGCAGAGATGCCGTTTTTCTGGATGCCGCGCACATAGGCAGCGGCCATCCTGCCCGCGAGGATGGGGTCTTCCGAGAAATACTCGAAGTCACGGCCGCAGAGGGGGCTGCGCTGAATATTCAGGCCGGGGCCGAGCAGAACAGCCACTTCCTGTGCGGCGGCTTCCTCGCCCAGTGCCTCGCCGACGGCTTCGCCCAGCTTCTCATCCCAGCTGCACGCAGTGGCGGAAGAGGTCGGAAAGCAGGTTGCCGGAACGCTGGGGTTGAGGCCCAGATGGTCGGCGGCACCGGCCTGCTTGCGGACACCGTTGGGGCCGTCCGAAAGGGTGATAGCCGGGATGCCCTTGCCCGGCAGAGCGCGGGTGGTAAAGACGGTCTCGCCCGAGAGCAGGGCGCATTTCTGCTCCAGATTCAGTTTTTGGATGATGTCAGCGTGTTTCATGGATCGCTCCTGATAAAAAAGAAGAGGTGGCGGGCGCTCTGCCCGCCGCCCCTTTCGGTTTTGTGTTACTCAGACGGTTTTGATGTTGTCCTCTTTCTTTTTGCGGAAGCGGAAGATGGTCAGGATGACCAGGACCGCAATCAGACCGCCGCAGACGCCATCCACCGCGTAGATGACCTTCTGGTAAGGCTCGACCTTTGCCAGATAACGGCTGCCCGGCATACCGCCGTTCATTGCCTTGGAGTTTGCAATAGTATACAGGATGTTGTGGACTGCCTCACGGCCATAGTGATAATCCGAAACATCATTTTTGTTGAAGGTATAGCGTGCGCCGGTGGGCAGGTTGGTCAGCTTGCCATCAGCACCCGCCTGGATCATCTGGCCAGCATCCATAAAGACACCGGTGTTTGCATTATCGGTGATGATAAAGCCACGGAAGCCCCACTCGTTGCGCAGCAGGCCGGTGATCATGTTGTAGTTGCCGCCGGCCCAGGTATAGCCAACGCGGTTGAAGGAGGTCATGATGCCGGTGACGGACGGGATCTCGGTGGTGGCATTGCTGTAAGTGCCGTCGCCGTTGTCCTTTGCATAGTTCATCTCGACCTTATCAGACTTGACGCACATCTCAAAGGGCTTGAGGTAGATCTCGCGGGCCGCCTGCTCGTTCAGGAAGGTCGCAATGCTGTACTGGCCTTCACGGTCGCCGCGGTGGTCTTCCTGATCGTTGATGGCGTAGTGCTTGACAAAGACATACATACCGCGGGAGGCGACACCCTCACACTCGAGGGAAGCAATGTGACCGCCGATGAACGGATCCTCGGAGTAATACTCGCTGTTGCGGCCGGAGAATGCAGTGCGGTGCATGTTGACTGCCGGTGCATACCAGCCATCGACATCCAGATAGTAGGACTCGTCGCCAATGTTCTCGCCGTAGTGAGTGGCCAGATCATCGTTGTAGGTCTGTGCCAGAACGATGACGCCGCAGTGCGTGATGTTGCCCTTGAAGTAGAAGTTGCCGCTTGCATCAACGCCATAGTTGACCAGGCCGGTGGCAGCGTCGCGATCGGTCGTGGAGGGCTTATCCACCGACTTGATGGCAGCCGTGCCATAGCCGGACTGCGTGATCAGGGTCTGATAATCGCTGGGGGTCAGCTGGTCGAGCAGTTCATCCCACTTTTCATCATCGTAATCCAGACCGCGCATATCGATCAGACCCAGACCGTTGTCCTTGCCGTAGACAAGCTCATCGGTCAGGGTAGAAGGATCGGTGGTGTTCAGGGAATCGAAGGAATCCAGCTTTGCCAAATCCTCGCTGCTGATGGTCTTATAGTAAGTATAGGAAGCGGGGTTGCCGTTTGCATCGGTACCATTGATGGGGTTGCCCCAAGTGCTGATCTGGTCGCTGACCTCGCCATCGGTGGTCGGCCAGGTGCCGGTCCAGTCGTTGCGGGACAGATACTGGAAGCCGCCGTTTGCCTGATCCAGCTGGTTGGTGACCTCCACGCCGGTGGTGGTGTCGTTCTTATAGGTCGTGGTATCCACGGTGCCGTTGGCCGGGGTATAGGTCGCCACAAACTCAGTGTTGCCATCGGCGGTCATGCCGTCTTCCACGGTCTTGCCCTTGACAGCAAGGATGTTGTTGACGGCATCGTGTGCGTTCTTGGCGGCGGTGATGTAGTAGTCACCGGCATCCAGAATGTAGGTCTTGGCGTTGGTGTAGTCGTAGGACTTCAGCTGTTCCTGATCGAAGGTGACCGTAACGGTCTCGCTTGCACCGGGAGCCAGCTCCGAGGTCTTGGCGTAACCGACCAGTTCAACCGCAGCCTTTTCCACCTTGTTGGTCTTGTCATAATCGGTGTAGGGGCTCTGTGCATACACTTCCACAACGTCCTTGCCGGCAACAGAACCGGTGTTGGTCACCTTGACCGTGACGGTGCAGGTGTCGCCATCCCAGCTGGTGTTGTAGTCGGACCAATCAAAGGTGGTGTAGGACAGGCCGTAGCCGAAGGGATACATCACAGCGTCATCGTAGTTGTAATCGCCTGCGTTGCCCTGACCGAGGACCTTGTCCTCGTAACGGGTCTCGTAATAGCGGTAGCCAACATAGATGCCCTCTTTGTAGCTGACGTAGTTGTACTTGGTCAGGTTGCCATTCTCGTCATAGTAGGCAAAGTCGCCGAAGTTCTGCGCCGCCGGGCTGTTCATGGCATCCACTTCATAGGTATCCACGGTGCGGCCGGAAGGATTGACCTTGCCGGAGAAGATCTCGGCCAGAGAGCACAGGCCGTAGTCGCCCATGGCAGGAGCCGAGATGACCGTGTGGATGCTGGGATAATCCTCCACCCAGCTCAGATCGACCGCTGCACTGGAGTTGAGCAGCAGCACGACATCGTCAAAGTTGTCGTTCAGGTACTGGAGGATCTCCAGTTCCACGGAATCCGGCTCGAGGTAGGTCTTGGTCTTGTCCTCTTCCACATCGGTGTGGTTGTACATGGAGCGCGGCATATCGCGGCCTTCGCCCGCCACACGGCTGAACACAAAGACCGGCACCGTGCCCTGCATGGAATCGGTCAGGCCCGGCTCCGCCTGCATGACGGACAGCGGGCACTCGTTGATGGAGAAGTCCTCGTCATCACCGTAAGAGACCGAGCCGACACCCAGACCGTAATCCTTGCCGTTGCCTTCGGAATAGAATTTCCAGAGGTCCTCGTTGACACCGAACCCGGCATCTTCAAAGGCCGTTTTCATATCGACTTTGTTGCCGCCGATGTAGCTGACAGCAGAATGGCTGACAAAGCTAAAGGTCGTATCCGTGCTGTACGGCATCTTTCCGGCATCGTTTTTCAGCAATACAATGCCTTCGGCGGCGATCTTCTTATTCAGAGCGATCTCATCCTCAACCAGCGCCTCCTCTGTGTCAAAGCCGGGCTTGCTGTATTCCATATTGATGCCTTCGGTCTTTGCCTTGCTGTTATTGATGCCTCCACTCTTCAGGCCCAAAATGCTCTGCACGCTGCTGGCATTGGGCGGGATCAGCACATTGGCCGCAACCATACCGCCCGCCAATGCGACACATAACACACCCGAAACGGCAGTTTTGATGATCTTGACCATCATCTTACTGTCCTTCTTTTTCTGTGCCATAACTGTTAGCTCCTTCTCTTTTGGGTACACGACCCGGTTCATAGCTGTTCTCCGGAGTGCGTCCACTCCTTTGCTTGATGTCATTTTATCATATAAACTGCAAAACGAACCGTTCTCCGCGCAATCTGTCATTTTGGAGGCGTATTTTGCAGAAGTTTCAATTTGATTTCAAATTTTATTGTGCTAATCCACAATTTCGAGCGCAGTTTTATTGTGCATCATGCCAAAAGCAAAAACTCCCCCAGCCGCTGACGCGGCAGCCCCCTCAAAGAGGTGGCCCTTGGCAAAGAGGACAATGTTTCGCTCTCTACCAAAGGCTCCCTCCCTGAGGGAGCTGTCACCGCAGGTGACTGAAGGAGTCCCTTTACTTTTCCGGGACCGGCAGCAGGATCCGCAGGGTGAACCAGCCGTCGGCCCAATGAAGGGTCATGGTGCCGTCGTGGCGCTGGGCGGCCGCCTGCACGCCCTGCAGGTCGTAGCCGCCGTGGGCGTTGTGGACGGGCAGACCGTCCGCGCCCAGCTCCACGGGCTGGGCGCAGTAGTTCTCGAAGCGGAGCATCACGCAGCCGCTCTGGTTATAGATGGCCACCCGCAGCAGACGCTTTTCGGGGTCGGGCTCGGCCAGCACGCTCTCGATGGCGTTGTCCAGCGGCGCACCCACGAGGGTACACAGCTCCCGCGTGCTCAAAAAGCCCAGCTGGCTGCCGTCGGCCACGCTGGTCATGTTGATGCCGCGCTGCTGGCAGTCCATGCTTTTGGCGGTCAATAGGGTATCCAATACCGGGTTGCCAGTCTTGTTCTCTGCTTCATACTGCCGGATGCCGCTCTCCATCCGGGCCAGAGCCGCGTCCTGCTTGGCCCGGTCGCGCTCGGCGCGGATGTCCGCGATCTGGATCTTCAGCTCGTGACAGCGGCTGTTGATGAGCCGGATGCCCTCCTTGCTCCGCTTGTACTGCTCGTACTGGCGGTGGAGCACCTCGTCCATGGCGGCAAGCTCGCTGTGGAGCGCCGCCTCCCGCAGCTGCTCGTGCTGGACCGTCAGGATGAGCACGCCGCAGAAATCCACCAGCGTACGGATGCAATAGACGCTCATGTCCACCTCGCGGTCACCGAGAAAGAGCAGATTGCTCACCGCAAAGACCATCACCGCCATGACGACGGCCACGAGGCCCGCTTTTCCGCTGATGACGATATGGCCCTTGGGACTTTTGTGCTTATGCTCCAGCACCCAGATGCAGCCGAAAACGCCGCCGTAGACCACCACCAGAAGCAGCAGTGACAGGCCGTCGGCCCCGCTGCGCTGAGGCCAGAGGAAGCAGTGCAGCTGCCACTCGGCGCTGGCCGCCAGCTCTGCCAGAACGAAGGCCCGGGCGCAGACATAGCCCGCTTCCAGCAGGGAGATGGTGCGGGTGACCCAGAGGTATAAATACTGTATCCCCACAGCTGCCGCCATGCAGGGGATCCACCACGCCAGCGGGACGCTGCCCGTGGCCTGCAAAAAAGCACTCAGGGCCAGCGCCCATGCCGCACTGGCAGCGATGGTGGCCGTTTTGCCGAAGCGGAGGCCCAGCGGCAGGGCGTAGATGCCCACGGCCAGACACTCGGCCAGCGCCGTATACAGGCGCGGGATGCTGGGCAGTGCCGTCATGCACCCTCACCCCCGATGTGGTCGGCCAGCGCCGCGAGGAAGGCTTTCCGCCGGGGGCGGCTGACCTGCAATTCGTAGGGTCCCACCTGCACCATCCCCTGCTGCACGCTCTTCACCTGTGCCAGATTGACAAGGTAGCCGCTGTTGCAGCGGGCAAAGGGCCGCTCGGCCAGCTTTTCCTCAAAGGCTTTCAGGGTGCCTGCCGCCACGAAATCGCCCTCTTCGGTATAAAAATGGACGCGGTGTCCCTCGCTTTCCAGATAATAGATGAGGGACGAATCCAGCCGCCGCATCCCGCCCTCCACCGGCAGGGCCAGATAATGCCGTGCGCGGCGGCGCAGCTGTTCTTCGGCCTTGCGCAGCTGCTGCGAAAACGCAAAATAAGGCACCGGCTTGAGCACATAGTCCAGCGCGCCCACCGCGTACCCGCCGATGGCATACTGTGCCATATTCGTGATAAAAACGATGATGACGTCCTTGTCCAGCTCCCGCACTCGCCGGGCCGTCTCCATGCCGTCCAGATGCTTCATCTCCACGTCCAGAAACAGGATGTCGTACACCGGGCGGTAATCATCCAGCAGCTCCATGCCGTCGGCGAACTCCGTCACCGCGAACTCGGTGCCGTACTGCCGGGTGTGCCGCTGCACATAGCCTTGCAGCTGCGCCCGCACCTCTGCCTCGTCCTCGACCAGAGCGATGCGTATCATTGCCGCACCTCCTTTTTCCCGCTATTTCTCTGGTTTTTATTGTAACACGAAATAGGGCGTGTGGCAAATAGGAGAATAAAACAGCAGCCCCGCTTCATCTGCCGCGAGGCTGCTGTTCTGTGATTGGAAAATTTCAGGCTCAGTTCGTCTTGACGGCCACAAGGATACGGATCTTCTTTCCGCCTGCGCAGCCGAAGTTGTCGTACCAGCCGATGAGCTTATAATCCTCGGTGTTGATCTTGGGCAGCGAGGTGGCGAAATACTGGCCATTCGACCACAGATACACCTGCATATCGTCGGCGGTCTCATAGCGCTTGTCGCCGCTCATAACCGAAGCTGCGCCCAGCTTATCGACGACTACCGGCGAGAGCTGGAGCATCCGGTTGATGGCCTTGCCGTCAGCAGAACGGCCGATGGCGATGCCGCCTGCGATAACGGGGTACTTGGTGGCGGTGCTGTAGGCCACCTGCTTGCCGCCGGAGTAGCAGACGTAGGTCGCACCCTCGCCCAGATAATTGAGGAAGTCGCCCAGCGTGCCGCCCACGCTGTCGCCGGTGCGGCGGAGCACATAGCTGAACAGCTGGTCCGTCTTGCCGGTAAGGGTGTTCCAGGTAGAGCTGACGACACTGCCGTCGATGAGACCGTAGAGCACATCGCTGGTGCTGGGGAAAAGGATGTTCTTCACATCCTGGAATGTCTCCTCATCGGTCTTGTCTACCTTGGTGGTGGTTGCAGCGGGGAGGCCTGCGGCCTCTCTTGCGGCGTCCTGTGCCTTGTCGCTGATCTTTTTGTCGATCTTCTTGGCGGCTTCGTCCGTCAGGCGGCGGACAGAATCCAGCGCAGCGTACTCCCACAGGTCACCGGTCACATCGTCGAGGATGACCCGGTCGATCTGTCCTGCGGAATTGGTGGTGTAGTAGCGGATGTCGCTTTCGCTCAGAGTTACCCCCGATAGGCGGCTGGGGCGAACTGCCCCAGCCACACCCTCCGACGTCGTATCAATGATCTGCACGTTGTCTGCAAACGGGGTGTCGCCCAGCGCGGTGCCGTCGGCGCTGACGGTGCCGCTGGTCGAGCGGGGCGAGATGGACTGGACGCTTTCGCCGTCACCGTCCACGCTGATCTCCACCAGCTTGCCGGCCGGGAAATTGAGCTTATTGTTCACATTGACGGTGCGGGCGGTGCCGTCGGTACACATGACCGAGACAGCCTGCTGCACCTCAGCGCTGTTCGTCTCCACAAGGGTGCGGGATGAGGACTGGACCACGCCGTAGAACACAGCGTCTGCCGCGTCGCCGGTGAGGACGGAGACAGCTGCATCGTTCATGCCCAGCAGCAGAGTGACCACCTGGCCCACGCCGCCGCCGGACAGGGAGGACAGCTGGTAGGCCACAGAGGGCGAAGCGATGGTGTAGGTGACGCCGGCCACGGTCACAGAGGTCGGAGCGCTGGCCGAGGGCGAGACAGCCGTCACGCGGCCTGCGGCGCGCTTATTGTAGATCCACACGGTACGGGCGCTCTCATTATAATAGTAGACATCATAGGGAGAGAGGGCCGCAGAGGTGGTGACTTCGTCGTTGCGGTAGATGGCCGCCGGGGCAAAGGGCAGGACGGTGGAAGCATCTGCCACGAAGGGACCCTTGACGTTGTCCAGCAGGACCGAAGAGATGTCCACCTGGCCGTTGCTCACCGCAAAGCCCAGGGTGGAGGCGTAGACCTGACCGCTGCCGTTCATGGCGGTGAGGGCGTTGTAGAAGAGCATGGTACCCTGCTCGAGGGTCAGAGTCTCGCCCTGACGGGCATTGATCTCATTGCGCAGGCCCAGTGCGCTGGCCTTGCTGAGCTGAGCTGTGGGGAAGGTACCGCCCAGCTTTGCCACATCATAGCCCAGCAGGCGCAGCGCCATGGTGCAGGCTTCTTCCAGCGTGACGGTGTTGTCCGGGCGGAAGCTGCCGTCGGAGTAGCCGGTCATCCAGCCGTTCTGGACGGCAGTGCGGATGTAGACCGCATAGGGAGAGTCGCTGTCCACGTCGCTGTAGAGGCGGCCGGTGCGGCCCTGTGCCGTAGTGGTATCGCGGTAAGCAGAGAATGCGGTGAGGAGGCGGGCCGCCTGCCCACGAGTGAGGGGCGCACCCAGAGAACCGGCCTGCTCGGCGGTCAGACCGCCCAGTGCCGTCGCCGTCTGGACTGCCGCGTTGGAGCCGACCGCAGAGGCGGGCAGCACCAGCATGGAAACAGCCACGCAGACAGCCAGCAGGAATGCGAGGAATCGTTTTTTCATGGTAAACTCCTTAATCATATCTGAGCGCTTCGATGGGGTTCAGGCGGGCGGCACGGCGGGCAGGCAGGAAGCCGAACAGGACACCGATGCCGCAGGAGATGCCCACGGCGATAGCCGCCGCGTCCGCCGAGGGGGTGACGTTCAGGGTGATGTCCGTCAGGATATACGGAAGGATCTGGTTGATGATGGCCGAGACGATGTAGCCCAGCACGATGCCGAAGCAGCCGCCCAGCGCCGACGTGACGCCGGCCTCCACGACGAACTGGGTCAGGATGGTGCTCTCCTGTGCGCCCAGTGCCTTGCGGATACCGATCTCACGGGTGCGCTCGGTGACAGACACCAGCATGATGTTCATGATGCCGATGCCGCCGACCAGCAGCGAGATGCCTGCAATGGCCGTCAGGACGCCCACCATGACGTTGATCATGGAGGACATCTGCTTCATGGCTGCGCTCAGGCTCATGACGTAGACATAGTCGTCCTTGCTGACCAGCTTCTTGATGCTTTTTTGCAGATACTCCTGCGCTGCATCCGAGTGGTCTGCATCCTGCAGCACGACGTAATACTCGCTGACACTGCTGGTGTTGTTGACGCTCATCAGGGTGGTATAGGGAATGAGAACAACGTCGTCGTTTCCGCCCTCATACTGGGCGGCGGGTTTGGAGCGGCCTTCCAGCACGCCCACGATGCGGTACTCGCTGGCGCCTACCTTGAGGGTGCTGCCGAGACCGTTGCCGCCGAAGATCCTGCGGTCCACATAGTCGCCGATGACACAGATGTTCTTGTTGTCTATCAAATCGGTGTACTGGATGCCGCGGCCCTTGGCCACCTTGTAGTTGTTGATGGTCATGTAATCTTCGTTGACGCCGCTGATGCCGGTGCGGCGGTACTTCTCGCCCGCCACCCGCAGCGTGTCGCCGCCGGCACTGGCAATCGGCGAAAGACCCTTATAATACTCCGGCTTCTGGTTGATGATGTTATACACATCGCTGACCTCCACCGTGCGGGTGCTGGCGGTCATGATGTTGACCGCCAGAATATCGCTGCCCATGTCGGAGTAGAAGTCCTGCATCATTTGGGTCATGCCGTTGCCGAGACCGACGATGACGATGACGGCCATGACGCCGATGATGATGCCCAGCATGGTGAGGAAGGTGCGGACTTTGTTGCTCAAGACGTTCTGGACGGCCTGTTTGAAGGTCTCCTTTATCATGCCTGCGTCCCCTCCTCTCCGGCTTTCGGCTCTGCCATCATGAAGTTCGGCTGAACGACTGCCTCGGGTGCGTGGGCGTCGCCGTCGTAGACGACGCGGCCATCTTCGAGGCGGATGATGCGCTCGGCCTGCACAGCAATGGAGTTGTCGTGGGTGATGAGGACGACGGTATTGCCCTGCTTGTGCAGATCCTGCAGCATTCCCAGCACTTCGCGGCTGGTGTGGGAGTCCAATGCACCGGTCGGCTCGTCGGCCAGGATGACCGCCGGGCCGCGTGCCAGCGCACGGGCAATGGACACACGCTGCTGCTGACCGCCGGAAAGCTGGTTGGGCAGGTTTTTGAGCTTATTGCCCAGACCCACCCGCTCAAGGGCAGCCTTTGCCGTCGCGTGGCGCTGTGCGGCGGGGATGCCCGCATACACAAGGGGAACTTCCACGTTCTCCAAAAGCGTCAGCTTCGGCAGCAGGTTGTACTGCTGGAAGATAAAGCCCAGCTTCTCGTTCCGGATGTGTGCCAGCTCACGGCGGCTCATCTTGCCGACATCCCTGCCGTCCAGCAGATAAGTGCCTTCGGTAGGCACGTCCAGACAGCCGATGATGTTCATACAAGTGGATTTACCAGAACCGGACTGGCCGACGATGGCCACGAACTCGCCTTTGTTGATTTTGAAAGAGACGTGGTCGGCGGCCTTTACGAGGGTGTCGCCCATCTGGTAATACTTGCAGACCCCATCAAATTCTATCAGCGTGCTCATTCGTCATCTCCTTCGGCGGAGGCCATCATGTTGCTGTAGAAGTCGGTCGCACTGACGCTGGAGTTGTCGTAAGCGATGGTATCGCCCTCCTGCAGGCCGCTCTTCACTTCGATGTAATCGTCATCGCTGATGCCGGTGGTCACCTTGACGTAGACGTAGCCGTCGGGAGCGGTCATGGAAGTCTCAGCATTGGCAGCGCTGGGCGAATCCTTGGTCACCAGCACATAGCTGCCCCGGACGAGGGCGGCGTTGGGCAGGGCCAGAACATTCTTGACGCTGGCGGTGGTGATCTTCGCAGTGGCGTTCATTCCGGGCAGCAGCTCGCCCATATCGTCGATCCGGACGGTGACAGGGTAGCTGGTGGAGCCGTTGGCAGTAGTGCCTGCCACGAGGATGCTGCTGATGACGCCCTTATAAGTCTCACCCGGGACGGCGTCGGCGGTGATCTCCACCTCCTGGCCAACCTCAAGGGAGCGGATCTTCAGCTCGTCCACGTTGAGCTTCATTTCCAGATAGCTCATATCGTAGATGGTGCAGAGGTTCTGCATGGCGGTGTCGTTGGCGCTGAGCTTGTCGCCGGCCTTGACCTTCTTATCCACGATGGTGCCGCTGATCGGGGCGTCGATGGTATAGTGGCTGATGGTCTTCTCGGCAGAAGACATCTGCAGCTCGGCAGCGCGCAGGCTGTCAGCGGCGTTTTTGGTCTGCTTGTCCAGATCCTTGCCGGTAATGCGGAGGATGACGTCATCCTGACGGACGGTGCTGCCCTCCTTGACGCAGAGTTCAGACACGGTACCGGAGGCAGCTGCCGCGACAGTCTCCTCGCGCTGGTAAGTAAAGTGTGCGGAGTTGAGGGAGCTGACGCCGTTCACCTGTGCCACAGCGGCCTGTGCGGTGGTCAGGCTGCCCGCATTGGGAACAGCGATGGTGACGGTGCAGGTCATCAGGCTGGCGTCGCCGGCAGGGTCTGCACCGGAAACGGAGCGGATGGTGCCGTTCAGCGTCTCAAAGGTGGTGTCCGGCATGACCTGTGCGGCCTGACCGGCGACAAAGCTCTGGGCCTCTGCGGCAGGGAAATCCACGGCCAGCAGCATCACGGAGGTGTCGCGGATGGTGGCCACAGTCTGACCAGCCTGCACGGCGTCGCCTGCGGCGACTGCAAAGGAGCTGACCTCACCGCTGATCCTGGTGCGGACGTTCTGCATATCCGCAATGTCATCGTAATTGCGCTGTGCCTGCTCCACCGAGAGCTGTGCGCTCGCGAGGTTGTTTTCCACATCCGAAATGTCGATGGTGTAAAGAATATCGCCCTTCTCGATGCTGTCGCCCAGCTCAAAATCGGCGGTGAGCACCGTGCCGGTGACGAGGGACTTGACGGTGTAGGAATCGGCGGCGTTGATGGTGCCGCTGCCGT
>OGLJ01001592.1_pt1 | contig 17940 bp, 12 predicted proteins | sample 1572801 | NCBI WGS metagenome assembly OGLJ01 (sample SAMEA2581877, study PRJEB24529) | metagenome | biome: Human gut stool | place: China | collected 2011
CTGGCAGCGGGTTTTTGTGTATAGAGGGGTGGGAAAGTATATAAAGTGGTGAATCGCGTTATCAGTCGGCAGCATATCGTACCCGAACACCGGGATCCCCGGCGGTACATCAGAACTTCAGTGACGCTGCCTTGCAGTATGTATTATACCCGAATTTGTTTTCTTGTCAAATGCAAAAATTTGGTTTCGCTTTAATTTAGCACTTTACTTTTTGACCAAAACTTTATATAATTAAAGACGGCAAAACGAAAACTGATTTTTGCACAGGTTGTGCTATTGCCACAACAATAAAACTTTACTTTCAAAAAATTTTATGTAATGTAACATATTTCAAAAGGAGTACTTTTCCTATGGACGATTTGGACCGCAAGATTCTCGCCCTCCTCGCAAAGAACGCCCGTATGCCGGTGAAGGAGATCGCCGAAAAGGTGGCGCTGACCAGTCCCGCAGTCTCCAGCCGAATCCATAAGCTGGAAACGGACGGCATCATCAGCGGCTATACCGTGATGCTCAACCGCCCGTCCGACCGGGTCTATGTGGACGCTCTCATCAGCCTCTCGGTGGCCCCGTCCCAGCGGGACGAGCTGGTGGAGCTGATGAAGAACAGCAAAGAGGTGCTGCAGTGCTACCACGTCACGGGCGCTTACACCTTCCTCATCAAGGTGAGCTGCGGCAGTATGCCCCAGCTGGAACACCTTATCTTGCAGTTCCAGAAGCTGGGCACCACCAGCACCCAGATCATCCTCTCGACGCCCGTCAATCACGGTGACCTTGAGGCCATGATGCTGTAAGCGTTCATAGAACTGTTACACTTGTGGGTGCAATTTTCGCCCGCCGTGGGTCGTTTACCGAATAGCAGGGATAAAACATCAAATACTATCACTGCACACCGAAAATCTCACCCTGCGAACGAAAGGATAAATTGAATATGAAACGTATCATTGCTTGTCTGATGGCCGGCGTCATGCTGCTGGCTCTGGTGGGCTGCGGCGCGTCGGGCAGCTCCGGCAGCGCGTCTTCTGCCGCGAAGAAAGATTACACCCAGATCCTCCACGACGCCCGCAGCGACGAGGACAACGAGTATGAGATGATATTCACCAAAGGCGAGGACGGCAAGTTCACCGCCCAGTACGGCTACAGCGCCGAGTATGAGGCCGACCAGCTCTCCGACGAGGTGGCCAACATGATGATGCCTCTGCTGGGCCTCGAGGACGATATGTACGACGACTTCGCCGCCTCGGTGTCCGGCATGATGGTCAGAGTCTACGGCGTGGCCATCGTCAAGCCCGCCGAGGGCAAGACGCAGGACGTGGTGGATGCGCTGGATGCCTATGTCCAGAGCCAGCAGAAGTCCATGGAGCATTACCTCGAAGACCAGTACCAGATCGCTTCTGCCGCCCGCGTGGCGACTGTCCCCACCGGCGAGGTGGTCATGGTCTGCTGTGAGGACAGCGACACCGTCTTTGAAAACATCAAAAAGGCTCTGGCCGCATAATGTATTGTAGGAAAAAGCCCCCGCTTCCAGCTGGAAACGGGGGCTTTGCTGTATTTGTTGATCACGGATTCTCGATGGCGTTCACAAGCTTGTTGGCGATGTACTGGTGGCCCTTGATGGTGGGATGCACGTCGAGGGTGGTCTCCGTGTTGGGGATGGCCACATAAGTCAAGTTATAAGTCTTGGCGATCTGCTTCTCAAACTTGTTCAGCTTGTTGAAGTAGCTGCGCCAGCAGGGGATGAGCGGCACAGGGTTGGTGTAGCCCACGAGGATGATCTGGGCATCCGGGTTGAGATTGCGGATCTCCTGCACGATGGAGATGAGGGCTGCGGTGGTCTTGGGGTAAGTCTCGTCGCAGATCTTGCTCATGCCGGAGAAGAGCAGATTCCAAGTGGCGTCCTTCTCGGCTTTGGTCAGATCCATCGCCTTGATGCTGCGGTAGATGGTGGACATGGTGGAGCCGGAACCTTCATTGCGCAGGTCGCCGGCCAGAATGGTAGCGGCCAGCTTCTCGCTCTTCCAGTTGGTGGCGTTGCCCAGAGCCACGATGCAGGGGACGAAGGCGTCGTTGGAGCCGATCTGGACGGAGATGACGTCGGCCTTGCGGATGTAGTCCTGGAACTCAGGGTAGTTGTACTCGCAGCCGGACGCCATGTTCATCTGGGGCATCTTGCCGTACCGGATCATGTCCGCGAGGTCGGGAGCCGTCAGGGCCGGCAGGCCGAGGTTGATGGCGTGGTCACGGTCGAGGCCGAGAGCTGCAGCCACCTTGCCGACATAGCAGTCGGGAGAGTAGCCATGGAAGTTGGGAGCCATATCGACGCTGTAGCCGGAGCGCGCACTGTACTGGACATCGGCCAGACCGACGCCGGACACGATGCTGTCGCCCAGTGCGACGTAGGTGAGCTGCTCGTCCTTTTTGGTGTCATCGGCCTTGACCTCGGCCTCTGCCTCCTTTGCGTCGTCCGCAGAAGGAACCGGGTCGGCCTGAGCCGTCTCGGTGGCAGAAGCCGCGGCTTCCGCCGGAGTCTCGGGCTGCAGGGCAGCCTCCGGGTTCAGGGTGACGATGACATGATCATCGCCGGCGGCGTCCGCAGCGGCCTCGGTCCCCTCGGCCAGCGCGGGGACGCTGAGCAGGGAGACGAGCAGCAGGGCGGAGACTGCCAGACTTGCAAAACGCTTGTTCATGGCAGAAGAGTCCTTTCATGAAAATCAATAGTCGCGGGGGGAGATGTCAGCTTCGAGCTGACGGTAATCGACCTTGCCCACAGGGGTCATGGGCATACTGGAAATAAACTTGTAGGCCACGGGCTGGACGTATTCGGGCAGCTCCTCGGCGCACATCCGCTCCAGCTCCCGTATCACCTGCTTTTTCTTGGCGGTGGTGTCGGCCTTGAGCACGATGTAGACGAAGGGCAGACGGCCCTGGGTGTGGTCTTTGTCTGCGCAGCCCACCACCGAGCACTGATGCACAGCGGGGTGGCGGCTGACGACATTCTCGATCATGGAGGGGAACACCTTGAAGCCGTCGTGGCGGATGATCATCCGCTTGATCCGGGAATCCAGGAACACAAAGCCGTCCTCGTCCAGATAGCCCATGTCGCCGGTGTGGGCCCACACCCGGCCGTCGGGGTGGCGGCGCAGCAGGATGGCGGTCTCCTCGGGTTTGTTGTAGTAGCCCTTCATCAGGCAGGGGCCGGAGATGCACAGCTCGCCCCGCTGGCCGATGGGCAGCTCCTGATCGGTGCCCGGCTCAAAGGCCGCCACCACGGTGTTCACCATGGGGATGCCCACACTGCCGGGCTTGTTGTCCAGCCCGGCGGCCACCGTGGCTGCCGAGGACACTTCCGTCATGCCGTAGCCCTTGGCAATGGGGTACCGGGCCCCGTGGGCAGCCAGAAAATCGTTGACGGTCTGCTCGGCCCCCCGGGAGAGGGAGTCGCCGCCGGCGGCGTAGTTGATGATGAAAGAAAGGTCCTTGTCCCGCAGCTTGGGGTCTGCGGCCAGCTGCTGGTAGTGGGTGGGCACGCCGAACATATGCTCGGGCTTGTGCTTCAGCACCAGACTGCCCAGCTTGGCCGGGTCCAGGTTGGGGATGATGATGACCGTGAAGCCCAGCACCAGGGGCAGATGGATGCCGCAGGCAAAGCCGTAGGCGATAAAGGGGGGCATCACGTTCATCAGCTTCTGCCCCCGGTGGAACAGCTTGGGGTAAGCCTGGAACTGCAGGGCGATGCCGTTGAAGCAGTCGTCCGTCAGCATGACCCCCTTGGGGGAGCCGGTGGTGCCGCCGGTGTGTACCACCACGCAGGCATGGTCTGGGTCATAGGGCTCCGCAGCGGTGCTCTGGCCCTCGCCGCCCTTGATGAACTGCTTCCAGCGGATGACGTTGGAAGCATATTTGTTCTTGTCGGGGGTGGTCAGCTTGTAACCTACGGCCATCACCGGGGGCAGAGAGTCGGCCGGAGAGAGGACGATGACCTTTTCCACGTTGGTGCGCTTTGCGGCCTGACGGCAGCGCTCGTACACGACGTTCAGGCAGACCAGAAGATGGGAGTCCACCTCTTCGATGTACTCGTGGATGCCCTCGACACTGTAGCGGGGGTCTACAAGGTTCAGGGTGGCACCGATCATGTCCGCTGCATAGAACAGGGCAATGACCTCGGGGGTCATGACGCTCACCACCGTTATGATGTCGCCCTTCTGGACGCCGACGCCCCGCAGGGCGGCAGCAGTCTTCTTGACGTTGACGATAAGGTCAGCGTAGGTGAACTTCCGGCCGTAGTAATCCAACGCGGTGTCATTCAGATGGTTTTTGTTCCGCTGGCAGACATATTCGAATGCCGAGACGGTGGGAAGGGTCTGCTCAATGTACTTCTGGTCGTAGTATTTGAGCCAAGGTTTGGCCTGGGATGCGTAAACAGGATTCTGCGTCGTCATCAATTTCTCATTCCTTTATGTTTGTAGACCCGCGCGGGGGCCAATGTTTTGTTTCGTTTTGTTACAAAGCCACTCCTGTTATTGTAGTAGAGCAGAGAACAAAAGTCAATAAACAGAGAGGCAACAATGAGAAAAACGCAAGAAAAAGTTTACGATTCCCGGCACCAGTCTTCGGCCTCGGAGGCGCTGCAGAGCACCCAGTGACGGGGCCGAAGCTCCCGCCACTGGGGAGCCTCCGTGGAGTAGTCGTGCATGGAGGGGTCATAGACCAGCAGCTTTTTCTGCCGCTCGCGGCGGGGGCTGGGCATGGGGATGGCCGACAGCAGGCTGCGGGTATAGGGGTGGATGGCGTGGGTCACCAGCTCTTCGGCGTCGGCCAGCTCCACGATGTCGCCCTTGTGGATGACGGCGATGCGGTCGGAGATGTAGCGCATGACGGAGAGGTCATGGGCGATAAAGAGGTAGGTGATGCCGCGCTCTTTCTGCAAATGGCGCAGAAGGTTCAGGACCTGGGCGCGGATGGACATATCCAGTGCCGAGATGGGCTCGTCGGCGATGATGAATTCCGGCTCCACGATGAGAGCCCGGGCGATGCCGATGCGCTGGCGCTGGCCGCCCGAGAACTCGTGGGGGAAGCGGGACGCAAACTCGGGCAGCAGGCCCACATCCAGCAGCGCCTGACGGACTTTTTCGTCCCGCTCGGCGGCGGAGAGGTCGGGCCGGACGTTCATCAGGCCCTCGCCTACGATGTAGCCCACCTTGGCGCGCTCGTTCAGGGAGGACTGGGGGTCCTGGAATATCATCTGAATTTCCTTGATGACCTGCTTGTCCAGCGCGTGGGAGATCTTGCCGTTTATCTTCTGGCCCTTATAGAACACCTCGCCGCCCGAGGTAGGCAGGATGCGCATGATCGCCCGGCCAATGGTGGTCTTGCCCGAGCCGGACTCGCCCACCAGACCGAAGGTCTCGCCCTTATAGATGGTGAAGTTTGCGTTCTTGACGGCCTTGTAAGCCTTGCGGCCGGAGCCGTAGGTCACTTCGAGGTTTTTTACCTCGACCAGAACTTCGCGTTCGTCTGCCATGTTATTTGCCCTCCTCTTGCAGCATCCGCACAGCGGCGGGCGGTTCTATCTTGGGTGCGCGGGGGTCGAGAAGCCAGGTCTTGGCCCGGTGGGTCGTGCTGACATCAAAATAAGGGGGACGCTTGACGAAGTCGATCTTCAGCGCCAGCGGGTTGCGGGGCGCGAAAGCGTCGCCGTGAATTTCCGTGAAGAGGTTCGGGGGCGTACCCTGAATGTTGAACAGGTCTTCGCCCTTCACGCCCATCTGGGGCATACTGGACAGCAGCGCCCAAGTGTAGGGATGGCGGGGGTCGTAGTAAATTTCGTCCGAAGTGCCGATCTCCACGATGTCGCCGGCATACATGACGGCCACACGGTCAGCGATGTTGGCCACGACGCCGAGGTCATGGGTGATGAGGATGATGGTGAGGTTATATTTGACCCGCATCTCCTTCAGCAGCTCGAGGATCTGGGCCTGAATGGTCACGTCCAGAGCCGTCGTGGGCTCGTCGCAGATCAGGATCTGCGGGTTGCAGGCCACGGCAATGGCGATGACGACGCGCTGGCGCATACCGCCCGAGAACTCGTGGGGATACTGCTTGAAGCGCACTTCCGGGTCGGCGATGCCGACATCCCGCAGGTACTCAAGGGTCTTCTCCCTGGCGGCAGCGCCCTTGAGGCCCTGATGGAGCTCCACGGCCTCCATGATCTGGTCGCCGATAGTCTTCAGAGGGTTCAGGCTGGTCATGGGGTCCTGCATGATCATGGCGATCTCGTGGCCGCGGACTTTCAGCCAGTCCTTCTCCTTTTTCAACTCGGAGAGCCGGATGGGCTGGTGGTCGTCGGCACCGAAGTAGTCGATGGTGCCGGAAGTGATGGAGCCGTTGGAGTCCAGCAGGCCCATGAAGGACTTGGTGAACACGCTCTTGCCCGAGCCGGACTCGCCCACGATGGCGAGGACTTCGCCGTGGTAGACATCGAGGTCGATGCCCCGGATGGCGTGGAGGATCTTTCCACGCAGATTGAATTTGATGTTGAGATCCCGCACAGAGAGGATCAGTTCATTCTTTTTCATGCCTGTTCCTCCTTACTGCAGATGGTTCTTGGGGTCGGCTGCGTCAGAGAAGGCGTTGCCGATGAGGTAGAACGCGATGGTGACGAAGCTGAGGATGATGGTGGGGTAGAGCAGCTGATAGCGCAGGCCGGCCTGCATCATGACCTTGCGGCCATCGTTGATGAGGTTGCCCAGAGAAGGCACCTCGACAGAGAGGCCGAGGCCGATGTAGGTGATGAAGACCTCGCTGCCGATGGCGGCGGGGATGGTCAGGGCCATGCGGAGCATGATGACCGACACGAGGTAGGGCAGCAGGTTGCGCACCACGATGCGGGAGGTGGGGGTGCCGATGCAGCGGGATGCCACGTTGTAGTCACGGTCACGGATGATGAGGATCTGGTTGCGGATAAAACGCGCCATGGCGATCCAGCCCGTGATGGACATGCCCAGGATCAGCGTCTGGACGCTGGGACTGGCGACATAGGAAATAAGGATCAGGATGATGGTGGAAGGCACGTTGTCGCAGATGTTGTACAGCTCGGTGAAGAAGAAGTCCAGCTGACGGACATAGCCCCAGAGCACACCCACCGTGATGCCCACCACGGCCTCGATGAGGGCCACGAAGAAAGCGATGGTCAGGCTGGTGCGGGCGCCGGCCCAGATGCGGGCCCAGAGGTCCTGGCCGATGGCGTTGGAACCCCAGATGAAGCCCTTTTCACCGGGGGCGATGTTGCGGTACTGGATGCCGGTGGCGGGGTCCACGGCGCAGAGGTTGGGGTCTACCTGACCGGGCAGGCAGGGCTGCAAAAATGCAAACGCCACCACGGCGATGAGGGCGACGAGCAGCAGCACGGCCACGCGGTTCTTGAAGAAGGCGCGGAAGGTGCTGCCCCAGTAGCTGTAGTTGGAGTAGGACGTGGCCTCGGCCCGCTCTTCGCTGAACCCGGCGGGGGTGAACAGCTCTTCTTCGGGCAGCTTTGCCCATGCGGCGGGGCCGTCCGCCTGTAACTTATCCAGCTCTGCCTCGAGCTGGTGTGCTTTTTCATCTTTCATACGGAAAAGCATTATCGGCCACCTTCTTTCTTGCCAAAGCTGATGCGGGGGTCAATGAGCACCATGAGCAGGTCGCCCAGAATAAGGCCGATGATGCCCACGCAGGCGTAGAGCAGAACGATGCCCTGCACCATCGTGTTGTCGTGGCGCTGGACACAGGTGACCAGCAGGCCGCCCATGCCCGGGATGCTGTAGAGGCTTTCGATGTAGATGGAGCCGACCACAGTGTTCAGGAAGGCGGAGGGAATATACTGCACCAGCGGCACCATTGCGTTGCGGAAGATGTGGCGCAGGGCGATGTTGTTTTCACTCACGCCCTTGGCACGGGCAAGGCGGACATAGTCCTTGTTGCTCTCGTCCACCATGTACCGGCGCAGCCACATGGCGTAGAACGCCACGTTGCCCAGACTCATGGAGCAGACGGGCAGCACCCAGTATTTCCAGTTGGAGGCGTCGAAGAGCAGGCCCACGTTCAGCGCGGTGGTGCCGTACATCTGGATGTACAGATAATACACTGCCGCAGGCACAGCCTGAATGAGGACGATGATGGCCGTGCCGATCTTATCGGGCCAGCGGCTCTTGAAGCGGCCCATGAACAGGCCCATCGGGATGCCGATGACAAGGCTCAGCAACATGGCGTACACGCCCATCTGGATGGAAATGGGCAGCTTCTTAGCGAGGATGCTGGTGACGGAGGCGTTGACCTTATAGATGTGGCTCACGCCGAGGTCGCCGTGGAGCATATTGACCCAGAAGCGGCCGATCTGCACCGGCAGCGGGTCCAGCAGGCCCATGGACTGTAAGCCGGCCTGTATCTGGGCCTCGGTCATTTTTTCGTAGTTAGCAAAATAGCCTTCCACCGGCATCAGCCGCAAAAGGCAGAAAACGAGCGTGACGATAATAAACAGGGTCAGTATCGAGCGCCCGATGCGTTTCGCCAGATATTTGAGCATATCTGTGCGCACCCCTCTCTTTTATAAAATGAATGTCGGATAGGAATAGAATACAACAAAAAACCACTTTTGGAAAGTGATTTAGCAAAGTTCGTTACAAAAATTCATGTAAGAGGCTTCAGAAACGAAAAGCTCTCCGCTTTCCCGTGGGAAAACGGAGAGCTTTGGAGCGGACAGACTCAAAAAGTCTTAGCGGGCGTCGCGGTTGGCCTCGTACTCGCTCATGGAGATGTAGTGGTCGAGGACGTGGATGCCCTTCAGGCGCTTGTTGGAGAAGCCGGTGGAAGCGTACTGGCCCTCCCAGTAGTTCAGACGGGTGGCGATGTAGGCCGGGATGCTCATGCCCATGGGGACGACGAGGGCATTGTTGATGAGGGAAGCCTCGGCGTTGGCGAAGGCATCGTAGCGGGCGTTGATGTCGTCGGTGATCTTGACAGCCTCTTCGATGGCCTTCATGTAGTTCATGACGGCGTCCGCGGTGTCGCCGGTGATGAAGCCGTCCTCGACGCCGGTGCGCAGGAAGGCGTAGCGGCTGCCGCGTGCGCCCTCGGCCTGATAGAAGGGGTCGGTCTCGGTCTGGGGGTCGGAGTAGTCAGCGCCCCAGTTGCACTGCAGGAAAGCGAACTTGCCGTTGCGGCGGACGCTGGACAGGAAGCTGTCGGAGGGGCCGGCAGTGATGATGATGTCGATGAAATCGAAACCGTCGTTCAGCACACTCTCGAGCTGCTGCTTGAACACCTGGCACTGCTTGTCCCAGTCGGTGGAAGAGGGATTGTAGGGCATCTGCACCTTGATGGGGAAGGTCACACCAGCAGCGGTCAGCTCCGGGATGGCAGCGTCGCGGTACTCCTTGGCCTTCGCCTCGTCGAAGAACTCGGTGATGTTGGCCAGGTCGCCGCACTTGAGGTAGTCCACGCCGTCAGCGTTGGCACAGAAGCTGGGGGGCGTGATGGTGTTCAGCTTGTAGTTGTCGTAGCCCTCGGGTGCCTTGACGGCCAGCGTGACAGAGTTGTTGATGCCGTAGAGGAAGGACTTGCGGAAGTTGGTGTTGTTGATGGCCTTGGCCCAGTTCTCCGGCTCATACTCGGCGTCCATGCCCTCCACGCTCCAGTTGGAGAACTCGTGGGAGAAGGGCATGAAGTTGAACATATAGAAGTAGGTGTAGTTGGTGTTGGGACGGTCCATGGACACCATGTCCTTGGTAGTGTCGTCGGACAGCCAGCTGTCGAGGATGTCGGAGCCGATGGTGGCCTCGTCGATCTCGCCGCGCTTGATCATCTCGGGGCCGTTGACGCTGGCCTCGGCGTTGTAGATGCGGCTGATGGTGTCGATGAAGACGTTGTCAGCGTCGTAGTTCTCGGGGTTCTTCTTCATGACCCAGGTCTCCAGAGACTCGTAGGCGGCCAGATAGAAGGCACCGCAGCTGTAGGTGGTCTCTGCGCTGGTGGCGAACTGGTCGCCGGTCTCTTCCAGCAGCGGGCCGTAAGCGGGCTCGTAGGGCAGATAGCACAGCAGGCTCAGGAAGCCCGGGAAGTCGTAGGTCAGGGTGTAGGTCAGGGTGTGGTCATCCACAGCGGTGACACCCACGGCGTCGAAGTCCACCGGTGCGTAGGTGGCGGGGTCAGAGTCGGGGGCAGTCACGGTGACGACGCCGCTGCCGTCCACGGTGTAGGTGGTGCCGTCATCGTCCACGACGCCGGTGTTGGCGTTGTTCAGATAGAGGTGGTAGTTGTAGTAGTCGTCAGCGCCTGCGATGTAAGCGGTGACGAGGCCCACGTTGGAGGCGGCGTAGTCCGGGGTCAGGACGTACTTCAGAGCGTCCACGAAGTCCTGTGCGGTGACGGGGGCCACGACCTCGCCGTTGCAGTCCACCCAGTTCTCCTCACGCAGATGGAACGTCCAGGTCAGGGTGTCGGCATCCCAGTCCCAGCTGGTGGCCAGGCCTTCGCGCATGACGCCCTTGTTGTCGTACTCGACCAGCGTATCCACGCAGTTTGCGCCCACGACCATCTCGAGGTCGGTGCCGGTGGTCAGGTAGTTCAGGGTGGCGGGCTGGCTGTCGTACAGGATGGTGTAGCTGGAGCCGGAACCGGAAGAGGCTGCGCCGGAAGCGCTGCCGGAGGAAGAGCCGCCGCAGCCAGTCAGCAGGCCGGCTGCGCAGGCACCGGCGGCTGCCAGGCCGCTGGCCTTCAGGAACTGACGGCGGGAGATGGAAGTGTTCATCATAAATTCCCTCTTTTCTTGTTTTTGCTGTACAAAGGACAGCATCGCGTTGTGCGGTGTCCGCTGTTTCCCGGCAACGGACAAATGGACCATTTTTTATGAAAAAAGAGCAACGGAAATCCATCCGTTACTCCTTTGTAACAGTCCCGGCCACCAAACAGTGTGGTCATGACTGAGTATAGCATTGATTTGCGGCCGCGTCAATCCTTTTCGGGTGCAGATGCTGTTTCTGCAACAGAAACAGCTGTTGCCGCCGCGGCGGCAGGTGCGGCAGAGACAGGAGCTGCTGCCGTTTCGGCTGCGGCGGCACCGGCAGCATTGGCTGCATTTTCAGCGGCCAGCTCTGCGGCAGCGGCCTTTGCGGCCTCCTCCGCTGCCTTGCGGGCCTCGCGCTCGGCGATCCGCTCCTTGGCGCGGGCTGCGGCCTCCTCCTGACGCTGCTTGGTGCGGCGCTTGATGCGGCAGACCGAGCAGATGCCCTCGGAGCTGTTCGGTGCGATGGGCTTGCCGCAGTCGGCGCAGAGGGTCTTGCTGCATTTGTAGACGCTCACCGGGCCGAGGGTGGTGAGCTGGCGCAGCTTCATGCCGTCGATGCCGCTGTTGGAGCAGGCCGCGACGCAGACGCCGCACTCACTGCACTTCCAGGGCGTGATGACCACGCGGGTCTGGCCGTCGGGCAGGTCCTCCAGTTTGAGCGCACCGGAGCGGCAGGCTTTCTCGCACTTGCCGCAGCCGAAGCACTTCTGGGTGAAGTTCGGCAGATACCAGCCGTAGCGCAGCGGCGTCTCGGAAGCAGCCTTGAGCTGCTTTGTCCGCTGGTGGAGCATGAGGCGGAAGTCGGCGGCGCTGTCCTCCTCGCTGCGCAGGCCGGGCAGCATCTGCAGCAGCTTCTTGGTGCCGGCGCGGGAGCCCTCCGTCATGTGGGAGAACATCTCCCGGCGGCTCAGCTCCTGTACATGGTAGGGCGCTTCGTCCTGCTCATAGGCCAGCGTGACCCGGCTCTCGAAGAGCTGGGGGCCGAGGAACTCCACCAGACGGGTCAGCTCTTTGCGGAGCTGGGCGGCGCAGACGTCGTTCTCGCACTCACCGCAGGGGGTCAGGTCAAGGACCAGCTTTTTGTTCAGAGCCAGATAGGCCAGCGCTTCCCACGAGAAGGAGGCGATGCAGGCGCGGACGGCGGTGTTCTTGCGGGTGCTCTTCTCGCAGCCCAGCCAGAGGGTGTCGTTGTCGGTATCCGCCAGCGAGGTGTCCCGCTGTACCTGCTCCGGCGAAGGGACGATGCAGCCCGAGCGGCAGGCGGACACGCAGAGGCCGCAGTCGGTGCAGGGGTCCCAGTCTTTAACGAGGTTGGGGCGGGTGAAGATGGCATCGCCGTAGGGGCAGATGTCTTTGCATGCCGTGCAGGGGGTGCGGTGGGGGTGGAGATTCCAGCACTGACGACGGATGACCTCGGGGTGGGAGGTCTTCATCAGGGCGTCCATTGCATAACGGGTAAACAGACCCATAGCGGTATCACTCCTTTTCGGGGGCATCGGTCACGGTGGTGACCTGTGCGTTGTCCAGCAGGAAGCGCTGCACCTTCTTTGCGGCCAGCGCGGCGGCGATGGTATCTTCGGGCAGGGCTTTCCGGATCTCAGCCTCGGGGGTGTCCTGCAGCTGGGACAGGCGGCGGTACTCGGCGTTGACTTCCTCGGGGTGGACGACGATGTTCTCTGCCTCGGCGATGGCACGGGCTGCCAGCACGAAGCGGATGCGGCTCTCGGCCTGTGCGCGGTAGTCCTTCTCGAGGGCTTCCGGGGTGGTGCGGCTGTTCTTGCAGTGCTGCTCGAGGGTGATGCCGCTGCGGGAGAGGCGCTCTTTCAGCAGCTTCATCTCATTCTGGGCGGTGCGGTCGAGAATTTCGGCGGGCAGGTCTACGGTCATGTTGGCACCGGCCATGTCCAGCAGCTGCTTGCCGGCGGCGCGGTCAGCCCCTTCCTCGTGGATCTTCTGCTTTTTGGCGCGAAGGTCAGCCTTCAGCGCATCGAGGGAGTCGAAGCCCAGACTCTTGGCGAAAGCCTCATCCGGTGCGGGCGTGACTTTCTCGGCCAGAGAGCGGAGCTCGATCTCGAACTGTGCGGTCTTGCCGGACAGCTCCGGCAGGCGGAAGTCCTGCGGGTAAGTAAAGTCGAAGCGGAACACCTCGCCGGCACGGTGGCCGTAGATGGCCTGCTCGGCGGCGGGCATCAGCTTACCGTCGCCCAGCACGACCATGACCTTCTCCATCCGGCTGTCGGGGATCTCCTTGCCGTCCATGTAGCCGGCAAAGTCCAGCAGAGCGCGGAAGCCGCGCTTGGCAGGTTCGGTGGTGGGGTGGTAGACGGCGTGCATCCGGGCCTGGTGGACAAGCTCGATGTCCACGGTCTTGTCGGTGACGGGGCGGACGTGACGGGTGACAGCCAGGCCCTTGTACTGGCCCAGCTTCACTTCAGGCGTGTTCTTCTTATCCATAGTGGCGTACTCCTTATGACGTAAGCAGGCCGGCGGGCGGCGCTGCAGGTTTTATAGCAACAAATCGAATTATACACGTTTTCGGCAGAAAGGGCAAGCTCACAGCCCGTGGGCGGTGAGCCAGGCTTCGGCCACCTGAGAGAACATTTCAGGGTACTGGGCGTTTTCCTCAGGAAAGGCGCTCAGATAATACTCCACTTCCTCCCGGGTGGGGGCGGCGGTGCGTTTCCAGATGGTAAAGGTCGTTCCATTGCACATATCGAAACTCTGCTCAAAGGCGAAATACTGGTCTCTCACGGCGAGGAACCGGTCGTTGAGCTTGATGGACATCTCGCCGCTGCCGGCGTAAGTCTGGGGGAAGGGCTCGCAGGTGATAACGTATTTGGCCTCGAAGAACTGCATGGGGAAATTGTGGGTGCCGGGGACCGAGAAGCCGAAGGCCAGCTTGTCGTTGATGGGGGCGTCCGGCAGGCGGCAGTTCTTGAAGTGGTCGGGGTTGTAGAGCATATCGTGGGGTATCATGTAGCTCACTTCGCCCTCGGCGCAGTGGGAACCTATCCAGTCGGCGATGGCCTGTATCTGGCCGATGTCCTTCCTATCGTAGATGAGCTTGTCCAGCGAGATGAAATACTGGGTGGCCGGAATTTGAATCGGGAAATGCTCGATGACGAAACCCGGCATGGCCAGCGTGGTCAGCGGCGAACACCGCACTGACATGGACAGCACCAGCACGAAGGCCCAGCAGCCCAGCTTGAGGTCCCGGCGGCGCGTGATGCCCTCGGCCAGCGCGGCGGCGCCCAGCAGAAAGAGGATGAAGTATCCCGGCAGGAAGAGCAGGAACTGATGGGAGCCGGTGTTCTGCACCCGGGTGAAGAGCAGGATGCTCACCACCAGCTCACACCCGGCGAGACAGGGCAGGGAGGGCGCTCTGTGCTTCGCCGCAAAGGCGAGACCCAGTACCATGAGGAGAATGTTGAACAGGCCCATCCGGCCGATGTGATAGAACGCCTCGAGGGCCAGACCGCCGCCGTTATAATAGGAGTAGCGGCCTGCGTAGTTGTAGGCGAGGATGTGGGACACCATCGGCCAGAGCAGGATGACCATCGCCACGACGGACGCAAGGCCGAAGAGGACGAGGTTTTTGATTCGAACAAGGGCGGCGCTTTTTTCGCCGCCCTTCGCCAACCGCACACAGCCCGCGATGAGCAGCAGCGCGTAGGCGAAGTAGTAGCCCACCACAAAGTAAAGGAACCACCGGCGGGCGAGGATGATGGCGGCAGTGGCCAGGAAGATGAGGCCGAACCGCACCGGCTCCAGCTTGTCGAATCGGAGATCCAGCGTCAGTAGAAGAATCGCAAACGCGAAAATGAGGCCGAACCAGTCCGGCTGGGCCAGCACCGCGCTCATCCGCAGGAAGGGATAAGCCGCCGTGAGCGTCATCCCGAAGAGGAAATAGTACGTCCGGTTCTTCACATTCAGGATCTGCCCGACCTTGACGACGAGGCCCGCCAGCAGCACCAGCAGGGTCGGCAGGATGCAGAACACCTGACTGAAGGAATAGGCGTCGCCGGTGTGGCTCGTGAGGCAGAAGGGAAACTCGGTGAAGAGGGTGATGAAATTGGTGTAGTCGTCGGCCATGGAGCCGAAGATGTACGCAAGGCCCGCGCCTGCACTCTGGGCAAAGGCGGCTTCTGCGTCGTACTGCTTGAGCAGGTAGTTGGCGTAATCCCAGACGTATACAAAGCTCCGACTCGACAATGTCCAGTAAAAATAGACGACAGCCACAGCCCAGATGCCGAAGACGACGGCTTTGTGGAAGAAGCCCAGCTCTGCGCCTGCCACACGGAGAACGCAGAGGGCCAGAACAAAGAGCCCCACGCTGGCCCAGAGACTGAGCAGCGGGAAAAAGAAGGCGCTGGCCGGTGCAAGCAGCCCCAGAAGAGCCAGCAGCACCGCACAGCTGCCCAGACCGACCCCCGCCCATTGCAGAGGCGAGAGCCGGCGAACAGCAGCAGATAGCATAGAAGGATGATCCCTTTCATTTAACTTCCGGAAAATGCAAAACACAACTTTCCATCTAACAGTATAATGAATCCGTTAAGGCTTGTCCAGCCGCAGACCGCGCCAGAACGCAGAATATCCCGCTGCATTTTCAGCAGACGGGATATTCCGAAACAAATATTACTTTTTGGAGTTGTATGCGGCGGCATCCGCCTTGGCGTTCTGGGTGCGGGCTGCCTTGCGGTGTGCGGCAGCGGCCCGGCGGGCGCTGGCCTGTGCAGCCTCGGGGCGGGGCGCTTCGGGGGTGAGCTTGAACATCCGGCTGCCCATGGCGGGCAGGTCCACGGTGAGGGTGTAGTCCCGGCCATAGACGCCGCCGTCCGAGGTATGGAGGGCTTTGGGCTTCGATTTGTCCGCGCCGCCCCAGCAGGGGGCCTCAGTGTTCAGAAGTTCTTCGGCCCCGGCGGGGAAGCTCAGGTAGAGCGGGAACTTTTTGTGGGCAGTGTTCTGGGTGTTCATGACGCAGAGGATGGTCTGGCCTGCGCCCTTGCGCAGCCAGGCGTACACGCCCTCGTCCCGGCTCTCGCTGGCCACCCACTCGAAGCAGCGGGGGTCATACTCGCCCGCGTAGAGGGCGGGCTGGGTGGCGTAAAGGCGGCTCAGAGCACCGAAATATTTCTGGAATGCATCGTGGAAGGGGTACTTGAGCAGATCCCAGTCCAGCTCCCGCTTTTCGTCCCACTCCCGGAAATGCCCCAGCTCGTTGCCCATGAAATTGAGCTTTTTGCCCGGGTGCGCATACATATAAAAATAGAGGGTGCGCAGCTGGGCGCATTTTTCTTCGTAGGTACCCCAGAGCTTGTCGATGACTGTCTTTTTGCCGTGGACGACCTCGTCGTGGCTCAGCGCCAGCAGGTAGAGCTCGTTGTAGAAATAGTGCATACTGAAAATGATCTTCCCGTATGCGTCGGGACGCTGGCCGAAGGGGGTGGCGAAGTAGTCCAGCGTATCGTGCATCCAGCCCATGTCCCACTTGTAGTCGAAGCCGATGCCATCGTAGCGGGTGGGGGCCGTGACTTTGAGGAAGTTGGTGGAATCTTCGGCCATGTAAACGCCGGTGGGCCAGCGCTCGTTCAGGCCGTGGTTGAGGTTCCGCAGGAAGGTGACGGCGCCCTCGTTGACGCCCCGGGCAGGGTCGCCCTGCCAGTAGAGGGCGCGGGAGATGGCGTCCATCCGGATGCCGTCGCAGTGGTAGACCTCCATCCAGAGGGCGGCGGCGCTGTTCAGGAAGCTGCATACCTCCCGGCGGTAGTAGTTGAAGTTGCAGGTACCCCACTCGCTGTGGCCCACATCGCTGTCGTACTCGTAGAGGTGGGTGCCGTCAAAGTTGGCCAGCGCGTCGGCGTTGGCCGCAAAGTGGACGGGGACAAAGTCCATGATGACGCCGATGCCCATCCGGTGGCAGGCGTTGACAAAGGAAGCAAACTGGGCCGGGGTGCCGTACCGGCTGGTGACGGCGAAGTAGCCGGTGGTCTGGTAGCCCCAGCTGCCGTCGAAGGGGTGCTCTGCCAGCGGCAGAAGCTCTACATGGGTGAAGTGGTGTTCCAGCAGCCAGGGGATGAGCTCCCGGGCCAGCTCTTCGTAGTCGTACCAGCCGTCCGAGCCGTCGGGCTGGGTGGAGTTGGGCTTATGCTTCCAGCTGCCGGCATGGAGTTCGTAGATGTTCATGGGCAGATTACGGCATTTATCCCGCCGCTCCATCCATGCGCTGTCGTCGAAGGAAAAGTCCAGTTTGGTCAGGCGGCTGGCGTTGGCGGGGCGGACTTCGGACGCGAAAGCGTAGGGGTCGGCCCGCATGACCACGCTGCCGTCGGCCCCGTGGATGCGGTATTTGTAGAGCTCTCCCTCGCACAGCCCGGAGACAAAGCCGCTCCACACGCCGGTGTCGGCTTTCTGGAGCGGGATGCCTGCGCCCCAGCCGTCAAAGCCGCCGCAGACCTCCACGGCAGCGGCACCGGGAGCCCAGACCGCGAAACGCCAGCCCTCTTCGCCGTGGTCACCCTGCCAGGGGTGTGCGCCGAGGATGCGGTAGGCGTCGAAGCAGTCGCCGTTGAAGAAGGATTTGGGAATGGAGGGAAGATTCATACGAAAGACTCCTTTTATCGCAATTTTTACAGAGAACGCATACTATGGAATATGTAAAATGAGAAATATACAACACTTTTACCACACTTTTGTCGGAAAATGTGCTATACTGAATAGGACACAGACGCACTTTTGTCGGAAAAGTGCGCTGCTGTAACTTTTTGAAAACAGGAGCGGTACAGACAATGGCTTGGTATGACAATGCGGTATTCTATCACATCTATCCTCTGGGATTGTGCGGCTGCGCGCATGAAAACGACGGACAGCCTGTCCCCGGGGCTTTCAAAAAGCTGGATGCATGGGCTCAGCACGCGGCAAAGCTTGGCTGTACGGCAATCTATATCGGCCCGCTGTTCGAGAGCGGTTCCCACGGCTATGACACCATCGACTACCGTCTGGTAGACCTGCGTCTCGGCACCAATGAGGAATTCAAGCAGTTTGTCGCCGCCTGCCATGAGCGGGGCCAGAAGGTCATCGTGGACGGCGTGTTCAACCATGTGGGCCGCGATTTCTTCGCGTTCCAG
>OGLJ01001613.1_pt1 | contig 17760 bp, 15 predicted proteins | sample 1572801 | NCBI WGS metagenome assembly OGLJ01 (sample SAMEA2581877, study PRJEB24529) | metagenome | biome: Human gut stool | place: China | collected 2011
TACAGAAAAAGCACCGGCAGCAATCGGACCATATTCACAGGCAATCGAAGTAAATGGTATGGTTTATACATCAGGCATTATCCCGGTTGTACCGGAGACAGGAGAGATTCCGGAGGGGTCTGTGGCTCAGGCGAAACAGGCACTTACCAATCTTTCTAATTTGCTGGAAGCAGCCGGAACCAATATGGACAATGTAGTTAAGACAACGGTATTCATCAAAGAGATGAATGATTTCAGCGCCATCAACGATGTGTATAAGACTTTTTTTACAACAGATTTCCCATCCAGAAGCTGTGTGGAAGTTGCACGTCTTCCGAAGGATGTTATGCTTGAAATCGAAGCAATCGCAATCAAATAGGAAAAGCAGTTCCAGAGAACTCCATGTGAGCGATACTTTGGAACTGTTTTTTTATGGAAATAAAAATACATAAAATATTCATGCTATATTTGGTAAAATCTGACAAAGTCTTGCTGTTGACAGTGCCGGGACACTTTGTTATAATAACCATGTAATAAATGTAACAAATTCGTAACAAATAGTTCTTGGAGGCAATATACAAGATGAATTATAGAATGAAGAGAATAGCAGGCTGTTTGCTGGCAGGTGCTATTGTAATTAGTGGAACAGGAGTCGGAACTTATGGTGCACAGACCGGTGGTGTGTCTGCAGTGATCGCAACCGGACTTTCTTCAAATGGTTCTCCGGCAGCAGGATTTTCCAAAATGCTTTCCCAGTGTCTGATCGAGAGTGACAAGGCAGTTGCAGAGGCAGCGGCTCAGGCAGAGGAGCAGGTCAGTGAGAATGATGTTCCGGTGGTTGCATCTGAGTACGCAGACATTGCAATCGCACAGGTAGATAATTATGTGAATGTCAGATCAGAACCGAACACAGACAGTGAAGTGTTGGGTAAGTTATATAACAATTCTGCAGCCACTGTTTTAGAGACAACAGAAGATGGCTGGTATAAGATCACATCCGGAAGTGTTACCGGATATGTCAAATGCGAGTATGTTGTAACAGGGGATGAGGAACTTGCAAAGAAGGTAAGTACCAGATATGCAACTGTAACAACTACAACTTTATACGTAAGAATGGAGCCTTCTACAGAGGCAGGTATTTTAACAATGCTTGGCGAGGGAGACGATTTCGTTGTTGTTGATGATTCTATGAAGGATAGCGGATGGGTCATTGTTACAACAGAGGAAGGCGATGGCTATGTATCCACAGATTATGTAAATCTCTGGACTGATTTTGTAACCGCTGAATCCAAAGCGGAAGAGGAAGCAAGACTTGCCAAGGAAGAGGCAGAGCGTCAGGCGGCAGCCGCTGCAGCAGCGAAGGCAAAACAGAAATCTTCCAAGAGCTCGTCATCTTCGGACGGTACAAGCAGTTCCGGCGGTTCATCAGCTTCTTATGCGGCACCGAGTGGATCCAATGGTCAGGCAGTTGCAAGCTATGCAAGCCAATTTATTGGTAACCCATATGTTTATGGTGGTTCCAGTCTGACGAACGGTACAGACTGTTCCGGATTTGTAATGTCTGTATATGCTGCATTTGGTATCAGTCTTCCACATTCTTCCAGTGGACAGAGAAGTGCCGGATATGAAGTAAACTTATCTGAGGCACAGCCGGGAGATATTGTATGTTACAGTGGACATGTTGGAATTTATGTAGGTAATAACACAATTGTTCATGCAAGTACACCATCCAGTGGTATTAAGTATTCAACAGCTACATATCGTAATGTACTTTCTGTAAGAAGAATTTTCTAAAAAAAGATATTATCGGAACTGTCATCGCAAATGATGGCAGTTCTTTTTTTGCGGGTAAAAAGTCAGAAAGTAATGCGGTACTTTTTTGCAGACAGAAAATTGAAAAATATCATTTATGAAAAGTGCACAAAAAAATAAAGTGGTCTGGAAATAATCCCCAAAAGAGGTAAAGTTATGAGAAAGTTTTCCACGTGAAAAAGGTCGAAAAATGCCAAAAAATAAAGTTATACACGAAGTTATCCACGTTATCCACATTTTTTTATGTTGAAAAAGTGGTTTACATAGTAAAAAAATCGAATATACGTTTTGTACATATGTGATAAAGTTCACAATAAAAATGAAAAAAGCTTGCAATTATTGTAATGAGATAAATGAAAAAAATAGTACAAATTGTCAGATAACGTAAAAAGGTTACTGCTGAGTGAACAGCAACTAAAAAAGTTCCTCAATCTATCGCGTTTTAGAACACAACTTGAAAAATGAAAAGAGGTTTGCTATACTACATGCATAAATTTTCTTGAGTTGAGAAAAATAACCAGGAGTGTTGAATGATAAAGAAAGTTGATATACTGGGAGTTCAGTTGGACAACTACACAGTGCGGGAAGCAATCATGTGTGTGGAACGCTATCTGAGCGATCATGTCCTTAACACGATCGAGAGCATATCATTACAGATGCTGATCGATTCGGAGACCGACCCGGTATTAAAGGAAGTTATGAGTTCCCTGGATCTTGCGATCATTGGAGAGAAAGAGATCATCCAGGCAGCGGGGCTTGAATCCATGCAGCGGATCAGGGAAACAGAAGAAAACGATTTTTATTTTGAATTTTTTAAACGGATAGAGCGCAATAAAAAAAGTGTTTTTTTGCTGGGTGACACGCAGAAGAAAATTGATTCTTTAAAAGCAGAACTGACAGAAGATTATCCAAAACTGATCTTTGCAGGGGAATATGCAGTGGAGACCTGTGTGGGGGATCTGGAAGCAGTGATCAATGATATGAATGCGACTACACCGGATGTGATCATATCTGTTCTGCCATCTCCGATGCAGGAGCAGTTCTTATTTGAACACCGGGATAAAATGAATGCAAATATCTGGTATGGAATCGGAGGAATACCGGTACATAAGAAAAAGCACGGCATACTTGCCCGCCTGAAAAGCATCATACATCGTGGCAAGTTGGTCAACAGTATGAATAAGTATGATGAAAAAGAAGAGGAATTGTAGTAGAAATGCAGAAATTAATCAATAAACGTTCCATAGTGATAGATTATCTGATGATGATCGTGGGGACGGGACTGTTAGCGGCAGCCATCCAGTGCCTGTATGATCCGATCGGTCTTGTCACAGGAGGTTTTACAGGACTTGCGATTGTGATCAAGGCAGTGACAGAAAGATTTGTTCCGGGAGGAATCCCACTCTGGCTGACCAATATCGGGCTGAATGTGCCACTGTTTTTTCTGGCTCTGAAGTTTAAAGGAAAGAGGTTTATCTGGCGGACAGTTGTGGGTACGGTACTTTTGTCTGCGTGGATTTATGTGATTCCGGCAATTGATCTGACACAGCAGGATTACTTCCTTGCCGCAATTTTCGGTGGTGTGATCGGAGGAGCCGGCATGGGTCTGATCCTTTTAGCACGTTCTACCACAGGCGGAACGGAACTTCTGGCTGTATTGATCCAGCACTTTGTCAGACATTATTCCGTGGTTCAGATCATGCAGGTATTAGATGCCATGATCGTTCTGACCGGACTGTATCTGTTTGGTATCAAGGCAGGAATGTATGCAATCGTTGCCATTTTTGTCACAACGAAAGTGTCGGATGGCCTGATGGAAGGATTTAAGTATTCCAAGTCAGCGTTCATCATTACAGACCAGTATGAAAAAGTGGCAAATAAGATCCTGCTGGAGTTAGACCGTGGAGCAACCGGTCTATATGCAAAAGGAATGTATTCCGGAGATGAAAAGTGCATGCTTTACTGTGTTGTTTCCAAGAAGCAGATTGTAGAACTGAAAGATATTGTAGCCTCGGTGGATCAGGATGCGTTTGTCATTGTCTCAGATGTCCGCGAAGTACTTGGCGAGGGATTTCTGGAATATCATGGGAACCGATAATTTTTTTGTGGAGATTGTATACAGGAAATCAGAGGTAAAATTTCCAGCAAAATTGAGGAAATGCATAAAAAAATATGTATTTCCTCTTTATTTTTTTGCAGTTTTGCATTAAAATGTAATCTAGGTATTTTTGTTGAGGGAGAAAAGTAAGGTTTTTTTTGTGAAAGTTGAACAGAATTGACCAGAGAAGGAGCATAGCTTATGATTTCGAATCAGATACTTCAGAACACAATTGATGGATTGAAGGGAATAACCAGAATTGATTTATGCATTATTGATGTCGAGGGAAAGATTTTGGCTGCAACATTTCCTGATGCAGAGAAGTATGTAGAACCTGCCCAGGCATTTGTGGAGTCACCTGCAGACAGCCAGGTGGTGAACGGATATCAGTTTTTCAAGGTGTTTGATGAGCACCAGTTAGAGTATATCCTGCTTGCCAACGGAGACAGTGACGATGTCTACATGGTGGGTAAAATTGCCAGTTTCCAAATACAGAATCTTCTGGTAGCATATAAGGAGAGATTCGATAAAGACAACTTTATCAAGAATCTTTTGCTGGACAATTTACTGCTGGTTGATATTTATAACAGAGCGAAGAAGCTCCATATTGATACAGAAGTCCGGAGAGTGGTATTTATCGTTGAGACGAACCGAGAGAAAGATGGCAATGAAATGGAAAAGATCAGAGGAATCTTCGGTGGCAAATCCAAGGACTTTGTCACTGCGGTAGATGAGAAGAACATCATCGTGGTGAAAGAAGTTGCAGACAACGAGGGATACGATGAACTGAACAAGACAGCAGAAGTGATCGTGAACCTGTTCCGTGCGGATGCTGAGAATGATGTTCATGTCGCTTATGGAACAATTGTAAATGAAATCAAAGAAGTATCCCGTTCTTACAAGGAAGCCCGTATGGCATTGGATGTAGGAAAGATTTTCTTTGAGGAAAAAGATGTGATTGCATACTCCACATTGGGAATTGGACGTCTGATCTATCAGCTTCCGATCCCACTGTGTAAGATGTTTATCAAAGAGATTTTTGATGGCAAATCACCGGATGACTTTGACGAGGAGACTCTTACCACGATCAACAAGTTCTTCGAGAACAGCCTGAACGTTTCCGAGACATCCCGCCAGTTATATATCCACAGAAATACACTGGTATATCGTCTGGATAAACTGCAGAAGTACACAGGACTGGATCTTCGTGTGTTTGAAGATGCCATTACATTTAAGATTGCGTTGATGGTTGTAAAATACATGAAATATATGGAGTCATTGGATTACTAGAATTTAGGAGGAAGCAATGATTAAGTTGGAACATGTCAGTAAGTCATATACAGCAGGAATCCCTGCGTTAAATGACGTAAGTCTTGACATTGAAGAAGGCGAATTCGTATTCATTGTTGGTGACAGTGGTTCAGGAAAATCTACACTGATCAAGCTTTTGCTGAAAGAACTGGAACCAACAGAGGGTACGATCACGATAAACAATAAGAAACTGAACAAGATCAAAAGAAGGCAAATCCCGAAATTCCGCCGTAATATCGGCGTTGTATTTCAGGATTTCCGCTTGTTAAAAGACAGAAACATTTATGATAATGTTGCGTTTGCCCAGAAAGTCATCGGCGAGTCAAACCGCAGCATTAAGAAGAATGTTCCATCCATGCTGTCTATGGTAGGACTTGCTGCAAAGTACCGCTCTTATCCAAGGCAGTTGTCCGGCGGTGAGCAGCAGCGTGTTGCGATCGCAAGAGCGCTTATCAATGAGCCAAAGATTTTACTGGCGGACGAGCCAACCGGTAACCTGGATAATCATAATGCATGGGAGATCATGAAACTTCTGGAAGAGATCAATAGCCGTGGAACTACAGTGGTAGTTGTAACACATAACCTTGAGATTGTGAAAGCAATGAACAAGCGTGTCATCACTATGAAGAAAGGCGTTGTCGTTGAGGACAGCGAGGGTGATTATAGCGATGAGGATTAGTACATTTTTCTACACGATAAAGCAGGGACTGAAGAATATCTGGAAGAATAAGATGTTCTCACTTGCGTCGATTGCAACGATGACCGCATGTATCTTTTTGTTTGGTCTGTTCTATACGATTGTGACAAATTTCCAGTCCATGGTGAAGGATGCAGAGTCCGGCGTTGCTGTAACAGTCTTTTTTGACGAGGGAATCTCACAGGATAAGATTGATGAGATTGGGGATCTGATCCGTGCAAGGGCAGAGGTATCAAATCTGGAATTTGTTTCAGCGGATGATGCATGGGACAGCTTCAAGCAGACTTACTTTGAAGGAAACGAAGCAGCAGCGGAGAGTTTTGCCGGGGATAACCCACTGGCAAATGACGCCAGCTATTCCATTTATATGAATGACATTTCCATGCAGCAGACGTTAGTGACCTATTTACAGTCAGTGGACGGTATCCGGGAAGTAAAACAGTCAGCAGTTGTAGCGAATACGCTGACCGATTTTAATAAATTGATTGGATATGTCTCCGCAGGAATTATTATTATCCTGCTGGGGGTTGCAGTCTTTTTGATCAGTAATACCATCACCGTTGGTATTTCTGTGCGAAGAGAAGAGATTGGTATTATGAAACTGATCGGTGCTACCGATTATTTTGTGCGTGCACCATTTGTGGTAGAAGGTATTGTGATCGGATTGATCGGAGCAGCGATTCCGCTTGGCATCCTGTATGTCCTTTATGGACGGATCATTGATTACATCGGGGAGAAGTTCAGTTTTATCAGCAATATGATGAAATTTTTACCGGTAGATGAGGTGTTCCATACACTGGTTCCGGTAGCATTGATACTCGGTGTCGGCATTGGTTTTATTGGCAGCCGCATCACAATCAGAAAGCATTTGAAAGTATAATTTTATGAAGAAAAGAAACATTTTACGCCGCATTCTGGCGGTGGTACTTGTTCTCACGATGGCAACAGGGCTGACGGCACAGGCAAAAGGAGATGCATCATCAACGTCGCTCAAGGAAGCACAGAAAGAAAAAGCCGCATTGGAAAAGCAGTTAAAAGCTGCGAAAGAGCTGATCAATGATCTGAAGGATTCCAAAGGTGATGTGGAGGACAAAGTTCAGGAACTGAACAATGAACTTGTGGATATCTCATCGAAGATCACTTCACTGGAAAATCAGCTTGCGGACAAAAGCACAGAGATTGCAGATGCCGAGGCAGAATTAGCACAGGCAGAAGCAGATAAACAAAAACAGTATGACGATATGAAAACCCGTATCCGGTATATGTATGAAAACAGCCAGACAACGTATCTGGAGCAGCTTCTGGAATCGAACAGCGTGGCAGAGTTTCTGAATACGGCAGAGTATATCGCAGAGATCCAGAAGTATGACAGGCAAAAGCTGGATGAGTACACGGAGAATATTGAATATATCACCGTGGCGAAAGAACAGCTTGAACAGGATTACGCTGATCTGGAAAATATGAAAGCGAATGTGGAGAGCCAGAAGCAGTCTGTTGCAGCACTGATGAGCCAGAAGGAGACAGAGCTTGCAGGCATCACAAGTAATATTTCGGATGCGCAGGAGGATGCAAAGTATTTTGAGGCAGAGATACAGGCGCAGAACGAATTGATAGCGGAGATCAAGCGGATCGAGGCTGAGAAAGCGGCAGCGGCAGCCAAAGCGGCTGCAGAGGGAAAAGAGGTAGCAGACAATCCTTATACAGGTGGAGCTTTCACATGGCCGTGTCCGTCAAGTACAAGGGTTACCAGTGATTATGGAACGAGGGTTTCACCGACTTCAGGAGCGTCTTCAAACCATAAAGGAATTGATATCGGTGCCTCAGCAGGTGCGGCGATCGTTGCAGCGGCAAACGGTACCGTAAAGGCGGCAAATTACAGCAGTGCAGCCGGAAACTACGTGATGATCGATCATGGCGGCGGACTTTATACCGTTTATATGCATTGTTCCTCGCTTGCAGTTTCGGAAGGAACAGCAGTTTCCGCAGGTCAGACGATCGCCTACGTTGGAAGTACAGGTATTTCTACTGGAAATCATTTACATTTTGGTGTATCATTAAACGGAAGTTATGTCAGTCCGTGGAGTTATCTCAAGGGCTGATAAGCGTTCCGGGAATCAGGCAGATAAAGTATATAAAAAGAGGTTGCCACACGAAAGCCGGAAATCAGAAACGGCATTTTGTGTACAATCTCTTTTTTCTGTTTTGTAAAGGTTATGGAAAATAAAACCGGCACCTCGGCATTTTTCTCAATTGCTATGAAAGTGGAGGCGTGGTTATGCATATGTTTACATGGAAAGGATGCAGCAAAAATGTTTTGAAATTGCTGCGAAAGGAAATTTATGGATCAGCAGAATTATGAACTGGATCAAACTGGAGCGGAAGAGACTCCAAAGAAGAAAAAAGGAAGCACATTCAAAGGGATTGTGATCGGTGTGATCGGAACACTCCTGATAAGCTGGACAGGAATCAACGTGGCATGTCTGGCAACCAACTCACAGATTCTTATCACGAATAAGGAAAGTGCAGATGATGGAGAAGGCGCGGTGCTCGACGCAGATACGGTCAGCAAGATCAATGAACTGACTGCATACACAAAGCTCTATTATTATGATGACATTGAAAATGAGAAACTGCAGGATGGACTGTATACAGGTCTGATCGATGGATTGGGAGATAAATATTCTGTTTACTATAATGCAGAAGATTATCAGGCGCTTCAGGTATCTACGACAGGTCAATACTATGGAATTGGTGCAGGGTTAAGCCAGGATAAGGATACCATGGTGGTAACAGTCAACAAGATTTATGAGGGAACCCCTTCTGAGTCAGCAGGATTGTTAAAAGATGATGTGATCGTTTCCGTGGACGGAACAGAGGCTGCTTCCATGGAACTTTCGGAACTGGTAAAACTGATTCGTGGAGAGAAGGGAACGACTGTCCATCTGGAGATTTACCGTCCGTCTACCGAGGAAAATCTTTCCTTTGATGTAGAAAGACAGGACATTACATTGCCAAGTGTGTCCCACAAGATGTTCGAGGATGGTATCGGATATGTACATATTGATTCCTTTGAGACAGAGACGGCAACACAATTTGAGGAGGCAGTAAAAGATCTTGAAGATCAGGGAATGAAAGCACTGATCATTGATGTGAGATATAATCCCGGTGGTATGGTGACCGCAGTTGTCCAGATTCTGGATGATATTCTGCCGGAGGGAACAGTTGTGTATACAGAAGATAAAAACGGAAACCGTCAGGACTACACTTCCGGCGGGGATACCTATCTGGATTATCCAATTGCGGTATTGATTAATGGGGAGAGTGCCAGTGCATCCGAGATTTTGGCGGGTGCGGTCAAAGATTATCAGTACGGCACTCTGATCGGAACGACAACCTTTGGAAAAGGAATTGTGCAGACAATCTTCCCGTTGGAGGATGGGGACGCAGTGAAGCTTACGACTGCCAAATATTTTACTCCGAACGGAAATTATATTCACGGTGTTGGAATTGAGCCGGATATTGAACTGGAATACGAATATCTCGACAAAGATGCAACTTCTTATGACGAGGCATATGATAACCAGATTCAGAAGGCGATAGAGGTTTTAAAGGATAAAATCCAGTAAATAACAGGAGAATAGCATGAAAAAACAACTTTATCGGATCGTTACAGGGATATTGGCAGTAGCATGGATGTGTCTGATTTTTTCTTTTTCCAATCAGCCTGCGACGGAATCGAGTAAAGTGAGTGGCGGATTGTGTCATCGTCTGGTGGAGCGTGCCAATGATACGCTCCATCTGGATATGACCGAAAAACAGCAGTTGACCATGGCAGAAAAAATCGAATATCCGGTAAGAAAAGCAGCCCATATGACAGAGTATGCCATATTAGGTCTGCTTTCTTTTACATTTTACCGCGGAATCCTGAAAAAAGAAAAGCGACAGTTTCTTGCGGCGCTGCTCACGGCGGCAGTTTATGCGGCTACAGATGAGTTTCATCAGTATTTTATACCGGGAAGGTCGGCAGAGGTGATGGATGTGTGCATTGACACGCTCGGCGCGTTGATCGGACTTGCAATTCTTTTTTTTACCTTAAAAGTAGTGCGAAAACATTGCCAAAAATCAAAGCTTACTTTACAATAAAAATAACAGACAGATAAAAGAGTCTGTCAGATAAAAAATGAAAGAGGTGATACTGTGGTAGAACTTGATCAATTTAAAGTGACTCTGAATTCATACAGAGGACCGCTGCAGGAAGTGAGGGATTCACTTTGACCTGGCTGACAAAGAGCAGAAAATCCAGGAATTAGAGCGGGAAATGGAAGACGGCGATTTTTGGAATGATCCGGTCGTTTCCCAGAATAAAATGAAAACCTTAAAGAGTATGAAGGATGATGTTGCAACTTATGAGAAGCTTGCAACACAGTTTGACGACATAGAGACACTCATCGAGATGGGGTATGAGGAGAATGATGCTTCCCTGATCCCGGAGATCGAGGAGATGTTGAGTGAATTTGTTACGACTTTCGACAATATCCGTATTAAGACACTGCTTTCCGGTGAATATGATGGGGATAATGCGATCCTGTCATTACATGCCGGAGCTGGTGGAACCGAGTCGTGTGACTGGGCACAGATGCTGTTCCGCATGTATTCCAAATGGGCAGACAGCAGGGGATATGAGCTGGTTGTCTTAGACTCGTTAGATGGAGATGAGGCAGGCATCAAGTCCATCACATTCCAGATCAATGGAGAGAATGCGTATGGATATCTGAAATCGGAAAAAGGCGTACACCGTCTGGTCCGTATTTCTCCGTTTAATGCGGCTGGAAAGCGCCAGACATCTTTTGTATCCTGTGATGTTATGCCGGATATCGAGGAAGATCTCGACATTGAGATCAATGAAGATGACTTAAGAATTGATACTTACCGTTCCAGCGGAGCCGGTGGACAGCATATCAACAAGACTTCCTCTGCAATCCGGATCACGCACCTTCCGACCGGAATTGTCGTGCAGTGCCAGAATGAGCGCTCCCAGCACCAGAACAAGGATAAGGCAATGCAGATGTTAAAGGCAAAACTGTATCTGTTGAAGGAGCAGGAAAATGCAGAGAAGGCAGCCGGTATCCGCGGTGAGGTCACAGAGATCGGCTGGGGTAACCAGATCAGATCCTATGTCATGCAGCCATATACGATGGTCAAAGATCATCGCACAGGTGTGGAAACCGGAAATGTGGACAGCGTAATGGATGGAAAAATAGATTTATTTATCAACGGATACTTAAAGTGGTTATCTTTGGGATGTCCGAAGGGATTAGGTGGCGACGATGAATAACTGGATTCCGGTGATCGTCATACTGGCGGTGCTTGCAGGTGGCGGTTATTATGCATACCGGAAAATCAAAAGAAAAGTAGAGGATGTTTCCCAGGCTTTATTTGGGACAGATTCACTGGTGGAGGGATGGAATAAGCAGGCAGATGAGCTTGCAGCCACACCGAAATCCGTGTCCGGGATGACGCGGATCTTTGAACCGCAGATCCAGAGGGATTTCCCGGATTTTAATCTGGTACAGTTTAAGAATAAAGCTGAGAATATGCTGGTTTCTGCTTTGCAGGCAATTGATTCCGGGAATGTTTCGCTGATCCGGGATGCTTCAGAGGAATTAAAAGCGCAGGTAGAAAATAGAATTGAAATGAACCGGTCGGAAGGAATCCGGGAAGTATACGAAAAGATCCGGATTCACCGGACGGAGATTTCCAACTATGAAAAAAAACAGGGAAAATGTATCATTACATTTCAGAGTGCTGTGGAACATCTTCATTATAAAAAGAAAGATGGAACAGTGGTTTCAGGGGATGAAAACCGATTGGAGCAGACAAAGTATAATGTTGAGGTCATGTATATCCAGGATGAGAAGATGGCAAAAATCGACAATGCTGTCGGAACAACCTGTCCGCATTGCGGTGCACCGGTCACCAATCTGGGGGCAATGTACTGCGAGTACTGCGGACTTGCGATCACACCGATCAATTTAAAGGTTTGGACGCTTCATCGTTTTTATGAAGTAGATTACAATCACGTATAGGAGGATATGTTATGGGAATTATTAGGGCAATTGGACAGGCGATCGGAGGAACACTTGCAGATCAGTGGTTAGAGGTCATCGAAGCAGATGACATGAGCGACAAAACCGTCTTTACAAGCGGTGTGCTGATCCGCAAAGGACAGAATACCAAGGGAACAGGCAACACAGTTTCCAATGGTTCGATCATCCATGTTTATGACAATCAGTTCATGATGTTAGTGGATGGCGGCAAGGTAGTCGATTACACGGCAGAACCGGGATATTACAAAGTGGATAACTCTTCCCTGCCATCATTGTTTAACGGACAGTTTGGAGATTCATTAAAGGATTCTTTTAACCGTATTAAATATGGCGGTCAGACACCAACTGCGCAGAAAGTATTCTTTATCAATCTGCAGGAAATTAAAGGAATCAAGTTTGGCACGAGAAATCCGATCAATTACTTTGATAATTTTTATAATGCCGAGCTTTTCTTAAGAGCGCATGGTACATATTCCGTTAAGATCACCAATCCACTCCAGTTCTATGCAGAAGTAATTCCGAGAAACGCAGACAGAGTGGAGATCGATGAGATCAACGAGCAGTATCTGTCAGAGTTCTTAGAGGCATTACAGTCCTCCATCAACCAGATGTCCGCAGACGGAACACGTATTTCCTATGTGACATCCAAAGCAAGAGAACTTGGAAAATATATGTCTACTACACTCGATGAAGAGTGGAACCAGACACGTGGTATGGAGATCCAGGCAGTCGGTATTGCAAGCGTTTCTTATGATGAGGAATCCCAGAAGCTCATCAACATGAGAAATGAAGGTGCAATGTTAGGTGGAGATGCAAGTGTGCTCCGTGGTATGGCTGTTAAGAATTTAACAGAAGGTGTGCGTGACGCAGGTTCCAATGCAGGCGGTGCGATGACAGGATTCATGGGCGTCGGCATGGGAATGCAGCAGTTTAACACTTCCATGGAAGGATTGAACGCTATGACAGCAGGCATGGCAGGAACACAGCCACAGGCAGCACCACAGCAGGCAGCAGCACCACAGCAGACAGCAGCCCCGGCAAATAGCTGGACCTGTGAGTGCGGAGCATCAAATACCGGAAAGTTCTGCAGTGAGTGCGGAAAACCTGCACCGGCTCCGGCAAATAGCTGGACCTGTGAATGTGGAACCGTGAATACCGGAAAGTTCTGCAGTGAGTGTGGAAAACCTGCACCGGCAGCGGAGTGGACCTGTGAGTGTGGAACCGTCAACAAAGGTAAATTCTGCAGCAATTGCGGAAAGGCAAGGAGCTAACTATGGCAGTTATCAGTTTTAAGTGTCCAAACTGTGACGGAGAACTGATTTTTGACCCGGAAACACAGAAGTATAAATGCGAGTACTGTGGTTCGAAATTTACCCAGGCAGAATTGGATGCATTGCAGCCGGCAGAGTCAAAGGAGATGAATGCCGGTGCAGCGGATGGTTATGATGAAGCAGAGCAGGAAACAACCGAGCAGCAGAGTGCGGACACAAAGAAAAAAGAAGGGGAGGACGGCGGCGCAGAGGCAGTCATTTATAACTGCCCTTCCTGTGGAGCAGAAATCGTGACAGATGCAACGACAGCAGCCACGTTCTGTTATTATTGTCACAATCCGGTCGTGCTTGGAAAACGGCTGGAAGGAAAGTATCTTCCAAATAAAGTCATTCCTTTTAAAATTTCCAAAAAGGAAGCGGAAAAACGTTTCTTAGAATATGTTGGAAAGAAAAAATTTGTTCCAAAGGCATTTTTTAATAAGAAACAGATCGAATGTCTGAGTGGTGTCTATTTCCCATATTGGATCTATGATGCAAAATTGCAGGGAAAACTGCAGGGCGAAGGCAAGAAAATCCGTGTGTGGAGAACCGGAGATACCGAGTACACAGAGACAAAGTTTTACCATGTGGAGCGTGAGGGTGAGGTTAATCTGAAGAATCTTGCAGAGAACGCACTGCAAAAGGCAAATGTGCAGCTTGTGAAAGGGGTACTGCCGTATCAGTTCAATGAGATGAAAGATTTTAATATGGGATATCTTTCCGGTTTCATGGCAGAGAAACGTGACATCGAGCAGAAAGCAGTGGAAGGAAATATGCAGGCTACGATGAAAAACTCAGCGGAAAAACTCATGCGGGAATCTGTTCAGGGATACAATGCGTTATCGGTCAACTCATTCGGGGTGATCCCGAAGAAGGAGGACTGGTCTTATGCGTTGCTTCCGGTCTGGACTGTTACCTATAAGGGGAAAGATGGAAAAATCTACTATTATTCCATGAACGGGCAGACAGGAAAAGTGTTCGGAGAACTTCCGGTAGACTACGGAAAAGTCACGCTGACGGGTATTATTTCGGCAGTCGTTGTCTTAATCATTGCATTGATCGGAGGGTATTTCTTATGAGAGATAAATTAAGAAAAAGAATCGCTCTGTCCGCAGTAACTGCACTGACACTTTTTGCGGCTGTACCGGTCTATGCGGATACTTATGATGCGGTGTATGATGATGCAGCGTTACTTTCAGATGAGGAACAGCAGTCGCTTTCGGAAGAAATCACCAATCTGCAGGAGACCACAGGCTGGGAGATTTTTGTCCTGACGACAGAGGATGCACAGGGAAAGACAGCGAGAGAGTATGCGGATGATTTTTATGACACGACAGCAACAGGCGATGATGGCGTGGTGTTCCTCATTGACATGGATAACAGAGAGGTTACGATATCGACTGCGGGAGAAGCCATTTACTATCTGAATGACGACAGGATCGATGATATTCTGGATAACTGTTATGATTATGTTGTGGATGGGGAATATGCTTCCTGCTTTTCTTCCATGTTAAGTGATGCAGAGTACTATTATGAGGTAGGAGTCCCATCTGACGCATATACCTATGATGAAGAAACAGGCGAGATCCATTATTACCATGTACTCACGTTGGGTGAAATTCTGTTTGCAGTTGTACTTGCAGCAGCTGTGTTTGCCGCTGTATTTTTTGGAATTACCGGAAAATACCGTCTGAAATTTGGCGGTGGATACCAGTATGATTACCATGCGTTCGGAAAAGTTAACCTGACCGGTCAGGAAGACCGTTTTGTCAACCAGATGGTGACGCATCGGAGAATCCAGACTGATAGTGGAAGCAGCGGAGGTGGCAGCAGCCATTCCGGCAGATCAACGGTACATACCAGCAGTTCTGGCAGAAGTCATGGAGGCGGAAGCCGCAAGTTCTAAATATCAAAAATTTGGTGAATAAGAAACAAAAATATAGAAATGTTCTGGAAAAGAGGTTGCTTTGGCAGCCTCTTTGTGTTATTATCTTCCTCATGAGGACAGATGTAAGTCCCAAACAAACAGAATGGATTCTATATACAAAAGAGAATCTGTTGAATCTGGCAACTAAGAGGTATTCATTTCCATGAAAGACAAAATGCAATATTATGTTTTGAAAGAGAAGGCAGTGCCGGAAGTACTGCTGAAAGTAGTGGAGGCAAAAAGGCTGATCGATTCCGGTAAGATCGCATCGGTGCAGGAGGCGACAGAGAGTGTAGGGATCAGCCGCAGTTCTTTTTACAAGTATAAAGATGATATTTTTCCTTTTCACGAGACAACAAAGGGAAAGACCATTACGATGGTCATTCAGATGGATGATGAGCCGGGACTTTTGTCCGGGGTATTGAAAACGATTGCTGATTTTCATGCCAATATCCTTACCATTCATCAGAGTATACCGGTCAATGGAATCGCAACGCTGACGCTCAGTATTGATATTTTACCGCAGACGGGGGATGTTGCAGAGATGGTCACAAAGATTGAGAGTGTGGGCGGCATTCAGTATGTGAAAATTCTGGCGAGAGAATAAAAACAGACTGGCAGAACAGAATAGTTTACATAATACAAAAACAGAAAGGCAGAATAAAAATGATAAAAGCAGCAATTATGGGTTTTGGAACGATCGGTTCCGGTGTGGCAGAGGTTTTAGACATCAATAAGAAGAGCATTGCAGCCCGCGTCGGCGATGAAGTGGAATTAAAGTATGTTCTGGATTTAAGAGATTTTGAGGGAGATCCGATCCAGGAGAAAATCGTACATGATTATAAAGTGATCGCAGAAGATCCGGAAGTAGCGATTGTAGTTGAGACAATGGGTGGCGTGGAGCCAGCGTATACTTTTGTAAAAACAATGTTAGAGGCCGGAAAACATGTGACAACTTCCAATAAGGCACTGGTGGCTGCAAAAGGTGCAGAGCTGATCGCACTTGCAAAAGAAAAAAATGTGAATTTCATGTTTGAGGCGAGTGTCGGCGGTGGTATTCCGATCATCCGTCCGTTAAATTCCTGTCTTACTGCAGATGAGATCGAAGAGATCACTGGTATCGTAAACGGTACAACGAACTATATGATGACTGAGATGACAGAAAAGGGTGCTGATTTTAATGAAGTTTTAAAGGATGCGCAGGCAAAGGGGTATGCAGAGAAAGATCCTACTGCCGATGTGGAAGGTTATGATGCATGCCGTAAGATTGCTATTTTAACATCTTTAGTATGCGGACAGCAGGTTGATTTTGAGGACATCCACACAGAGGGAATCACAAAAATCACACCGACGGATATCAAATACGCACAGGCGATGGGAAGAGCGATCAAACTGCTCGCTACCAGCAAAAAAGGTCCAAAAGGCTATACAGCGATCGTTGCTCCATTTTTACTTCCGGCATCTCATCCGCTCTATGCTGTAAATGGTGTGTTCAATGCAATTTTCGTACATGGCAATGTGTTAGGTGACGCAATGTTTTACGGCAGCGGCGCAGGAAAATTACCAACAGCAAGTGCCGTTGTAGCAGATGTCGTTGAGATGGCAAAGAATCTGGACAAAAATATTCCAATCGAGTGGAGTTCAAAGAAACTGGAACTCGTAGATTACAGGGAATGGGAGAATCGGTTCTTCATCCGCACAACAGCAGACAAAGCAGCTGTAGAAAGAGTATTTGGAACTGTTACGTATGTACAGGCAGAAGGCGTGACCGGAGAGCTTGGCTTTGTGACAGAAAAGATTTCCGAGGGCGACTGCGAGAAGAAGGAAGCAGAACTTGGAAATATTTTACAGAAGATCCGTGTGGCGTAAAGATATAGAAATACAAATTTATTTGCATTTGGTGAACTGCAAGTGAATAAAAAGAGAAATACAAATGGAAATTTCGCAAAAATAAAGCGAAATTTCCATTTTTATGTTAGAATATCAACAGTATGAAAAAAAGAATGGAGCAGAAACAGATGAAAAAAATCGGAATTATCGGAGCCATGGAGCTTGAAGTAGAAACTTTAAAATCGAAAATGAATGTTGTAAAAACAACAAAAAAAGCAAATATGGAATTTTTTGAAGGAACATTAAACGGTGTCGAGGTTGTGATCGTGCGCAGTGGTATTGGAAAAGTAAATGCCGGTATCTGCACACAGATCCTTGCAGATTTATTTGACGTGACACATATCATCAATACCGGTATCGCAGGTTCTCTGGACGCACAGATCGATATCGGGGATATCGTTGTTTCCACAGATGTCCTTCAGCATGACATGGATGTGCGCATCTTCGGATACCCGCTCGGCGAGATTCCGCAGATGGGTGTTTTAAGCTTCCCGGCAGACGAGCACCTCGCAGAGGTGGCAGAGGAAGTCTGCAAGGAAGTCAATCCGGAAATCCAGGTATTCCGCGGACGTGTGGTCAGCGGTGATCAGTTTATTTCCAGCAAAGAAGTGAAAAACCATCTGATCGAG
>OGLJ01001628.1_pt1 | contig 17662 bp, 22 predicted proteins | sample 1572801 | NCBI WGS metagenome assembly OGLJ01 (sample SAMEA2581877, study PRJEB24529) | metagenome | biome: Human gut stool | place: China | collected 2011
CCAGACCGCCGATGATGTTCAGCAGGGTGGTCTTGCCGGAGCCGCTGGGGCCAAGAATGGCCACAAATTCGTTGTCCCGCAGGTTCAGACTGACGTTGTTCAGTGCGTGCTGCACCAGCTCGCCGGTCTTATATTCTTTGTTGATCTGTTTGAGCTTGAGCATAAATGTGCCTTTCCGGTACTGCGCCGCCGGGCGCTGCTGCCTGTGGTTTGAAATTCGGAAATGTTTGCAGACAATATCTAGTTTAGTTTAGCAAATAAAAATGAAGAAACCGTGAAATCACCTGCGGAACGGATGAAGCTGCGGAGCTTTTGCGTCTGAGCAGCGGTTTTGCCGGAAGGACGGGGCAAAAAAGAAAAGCGGAAAAAGATACCGGTTGAATTTACAAGCTGAACGTGATATTCTAAAGCTGACAGACAGGCTGCGCCGGAAAAAACGGCGTTATATTACCTGAAAGGCTGTCGGAACAACACTTCTTTAGGATTGTAACAGTTTCTCCTGCTTTATACAATTATACAATAATAAAAGGATAAACAAGGCAGAAAAAATTTGGCCCTTGTAGTAAGGAGGAACTGAAATGGAACGTACATTTTCACCTATGATCCGGCAGTATTCTGCCATTGATGGTTTGCAGCAGGCGTATACGCTGGTGTATGCCATGGAGGTAGAGGGCACACAAGGCTGTCGGCTGACCCTGTGCCAGATCGGCAGCCGACAGCAGATCGTCAGTCAGCATGTTGCGGCAGCGCCGGAGTTCTGTTACCGGCTCCTGCGCTACTTGTGTGAAAATGGAGTTCAGCCGGAGCTCTGGCGGGATGCGGTCACAGACCTGACAGCTGCCGGGCTGGTAGGCGAGAAAGGCGGCGCATGGCGTGAACAGTGAGCGAACAGCCCAACTGCAAGTCGCCCTTGCAAGCTATGATCTGAAAGAACTGCGTGTCCAGAAGCGTTATTTGCAGGAGCAGGGAACCGCCATTGACTGCACCTGCTTTTGCAGCGGCGAAAAGCTGCTGGCACAGCTGCGGCAGGGTGTCCGTTATGATGCCGTGGTGCTTTGCAGCGAGCTGACGGATCTGCCTGCGGAGCAATTTGTCCGGCAGTTTTATCAGCTGAAGGAGCGGCCGATGCTTCTGATACAGAGCCATGGCCGCAGCAGCGGCACGGCGTTGCAAAAGCTCCGCGAGGGGTGCTACTGCGTAGAGGGCACTGAGCTGAAAAGGCTGCTGTGGCAGCTTTACCGGATGCCCGGGCGGCAGAACCGGCAGCTGGAGCAGCGGTGCAGCCAGCTGTATGCGGCGTGGGGCATCCCGCAGGGGGATGTCAACGCCGGATATCTATCCTGCGCGGTCGGCATCGCATGCAGCACCAGCCAGAAGCTGGCGATCCGCAAGGAAATCTTGCAGGCGGTGAGCGAGCAGTTTGATACATCGGTCGCTGCTGTGGAAAGCGGCATCCGCCGGATGGTGGATCAGCTGGAGGAAAAGCCGCCTCTTGCGTGGCTGGCGTTTAAGGCCGATACAAGGCTGGGCAGCGGCAAACCTACCACTGGCAAGCTGATCTACGCGGTCAGGGACGTTGTGTTGCGGCAAAAAGTGCCATCCACCCGCCTGTAAGGCTTGCACACGGCTTTGGAACACGGCGGCGTTCCTTTAGAAAAATGGCATCGCCCGGGGAGGCAGAGCAATGGAGCAGCAAAAGACAGAAACGCGGTCTATCACCGCAGAGCAGCGCAAGCGGGTCGAGGAGGTCTGCTTCCGTTCGCTGGCGCTGATCGGACGCAACTGTGAATATCTGGAGCAGCATTTTGACCGCACCGGTGCAGACGAGTCTACCCGGCAGGCGGTGGCAGATATCGACACCGCTGCCATACAGCTGGACCGCACCCTCACCGAGGCGATCACCCTGCTGGAGTTTCTGCGCGAGGACACAAAGCCGCAGCTGTACCCCATTGACCTGTGTGAGCTTTTGCAGCAGGTGGCGGCGCAGTCTGATATGATCCGGGCGCAGCTTGGGGTGGATATCCGGCTGGACTACGGCGGGTGTACTGCCTGCTGCGTAATGGCAGACCGCAGAGATGCGGAGCTGCTGTGCCTGCATCTGCTCTCCAATGCATTGCACGCCAGCCGGGAGGGCGGCAGCGTCTGCATTGCGCTGCGCCGCACCGAGAGCGACTGGCAGCTGACCGTCACCAACGATGGCTGCGGTCTGCCCGGTGAGGATGTACAGGCAGCGCTGGAAAACCGCCGCAGCTTTCTGGGCGGGGCGCAGCTGGGACTGCTGCTCTGCCGGGAGTGCTGCCGCCGGATGGACTGGAGCTTACAGCTGGAGCCTGCGCCCGAAAAAGGCACACAGGCTGTGGTGCGCATTCCGCTGTACACGGGCGAAAGCCGCCCTGACGGTACGGTGGAGCTGCGCACCAGTTCGGAGACCGAGCAGGAGCAGCGCAAGTATCATCTGCGTGCCATGCTGGTGCGGGAGATGCGCACCATGCCGGAGCGCGGCGACCCGGAAGACGAATTTTGATAAGGTGGCAAGGCCGCTGCACAGCGTTTTGTGCGGCGGCCTTGTTATTTTGCGCCCGGTGCTTTCCTGCAAGCGCAAAGCATGGTATACTGAATGCTGAAAACAAAAGCTTGGAGGAGCAACAATGACAAACAAGAAGCTGAACTACCCTGCAATTGCCAAGGAGATGGCCATCCTGACCGTGGCGGTCGCCATTATTGCAGCGGCGGTCTATTTTTTTCTGGTTCCCAGCCATACATCCGTCAGCAGTATTTCCGGCCTTGGCATCGTGCTTTCTAATTTTGTACCGCTGCCGCTTTCGGCTATTACTATGGTGCTGAATATCGTGCTGCTCATCATCGGGTTTTTCACCTGCGGCAGGGAGTTTGGCGCAAAAACCGTGTATACCAGCGTGATGCTGCCGGTGTTTCTGGGGCTTTTTGAGCGTTTGTTCCCGGATTTTGGCTCCATGACCGATAGTCAGGAACTGGATGTGCTGTGCTATATTCTGGTGGTCAGCGTGGGTCTGAGCATCCTGTTCAACCGCAACGCATCCTCCGGCGGGCTGGATATCGTGGCAAAGATCATGAACAAGTACCTGCACATGGAATTGGGAAAAGCCATGTCTCTGTCGGGAATGTGTGTGGCGCTTTCCGCGGCCCTGGTCTACGATAAAAAGACCGTGGTGCTGAGTATCCTCGGTACTTACTTCAACGGCATCGTGCTGGACCATTTCATCTTTGATAACAGCATCAAACGCCGCGTCTGCATCATCACCGAAAAAGAGGAGGCGCTGCGTCAGTTCATCCTCCATGACCTGCACAGCGGTGCGACCATGTACGAGGCCATCGGTGCATACAATCTGGAAAAGCACAACGAGATCATTACCATCGTGGACAAGAGCGAATATCAGAAGCTGATGAACTTTATCAACCGGGAAGACCCCAAGGCTTTTGTTACCATTTACAATGTGTCCAGCATGCAGTATCAGCCCAAGATCTGATCGGCGGAGAGCTGCCGCAAAGGGCGGGCCTTTTGCGGCTTGCTCTTTGCCATAGCTGCGTGGTATACTCAAGTCCGGAAATATCAAAGCGCATGGAGGTAAAAAGCATGCTGACCTATACCTATGTTTCAGAGGGGACGTTTGCCCTGATGGAAAAACCAAAGCCGGTGCTGCAGCACGAGCGGGACGCCATTGTAAAGGTGACCCTTGCCAGCATCTGCTCCAGCGATCTGCACATCAAGCACGGCAGCGTGCCCCGGGCGGTGCCCGGCATCACGGTAGGGCACGAGATGGTGGGCATCGTAGAAGAAGTGGGCAGTGCGGTGACCAATGTGAAACCCGGCGACCGGGTGACGGTGAACGTGGAGACCTTCTGCGGAGAGTGCTTTTTCTGCAAAAAAGGCTTTGTGAACAACTGCACCGATCAAAACGGCGGCTGGGCGCTGGGCTGCCGCATCGACGGCGGGCAGGCCGAGTATGTCCGGGTGCCCTTTGCGGATCAGGGACTGAACAAGATCCCGGACGGCGTTACCGATCGGCAGGCGCTGCTGGTGGGCGATGTGCTGGCCACCGGCTTTTGGGCGGCACGCATCTCGGAAATCACCCCCGAGGATACCGTGCTGATCCTCGGTGCAGGGCCGACCGGCATCTGCACGCTGCTGTGCGTCATGCTGCACAGCCCCAAGCGCATCATCGTCTGTGAAAAGGACGCAAGCCGCCTGCAGTTCATCCGTCGGCACTACCCGCAGGTGCTCACCGTGCAGCCGGAGGACTGCGCCGCCTTTGTGCGTGCCCACAGCGACCACGACGGGGCCGATGTGGTGCTGGAGGTGGCAGGGGCAGACTCCACCTTCCGGCTGGCATGGGAGTGTGCACGGCCCAACGCCGTTGTGACGGTGGTGGCGCTGTACGATAAGGCACAGACCCTGCCGCTGCCGGAAATGTACGGCAAAAACCTCACCTTTAAGACCGGCGGCGTGGACGGCTGCGATTGTGAAGAAACGCTGCGTCTCATCGCAGAAGGCAAGATCGATACCGAACCGCTCATCACCCACACCTACCCCCTGCGCCGGATCGCAGAGGGCTACGAGCTGTTTGAAAAGAAACGGGACGGCGTGATCAAGGTGGCAGTGGAGTGCTGACGGTCTGCGCCAAGGCACAACGCACATAAAGTGGCCCCGGAGAGCTGTAACAAGCCCTCCGGGGCCATTTTTGTTTCCCGACATCTTTTCCGCAGCGGCAAGGCGTGGTAGAATAAGGGCAGAACCAATCCACAGGTGAGAAAATCGAACTTCAGAGAGAGGAGATGTTTCTATGCAGTCTGATGAGCTGAAACGCCGGATCTCGGCAGGCAGAGGAGATGCTTTGGCTGATCTGGTTTTGAAAAATGCCAGAATTGTCAATGTGTTTACCGATGAGATCGACACCGCTGATATTGCCATCAGCGGAAATTCGATCGTGGGCGTGGGCACGTATCATGGCCGGAAAGAAGTTGATCTGCACGGCAAATATGTCTGCCCGGGCCTGATCGATGGGCATATCCACATCGAAAGCTCCATGCTCTGTGGTCCGGCTTTCGAGCAGGCAGTGCTGCCCCACGGTACCACTGCGGTGGTCACAGACCCACACGAGATCTCGAACGTTGCGGGGCTGGAAGGCTTGGATTTTATGCTGGAAACGACAAAAAATCTGACCCTTTCGGTTTATTTCATGCTGCCCTCCTGTGTTCCGGCCACGGATCTGGATGAATCCGGTGCGGTGCTGAACGCAGAACAGCTCCGGCCTTACTACGGCAGTCCCCGCGTGCTGGGGCTTGCGGAGCTGATGAATGCCTATGGGACGGTGCGCTGTGACCCGAAGATCCTGCAGAAGATCCGCGACTGCACCGAAGCGGGAAAGATCGTGGATGGCCATGCACCGCTCTTGAGCGATAAGGACCTGAATGCTTATATTGCGGCAGGCGTTCAGTCCGATCACGAGTGCTCCAACATCGAGGAAGCCATGGAAAAACTCCGGCGCGGACAATACATCATGATCCGGGAAGGAACGGCTGCCAAAAATATGGAGGCCCTGATGCCGCTGTTCCGGGAGCCCTATTGCAGCCGCTGTATGCTGGTGACGGATGATAAGCACCCCGGTGACCTGCTGGACAGCGGCCACATCGATTCCAACATCCGTAAAGCGATCCGGCTGGGCGCAGACCCGGCAGTGGCCGTCAAAATGGCAACGCTGGTCCCGGCACAGTATTTTGGGTTCAAGCAGCGCGGTGCCGTAGCACCGGGGTACCGGGCAGATCTGGTTGTGGTTCCTGATCTGGAATCCTTTACGGTCGAACAGGTTTACAAGAATGGCACGCTGGTGGCCGAGCACGGAAAAACGCTGAAACCCGCACCGCTTGACATCGACCGTGTGAGATTTTCCCACGTTATGGATTCCTTTGATCTGGATGAGATCACACTGCAGGACCTGGAACTTCGGGAAAGCGGGGAGCAGGAGCGTGTCATCTGCCTGAACCGGGGCGAGCTGCTTACGGAGGAAAAAATCATCCAGTTCCAACGGCATCCGGGCAAAGCTCCCGGTGTGGACCCGGAACACAACATCGTAAAACTGGCCGTTTTTGAGCGGCATCATCACTCCGGCCATGTGGGCATTGGCTTTTTAGGAAACTTCAGCCTGAAATGCGGAGCCGTTGCATCGAGCATCGCACATGATTCCCATAACCTGATCGTGGCAGGGGACAACGATACCGATATGATGCTGGCCGGCAACACTGTGCGGAAAAACAAAGGCGGACTTGCGTTTGTGGCAGATGGACAGGTCGTGGCAGAACTTGCGCTTCCGGTGGCCGGATTGATGAGCACCGAAAGCGCAGAGAGCGTTGCGGCGAAAATGCAGGCGCTGAACGATGCCCTCAAGGCACATGGTGTAGCGGAAGATATCGGCATCTTTATGACCCTCGCCTTCGTCAGCCTTCCGGTCATTCCAAAACTCAGACTGAATACATACGGCATCATCGATGTAGCGCAGCAGAAAGTCGTTCCGGCTGTTTTTTAATAGGCGATAACAAAAATACTGCCGGAGACCGACCCGAATGGTCCGTCTCCGGCAACAGAACAGTTCGTTCCTACTCTTAGAAGCGAGCCGCATCAAGAGAAAAATTGACGGAAATTCTTATTTGATAAATTGGAATTTCGGGAGGTAAAGAGCAATGAAAAAAGCTATTATTACGATGATTGTGGTATTTGCATTCGTTATCTGGCCATTTGGTGGTGTATGGCAACTCTTGTCTGGCGTTATCGGCGGTGGAGTCCAAGAGTCCTTTATCTATCCGATTTATGGCGGAATCGTTCTTCTGGCAGGTCTTATCGTTGTTTGTACTGAACTCATTCTGGAAGAAATCAAATCGTTAAAAGACGATATAAAAGATAAAAAAGAAAGATGTTGACAAATTCGCGTTTATCAAGGTGAACATTTAAGTATTAAAAACGGGAGTGAAAACAAATGATGACCATTGCACAGATCATGGAAAAGATGATCGCCTTTTCCGAAGGGAATATCCATGACATCACGCACCTGAGCTGCGTGTGGACCTATGCCAAAACCATTGGTGAGCTGGAGGGGCTGGACGCAGACACGCAGTTTATTCTGGAGGTGGCGGCCATCACCCACGATATCGCCTGCCCGCTCTGCCGCAAAAAGTACGGCAACACCAATGGTAAATATCAGGAGCAGGAGGGTGCCCCGCTGGTGCGGGAGTTCTTGGCGGATACCGGCATGACAGCAGAACAGATCGACCGGGTGGCTTATCTGGTAGGGCACCACCATAGTCCGGCGCAGATCAACGGCATTGACTATCAGATTCTGATTGAGGCAGATTATATCGTCAATGCGTCCGAAAGCGGGTACGACCAGCAGGCAATCCGAACCTTTATGGAACATACGATGAAGACGGCAGCAGGTATCCGGCTGACGAAAACAGTGTTTGGAGTGTAAAAATGATTCAGAAGCATTGCTTTGAATGCGGTACGGCATTGATTGAAAAAGAACTGGAAGAAGAGGGCATTGTGCCTTATTGCCCGAAATGCCAGCAATACCGGTTCCCGATGTACAATGTGGCAGTCAGCATGATTGTTGTGGATGAGGAAACCGGGAAAATTCTGCTCATCCAGCAGTACGGCAAGCCCTCTTATATTCTGGTGGCTGGATATGTGAATCGCGGTGAGGCAGAAGAACACGCCGTGGTGCGGGAAGTCCGGGAAGAAACCGGGTTGGAAGTAGAGCACCTCCGGTTCAACCGTACCAAGTTTTTTGAGCCGTCTAACACGCTGATGTGCAACTTTACGGCTTTCGTCAGAACCGCAAAGGCGCTGCATATCAACCACGAAGTGGACCGCTGCAAGTGGTTCACCCCACAGGAAGCCAGAGAAAACATCCGTCCCAACAGCCTTGCAGCGGAATTTTTGAATGCGTATCTGGACGAAGTGGGGAATAAGCCGATGGAGATGTGATTCGTGGCTGTGCCACGGGAATTTTGACGGAAAGTATGGAAAAAAGTTGGTTCGGCCTGTTTCGGTTGACTTTTTTATAAAGAATCGGTATATTGATACTATATAGTATCAATAAGTATCAACTGCGAGGTGGACAGAATGGATGGGGCACAGTTTGCCAAAATGCTTTCAGATAAGCATTTGTTTGAACTCAATCGGATGGAATACAAGTACTCGACTGTCAGCGTCAAAGAATTTGCCGAATTGCTGCGGCAAAACTTTGCGCAGCCTCTGCCGTTGACTGATTTTTCTGGAAATAAGCTGTTTTACCTGCCGAACCTCGCGCAAATTTCAACAAATGGTATGAAGCAGTTGCTCTCTGTCCCTGTCAGTGGACAAAACTTCGGTTTGTCGGCGATGACCGAGGAAATTTATGCTACTTTTCAAATTGAAAGTATCCGCTCGACCCGCAGCAGTATCCGTTATATCCTCGATGGTTATGCCCCTCGTGATGAACAAGAAGCCCGCATCTATGGTATGAAGCGCGGACTGGAGTTTATCGCGAATCGTCAGAATAGGATCACCGAGGAGAATCTGCATCACCTATATCAGATCAGCACAGGGGATTATCTCCCGGATGAAGATCGATTACTGCCAAACCACTTTTATCGGCATGGCGAGGTTTTTATTGTGGGCGGTGAAGAACCCAGACCGGGACTTCCGGCAGAGCGGCTTCCCGGTGCCATGAAATGTCTTGTCGATTTTGCGAATGCCAATGACGGCATCAATGAGCTGCATAAGGCTGCCATTCTGCACTTTGCCTTTGCGTACTACCACCCCTATTTTGACGGGAATGGACGCACTACACGGCTATTCCACCTCTGGTATCTTGTTCAGCAGGGCTATCCTGCGGCACTGTTCACGCCGTTTTCCCGATACATCGCTGAAAACAAGGGCGTATATTACAAAGCCTACGAACGCGTGGAGAGAAATGCTCTGATTTCCGGCTATACGGATGTGACTCCCTTTCTGTTCTACTTCTGCAATGAGGTCTATAACCGCCTGCAGGTGGATGCAGTCCCGCCGAAAACTGATCTTGAGGTATATCAAACTGCTCTTGCGGAAGGAAAAATCACAGAAAAAGAACGGCTGCTCTGGGAGTATGTTCTGTCTGCTTATGGTGCAGAGGAGTTTACCACAAAGCAGCTGGAAAAGGATTTCCGAAACGCTGCGTATGCAACCATTCGGACGTTTGTGATGAAATTCCATGAGATGGGGCTGCTTACTGCAAGAAAAGCAGGAAACAGGGTGTTCTATCGTGTCGGTGGGACTTCTGACGGTCGGCCATTATAATGAATCCAAAAGGAGAACGTTATGAAAACGATTCGTGTTGTGGCCGCTGTGATTTGCGACTCCATGCAGGAAAAGCGCAAAATCTACGCTACCGCCCGCGGTTATGGTGACTACAAGGGTCAATGGGAGTTTCCGGGCGGCAAAATCGAGCCGGGTGAAACCCCGCAGCAGGCTCTGAAGCGGGAAATTGAAGAAGAACTGGACACGGAAATCGCCGTGGAGGATTTAATTGGTACAATCGAGTACGAGTATCCGGCGTTTCATCTTTCCATGGACTGCTTCTTGTGTGAAGTGGTTTCCGGCGATCTTGTTCTGAAAGAAGCGGAAGCTGCGCGGTGGCTGACGAAGGAGGAGTTTGATTCCGTTCCGTGGCTTCCGGCGGATCGGACCATTTTGGATGTTATCAGAAGTTCAATGCAGCCAGTGAAACCACTCCATACCAGCGAATATGACAACGAACCTCTGCAGAGATGCTGAGTGTTTACGGCATGAAGGATGAACTGCGCCGTCCCATGATGCTGCTGGTGAAAGCCGCTATTCCGAAAAATTGTAAAGAAGAGATCTCCAAACCTTTTTCCAAGCAGAAAGAGATTCGGAGGTCTCTATTGGTTAACTTGACGATACTGTTCACGCAAGCTGATGCAGGACCTGCCGGACGCTGTAACCGTCTTTCTTGAAATCGGAGAACAGAGCATCGATGCGGGTAGGCGTCACGCAGATCAGATTCATCGGTGAGGGCAGTTTTTTCAGAGCGTCCAGCGGGATCTTCTTGAAAGCAGCATGGGTGTTGTACTCCTCCGAGAAAGGCTCGACCATCGCCGGTGACCTGCAGGCTTCTGAGATTGCCAAAACCATCATACTTGTCGTAAATGGCAAGGCAGACGTGACTGTTCTTTTCCAGTCCGATGAACTTTCTCCCGCCTTCCGAGAACATCCAGAACTTGCCGTCATGTTACATCTGACCGGAATCTGGATTACCTTCCCGGTGACAGAATTTGTGGTGTGCATCATTGCAGTGGTTTTTGTCAGAAAGGATAGGTCGTGTCATGAGAGTTGATTATGGATGAAACAAGGCAGGAAGTAAAAGCATTGGGCTTCAAAGAGTTTTGTGCCTTCGATAAAATGAAACCGATTTATCATTCATAGAACACCTCCCGATAGCACCATTCAAAACAAGTGCCTGCCGGGAGGTGTTTTGCAGTTTGGGAGAGTAAAAAGATCAATCTTCAAATCTGCTGTGGCCACAGCCAAGGAAAAACTTCCCCTGCCGGGCAAGTTCGATGTCGTACTGAATGTCGGCAAGAAGACTGTATCGCGGCTCTCTCATATTGGTCACCTCACAAATCAACTCTTTCGGAATGAATATGCTCTATAGATAATATTGTATCCAAGAGAGTTGCAAAAGAAAAGCGCATCCGCCAAAATTTAAGCAGATGCGCTTGCAAGGTTATAGGTTCAGTCTTCTTTTATAAGGTAAGGCAGATTGGCAATATAGGTGTCCAGCAAATCGAGTGCTGCTTTTTTCTGGATGGGGGTCAAGCCTTCCAGTCGCTTGCGGATCTCGTCGTCGGTCACATGAGATGCACTGGGAACCAGATCACACAGAAGAGTGTCCGCTGAAACATTCAAACCATTCAGGAGCTTGACGATCGTAGCAAGCCCCGGTTCTTTTAGCCCGCGTTCCACCATGCCGACATAGTTGGGTGACAGATTTGCCTTTTCTGCAAGCTGTTCCAGTGTTAGATTCTGCTTCAAACGCTGCTCCCGAAGCCTTTGTCCAAATAGCTCTTTCATTGTGTGACCTCATCCTATCGAGTTGTTTATACTCTTTAGGATACCTGTTGCTGCCTTTTTCATACACACACGAAAGAGATTGTTCGTTGCGATAGAGATTGAAAAAGCAAAAAAGAATGTCGGAAATCGACCGTAACAGTCAATTCTCGACAGCAGGATTTCAAAAAACAGTGCATTACAAATGGAAGAGTCACTTCAAAACTCTGGGTGCCATTCATCCCGGATGCCGATGTCGGAACAAACGATTTTTCCGCACAGAGGTGCAGAAGATTCTGCCACATGCAGGGGCTTATAGCTGTCGAAAGTCACGGTCAGGTCTGCATGAGCGGCCCCCTCGGCGACTTCGCCGGTGTCAGTGTTGATGCCACTGGGCAGGTCTACAGCCAAAACAAAAGCGCCGCTTTTGTGCAGACGGTTCATCAGCCCGCAGGCGGCAAGGCCGGAGGGCCGCAGTGCGCCATGGAATCCGGTGCCGTACAGGGCATCCACGACCACATCAAAGTGCTGCGTTTCCAGCACGGTGCAGTCGGCGCAGATGTTCACTGACAGGGAATGCAGACGCTCAAAATTGGTGATGGCATCTGTGGTTTTGGGTTCGCCTTCGGCTAAAGGAGCAGTCACATTCCAGCCCTCTTTTGCGGCGGCGCGGGCGATGACAAAACCGTCCCCGCCGTTGTTGCCCTTTCCGCAGACCACCAGCAGAGAGCCGGGCTGCGGAAGGACGTTTTTCAGTTCGGCGTAGGCTGCAAGCCCGGCGTTCTCCATCATCTGCAGATAGGGCAGGCCGTGAGCATTTCCGGCCTGTTCGATGGCCTTCATCTGTGCAGCCGTGACAATACGATGCTTCATTTCGGAACCTCCACGTTTCGGTCTTATCGCCCGATGATCCTCCATTCAGCCAGCAGGATCACCAGAAAAATCAGGTTGGACAGGGTGAACAGCTTGAAGTAGCGGCCTTTTTCCTCCGGCAGCTCCCGCGCAATCTGGCGGTAGGAGATCAGGCTGGCCATGGACGCGATCAGGGTGCCAAGGCCGCCGAGATTCGTGCCGATGATAAGCGCGGCGGTTTCATCCGTGAACCCGGACAGGAGCAGGGCAGCGGGAACATTGCTGGTGACCTGCGAAGCCAGAACTGCCACCAGCACTTCCCGCCCGGCGAGGATGGCTTGCAGCCAGCCCGAAAAGGCCGGGATGCGCCCCAGATTGCCGATGAAAACGAAGAATGCCACAAAGGTCAGCAGCAGGGAGTAATCCACATTGCGGAGAGTGGAGCGGTCAGCGCAGAGGGTACAGACCAGCACAGCGGCAAAGGCAACGCCGTAGGGCAATACCCGGACGACCGCCAGCAGACAGACCGCAAACAGCACCGCATCCAGCAGGATGATTTTCCGGTCTGCGGTGGTGTTCGGCTGCTCCGGGAGCGCACCGATGCAGGAGGATGCCTGTTTGCGGCAGACCGCGACCGCCCAGCCCACCAGAAGCAGCAGCGAAACGACCGTGTAGGGGAACATGAGCAGGAGGAACTCCGCCATGCTCATTCCGCTTTTGCCGTAGAGGTAGAGGTTCTGTGGGTTGCCGATGGGCGTGAGCATACTGCCAAGGTTGGCCGCGATGGTCTGCATGCACACCACCGGGATGGTCAGCGCCCGGCGGGTGTCCGGCGCAAGGCCGCTCAGCACCACAAAGGTAAAGGGGACAAAGGTCAGCAGGGAAACGTCGTTGGTGATGACCATGCTCCCGAAAAAGCACAGCCCGACCAGAACGAGCACCAGCTGCAAGGTGCTGCCGGTCCGTGCCAACAGCGCCCGGCCCATCCGGTCAAAAACGCCCTGCCGCCGCAGTCCGGCCATGATGGTCATTAGGGAAAATAGAATAGCGAGCGTGCGCAGGTCAATGTAACCGAGGTAGTCTGCATCTGGCGGCACAAAGAACATGGAGAGCACGGCCAGTACAGCGGCGACCGAAAGAACGGTCTCCTGTTTGAAGAACTTGAAGAGGCGAAGCCTCTTCATCTTGCTACGCAAGACCGTTCGGTCGCTTAAAAGCCCCACTGGGGCTTTCATTGATTCGCTGCGCTCATCAAACGCGAATTGCTTCAACTTCATTTGTAATTTCATGGCATCCGCTTTCTTTCAAGAATAATCGATACATCCTTTAGTATAGTAGATGTGGAACAAAATGCAAGTTTTTTTGCAGCGGTGAGTGATGGAACAGCGCAATTCAAAAAGTTGGATGTTTCATGAAACTTTTCTGCGAAAGTACGATACAATCATGTCACGAAAACGGCCTGGCCCCGAAAGGGAGCAAGACCGGGGCCGTGCGGACCTTGAAAATTGAATATGCAGCTTCAGGTACTTCCAGACAATGATACTTCCGTAATTCGCGGCCCGGTCATAAAGAAGACGGGGTGGCCGAGAGGCCAATGGAGTGGTGCAAATCCAACGCCTGATTGTTTCCCTTTCTCAGGGGTGCCGGGGGCAAATTAAGAGAAACCATACAAAACCTTTTCCAAACGCCGTTCGAGGGTAACCACGGACGGCGTTTTTATATATCAGCGAAAAGGAGTACGCAAATGAACCGCAAGACCACAAAAAAGGTGGATGAATCCACCCTGACAACTTTGTGCGCCGTCTGCCGAGGGGCATTTTTGGACGCAAAGGGCGTCCGGCTCCGCAGAGCCGACCCCAGGCAGCTCGTCAAGGATGTCTGCACGTATTGCCAGACACGATATGGGTTTGACTACTACGTTCAGCCCATTGTCCGTAAATCGAAAATGACCGGAAAGGAGAACCGACGTGAAACTGAGCCAGCTTAAAATTGACCCGGAGTTCCAAAGCAAAATTCCGCCGCTGCAGTTTGAGGAAGAACAGCAGCTTGAGCAGAACATCATTGCCGAGGGTCGTCTTCTGAATCCCATCATCACATGGAATGGCTACATTCTGGATGGGCACACCCGCTACCGCATCCTGAAAAAGCACGGCTTTATCAAGTTTGAAGTGGAAGAAATCCAGCTTGCGAACAAGTACGAAGCGCTTGCATGGATCTGCAAAAATCAGCTTGGCCGCAGAAATCTCAGCCCAGAACGAAAGAAGTTTCTTCTGGGCAAGGAGTATGAATCAAACAAGCTGGCAGTGGGCGGGCAGCCCGGAAATTGCAATAAAGTAAATCGATGTGATCAAAATGATCACATCGATTCAGAAAAACGCACTTGCGAACGAATCGCCGTAGAACATGGTGTTGGGTCTGCGACGGTACGACGTGCCGAAAAGTATTCACGAGGCATTGATGCTGCGGAAGAAGCGGTGCCCGGTGCGCAGGAAGAGATCCTGACCGGGCATATCAAGGCGACGGATGAACAAATCGTAGCGCTTGCTTCAATTCCAAAGGAAGAACGCCCGGCAATTCTTGAGGAACTCAAGAAGAAAAAGAGTGACCGTGATGATACGGTCCTCGAACGTCTGAAGCCGAGCAAGCCACCACCGAAGCCAAAGTCTGCACCGCAGAAGAAAAAGCCAACGGCAACGGAAAACAACACGACGTCGCAGGCAGAACAGCCGGAAACGCCGGTACAGGAAACGATCACCGAGTCCCCGCCGGAAGAGGAAATTGAGCCGACCAGCAATGCGCCACCAAGTTTTCTTCAGAGCATACAGGGTCATAAACGGCACTTGTCCGAAGAAGACAAGGCCCGACTGCAGGCCTCGGTGGATGCCCGTTACCAGGATAAAGCAGCAGCAACCGGCTCCATCATGCTGTGCGAACTGCAGGGAGCAACGGAAGAGTTTATCTTTCGGTGGAATGTTATTTTCCAGGAACACCCGGATGTTCTGACCGATAAAACCTGTCGAAAAACCATTTTTGAACTGCTTGACCGGATGACAAACTATCTGAAAACCATAAAGGAGGAAAAGTTATGATGAATTCCAATCTGAACCTGAACACTTTGCCTGAATGCAAGTTTGCCTATCAGATGGTAAACAGTGCACTACTGATCCCGTGTATTGAATATCAGCGTATGCTGCGGATGGAGAAGGTTTCGCAGATCGCGGAAAACTTCTCGGAGTACATCGCGAACGAGCCGAAGGTCAGCTACCGGGATGGGCGCTTCTATGTTTTTGATGGGCAGAACACGGTGGAAGCCCGTCGAACCTGCAACGGTGGCAAGGATGTGACGATTCGCTGCAAAGTCTTTTACGGCCTTACCAAAGAAGACGAAGCAACGCTGTTTGCGATTCAGACCGGCAATGCTACATGCCTGACGGCGGGCGAACGCCTTCGTGCAAATCTGGTGGCCGAAAACCCGGATGCACTTTACTTTGTGGGGATCACGTCGAATGCCGGTGCGGAATTTGCCTATGACGGCATCCGGGCACCCTGGAAAATCTACTGCATCGGAACGGCATACGAGCTGTACAAGCAGTATGGCTGTGAGCGCTACGTCGAGATGCTTCACATCATCAACGAGGCGTGGAAGGGCAATGTGGATTCCTACCTTGCCGGTGTAATCCGGGGTGTGGCCCGCTTCATCTCCGTATACGAGGGCGAGTACAGCCGGGAGCGCCTGGTGCAGCAGCTGGCAAGGACACACCCGAAAACCATCACGCAGCTGGCTCAGAAAGACACCGGAAGTTCTGCAAACCGCCACATGCGGCAGATTCTTCGTATCTATAACGGTGCCAGCCGTGAGATGAGTCTGCCGCTGAAAAACTGACAGTTTCGTTTTACCTCCTGAACAACAGCCGTCGTGGTATCCGTCTGCGGCGGCTGTTTCTTACATAAAAAGGAGGTTGATTTTTATGTTACCGAACAATTGGAGATATCTCAGAGGAGACATCTACTATGCAGACATGGAGCCGCATATCGGCTCGGAACAGGGCGGGAAACGCCCTGTGGTAGTTCTGCAGAACAACATTGGAAACCGTCATTCGCCTACATTGATCGTTGCAACTGTTACTACCCGGACGGAAAAGAAGAAAAACCAGCCCACCCATGTGCTGGTGGATTCTAACCCGGCCTTTGAAGAACCGTCCATGATTCTTCTGGAGCAGATCTTCACGATCGATAAATCCCGCATCGAATGCTTTATGGGCTATGCCAGCAAGGCTGAAATGCTCCGCATTGATATGGCTTTGCTGGTCAGTCTGGCTCTGAACGTTCTGAGCGGAAACCGCAGCGAATAGCGGACAACCAGTAACCCGTAAAAATGAGGTGATAGCGATGTAATCGGAGGTGAGTGAGCCATGCGAAAGAGTGCCCCCATTGAAGTGGTGGTACATTACCCCAAAACGAAAGAGGGATGGGACGAACTCGGAAAACGGGTCGCAACCGCCCACGCCAACTATGTGATCGAAAAAATCGACCGTCTGAACTGCCCCACATGGCAGAAGCTCGAATTGCTGCAGGCGGTGATCGATACTACCAAAGGAACCTACAAACCCAAAGAACACCAAAAGCCCGGCTGGCAGCCGAGCCGATAAACAAAGCCCCACGCTCAACATATGCTTTTCTGCTCTGACCAGAGACGGTCAGATTCAGAGGCAGTGTTGAGCGTGGGGCTTTTTGTGTTACATAAGTTTTTGGAATTTTGCTGACAAAAAAATCATTGATTGTTGGCGGCCAATATGGTATTCTTTTTGTAAGGGAAGGTGAAGTGCATGAATCGTCGCAGCGTGAAAATTATGAGAAGAAAAGCAGGGGGAACAGCAGGAAAGAATGCAGAAAAGTATTCGGTCAATCTCCCGGCAGTGTGGCTTCGTGCGATGGGAATCCAGAAAGATAACCGGGTAGAACTTTCTTTTGACGGTGAAAAAATCACCGTCCGACCGCTTGCATCAACAGACTCGGAACTGTTCCGCAGAAATGCAGAACAGAAAGGACATCAGCTGAAAGAATATCGGTATTATGACGGAGATACGTTGTGTACCGTGATTTTGGCAGATTTTACAGCGGAGCAGATCTGCATCGAAAACAAAGTTGACGAAATACTGGATACTGCGTTTGGTGTGAACGAAACGCCCTCATGGGAAGACTTCCTGGCCTTTCTGGCAGACCGATGCATTCCGAAAACACGAAAGGGCTTGGATTACTATCTGGATGCTGTTGGCGTTCCGGAATATGACCCGGTTCTGCTTGTTGAAAAGACGCAGGGAAGAATGGCGGAGGATAACAAATGGCTGGAAATTATTTGATGCTGCATACCAACGACAGGGTTGTGGTGACGACTTCGCGCGGAAATCAGGAAAAATGGTTTGATACGGAGAAAAATCTCTGGTATAAGGCAGACGGTGGCTGCTTTGAGGCACTGGCTGAAGCCGTTTCCAGTGAAGTTCTGCGCAATTTCACGAATGCGGCTCGGCTGCCGGGAATCTCCGTGGCAATTACTGGGTCGATACGGCTGAGGTTCATGGCTTGAAACGAGTGGTTTCGGTACGATCCTTGATAAATATCTGTGCTATTACCCGAAACAATTCCACTTTTTGCTGAAAGAGCGTATCGAAACCGTCCTGATGGAGCAGCAGAAAA
>OGLJ01001664.1_pt1 | contig 17191 bp, 13 predicted proteins | sample 1572801 | NCBI WGS metagenome assembly OGLJ01 (sample SAMEA2581877, study PRJEB24529) | metagenome | biome: Human gut stool | place: China | collected 2011
GAAGCCCAACAATCGTTTTTGAAGTCGGATTTGTAAAATCAGATTCAAAAATTGCGAGGTGGTACCGGATTACCCTGCTTGCGGCGGTTGCAAATGCGAAAATTTTTGTGCAGAAAAATAACCGCCCGCATCAAGTGAAACTTGAAAACGGACGGTCTGGCTTGCAAAATAATTTTCAAAATTGGAGGGCAGGCTGAGAGGCTTCATAGTACCAGCAAGCAGTGTCTTCGTATATACAAAGACCATTTTTGCTCTGCAAAATACTTGTTGGGAACACCCAAACCCGTGAACTGCATCCGATAGATGCAGACTTAGCGTCTCCAAATGAGAAGGTTTATGGCTCTAACACATTGTCAGCCATTGGTAAACAACTTTTTCCAGCCAAAAAAGAAAATAGCGATGAATTGAGATGAACATTGCAGAAAAATGTGATACAATAAAAAATGAAAATCCAAACAACAGGAGGAATCCCCTCGTGGCCAACAACGTGAACGTCAAAAAACTGGAAGCTGACCTGTGGGAGTCGGCAGATTTGCTGCGTGCAGGCTCTAAACTCACCTCGAACCAATACTGTATGCCGGTGTTGGGACTGATTTTTCTGCGGTATGCGTACAGCCGCTTCAAACTGGTGGAGCGGGAGATCCTGAAAGACCGTCCCGTGCGCGGCGGTCGGGTGCTGCCGGTGGAGCAAAGCGACTTTGCCGAAAAGAGTGCACTGTTTCTGCCCAAGGAGGCGCAGTACAATTACTTAGTCAATTTGCCTGCCAACATCCCGGAGCAGGGGCTGACCGGCATTGAGGGCAATCCTCTGAACAGTCTGGGCGAAGTGGTGAACAACGCCATGGAACTGGTGGAGCAGCAGAGCGAGCAGCTGCAGGGCGTTCTGCCGAAGGACTACACCATCTTCTCGGATGAGCTGCTGGGGGAACTGCTGCGCATCTTCAACAATGATGCGTTGGACGATGTGGGCGGCGATGTGATCGGCCGTATCTACGAGTACTTTTTGAATAAGTTTGCCAAGAACGTGGCACAGGATGACGGCGTGTTCTTTACGCCGAAATCGCTGGTGAAGATGATCGTCAATGTGCTGGAGCCTGCCCACGGTGTTCTGCTGGACCCGGCTTGCGGCAGCGGCGGTATGTTTGTGCAGACCGGCGACTTTGTAAACCATGCGGGCATGATCGCCAACAACACCATGACTTTCTACGGACAGGAAAAGGTGGAGTACAACGCCAAACTCTGCCTGATGAACATGGCCGTGCATGGCCTGACCGGCGTGATCAAGTCCGGCGATGAAGCCAATACCTTTTATCATGATGCCCACAACCTGAACGGCTGCTGCGACTATGTGATGGCAAATCCGCCGTTTAATGTGGATAAGGTCAAGTCGGAGTCGGCGCAGAGTGCCGGGCGGTTGCCCTTTGGCCTGCCCGGTGTGAACAAGGCCAAGGAAATCGGCAACGCAAACTATCTGTGGGTGTCCTATTTCTACTCCTACCTGAACGAGCATGGCCGTGCGGGTTTTGTGATGGCGTCCTCGGCTACCGACAGTCAGGGCAAAGACAAGGACATCCGTGAAAAACTTATCCAGACCGGCCATGTGGACGTGATGATGAGCGTGGGCAACAATTTCTTCTACACCAAAAGCCTGCCCTGTTCGCTGTGGTTTCTGGATAAGGGCAAACCGGAACATCTGCTGGACACCGTATTGTTCATCGACGCCCGCAACTATTATACCGTGGTGGACCGCACCCAGAATGAGTGGAGCGACTGGCAGTTGAAGAACCTCGACGCCATTGTCTGGCTCTATCGCGGCGAGGTGGACAAGTACAAGGTGCTTCTGGCGGAGTATCACGCAGAACTGGCGGACGACCGCCCCTTTGCAGAGATTCAGGCCGCACTGGAACAAAACGTGCAGGCCAAGCGGGAAGAAGTAAAAGCCGCTGTGGAGGCAGCACCCCGCAAAGAGCGCAAGACCACGCAGGAAAAGTTCGACAAGGAGCTGGAAGCCCTCAACGAGAAGCTGACCGTTGCCAAGGAGGCCGTCTGGCTCACCGAAAAGTTTGGCGAGGGCGTTTATCAGGACATTCCCGGTCTGTGCAAGGTGGCTAGCCGCGACACCATCCTCAACGAGAAAGGCGCATCCCTGACGCCCGGTGCCTATGTGGGCGTTGCACCCGTGGAGGATGACGGCGTAGATTTTGCCCAGCGGATGAAGGAAATCCACAAGGAGCTGCTGGAATTGCAGACAGAGTCCAACCGCCTGATGGAAACCATCTCGAAGAATCTGGAGGAGATGGGGGTATGAAGTGGGAAATTGCAAAATTAGGGAAGATTGCTATCATCAGAACGGGAAAACTGGATTCTAACGCTGCAGTTATAGGTGGAAGATATCCATTTTTTACTTGTGACCCAAATACATTATCGATTGATGTATGGGCATATGATACAGAAGCCGTTTTGCTTGCAGGGAATAATGCAAGTGGAAATTATACGGCGAAGTACTATAAAGGCAAGTTTAATGCTTATCAAAGAACATACATAATTGAGAGTGCTAATGAAGAAGAGCTAAATATAAGGTATCTTTGTTATGCACTAAATCAGCAATTACGATTACTAAAAACGATGTCAAGCGGTTCGACAACGAAGTTTTTAACTGTTAGAATGTTGGATAACCTAGATATCCCTTTGCCCAGTATAAATATACAAACTGAAATAGTAAATATTCTCTCTGCTTACGATGACCTGATTGAAAACAACCAGAAACAAATCAAACTGCTGGAAGAAGCAGCCCAGCGGATTTATAAAGAGTGGTTTGTGGATTTGCGCTTTCCGGGGCATGAAAACACGAAAATTGTGGATGGTGTGCCAGAGGGGTGGAGTATTTGTCCATTCAGTAGCAAAGTAGATATTATGAGCGGGGGAACACCTAAAACCTCAATTCCAGACTACTATAATGGGAGAATACCGTTCTATACCCCCAAAGATAGCGATGGCGCATTTTTTGCATATAAAACTCAAATAAATATTACTGAAGGTGGGCTGAAAAATTGTAATAGCAGATTATACCCGTCCAAAACGGTTATCATTACAGCGCGTGGAACAGTAGGAAAAACGACCATACTTGCAATTCCGATGGCGATGAATCAGTCTTGCTATGCTCTGAAAATGAAAGAGAATGATGCACCGTATTATTTGTTCTTTGCACTTAATAATGAAATTAAAGCATTGCAAACTATGGCAAATGGCGGAGTATTTAATACGATAATTGGCAAAACCTTTGATAGTATCAATATTCAAATTCCAAAAGATCCTTTGATTTATGGATTTGAAGAGACTGTAAGGCCGTTTATGGAGCAAATAAAGAATAAGCTACAAGCGAATTCAAAGCTTGTCGAAGCTCGGAATAGACTGTTGCTGAAAATGATGAATGGAGAAGTGAAGGTGTAAGATGCAACAATTATATGTGGCTGAATTGAGTGATAATGGCATTGAAGTGTTACATGAAGTATCACAGGAAGAATTAGATGAGCTGGAGACATCATATCCAAATTTCAAGGCATTTCATAGAATGACAGAACTAAAGGATATTGTCATTGAGAATGGAATGGACTTTAAAGAGTGGATGCAAAAAGATAATATAGAAAAATGCTATTTTAACCATATATCGACAGAAAAGTTAGTTCAAACATCGAATAAACTTGCGTTTAATTTTGGGACATCAATAGGAACGTTTCTTGACATAGAGAGTGACTTACTGAAAAAATACAGACCGGGAGCAGAAATTAAGCTTAAGACGCTAGAAAGTTCTTTCTATAATGACAATGTAGAATATCGATTTTGGATTCGATTTAGAAATTATGTAGTACATTATGGGTTTCCATATACTGGATTGGAAGCGGATGAGGCGAATGGTATACAAATTGTTTGTAAGAGAGATCATTTGTTAGAATTTGAAAAGTGGAACCAAGTAAAAAATGATATTAAAAAAATGGATGAAAATGTAAATCTCTCTGCAATGGTGGAAAAAATGAATGTGCTGGTATACGCACTATATATGAATTTTTATACTTATTTTGCGGAAGAAATAGGAAACGCAACAATTAAATTTGGAGAATTTTGCAAAAAACATGGGACACAAAATCCCGTAATTGTAAAAACAGAGGACCTACGGAAGATGAAAGGCATTTGTGTGCTACCGTTACCGAAAAAGGAATTGTTTCAAGCGTTAAAAATGCTAAAGGAAAATCCAAATGTAAAAATGGAAAGTATAAAGATATAATGCTAGGGCGGCGATAGTTTGAAAACTAATATTTTAAGAATCCGATTTGAGCTTTTTGGTAGTGTATTGTTTGCGGTAATAGTTTATGCGGTCTCTGTGAACATGGAAATTGGCTTCTTTGAGCCTAATTGGTGGTGGATGTCAAACAATTTTGCGTTAACTGTTTCTGGTGGTGTTTTTACAGGCTTTTTAGTTGCGCTTTTAAGTGAAGTGCGAGAATATGAAGAAAAGAAAGTAGAGGTGGAAAGCCAAATTGTATACAATGCAAGAGAAGTATATAAACTGCTGGGAAAGATACATAATAAGGCACATGAATGTCTGGAGAGCGCAGATATAATATTTGAAGAAAATATATTTCAAAGGGAGGAAAAAGAACTTGACCTTTTTGTAAATAACTTGAGAGAAATTGAAAGTACAACGCGATGGCTACTCCAAAAAGATGATGAGCGAAAGAGAACAAGCCTTATAAAAATTGCATTAATAAATTTTGGCTTTTTTGATCAGATTGAAATGGCTCGAATAAAAATAAAAATGGATAGAATACACAATGAAAAGGCAGAAAAACTAAGAGGAGAGTTGGAAAAAATAAAAGAAAATGCGATTTTTAATATGCATGAAATAGAAATAAATTTAAGAAACTTTTCAGAGAATTGAGGAGGAATAGAAAATGAGCCGCGAATACTCCGAAAATGTCCTTGTCCAAAACAGTGCAGGCAATTTGCTGCAAAATGTTCTGGGCTGGGAGGTCGTGCTGGCTTACAACTCCGAAAAGCTGGGGTCAGACGGGACGTTAGGCCGCACCAGCTATGGGGAAGTGCTGCTGACCCGGTATTTTCGGCAGGCGCTTTTGCGCTTGAACCCGTGGCTCACCCCGAACCAGCTGGACGAGGTGCAGAAGAAATTTGCGGCGCACGTTTCCACCGCATCCCTGATGCAGATCAATGAGAAAAAGTATTTTCTGCTGCGGGATGGCATCCCGGTGACGGTCAAGCGGCCGGATGGCCGCACCGAAATCCGAAGCGCGGCGGTGATCGACTTCAAAAAACCGGAAAACAATCATTTCCTCGCCGTAAAAGAAATGAAGATCCACTCGCAGCTGTACCGCCGCCGGACAGACATTGTGGGCTTTGTCAATGGCATTCCGCTGCTGTTTATCGAGCTGAAAAAGCCCACCGTGGATGTGCAGAACGCCTACATAGACAACTATCGGGATTACCTCGATACCATTCCGCAGTTGTTCTACTATAATGCCTTTCTCATGTTGTCCAATGGATTGGAAGCCAAGGTGGGTACACTTGGCAGCAAGTACGAGTTTTTCCACGAGTGGAAGCGTCTGAAGGAAAGCGATGCAGGCAGCGTGGAACTGGAAACCATGCTGCGGGGCATCTGCGAGAAAAAGACCTTCCTCGATCTGCTGGAAAACTTCATCCTTTACGACCATTCCGGTGGGCGCACCACCAAGATTCTGGCCCGCAACCACCAGTATCTCGGCGTCAACGAGGCCGTCAGTGCTTACGAGAACCGCAAGTTAAAAGACGGCAGGCTGGGTGTGTTCTGGCACACGCAGGGGTCTGGCAAGAGTTACTCGATGGTCTTTCTGGCGCAGAAGATCCGGCGCAAGTTTGCAGGCTCGCCCACCATTGTGGTACTGACCGACCGTGACGAGCTGAACCGGCAGATCAGCGATACCTTTGAAAACTGCGGTCTGCTGGGCAAGACAAAGGCTTCACAGTTCATTGCATCCAGCGGTACAGACCTTGTAAAAAAGCTGCAGGGCAACCCCAGCTTTGTGTTTACCCTGATCCAGAAGTTCAATCTGCCCAAGGAGCCGCCCATCTACCCGGATCACGACATTCTGATTTTGTCGGATGAAGCCCACCGTAGCCAGTACGGCATTTTTGCAGACAACATGATGCACCTGCTGCCCACGGCATCCCGCATCGGCTTTACCGGTACACCGCTTCTGGCGGATGATCATATCACGGAACGCACCTTTGGCGGGTATCTGTCGGTGTATGATTTCAAGCGGGCAGTGGAGGACGGCGCAACGGTACCGCTGTACTATGAGAACCGCGCGGATAAGATCGCCCAGTTGGACAAGCCGGAGATCACCGGGCGGATCCTGGATGCCATTGAAGCAGCCGACCTTGATCCCTCGCAGGAGGAAAAGCTGGAACGCGAGTTTGCAAAGGAGATCCATATTCTCACCGCAGATGAACGGCTGCGTTCCATTGCAAAGGACTTTGTGGAGCATTACTCTGACCTTTGGACCAGCGGCAAGGCGATGTTCGTCTGCCTGAATAAGGTCACCTGTGTGCGGATGTACAACTATGTGCAGGAATACTGGCGGGCAAAGATCAGGGAACTGGAAGCCCGGCAGGGCACAGTGACCCAGCAGGAAGCACAGGAGCTTGCCCGTAAACTGGCATGGATGAAAGAAACCGAAATGGCAGTGGTAATCAGTCAGGAGCAGAACGAGGTGCAGACCTTCAAAAAGTGGGGGCTGGATATTCTGTCGCACCGTGCCAAAATGGAAAAGCGGGAGCTGGATAAAGAATTCAAGGACAGCAAGAATCCGTTCCGGGTGGTGTTCGTCTGTGCCATGTGGCTGACGGGCTTTGATGTAAAGTGTCTGTCCTGTCTGTATCTGGACAAGCCGTTGAAAGCCCATACCCTGATGCAGACTATTGCTCGTGCAAACCGTGTTTCGGAGGGCAAGAGCAACGGCCTGATCGTGGACTATATTGGTATCGTAAAGGCGCTGCGCAAGGCTCTGGCAGATTATACGGTCAGCAAGAACAGCCCGGCGGGCATTGACCCAACGGTGGACAAAACGGAGCTGATTCAGCGCATCCGCACGGTCATTGGAAAAACGGATGGCTTTCTGGCAGAACACGGGTTCCGGCTGCAGGAATTGGTGGACGCACAGGACTTTGAAAAGATGAGCCTTGTACAGGATGCAGTCAACGCGATGTGCGAGACGTTGGAAACCAAGAAAACCTTCCAGACCTATGCGTCTGAACTGGCGCGGCTGTTCCGCTACGCAGACCGTGACGATGTGGACGATGCCGTGCGCGCCCGGAAAAACGCAATTCTCGCCATCTGCGAGGGCTTGCAGCAGAAGCGGAAACACGCAGATAACACGGATCTTATGGTGCAGATCAACGGTATCGTCAACGAGTACATTCATGTGGAAAAGCCAGATCAGGAGGCTGTACCATCCCGGCAGTTTGACATCAGCAAAATTGACTTTGACCTGTTGAGCCGGGAGTTCGCCCACACCCGGCGGAAGAACCTTTTGCTGCGCGATCTGGATGAACTGGTAAACCAGCAGCTGGCGAAAATGCTGTTTGCAAACCCGCAGCGCATTGATTATTATGACCGCTATCAGGAGATTATCGATGCCTACAATGCGGAGCAGAACCGGGCAACCATTGAGAAAACCTTCATGGATCTGATGGAGCTTGCAAGTTCACTGGACACGGAGCAGCAGCGCTATGTGCGTGAGGGCTTTTCCAGCGATGAGGAACTTTCAGTGTACGATTTGCTGTTTTCGGAGAACCTCACGAAGCAGGAAATTGAAACGATCAAGAAGGTGTCTGTGGACTTGTTGACAAAAATCAAACAGCAGATCGCCAAACTCGACCATTGGACGGACAAGCAGGAAACTAAGGCGATTGTGGATAACCTGATTCGCAATACCCTTTGGCAAGAACTTCCCAATAGCTATGATGTAAGCGATATCCAGACCTACCAGAAGAAAATCTACGAGTATGTATATATGCGCTACCCGGAAGTAGCATAACGCAAAAATCACCCCAGAGAGAACGCACAAGAGGCTATTCTCTCTGGGGTGATTGCGTATCAAATCATCTGAAAATGCCGCAACGCTTCCACGATCGCATCCTCTTTTTCTTTCGGACACTTGGGAGGAGAAAGTTTGAAAAAACAGACGGGCGGGTGTGAAGGCGGGTAAATCGACATGGAAAAGATCAAAGCGGATGCTTCCCGAAAAACTGCTGGGCAATTCCATCCAGCTGTGCGGTGATTTGCCGAAAATCCTGATTCAGATCCAATGTGCGTGCACCGATCTGATTGCCGCCTAAGTTGAAGAGACAATTCGGCGTGATGGCTTCCTGCGTTTTGGCGTAGACTAGCAGCCCGGAAACATTTCCAGTATGGGCAGCATCCTGATTTTTAACGTAGGTGTAGATCTGGTAGAGGTTGGCAGAATGCAGGGTCTCTTTATTAAACTGCTGCTGCAATGTCTGGCTGTAATACTTGGCATCCAGAATGAGAACTTTTTCGCGAAAACGCAGAAAAATATCGGTTTGCATGGCAGGGAGAAACCGCAGCATGGCAGCATCGTGCTCTCCCACAAGATCCCATTTGACCTGCGCAGCCTTGACCTCAGTAAGGTAGGGATGATTTTGTCGGTAATACTCCAGAATAAAGCGTTCGTACAGCTTTGCTATGCGTTCATCCGAAAATGCTGTCATTTTATAGCTGCCGTTTTCGGTGGTCTGCAGCATATCGTGCAGCACGAAATAGCAGAGATTCAACAGCATCTCGTAATTCTGGTTGCTCCGCTGATAATGTAACTGCTTCCATGGGATTTGAGAGGGAAGCAGTGCAGAAACCGTGTCCAGAAACAGAAGCGCTTTCTTCAATTCCACTTTGCGCTCAGTAGAAACATTCTTATCCCGAAGCAGCACATGCAGGGTGGTTTTCAGAATCTGGTTATACAGGTTATCCTCGGAAAGCTCGTCAAAGGTACAGGCGACCTGTGGCTTGTGCTGGATACGGGTCTTAATGGTCTGCGGAAGATCCAGCTTTCCACGCAAAACTGACCGGGTCTCGCTTCGGGAAACATATTCTCGATAGAGCCCCTGCTTCAGCTGCCGGGAAACACCCTTTGCAAGGATGGCAGCAAACAAATCGTCGATACGCTCAAACTTTTCCGAGGCGATGCACTGATAATCCTGCTGCTGCAGCACCTGATAGGCGTAGGAGAGCATGTAGTAGATGTTCTGGATAAAGATCCCTTTGTCAGTCGTCATTGAAAACACCACGCAGATTCTTTTCCCAACGGTGCAGTTTGTCGGGCGCGTCGAACCAGTATTCTGCCAGCGTAGGCAGAAGGTCAAACTCCACCACAGAGCGCATCCAGTCAGTGGTGCAGGCGGCAGGGTCGGCCAGACAAAAGTAACTGTGTCCAACACGAAATCCGGGACCGAGGGAGGCATCTGTGGTAATTTCCCGGTTCAATGCCTTGATCTGTTCCACCAGAGCATTGAAGGTTTCATTGTCAAGCGCAGATTGATATTTCTGGAATCCATCGGAGGTGAACGCCGGTTCGATCTCGAAGAAACTGAAGCGTCTGCGCAGCGCATAGTCGATCATGGCCAGGCTGCGGTCGGCAGTATTCATCATACCGATAATGTACAAATTTTCCGGGACATAGAAGGGCATCCCGTTATAGGCCAGTGTGATCTTTTCACCCCGATGGTCGCTTTCAATCAGCATCATCAGCTCGCCGAAGATCTTGCTCAGGTTGCCCCGGTTGATCTCATCGATCAGGAAAAAGTATTCTCGGTCGGGGTCGTTGGAAGCCTTCTGGCAGAAGCGGTAAAATACACCCTCTGTCAGCTTGAAGCCGGAGCCGTCCGGCCGGTAGCCCAGCATGATATCCTCGTAGGAGTAATTCTGGTGGAACTGAACAAACTCAACCCGGGAGGAATCAGCTTGACCCATTATAGAGTACGCCAGCCGTTTGGCAGCATAGGTCTTTCCAACGCCGGGTGCACCCTGCAGAATGATATTTTTCTTGTGGCGTAGCAAAGAAACCAACACTTCATAGCGTTGCTCACTCAGAAAAACATCGTGCAGAAAATCAACTCTGGTGTAGCTGTCGGCAGATGCCTGCCGGACGGGAGCAGGGTTTTCATCCCGGATCAGATCCAGAATAAAGTTGTACTCACCCTCCGAGAGCTTGAACAGGCTTCCGTTCGGCTGTACGAAGAACTCCATTTTCTCCAGCTCAGGGAAAGCCTTCAGTACAGCATAGTCAATGGGGGAAGTCAGGCTCTCGGTCTTTTCAAAATAAATCTCTTTGCCGTTGCTTTCCTGTGTGATCTTGGCCAGAGCTACCACTCGCTTTACCGGATTGGCCTCATAGCCGATCACAAGATCCCCGGCTTTTGCATCGAGGAAATTTTGGAAAATCCTGCGCTTGTTCCCGTTGTCATTGTACAGCGTATAGGTCTGCTCTTCGCCGACCCGCAGACTGGAATAACTCCAGATCTTAGGATTGGCAGTCAGCCACCAGTAGTGGCGTGAAGGTGCTTCACAGGCGGCAGCGGCAGCCGGTACTTTCGAGAGGTCGGCTTTTTTCAGAGCCTGTAAAAGCTCATCTCGCAAGCGCCAGATGTAAGTGCCATCCGCCTTTGTGCTGGCATTTTTGCCCACATATAAAATGGGCCACCAACGCATATTTTCGCTGTCGCGGGGCATGCAGCGGCAGCCAGTCTTTTCTGCCACCCGCTGTGCAAGATGGTAGGAGTTGGAGATGTAGAAGTTGCTGGTTTCACCGTATTTAATGGCAAGCTGTTTGCAGGTGGCCTGCCCGCCGTAATCCAGCATACATTTCATCACCTGCAAAGCCTCCGAGGTAAAAACCGAGGTGTCTTGCAGCAAAGCACTCCACTGTGCGGTTGTAATGCCCGGATCATACTCACTTTCAGCAGGAAACCATCCGGCCTGCATCTGTGATGTCTTTTGTTCGGCAAGGTAGAAACGGCTCAGATAAAAGCCCAGATCAATGGCAGCGATATTCCAGTGTGTGTCTGGCCAGTATTTTCCGGCAGGGGCTGCTTCAATGGCACTGCGGATCATCTGGGTGATGGCAGCATTTTGGCTCAGTGCCACCCGCAGCTCATCATAAAGGCGGTAGCTGTTTAGCAGCGATTCTACGGAACCATCCCGCTTGGGCGGAGCATCGAAGTTCAGCGCATCCGAGATGTCACGGGCAACGGAATAGCGGTAGATATAATATTGATCCGGATACCGGAGCCACAGATAGACGCTGATGGCACTGGTGTTCTGGTAGTGGTTATTCCAACTGCCGTCGTTGTATTTTGTGCGTATTTCTTCGGTGGCAGCCTGAAATGCAATAATGCGCTGGGAAAGTTTGGTGGATTCATCAAACAAGCTGCGGAACATTGCGCGTGTTGCTTCACAGTCCGCTGCTGCGAAATTCAGGATCATCGCACGGGGATAGGCATAGCCGGTATCCAGAAGCGAAAAGACCTTTGCAGTGGCTTCCTTGAACATTTCACCAAAATCTGCCGCGTCAATATTCCAATAATCGTGGAAATGCTGCGCGGCTTCCCATTTGAAATCTTCAACATGAGGCCAATGCTTCGGGAAATAGGTCTGGTATCCGCCCAAAACAGGCTCCAGTTTTGCAAGATCGATCATGACGGCTCCCTCCGAAATCAAAAAGTCTTTAAGATATTGTACCACGATAAAAATAGAAACACCATATTCCAACAAAAGAAAATGCCCGCCTGAAAATCAGACGGACATACTGTAAATCAAATCATCTTAAAATGCTTCAACGCCTCCACAATCGCATCCTCTTTTTCCTTCGGACACTGGGGCTGCTTTGCATTCTCGTTTTTCGCTTTATGGTAATTCTCACGCTCGATGATGCCGTACTTCTGCTTCACCTGCGCAATGTAGAGGTTGGACACCTTCAACTGGTGGTGTTCCCACACATAGTTCCGAATCTCGTTGTAGGTGGCTTTGCTTTCGGCGGCAGTCACATCCAGCTCATCCATGCTGACGTCCACCTCGATGTGCCGGTCGACATGGAGTTTGGACAAAAGGAGAACGGCCTCAACGGTTGATTGCGATTCCAAGGGGAATTCTCGAATCTCTTTTCCATTGTAGGGAACAGGGAAGGCGAATACAATGTTCCGAATCCAGTTGCCATCCGGCTGTTTTTCCGGGAAAATATCAATGCGCTCGATGAAGGCACGCATGAATTCCTTTTGCTCCACCTCAGTGGCGGCATTGTAGACTTCATCGAAGGCCAGAAGCAGGTGATAGATGTTGTCCGCTGTGATCTTCTCCTGATGAATGTCATCAATCTGACCTTGGATTTCAGCGAGCTGGGATTCCATGTCCCCAATCAGTTCATATTGCTCATCGTAACGCCGCTGTAAATCCAAAGACTTACGGTCATAATAGGGATCATTAAAGTCCAGTGCGTCCATCTGATTGATTTCGTTCTGTTCAATGTTCAACCGGAAAGAACATTCGTGTCCAGTCTGCCCTTTGATGCTCTTGCAGAAGTAGTAATAACGAGTTTTGTTATCCTTGCTGTGAGCCTTAGAGATATTTCCGTACAGGTTCCGTCCACAGCAGGGGCATTTCAGAATGCCGGAAAGAATATGTGCGTGGTCTGGGTCACGGACCTTTTCACGCCGCCCTGTGGTACGCTGACGCTTGGTCTGTGCAAGATTCCAGTCGTCCTCAGAAACGATGGCTTCATGTTGACCGACATAGACGGGAAACTCGGATTGCTTCACAATGTGCATTTCGTTTCGAGTGCCGAGTTTCTTTTCAACCTTGCGGCGACCAAATGCAATCTTACCGCAGTAAATGGGATTGTCCAGAATACCTCTAACAAATACAGCAGAAAACTTTGGGATAGTTCCATTCTGACGGAGCTTTTTCACATAGCCATGGGTGTTCAGATACCGGGCAATACCTGCTACACCATCGTTGGTATGGATAAAGCGGTCAAAAATAACACGGATAACTTCCACTTCATCGTCTGCAATCGAAAGCTCGCCATTTTCCAGCCTATAGCCATAGGGTGCAAAGCCGCCGTTCCATTTGCCCTCACGGGCTTTCTGTTCACGGCCGGCCATCGTTTGAGCACGGATATTCTCACGTTCGATTTCAGCAACAGCAGAAAGAACAGAAATCATTAACTTGCCGGAATCTTTAGAACTGTCGATGCCATCTTCTACGCAAATCAAATTGACACCGAAATCCTGCATAAGCTGCAAGGAGTTCAGAACATCGGCCGCATTGCGCCCAAAACGAGACAATTTGAACACCAAGACGTAAGAAACGCCGTCTTTACAGTCTTGCACATCTCGCAGCATCTGTTGAAATTCGTGCCGACCTTGAATGTTCTTACCGGAAAATCCTTCGTCGGAATATTCTCCAGCAATGACCATATCTTCATAATCGGCATATTTGCGCAGCTTTTCACGCTGTGCATCAAGGCTGTAACCGTCCACCTGCATGGCCGTAGATACGCGAGTATAAATGTAGCATTTGGTGCGTGCTTTTTTCATAAGAAATCCTCACTTTCGGCGGTTGGTTGTTGTGTGAGATTTTCATGCTGGATATAATACTCTAGCAACCGGAGTACATACTCTGGCGCATGGCGGTGGCCGAGTTCCCATTCTGTTACAGTGCGGTAGGGAATTTGGAAGAAAGTGCAAAACTCCCGGCGGTTCATCCCGGTCGATTCGCGCAGTTCGAGGATTTTGTCTTTGCAGTCCATAAAGTTGCCCTCATATATGTAAAACACGCTACGCAATTATTTTAACATAAAAACAAAAATTACGCAACGTGTAAATCTGCTTATGCAGCTTTACTGTTGGTCGCGCAAAGCGGAGACTCCTTTTGCTCCAGTACAGTTGAGCCATATTTTTGAATCAGCTTTGCCATAACATCGATACAGCGTACAAAGGATGCATTGTCAGTTTCGGTGTCATAGTATTTTTTCAATAGGCAACTCCATTTCCTTGTAGCAGAACTTTGACAGTCCTGCGAATTTTAGAAACATCCCTTGATTCATCCGATTAAACTTTTTAAGCGTTCCAGCTTTTCCTGTGCATTCTCTTTCCGGAAGCTGACCCCAATGCATGAAATCGGAACGCACATTTCTAACAGGCGGTCATAGATTCGGGCGTGCGCAGTATCCTGTGGGTGCCGTATCTCGTCCAGTGTCAGATTGGTCGTGACGATCAGAGGCTTTCGGCTGCGGTAGCGACTGTCTATGATGTTGTAAATCTGTTCCAGTGCATACTCTGTGCCGCGCTCCATCCCGAAGTCGTCAATGATGAGAAGCGGATAGCGGCACAGCCGGTCTACGACCTCATTGCGCCCGGAGAAACTATTATTCAATTCGTTCAGGACATGAGCAAAGTTTGTCATGCGCACAGGCACTTCCTGCTCCATCAGAGCGTTTGCAATGCACCCGGCAAGGAAACTCTTGCCTGTGCCAACACCGCCCCAGAGCAGCAGCCCGATGTTCTCTGTGCGCATGGTTTGCCACTGTTCTACATAGCGGTGTGCATGGTGCATCTGAGGGCTGCGTCCATTGTCGTTTTCAAATGTCCAGTTAAGCATGGCAGAATCCGAAAAGCCTTCTGCTTTCAGCCGCCGCACAAGGTCGAGGTGCTTCTGCTCCTTAACAGTTGCCTCCTGCCGTTCCCGTTCGGCTTTGTGACAGGCACATTCTACCGGATGCTTGTTCTTTCCCATCAGGACAAGACCTTTGGGAAAGAAGGCTTCCTTGGGCGTTTGGCACTTGCCGCAATAAAGCAGACCGTTGTCTCCGTGATAGTCCGCTGCGTTTCTGGGCATACTGGAAACGGGGGTTTCCAAAATTTTCTCAATCGTCTTTATAGGCTTTCTCCTTCCACAAAGGTGTAGTCCGGGATGCCCGGTGTTGTCTTTTTCTCTGTCTCTGTCTTCTGCCGCTTTGCCCAGATACGCAGCGTTGCGGCATGGTCGGCATACTTTTTGCCAGTGGACTGGACATAAGCGGACAACTGCTCAATCAGACTGTCCAGCCCTGCAAAGTCAGCCTTGAGCCGCTTGTACTCCTTTTCCGTTAGAAAGACATTCTGGTATTCTCCCAACGATAGACGAGCATTGTTTGATCTTATCAGGTGGTTATCATTTAGGTTGTTCTTATTACGTTGGTTAGGTGTGCATTTTTGCGCAATCATACTGCGCGTTTCTGCACAGTCAGCTTGTGCGCTGGTGCATACTGTGACTGCGCAATTCTGCACAGTATGCGGAACTTTGAGCAGAATGTGGCTGGGTTTAGAAAAGCCGTAGCGCACTCGTTCGACAAGGTTGGCTTTTTCAAGTTCTGTGAAAGAGCGTGTTACGCTGGAAACGCAGCACCCTAAATCCTTCGCCAGATTGGAAAGCGGATAGATCACATAAATGTGCCCCTGTGCATCGATCCAGTTGTTCTTTTGAGAAAGTGTAGCCCGGTCCAGCAGCAGGGTGTAGAGCAGCTTTGCTGTGTGGCTCAGGTCTGTATCCAGCAGAAATCGGGCATAGGGCAGATATTGCGGCAGTGGCATATTGGGTTTCAAGTAATCCGAAATGGCATTCACCTCCATTTTTACATCCGAATTAGTGCTAGACCGTTTGAGAGTATTGGTTTCAATCATTGTTCAGACGATCTTTTACCGTCTGAAGATACCGACTGGCACGGTCGATAAAAACCAGCAGGTTTTCATTGTTCTTTGGTTCAGTAAGAATATCGGGGTATTCACGAAAACACATTTCCCACCGCCGGACAAAATCCTCCTGCGCTCCCTGAATCTCACACATCATGGCTTCGCCATCTGCCAAACGGCGAGGCGAATAGATGCTCTTGACAGCATCCTTGAGATTCTGTTTTTCTTCCTTGTTGAGTCCTTTCTTATGCCCTTGAATGTCTTGCTTGAAGGTCGTTATAAACTCATTGCCCTTTGAAGGCGAAGAATACGAATCCGTGATACTGGAATCCCGTTTGGCTTTAGGCTTACGAAGCTCTGCCACAACTTCGGGACGCTTTTCCTTTGGAACCTTTGCAATCGAGGATATTTCACGGTCGGTTGCCCGGATCTTTCCACTCAGGATTTCTTTCTGCGCTCCGGGTACTGCCTCCTCCGCCGCTTCCACACCTTTTGCAAATTGCTCTGCACGGTAAACATAACTTTCGGATGTTCCATGTTCCGCAGCGACCTTTGATCGTGAACCGTGTTTTGTGCGGTCTGGTTCATTTTGAACCAGACCACTTTCAGATGCCAAAGTATACTGATTGCCGTGAAACGATTTGATTTGCTTTTCCGCTTCTGCCTGCTTTCCAATCAGGAACTTTTTCTGTTCTGGGGTCAGGTTTCGCCGCCCAAGCTGATTTTTACAGATCCATGCGAGTGCTTCATAGCGGCTGGAAAATTCTTTTTCGATGACTTCAAATGGAATAAATGGATATTTCCGAAGAATTTGATAGCGTGTATGTCCATCCACAATATAGCCGTTCCACGTGATGATCGGATTCAGCACACGTTCTTCTTTGAGGATGTTCATTTCCAGTTGGTGGGTTTCCTCAAACGACGGAGGGTTGATTTGTTTCTGGAACTCCGGGTCAATTTTAAGTTGGCTCAGTTTTGTCATAGGCAAACCATCCTTTCTGAAATGAAATAGAATGTCATTGTTCTTACGCCGTTCTCTCTGTATGGTGTTCCTGCCCCCTTCCGGCGGCGTTTTCCGGGTATCCCATGCAGACGGTCATGCGGTTTTCAAGGTTCAATGAAGGCTCTGAAATTAGATTAACACATTCATAGAAGATTTTTTAGGAGGTCTTACCTCCGGTTTTTGGTTATAAAAAAGCGGAAGTAGTGCTTCCGGTTTTCTGCTGCAAACCACTGAAAAAATTGTATCACATCGTAAATTTTATTTTTAGGAACTGGTAGTTCCGGTTTTGCGTATCAACGTGATCTCAAATTTGGGGTGCCGTTCTCTCTGCATGGCTTTCCTGCCCCCTTCCAGCGGCGTTTTCCGGCTCTCCTTGTCAGGGTCATGGCCGGGTATCCC
>OGLJ01001665.1_pt1 | contig 17182 bp, 14 predicted proteins | sample 1572801 | NCBI WGS metagenome assembly OGLJ01 (sample SAMEA2581877, study PRJEB24529) | metagenome | biome: Human gut stool | place: China | collected 2011
AACAAAATTAACACTCCCTAATTAACACTCCTAACAGCTTAACCTGTTTTAACAGGACGTTCTCTATAATTAACCGAAAGGCGTTTTTTAGGTCGTATTCTGACCACTATAACAAAACGTATACACCTTTGGTTTGCAAATTTAATAAAAAATTAAAGATTTCTCTTCAGAAAATCTACTTTCTTTAATCATTGTTAATGGACGGGAAGGCTATAAGATACCGGTTACGTCCTCTCTCACAACCGCCACACCGGACAAGCACGTCCCAAAGAATACCTAAAAAAGTAAAGCTACGAGTAGCTGCACATTCATTGCACACTTCTCGTAGCCTTATCATTTAGTAGCACAGCCACTTATAGCCTAAACCCGGCAGCTTATGACTATAACTACTCTTCTGTTTGTTTGGATTCGAAGTCTTTTATTAACTTATCCTGCACATCACTCGGAACCAGTTCGTAACTTGCAAATTTCATAATGAACGAAGCACGGCCTCCGGTAAGCGAACTAAGAGCGGTTGAATAAGAAGACATCTCTTTCAAAGGCACTTTAGCCACCAGTTTCTCATAACCGTTTTCGCTGCTCATACCCATAATCATGGCACGGCGTCCCTGAAGGTCACCCATCACGTCACCCATCTTATCGGACGGTACGAAGACTTCCACATCATAAATTGGCTCGAGAATCTTCGGTCCGGCGTTCTTAAACGCTTCGCTGAAGGCATTACGCCCGGCCAGCATGAACGAAATTTCATTAGAGTCTACCGGGTGCATCTTTCCATCATATACAATGACGCGTACATCGCGGGCATACGAACCGGTCAGAGGTCCCTGTTCCATGCGGGACATGATCCCTTTAAGGATGGCCGGCAGGAAGCGGGCATCGATAGAACCCCCGACAATACTGTTAACAAATACCAATTTTCCGCCCCATTCCAATGGAACTTCCTCAGTACCCTTCACGTTAATCTTAAATTCCTGTCCGCCGAATTTATACATATCGGGCACCGGCATTCCTTCATAATAGGGTTCCACTATCAGATGCACCTCACCGAACTGTCCGGCACCACCCGATTGCTTTTTGTGACGATAGTCGGCACGGGCAGCTTTTGTGATGGTTTCACGATAAGGGATCTTCGGTTCTTCAAATTTCACCTGAAGCTTTTCATTGTTCTCCAGACGCCATTTCAACGTACGGAGGTGGAATTCTCCCTGGCCATGCACGATGGTCTGTTTCAGTTCCTTCGATTGTTCGATGACCCAAGTCGGATCTTCCTCACGCATACGGTTCAAGATGGCCATCATCTTTTCCGTATCGGCCTCGTTCACCGGCTTGATGGCGCGTGAATATTTAGAATTCGGATATTTGATAAAATTAAACCGGTTCTCGGCACCTTTACCGTTCAGTGTATTTCCGGTATGAACATCTTTCAGCTTCACCGTACAGCCAATGTCACCTGCCACCATCTCTTCTACTTTGATACGGTTGGCACCGGCGCAAGCATAAATCTGCGCCACACGTTCTTTCGAACCGCGATCGGCATTGGTAAAGTCGTCTCCTTCATGCACTTTTCCGCTCATGACCTTGAAATACTGAACGTCACCAATGTGTGGTTCCACACCGGTCTTGAAGAAATACAAAGAGGTAGGTCCGTTGGGATCGGGTTCCACCACTTCACCACGGGTATTATGCACTTTCGGCATTTCCGATACACCGGGCACTACATTACCCAGGAATTCCATCAAACGACGTACCCCCATATCTTTGCCTGCACATACGCAGAATACGGGGAACATGCCACGTGCAGCCAGACCCTTACGGATACCTTCGCGCATCTCGTCTTCCGTCAGTGAATCTTGTTCGAAGAATTTCTCCATCAAGCCTTCATCGTTCTCGGCAGCGGCCTCGACCAGTGCTTTGTGCAGCTCCATGGCTTTATCTTTCTCTTCAGCAGGAATTTCTTCGATGATAGGTGCACCGCCTTCGGGTGCCCAAGAGTACTTCTTCATCAACAGCACGTCTATCAGCGAGTTGAAGTTGGGACCGGTAGCCAGCGGATACTGAACCGGAACTACTTTGGGACCGTAGATGGACTTCAGTTGTTCAAGCACCATATCATAATCACACTTCTCGTTATCGAGCTGATTCACCAGGAAGATCACCGGTTTACCCAGTTTCTCGGTATAGCGGAAGTGGTTTTGAGTTCCCACTTCGGCTCCATATTGTCCGTTCAACAGCAAAATTGCTGTATCCGTTACATTGAGTGCTGTCATGGCAGCGCCTACAAAGTCATCGCTGCCCGGGCAGTCTATGATGTTCAGTTTCTTCCCGTTCCATTCTACATGGAAGATGGTCGAAAAGACAGAATATCCATATTCCTGTTCTACCGGAAAGTAATCGCTTACGGTGTTTTTGGCAGTGATTCTGCCGCGACGTTTTATAATACCACTCTCATAGAGCAGCGCTTCTGTGAGAGTGGTTTTTCCTGAGCCGTCATTGCCAAGAAGGGCAATGTTCTTAATTTCGTTCGTCTGATATACTTTCATGATATATAAGATTTAAATGAATGATTCAGTATGTGTTTTTCGCATACCCTTTTTTTACTGAGGCGCAAATTAGGCATTAATCAAATGAAAAGCAATAAAACGGACAGTGTTACTAAACAATGTTATGTAACATACAGCCTTCGACAAGCGCGAAACAGGCTATCTGACAGAATGGAAGTATTCTTTCCGATTCCCGATTAAAAAGAGCAGTTTGCCTTACATTTACTGACTCCTTCTTCTTCCGGACAGGATGAAATAGAATGCAGCAGCAGACTTTTCGGTGCAAGACGGAGGTTTTTCCAACCAAAGAAGGGGGTATTTCGGGTTGAACACGGTGCATTTTCCCAAAAAGAAGCAAACATTCTGTGCAAAAGAAGTAAGCATTTCCGGAAAATGCTTACTTCTTTCGGGTAAGATGTCTATATGTTTTGCCTCCTCACATATATTGTTATGTGCAGAACCCCGCACCGGTGCTTTTTTTTCTCCGGTTGCCCCGCAGAAGCATATAGAGAGAATATAGCAAAAGCATCGGGACAGAGACAGAACGAAAGCAAATTCATCGGATTCCGCCCCAAGTCCGTCCATTTGCACACATATACCATAAATCTGTGACACAGGAGAAAAGTCTGTTGGCAAATGCAGGCGTTTTTCCGGCCAACCTTCAGGACGGCACGAAACGAAAGCATTCTGAGGCCATCGGATTATCAGATTGTCAAATGGTCAAAAAGGAACTTTCCTCCCGTTAAATAAAAGAGAATATCTACCCTACAGGGTTGTTTACTAACACGAAAACCTTACTTTTGCAATTTGAAACGCAAAAATAACTCAGACCATCATGGCAGGCATATACATACACGTCCCCTTCTGTAAGACACGCTGTATCTATTGCGATTTTTACTCAACGACGCGAAGCGAATGGAAAGGACGCTACATCGAAGCACTCTGCAAAGAGCTGGAAATGAGATATACTTACCTGAAAGGAAAGCCTATTGAGACGCTCTACTTTGGTGGAGGTACTCCTTCGCAGCTCGACGAAAAGGATTTCCGGAAAGTATTCGACACCGTCCGCCGGGTTTATGGGATGGAGAATTGCCATGAAATAACACTTGAAGCCAATCCGGATGACCTCTGTCCGGAATACCTGCAAATGCTCTCCGAATTGCCGTTCAACCGCATCAGCATGGGCATCCAGACATTTGACGACACTACGCTCAAGTTGCTGAAACGCCGCCACAATGCGGCTCAAGCCATTCGTGCGGTAGAGTTGTGCCGTGCCCACGGTTTCCGCAACATCAGCATCGACCTGATCTACGGGCTCCCCGGTGAAACAACGGAACGCTGGGAAAAAGACTTGCAACAGGCTATTGCCCTAGACGTGGAACATATATCGGCTTATCACTTGATTTACGAAGAAGGTACTCCCATTTATAAAATGTTGCAAAAGCATCAGGTCGAAGAGGTGGACGAGGACAGCAGTGTCCGGTTCTTCACCTTATTAATAGACCGGTTGCGTGAAGCCGGATACGAGCATTATGAAATATCCAACTTCTGCAAGCCGGGCATGTATTCGCGCCACAACACTTCGTACTGGCAGGGAGTAAGTTATCTCGGCTGCGGCCCGTCGGCACACTCTTTCGATGGACAAACCCGGGAATGGAACTGCTCTTCGATCGAAAAATACATGTCCGGCATTGAAAGCGGACAACGGGACTTCGAACGGGAAGAGCGGGATCTGGCCACCCGATACAACGAATTTATCATTACCTCTGTCCGCACTCAATGGGGAATTTCACTCGAACGCCTCAGTAATGATTACGGAACGCAACTGGAGCAATATTGTCTCAAAATGGCACGTCCTTCTTTAGAAAACGGCAAATTAGAAATATACGAAGGTGCTTTGCGCCTCACCCGCGAAGGAATTTTTATTTCCGACAGCATCATGAGCGACCTGCTCTGGGTGGAAAACTAAAATTATAAAGTCATGACCGAATCAGAGGTTCGAAAACTACTCAGACGAATGAAGGAGCTGGATTCGCAAACAGCGTTCCGGGCCTTCTACGATATGACGTACGACCGTCTCTACCGCATCGCCTACTACTATGTAAAACGCGAAGAATGGTCGCAGGAAATCGTACTCGATGTGTTCCTGAAACTCTGGGAACAGCGCAGCTCGCTTCCCGAAGTCAAAAGCATTGAGGACTATTGCTTCATATTGGTTAAAAACGCTTCACTCAACTATCTGGAGAAAGAAAACAGGCGTACCACGGTATCTACCGAGACATTGCCGGAACCCGAAGCACAAAGCGACTCACCCGAAGAATCGATGATCAGTGAAGAGTTGTTTGCCATTTATGTGAAAGCACTCGACCGCTTGCCCGAACGTTGCAGAGAAGTATTCATCCGCATCCGGGAAGAGAAGCAAAGCTATGCACAGGTAGCAGAAGAACTGGGTATCAGCACCAAGACCGTAGACGCTCAACTCCAGAAGGCAACCATCCGGCTGAAAGAAGCAATATCGATGGTGAATAATGATCGATAAACAATCGACAGTGAATAATGCCCGGCGGACAGCAAGAGAGGTTTAACTTTTATTTGCACACTTCCGATAGGGAGATTCTTCAAACGCTCTGTCTTTATCCATGAAGTTCATTTAAACCAAAACACAAAGACTTAGCTTATGAAGAAGTTATTAAGACCTACAACCTTTGCACTGCTTACAATGGTACTGTGTTTCACTGCGTGTGAGAACGGCAACAACTCTTACCCCAAAGAATACCTGGGATTCGAAAAGAAAGCGCAGGATTTCTCTTATCAAAAGAATGCAGAGGAAACGGAACTGCAAGTAAAAATCGTTGCGGCCGATAAAACAAGTGAAGACCGGATTGTCTTCATCGAGTCGCCCGCACGGCCGACGAAGCCCGGAAGCTCTTCGGCACCGTTTTATAAAATTAAAGATAATAAAATCACCATCAAGGGCGGCAGCAAATCTGCCAAAGCCACAATCCTGGTTTATCCCCGGAAAGTGGGAACGAATGAATACATTCAGCTTATCTGCCGGCCTCAGAACGGAAAGTCGGAAACGACCAAGATGTCTATCCGGCTGGTGAAAAAATAACGAAATAAACAATGAAATATACAGACCGGGAACTTGACCGATTACTGGAGAAACTTATCGCATCCACCCGCTCGCCCAGAGGAAAATTCTCGGCAGCGGCAAGCTATCAGATATTAGAGAAACGATTGCCGCGTCCGGCACTTCGCCTCTTCTCTTTACGCACCTTGTCGGCAGTAGCTGCCATCGCTTTGCTCTGCTTCATAGGATGGAACACTTACTGCTATCTGAAACCTGCCGCCCTACAGACAATTTCCACACTGGCCGATACGCGGACCATCAAACTGCCCGACGGAACGGAAGTGACGCTGAACCATTTCTCGTCACTCACCTATCCCGAAAAGTTTAAGGGAGAACACAGGGAAGTGAACCTGAAAGGAGAAGCGTATTTCGAAGTGACGAAAAATAGGAAACACTCTTTCATCGTACAGACAGAGTCGGTCAATGTAGAGGTACTGGGCACTCACTTTAACGTAGAGTCCTATCCGGACGATCCGGAAGTGAAGACCACGCTACTCGAAGGTTCTGTAGCCGTGAGCAATAAAAGCAATTCTGTACGTATCGTCTTGAAACCAAACGAAAGTGCTATATATAATAAGGAGAAAAAAAGCATGACCCTTGAAGTTTCAGACCGCGTTGCCGAAGAGATAGCCTGGCGGAACGGAGAATTGATTTTTACCAATCTCCCCTTGCAGGAGATTGCCCGCCAGTTGTCCAACACATTTGGCGTAGATATCTCCATAACAGACACTGCTTTGCAGAATTACCGGATCACGGCACGGTTCTCCAGTGAAGAAGGTCTCGACCAGATTCTCGATCTGCTACATACTGTTGGCAATTTCAACTATTCATACAATAATAAAGAAATAACGATTACTACTAAACTTAACTAGACATGAGAAAATCCAATCCGGATTTCCACCACATCAGAAGTTACATTCTGATGTGTGTGGTTTCCCTAACCTTTTCGACAATCTATGCGCAAACACCGGAACCCAAGCTCACACTCAAACTGCAAAACACCAGCTTGTCAGAAGTCATCCGGCAGATAGAACAGGATACCGGCTTCTCTTTTATCTATGGAGAGGAGGTGAAGCTCGACCATAAAGTCAGCCTCAACGTACAAAAGAAACCTCTCAGAGAAGTCCTGAACCTGCTATTCGCCAATAAGCCGATAAGCTATAAAATAACCGGGAAGCATATCTTATTACAAAAAACGCCCCCCAAACCCGTAAGCCGGAAGTTCACTGTCAGTGGATACGTGACCGACGGAGCGTCTGCCGAAACGCTGATTGGTGCAAATATTCTTGAGAGTCGTCATCATCAGGGAACTACCCCCAATCCTTACGGTTTCTACAGCATCACGCTGCCTGAAGGAGAAGCTCGGCTGAGTTTCTCCTATTTGGGATATACCGGCCAGCAACATGTGCTGAACTTAACCGCAGATACTCTACTGAACATCCGGATGAAAGACAACAATATGCTGCAAGAAGTAGTCATCGTGTCGGACAAAGCCGAATCGGGAGTCATGGCCACCCAGATGGGAGCCAGCGAAATACCGATGACCCAGATAAAAAACACACCCAGCATCCTGGGAGAAGCCGATGTGATGAAAGCCATCCAGCTGATGCCGGGCGTACAAGCCGGAATGGAAGGCTCTGCCGGACTCTATGTACGCGGCGGAGGCCCCGACCAGAACCTGATCCTTCTGGACGGAGTACCGGTATACAACGTAGACCATTTATTGGGCTTCTTCTCCGTCTTTACACCCGAAGCCGTGAAGAAAGTGACACTTTTCAAAAGCTCCTTCCCCGCCCGCTTTGGCGGACGCCTCTCTTCCGTTATCGATGTGCGTACCAACGATGGCGACATGAAGAACTATCACGGAGTGGTCAGCGTGGGGCTTCTGACCAGCAAAATCAATTTCGAGGGACCGATCATAAAGAACCGGACTTCGTTCAACATTTCCGCCCGCCGTTCGTACATCGACCTGCTGGCCAAACCCTTCATGCCCAAAGACGAGAAATACAGTTATTACTTTTTTGATGTCAATGCCAAGATCAACCATAAGTTCTCTGATCGCAGCCGCCTGTTCCTCAGTGCATACAATGGCAAAGACCATTTTATGACAAAGTATGACGACACTTACTACGGTGACGAAGACAAGTACAGGGATGGCGGAAAGATGAACTGGGGAAATACCATCGTTTCGGGACGCTGGAACTACATCTTTAACAACAAGCTGTTCAGCAATACCACAGTCGCTTTCAATAACTATAAGTTTGATGTCAGTACATTCACCAAGAATGAGATACATACAAACAACCAAATCACCTGGAACCGCTATAAGGCCGATTATAAATCGGGGATCCGGGATTGGAGCGCTCAGATAGATTTTGACTATAACCCTATCCCTACACATCATGTCAAGTTCGGAGTGCAATATCTGCACCATAGCTTCCGTCCGGAAGTCTCCACCTCAAAGATATTCGACAAGACCGGAGAAACCATCGAGCGGGACACGACGTATTATACTACCTCCAACAGTGAGATCCTTGCCCACGAAGCATCTGCCTATCTTGAAGATAACTTCAATCTGAGCAGTCGCCTGCGTATGAATCTGGGCCTGCACTTCTCGACTTTCCAAGTGCAAAAGAAAAACTACTTCTCCGTGCAGCCCCGCATCTCCGCACGCTATCAGCTCAGCAAAGATGTAGTATTGAAAGCTTCGTATACGAAAATGAGCCAATATGTACACTTGATTTCATCCATGCCTTTTGCCATGCCCACCGACTTATGGGTACCTGTCACCAGCAAAATCAAACCCATGCAGGCCCATCAGGTCTCGTTAGGCGGTTACTATACGGGAATCGACGGATGGGAATTCTCAATAGAAGGATACTATAAAGGAATGAAAAATGTACTCGAGTACAAAGACGGTGTCAGCTTTCTCGGTTCTTCTACCGGATGGGAGGACAAAGTGGAGATGGGACACGGCCGCTCTATGGGTGTAGAGTTCATGGCGCAGAAAACCATAGGAAAGACAACGGGATGGCTGGCATATACCCTGGCTAAGAGTGACCGTAAGTTTGCCACAGGAGGAATAAACAACGGCGAACGCTTTCCATATAAATATGACCGCCGACACAACATCGACCTGACACTCAATCATCGGTTCAACGAACGGATCGATGTAAGTGCTTCCTGGATATTTACCACCGGAGGTACGACAACGATCCCCACCGAACTGACAGGTATTATCCGTCCGGGCGACAACGACTCATCGATAGAAGAGGGAGACTACGTCAAGCATCGCAACAATTATCGCCTCCCCGCCACCCACCGGTTAAATGTAGGGGTCAACTTCAGCAAGAAGACTAAACATGGCATGCGCATCTGGAATGTCAGCATATATAATGTATACAATGCCATGAACCCCACTCTGATATATCGCACCTACAAAAAGACTGAATATACTCAAGGCGAACAAGCACAAGGCAACCGCATACCGGTCATTCGGAAATTCACTCTGTTGCCTTGCATTCCTTCATTCAGTTATACATATAAATTCTAAGTATTTATGAGACGATCAATTCTTGATATATTCCTTTTCTTGCTGGTTATCATATCCACTGCGGCATGCAATAACGATCTTCCTTTCGACTTGAAGGAGAATCCGCCCAAGTTAGTGATGAATGCCATTATCAACGCCGACAGCACCTACAATACCTTGTTTCTGAACCTCACCGGCAGAAACCAGATCGGACAAATAAAAGGAGCCACCGTAGAAGTACGCATCAACGGTTCTCTCAGTGAAACTCTCCGTCCCGATCCGCATAGCAGCGATAAAGGGCGCTTTTACATAAACAGTGCTTTCTATCCGGGCGATGTGGTCCGTATAGATGCTATGACGGATGACGGCGAACACCACGCATGGGCCGAAGTCACCGTACCTCAACCCATCGGGAAGATAGAAAAAGTGGATACGGCCTCCATCATGAGAAAGCCGAGTAACTATGGCTACGGAACTCCGCCAAGACGACATCTCCGTTACCAAATCAAAATCAAGGACCGCCCGGGAGAGAAGAATTTTTATCGGATCATTGTGGAACAACGGAAATACTGGAAATACTATTGGGAACAAAATGACCAGACCTGTTGGAGTTCGGCAATGCAGAAAAGCTTTAAACTGCAAACAAACGAAGACGTGGTGTTGACCGACGGCAAACCCAGTACGGAAGAAGATGATGAAAACGGACTGTTCGGCACTGTCAATAACAAGTATGCCATATTTGACGACTCACGTTTCACCGACGGAAGTTATACGATGAACGTCTATAACGATATCTACGGATGGGGATTCTGGGGACAGGAGTATATCTGGATAAAGACGGATGTCTACATCCGCATACTCAGCATTACCGAAAAAGAATATTATTATTTAAGAGCGTTGAATCTGCTCGACTCCGATGCCTACGACAACACCCTGAGCGAGCCTATCGCTTTCCCAAGCAATGTGAACGGAGGTACCGGAATGGTAGGGTTCAGTACAGAAACAAACTATATGCTGACAGTTAAAAACAACGCAGTTCCCCCAATGGTACCGGATTTATAAAGAAACCACTATCTTTGTGCCCTAAAAGCACATTTATATGTTTATAATTATCGGAATCATGCTCACGGGCATGCTACTGGGTTACCTGTTACGTAGCAAAAGGCTCACGTGGATACATAAAGTCATCACATTATTAATATGGCTGTTGCTCTTCCTGCTCGGCATCGATGTAGGAGGCAACGAAGCCATCGTGAAAGGATTGCATGCCATCGGGCTGGAAGCTCTCATCATCACGGCAGCTGCCGTAACCGGAAGCATACTGGCTGCCTGGGGACTTTGGTATCTGCTCCATACACGCTATCAGAAAAAGGAGGCTAAACCATGAAAGGCAGTCTCATTATCGTCTCTTTCTTCATTGTCGGCACTCTGTGCGGACTTTTTCAGCTGATCCCGTACGATTTCAGCCAAAGTAAACTCAGTTTTTATGCCTTATGCGGGCTGATGTTCTGCGTCGGCATTAGCATAGGCAACGATCCGCAGACACTGAAAAGTTTCCGGTCACTGAATCCCCGCCTACTCTTCCTGCCCGTCATGACCATTCTGGGAACATTGGCTGGATGTGCCGTAGTCAGCCTCTTTTTGTCCCATCGTTCACCGTCCGATTGTATGGCGGTAGGTTCCGGATTCGGGTATTATTCACTCTCAAGTATATTCATCACCGAGTACAAAGGAGCCGAATTGGGTACCATCGCATTGCTTTCAAACATCATGCGCGAAATCATCGCTTTGCTTTGTGCCCCCCTATTGGTAAAGTTCTTCGGAAAACTGGCCCCCATTTCAGTCGGAGGAGCCACCACCATGGACACAACTCTTCCCATTATCACCCGTTGTTCCGGACAGGAATTTGTCATCGTCTCCATTTTCCATGGATTCATTGTAGACTTTAGCGTACCGTTTCTGGTGACATTATTCTGCTCCATATAGGCATCATATTACAAAAGGATTTCAGTTTTCTCTAATATCCCATCTTTTTTGCAGCATATTTTTGATATACATCAAGAAATGATATCATTCTGCCCACTTTTCTTTCTTTGCGCTTTTATGTTGAATAACATATTTGTATATTTGCATAGGTAAAAAGAAAAAGCTAAGCGCTTAGCAATTGTTTTTAATAGGTATTAGGGTCCTTATGACAAGGATAAGGACAAAGATTAGTTTTCAGGAATAACAATTAAAAAAGTAGGTATTATGAAAAGATTAGGATTAACATTAGTGGCAGCTCTATGCCTTGTTGCTACTACATTTGCAGCAGGCAATCAACCTACAGTTGCAAAATGGGAAGGTAACATCAATGTGAATAAATTGGGTAAATACCTGAATTTATCTTCTGTACAGGCAGAAGAAGTAGCCAACATTTGCAACTACTTTGACGAACAGATGGGAAGAGCCACCACTGCGAAAAAGAACAAGGATACCATGGTTCGTAACGCTGTTTACGGCAATCTGAAATTGATGAAAAAGACGTTGACAGATGCTCAGTACACTAAGTATACTACAATATTGAACATGACTTTGAAGAACAAAGGCATCGAAGTAAAGTAGGAACTTGATTGATGAATAAAAGGATAAAAGACCGGTGTCGTCGAATGAACTAACATCGGTCTTTTATTTTTATGCCAATCACTGACAAAGATGGTTAACACTGATGTTTCCGGTTAAATCAGTAATTCCTCCTAAGCCAGATATTGAAAAGTCTATCATACACCTGATACCCTCCAGACTCCTGAGTCAACATGTCTTTTTCCAGTAAACCCTTCAACCCCGACTGCACCGAACTGGCAGAAGTCAACCGATATTTTTTAATAAATGCAGCAGAAGTAACTCCTTTTGCTTTCTGCTCCTTGGCAATGGCAATCATTATCTCTTTTTGCTTTTCCGGAAGACGAGAAAATATTTCTTGAAAAGTAAAGTCTTGTGTAGCAATTATATTGTTTAGTGCCAGATTTATCATAGGTACATCACAGATACCCTTTTTGTCTGTCAAAATAAAAAGTTCATTCAACATTAACTGCACATACCAAGTGTGCCCATCAAACAGGGTATATACATTCTCTACCAATTGATCTGTCACTTTCTTACCATTCTCCTCAAACAATCCCTTCACAAAAGGTTTATATACCTCCAAAGGAATTGCTCCTAAGTGCATCATACTCACGCTTTGATAAAATGGCCTGGAAGGACTGTTGAATATATTCATCATTATATGCCTCTGACTTCCTGCAAAAACAAAATTAGAGTTACTGCAATGCTGAACTTTAGTCCTTAAAATAGCTTCCAGATTTTTCTCCGGATATGAACTGATTTGCTGAAATTCATCTATTGCTACAATACAAGGCTTGTCTGCCTGCTCCAGATAGATAAAGATTTCTTCTAAAGTAGTTTCAGGAGCATGAATATCTCCCAAACCAAGTTCTAAAATCGGTTCTCCTGTAATACTATCTAATTTAAATCCAATCCTTAAAGAGGTAATTATAGAAAAGAAACGATCTATGAATTTATTCCCCTGGGGCTTTAACTTCTCAAAAATCCCTTTACCCAAAGCAAAAACAAACTCTTTCAAACTTGAAGTCGCATATATATCAATAAAGAAAGTATAATAGCCTTCTTTAATCAAAGGCTGATAAAAACAATGCCTTATCAATCCCGTTTTTCCCATTCGGCGAGTTGAAACAAGAGCCACATTTCTCCCATTTATCAAGTTACGGATCAAGTTTTCTGTTTCAGCAACTCTATCACAAAAATAACGAGGAGAAACGTATCCTCCAACTACAAAAGGATTAATAACAGCCATAACAAAATTATTATATTTATAATTATTGCAAATATAATAATTATCTTTTAGGTAAAAGATGCAAGTGAAAATATTTGCGCATAAGAACAATATATATTCCACTCAGCAAAAGGATACAGCCCAATAAATACCAATCACCATAACCCCGGCAATATAAATACCCGATGATAATCACAATTTGCACAATCATATACACCAACGATACCACCACGTGCGGTATTCTCAATTCATTAACCATGATCTGATACAAATGTTTCCGGTGAGGCAAACCAATATTTTCATGTAGCAACAACCGGTGTATGATTGTCAACACACTATCCACTCCATATACAGTAAGCATCACAAGCCAGCTGAAATCTTTCGTTTGAAGAATCAAACTCCCGATCAGGAACAGACTTTGTTTTAACACAGTGTTAAAGCTTGTTCTTTGGATGCAAATAACAAGTGTTTTAAATGCAAAAGGCTTGTTATTTGCACACAAGAATAAAATGAACGGAAATTGACGTTAACATTGTTAAACAGTCGGTTTTCCCATACAATTTAGCTCAACAATACTCCCTCTTAAACCAACGTTCGAATACAGGATCAGAAAACACATACAGTTCCCCCTCCTTCTCAATAAAATCACGCTCGGTCAGCATGCGTTTGTTGCAGGTGATGGTTTACGCGCTTCCCAATTCATATTTCCGCACTACAGGAATAGAATTGAAGCGGTATTCACCATTGGCTACGGCACGCAACATGGCTGTTTACGCAGTGATCAGATTTTCAGTATCATTCATGCACATAGGCATATCGGTATCTATCAATTGCCGGGTACGCATTTCAATGGTTTCCGAACCTGTTCATCTTCATGCATCAATTCGTCCATCGCTACTTTGACAAGTGAAGACTTTCCCCAACGACGTGGAGAGATGAGAACAAAGACACAAATTATACATCAACGTATAATACATCGATGTATAATTTTAAAGATTATCTATTTCAAAAACAGGCATAGAAGCATCATTTAATGGTCACCATGGTTGCTCCGAAACCATATTCCTGAAATGAAGCATCCTGATAGCGGCAATTACTATATTTTCGCTTTAATTCATCAATCAATGCTTTACGAAGCACTCCGTCACCTTTACCATGAATGAAAACTATTTTTTGTTCACGTTTGGCTTTGTACTTCTCCATCACTTCACGGAATTTATCCAACTGGTAATTCAGTATCTCGGCATTCCCCATGCCACGTGTGTCATCCAGCAATTCGTTGATGTGCAAGTCTATCTCAAGAATCTCATTCTTTCCGCCACGTTTCACAATCGGTTGTGACTTAGGCTTATCCACTTCCTTCTTCTGGATCAATACAGACTGCAGTTCCTCAGCCGAAACAAATACCTGACGGGTAGGAACATCGTCTTTCACAATATCATAAACCAAAGCCGGCTGTTCAAAGAAGTCCGACTCACGGAATGTATGCAGTTTATAGAACTTCACCGTATCGATACGCAACTCCACACAAACTGCAGGTTTCAAAGGTGCTGTCCGTCCATCTTTAAAAGCAATGAACTGAACGGCCACATGCTCCATTTCATTCAGCATATCCTTAGTAAACTCTTCCAGCAAAAACTTCATATTGGGTTCCACCAGTCCATGCGAACGGGTTTTCCAGGCCTTTCCTTCGGCACTCTGATACGTATAATACAAATAATAATTGCTGTCATTTACCAAATAAGCCTCAAACGAAGTACTGCTGATAGCTTTCACGTCTTCAGGCACATAAGCCAGAAAAACATTTAAAACATCACCACCCCGCACTTCGGCCGAACGAACTGCCGGAATCTCAGGCTTTACCGGTTTGACGGGTTCTTCGGGTTTCTTTGGTGCAGGAGCAGCCTTCCGGGTCATATTATAATCATCCGTATCAATCACCACACACTCGCGTATCTGCATCGGGATATCAAATCCATCAGCATCTTCCACCAATACAATATCTTTTCCCCGGAATCCTTTTACGATTCCTCCGCCCACCTCACTGAGGAAGCGCACTTTATCACCTATTTTCATTGTTCTGTTTACAATTTACCATTTACAATCTACAAATTAAGGCAAATATAACTACTTTTGTCGTCGCAAAGAAAGAAATGATGAAAGAAAACCCGAAACATATCCGTATTAGCGAATACAATTATCCATTGCCGGATGAACGCATCGCTAAATTCCCGTTGCCTGTACGCGACCAGTCTAAGTTACTCATTTATCGTCATGGCGAGGTCAGTGAAGATGTATTTACCTCTCTACCGGAATATTTGCCAGCCGGAAGCCTGATGATATTCAACAACACCAAAGTGATTCAGGCACGGCTCCATTTCCGCAAAGAGACAGGAGCACTCATCGAGGTATTTTGCCTGGAGCCCATTCAACCCAATGACTACGTACTCAACTTTCAGCAAACGGAACATGCCGCCTGGCTTTGCATGGTAGGCAATCTGAAAAAGTGGAAAGACGGTCCGCTATGTCGTGAAATGACTGTAAAAGGATTCCCGATCACTTTGACCGCCACCCGCGGTGAATGTCGTGGCACCAGTCATTGGATCGATTTCCGGTGGGACAATCCGGAAGTAACATTTGCCGATATTCTCGAAGTGTTCGGTGAGCTACCTATCCCTCCCTACCTCAACCGGGATACGGAAGAAAGTGATAAGGAGACCTATCAGACAGTCTATTCAAAAATAAAAGGCTCGGTGGCCGCTCCTACGGCAGGTTTACATTTCACCCCTCGTGTACTGGATGTCCTGACCGAAAAAGGGATCGACCTCGAGGAACTGACTCTCCATGTTGGCGCCGGTACTTTTAAACCGGTAAAAAGTGAAGAGATAGAGGGGCACGAAATGCATACGGAATATATATCCGTATCACGCAGTATTATCAAAAAGCTGATAGACCACGACGCTTGTGCCATTGCCGTAGGAACAACTTCTGTGCGTACCCTTGAAAGCCTCTACCACATCGGCGTAACACTGGCTAACAATCCGGAAGCTACAGAAGAGCAATTGCACGTAAAGCAGTGGCAACCTTACGAAACGGAATGTGATGTTCGCCCCGTAGTAGCCTTACAGAAAATATTAGGTTATCTCGACCGACATGGAATGGAGGCACTGCATACCAGTACACAGATCATTATTGCTCCGGGATATGACTATAAGATAGTCAAGGCAATGGTTACCAATTTTCATCAGCCACAGAGCACTCTGCTATTATTGGTTTCGGCATTTGTGAAAGGCAACTGGCATACCATTTATGATTATGCACTCGGACACGATTTCCGCTTTCTGAGTTATGGAGATTCATCTTTATTAATACCTTAAAACATGCAAAGCGATAATAATCAGGAAATGTTCCCCATCGTAGACGAACAGGGAACTATTACAGGAGCTGCTACACGCGGCGAATGTCATAGCGGAAGCAAGCTATTGCATCCGGTTGTCCATCTGCACGTATTCAACTCAAAAGGTGAACTTTACTTGCAGAAGCGCCCTGAATGGAAAGATATACAGCCGGGCAAATGGGATACTTCCGTAGGCGGACACATCGATCTGGGAGAGAGTGTAGAAATAGCTTTAAAGAGAGAGGTCGCCGAAGAACTGGGTATCACAGACTTCACACCGGAACTCCTGACAAGCTATGTCTTTGAGTCTGCCCGTGAACGGGAATTAGTCTTTGTGCATAAAACGGTGTACGACGGAGAAATACATCCCAGCGATGAATTAGATGGCGGACGTTTCTGGAGTTATGAAGAAATCAAAACGAATTTAGGAAAGGGTGTCTTCGCCCCGAACTTTGATGAAACCGAAAAAGAGCCTGTTGTTATGCCGGCCCGCTACCCGAACCTTCTGGTAAACGGTACTTCCGGTATCGCCGTCGGTATGGCCACCAACATCCCGCCGCACAATCTGCGCGAGGTGGTAAGTGCCATTGTAAAAATTATTGATAATATCATCGAGGAGGACCGTACGACAGATCTCGAGGAGATTCTCGGCATTGTAAAAGGCCCTGACTTCCCGACCGGAGCAGAAATCCTCGGCACCCGCGGCATCGACGAGGCTTACCGTACCGGCCGCGGTAAAATCCGT
>OGLJ01001673.1_pt1 | contig 17098 bp, 9 predicted proteins | sample 1572801 | NCBI WGS metagenome assembly OGLJ01 (sample SAMEA2581877, study PRJEB24529) | metagenome | biome: Human gut stool | place: China | collected 2011
CTGAAATGGAAAAATCCTTCAGATGCAGTATTAGTAGAGATTTCTTATGCTTTAGTAGTAGGTGGTGGGGATACTTCCTTAACTACTAATGTACGTGTATATGGTGAGGAAAATAGCAAATATACACTCCAATTACCAGAATTTGGAATATATCAAATTGGTGCTGTAGCTGTAGATAATTATGGTAAGCGTTCTGAGAAAGTGATGATTTTAGGTACTCCAGCCGAAAAAGATGCGATTGACCCGGATATAATAGCAGAGTATAAATTGCCGATTGCTGATCCTTTTGTGTTATACTATGAAGGTAAATACTATGCATATGGTACTCGTGTTAACGGCTTCGAAGTGTATATCTCTGAAGATTTGAAGCAATGGAAGCGAAATAATATTAAGGCCTTGTCACCGGAAAATTCCTGGGGAACTAAATGGTATTGGGCTCCAGAAGTGTATTATGTGAAATCAAAGAATTTGTTTTATATGTTCTATTCGGTGGAGGAACATATTTGTGTAGCTACTTCTACTAGCCCGGAAGGCCCTTTTATACAGAGAGAAAGGCAGCCTATTGTAGCAGATGAGAAAGGAATTGATACTTCGTTTTTTATAGATGATGATGGTACTCCTTATCTCTATTATGTACGATTTACCGGGGGAAACGTGATTTGGGTAGCGGAAATGAATGACGACTTGACCAGTATAAAAAAAGAAACATTGACTAAATGTATAAGTGCTACTGAACCTTGGGAGAAGAAACAAGGTACGATTGCCGAAGGTCCTTCGCTATTGAAAAAAGGGAATACTTATTATCTGATATATTCGGCAAACCATTATGAAAGTAAAGACTATGCTGTAGGATATGCAACTGCTAGTTCTCCTAAAGGACCTTGGACCAAGTATAGTGGAAATCCGATTCTTCGGAGAGACAAAGATGCTGCTAAGTCTGTAGGCTTGGTCGGTACAGGACATGGAGCGCCATTTGTCTGTGCCGATGGAAGTTACAAATATATCTTTCATGCTCATGCAAGTGAGACAAGTGTAGGTCCCCGTACTTCTTATATCAGTAACTTCAATATCTCCGATAAAGGAGTAATTAGTATTACAGGAGCAACGATTGAACCGGTGAGAATAAAGTAACCATATAAGCCAGAAATGTCATGAAAAATATCCGATTTAATATGCTGTTAGGTATCTGCATCTTTTTCTTATCTGTATTATTAGGTGCATGTGGTGGAGGCGGCTCGCCTGTCATGGATGAAATAGATGATGGAAAGCAAGACGGACAGGGGCAAAAAATAGTACCTCCGGTTGCCGATCTTATGGCGGAGAAAACGGAGAGAGCGAATGAATTGCAAGTAAGCTGGACTAATCCAGTCGGAGCTATTTCTGTGGAAATCACTTATTTACTGGAGGGAGATAAATTTGAGAACGTCACGAAGAAAAATATACGTATTGCTACAGAAAAAGTTAGTACACTATTAATTGTTGTTTCTGAACCGGGGAGTTATATTATAACTGCTGTCGCAGTCGATAATTATGGGAGACGTTCTGATGAGTTGACGGTCATTGCTACCCCGCTTCGTGAAGAGGAGGTGGTGAGAACACATTTTCTGGAAAGAGCAGATATTCTGATGACCTCATTGATGAATCTTTATTTTGGCAAATCAGCGCGTGACTGTTGGAATACAAAATATCCGCTTGCTACCGGACCGTATTGGGATGGAGATGCTGTTGTTTGGGGGCAGGGAGCGGGTTTTTCAGGTTTTGTTGCTTTGCGCGAGGTTTCTTCTAGAGTGCCTGTTTACCAAAAAAAGTATGCAGATATGACTGACCGTATGTACAACAGTATCAACCGTTTCATTACAACTGACAATAATCTTAAGGCTTATGCAGTTTATCCGCAAAATGGAAATGAGAGATATTATGATGATAATGTCTGGATTGGACTGGATATGGCGGAACTGTATGAACAAACTAAAGAGAAACGTTTTCTTGAGAAGGCAGAAATGGTTTGGGATTATTTGATGGTCGGAAATACTAATTCGTGTGGTGGAGGTATTTTGTGGAGAGAGAAACCTGTTTACAGTAATAAACATACTTGTTCTACTGCACCGGCAGCGGTGTTGGGATGTAAATTATATCAGATAACAAAAGAACAAAAATATTTGGATAAGGCTAAAGAACTATATGTATGGTTAATACAGTATATGCAAGATCCGGGCGATTATCTTTTCTATGATAATATTACTCCTTCATTGACTATTGGCAAGAGTAAATATAGCTATAATTCCGGTCAGCCGATGCAAGCTGCGTGTTTGTTGTACAATATAACAGGAGAACAACAATATTTGACTGATGCGCAGCAGATTGCCCGCTCAGCTCATAAAAAGTGGTTTACTTTATATGATTCAAAAGAATTGAGAGAAAAGATTTATTGTATCAATGGAGATCATATATGGTTCTATTCTGTATTGTTTCGTGGATTCCTAGAGTTGTATAAGATTGATGGGAGGAGAGAGTATGTAACCGCATTTGAAAAGAGTATGTTGCAAGCTTGGAAATCTGAATGCCGTAATCAGAATACTAATCTGTTGAGTAATAAGTATTTTGTTGGAAAAACAAATACTTCATGGGAGATCCTTCACGAGGGAGCTTTTGTAGAAATATTAGCTCGTTTGGCTATGTTGGAACTTGAAGGTAAATAATAAAAATAGTATATGTGATGAAAAATAATAGTCGAGTATATTATACAGGGAAAATATTATTTTATTTGTTCTTAGTCTTAATATTAGGCAATCTTTTTTATAACTGTTCCAATGAGGATGGAGAATCTGTACCGACTATTCAGGAGAGTTTAGGAAATGGAGGAAAAGAAAAATATACTTATGTGTATCAGTTGAATACGGATAATTATAATATGCCGATAGAAGGTAGTATTTCTCCTGAATATGATGACTCTCCTGAAGGCAAAAATATTGGTAATTTGGTTGATGGGGATTGGACAAGTTCTTTCTATACTCCTAATAAATCTGTCTCTATAATTTGGAAAGGAAAAGAGCCGGTTACGGTACGCTATTATTCGATAATGGCAACTGGAAATAAAGAAGGAAACGCACCTGGTGCATGGTCTCTTTATGGGTCGAACGACAATGTAGAATGGACAGAATTAGACAATAGAGTTCGTCAAACATTTGGAAAAGCGGAAAAGAAATTACTGGCATTGAGTAATAATGAAGCATATCAGTATTATAAGTTGACTATTCATTATAATCAAGGGGGGAAGGGATTGGAGATCTTGGAATGGGTGTTGCAAGCTAAGCGTACTATTGATATTCCGTCATTAATAAACTTTCCAGTCGGAAGTACTCCTAAGGAGATAGGTAAGCGGTTAGGGCATCTTTTTGCAAAAGGTAAACATAATGGAAAAACGCTAGGTTATGCTGAGACTTTTACTTGGAATGGTGCATTGAAGTATGCAGAAGTGACTAAAGATAATGAGTTGATGTCACCTTTGAAAGCTGGATTTGAATCATTCTTTTCTATTGATAAGAATTTTCTGCCTGTTATGAATCATGTTGATCGGAATATGTTTGGCAGTCTTCCGTTGACACTGTATTTGATAACCAAGGATGAACGTTATCGGGAGATGGGAATGCCTTATGCTGACACACAATGGGAAATTCCTGAAAATGCGAAAACTCAAGAAAAGGAATGGGATGCGAAAGGATATAGTTGGCAGACTCGTTTATGGATTGATGATATGTATATGATTACCATTATACAGATGCATGCTTACAGAGCGACAGGTGATATGAAGTATGTCGAACGTGCCGCTAAAGAAATGGCAATGTATTTGGATGAATTACAACGCTCGAACGGACTTTTCTATCATGCACCGGATGTCCCATATTTTTGGGGACGTGGAAACGGATGGATGGCAGCTGGTATGGCGGAGGTGCTTCGTTTTTTGCCGGAATCTAGTCCATATTATTCACGTATCATACAAGGTTTTCAGAGTATGATGGCAAGTTTGAAGAATTATCAGACAGAAGAGGGGATGTGGCGGCAATTGATTGATAAACCAGATTGTTGGATAGAAACGTCAGGTTCGGCAATGTTTGCATACGCATTTATTATGGGAGTGAAATATGGTTGGTTGTCTGTAAAAGAATATGGAGAGGCTGCTCGCAGAGCTTGGTTGGCAATGATTACTTATATTAATTCAGATGGTAAAGTCAGAGAGGTTTGTGTGGGTACCAATAAAAAAAATGATATGCAATATTATTATGACCGAGCACGTAATACAGGTGATTATCATGGCCAAGCTCCATATCTTTGGTGTACTGTTGCTTTATTGGAAGAATAATCAATTTTAATAATCAATTTTAATAATTAATGTCATTACTGTCCCGTAAAAGTGGATAAATAGTTCTTTGAAATAATTGAAATATAGTCTATTAGATACTACTTTTTAGTCGCGACGATTTGAAATCATACCTTTGAGGTCAATTAAGGTGACCTCAAATGAACCAAGATAAATATGTTTTCGCTCAGTTAGTAGAATTCTTGAACAATGATAAGTTCAGAAGACTTGTAGACAAGTATGATGGCAATCGTTATGTGAAACATTTCACTTGCTGGAGTCAGTTACTTGCAATGATGTTCGGTCAACTCAGTAATCGTGAAAGTCTTCGTGACTTGATTGTAGCTTTGGAAGCACATCAAGGAAAGCGTTATCATTTGGGATTGGGTCGTGAGCCCATTGCCAAAACTACGCTTGCATCTGCCAATCAGAATCGGGATTACAGAATCTTCGAAGATTTTGGGACTCAAATTTCATTTATTGACTTGTTTTTGGCATACCGGACAGCTAGAAAACACTATTTTTGTCCTCATCCGTTTTTAGACTTTTAAGATTATATAAACAAATAAATTGTAACGTACGAATATGCACAACATTGCTAAAACCTTTTTCCCGATTTTATTATTACTTTTTGCTGCAGTAGTGACAGCACAGAATGGGAAGAACAATGTCGGAAATGCGCAACGCATCTGGCTTGATTCTGAAATTGGTCATCAGGGCGACTACCAGTGGAAAATGATAAAAGCTGGAGATGCAACAGATCCCGGAGAAAAGATTTCGTTATCCAATTATGCAACTACAAATTGGATGCCGGCCATCGTTCCCGGAACAGTTTTGAATTCTTTGGTGTATAACCAAAAATACCCGGAGCCTTATTATGGAATCAATAATAAGATTGAATCTAAATTGATACCGGATATTTCTGAAACCGGACGTGACTTTTACACCTATTGGTTTCGGACAGATTTTACAGTACCGCAGTCATTCAAGGGAAAGACTGTCTGGTTACAGTTGGATGGTATCAACTACCGGGCAGAAGTATGGGTGAATGGTAACTTGTTGAGCACAATGAACGGTATGTTTATTCAGGACTATATTGATGTTACGGATTTTGTGAAAATTGGAGGAAAAAACGGATTGGCTATAAAGGTCTATCCGGTAGATGTTCCCGGAAGTGCGAAGCCGAAATCCTGGGGAGCAGCCGGCGAATTCCATAACGGTGGAAACGGTAACATTGGTTTGAATACTACCATGTTGATGACGGTAGGTTGGGACTTTACCTTTATGGACGGTATCCGTGACCGTAATACAGGTATATGGAAAAATATTTCCCTCTATGCTACAGGCAGAGTAGCATTACGCCATCCTTTCGTTAAATCTGAATTGCGAAAACCTGATTATGACCAGGCTCGTGAGACTGTATCGGTTGAAATTATCAATCCATCGACCAGTAACCGGGTAATCAGTTGCAAGGTGAAGGGTGAAATTGTGGGTGAAAATATCACTTTCGAAAAGACCTTCCGACTGATGCGTGGAGAAGAAAAAACAGCAACCTTCTCCCCCGAAGAATTCCCGCAACTGATTATTAACTCTCCAAAACTGTGGTGGCCTGTCAATAAAGGACCACAAAACTTATATGATCTGAAACTGACAGTATCAGTTGACGGCAAAGAATGTGATTCTGTGAAAACAAGATTCGGTATTCGTGAAATTGTCTCGGATAGAAAAACTCCGGATAAATCACGTGTCTTTTATGTGAACGGCAAACGATTATTTATTCGTGGTACCAACTGGATACCGGAAGCCATGTTGAGAACTTCAGATGAACGTACTTATGCTGAATTGCGGTACTCCCGCCAGTCCGGTGTCAACCTTTTAAGAATGTGGGGAGGCGGTATTGCAGAATCTGATTATTTCTTCCAATTGTGTGATGAATTGGGACTGTTGGTATGGCAAGAGTTTTGGATGACCGGTGATACTCGTCATCCGCATGACAAGGCTCTCTATATGAGTAACGTGGAATCTACCGTAAAACGTATTCGTAATCATCCTTCTTTGGCTTATTATGTTGCTTCTAATGAGAGTACAGAAGTTACCGGTACTCCTGAATTACTGAATAAACTGGATGGTACACGTGGATTCCAGATGCAGTCCGAATGTGAAGGAGTGCATGATGGCAGTCCTTACAAACAGGTAAATCCGATGCAGCATTATGAAAATACGGCCTCTCCCAGAGGAAGCCGTGTAGACGGATTTAATCCGGAATACGGTGCACCTACTCTTCCGACTGTGGAAATCCTCCGGGAAATGATGGATGAAAAAGACCTTTGGCCTATTAATAAGGAAGTATGGGATTATCTGGATGGAAATGGTTTCCATCTGATGAGTACTATGTATACAGACTTGGTGAATAACTACGGAAAATCATCATCGATTGATGAGTTTGCACAGAAAGGGCAATTGTTGGGAGCTATTAATTCGAAGAGTATCTGGGAAGTATGGAACTACAATAAGCTGGATTATGGTGATCGTTTCTGTTCCGGACTTTTGTTTTGGTATCATAACTGCTCTATGCCTCAAGTGGCTTCCCGTATGTGGGACTGGTCTCTGGAACCGACAGCGTCCCTTTATCATACTGCCAACTCTTTAGAACCATTACATGCACAGTTTGACTATCTTAAGAATACAGTGTCTGTAGTGAATGATTATTCTCGTGAATTTAAGAATTATAAAGTGATAGCACAGGTTTACGATATTAACAGTAAGAAAGTATTTGAAGAATCAGCAGTGGTTAATCTACCCTCGGATGGAGTGGTAAACGATGCGTTGACTATTCGTTTCCCGGAAAATATATCTCAAGTTCACTTTATTAAACTGATTCTGAAAGATGAAAATGGAAAAGATGTTTCTTCCAATTTCTATTGGCGCTCCAATGACAAATATGAAGGAAGCAAGACTTTGACCGGTCCGGCTGCTTCAGGTTTTGAAGATTTGAGTAAACTGAAGCAGGCAAAAGTGAAACTTACCTATAAAGTAAGAGAAGATGATAACAATTACTTTGTAGATATTACTTTGAGAAATACCTCCGGGCAGATTGCTTTCTTTAATCAGTTGCAATTCCTGAATTCAAAAATGAGTCCGATACGTCCTTCATTCTATACAGACAATTTCTTCTCCCTGATGCCGGGTGAAAAGAAAACGGTAACCATTGAAACTGCAAAAGGAAAGTTGAAAGATGGAGCTGTGTTGGCACTGAAAGGCTGGAATATAAATAAGCAGGAATATAAATTGAAGTAGAAAAGTAAGAATATGAATGGATTCTGCGTTCTTTGTTTCGGTAGATTGTAGAATCAATCATTGATATTATAGAGAAATCATTTAATCATTAAAAAGAAGTGAGATGAAACTTAAGTTTATCATAGGTGTAGTCGGTATATTATCAGCATGTGGATTTACTAATGCACCTTCTTTAGATACTACTCAGGAAGAACAGGATAATAATTGGGTGATTGGTCCGTTCCATCGTCCGGAAGGAGTTAATCCTGTCATATCACCGCAACCGACAGAATTTTATTGTCCGATGCGGAAACAGCAAGTGAAGTGGGAAGAAAGTGATACTTTTAATCCGGCTGCTACTACAAAAGACGGAAAAATTGTTGTACTTTACCGCGCAGAAGATAATTCGGCTCAAGGCATAGGTAAAAGAACCTCACGTGTTGGTTATGCTGAAAGTAAGGATGGGATTGAGATGAAGAGGATGGCTAGCCCTGTTCTTTTTCCTGCCGAAGATAATTTTAAAGATCAAGATTGGCCGGGGGGCTGCGAAGATCCCCGTGTGGCTATGACCGAAGACGGATTGTATGTGATGCTTTATACGGCATGGAATCGAAAAAAAGCGCGTCTTGCTGTAGCTACTTCCCGAGATCTGAAGAATTGGACAAAGCATGGACTTGCCTTTGATAAGGCATATAACGGTCGATTTAATAATCTTTTCTGCAAGTCAGGTTCTATTCTAACAAAATTGAAAGGAAATCAATTGGTCATTGATAAAGTTGACGGTAAGTATTTGATGTATTGGGGAGAGTATGCGGTATATGCTGCTACTTCTGATAACTTGATTGACTGGTATCCGGTTTTGGATGAGAAGAATGAGCTAATGAAAATCATACAACCTCGTAAAGGGCATTTTGACAGTTTGCTGACAGAATGTGGTCCTCCGGCTGTTCGTACCAAACATGGTATTGTTCTTATGTATAATGGTAAGAATAGTGGTAAAACTGGAGATGCTGACTATCCAGCCAATGCTTATTGTGCCGGACAGCTGTTATTGGATGGTGACGATCCTTATAAAGTATTGGATCGTTTGGATAAGCCTTTCTTTGCTCCCGAGGCTCCTTTTGAGAAGAGCGGACAGTACAAAGATGGAACAGTATTTATTGAGGGGCTTGCATATCACAAAAGGAAATTATACCTCTATTACGGTTGTGCGGATTCTCGGGTAGCAGTCGCCGTATGTGATGATGTAAAGAAGTTGAAGATTAAATAGTAGATTATAAAACAATGAGAATAAAGCTGAATATATATATTGCTTGTATTGCTATTTTTCTGTGTTCTTCTACAGAATGTATTTATTCACAAAAGTTGAAATGGAATTTTGGTCTGCCCCGCAAGCAGAGTTCCGAGGTAATACCTCATTCAAAACATTCGTTTCAAACAGCTAATCCTAAAAAGAAGGTGATAGAACCCGGAGAATTGAGTCCGCTTTCCGATTGGGAATATCAACTCTTCAAAGGATGGGAAATGATAGAAGGATATAAAGCTAGAGCAGCTGAAAAATCTGTAGTTGCGCAAGATTTAGATACAAGCGAATGGTATTCGGCAACAGTCCCAGGTACAGTATTAACTACATTGGTGGATCAGGGTGTATACCCTGATCCTTATTGGGGACTTAATAATTTATTGATTCCCGATACGCTTTGCCGGATGGACTGGTGGTATCGCAATTCTTTTAATATTCCTCGTAATAAAAAGGGAGAGAAAGTGAAGTTGATTCTGAATGGAATCAATTATAAAGCGGAGATCTGGTTCAATAGGCAATTATTGGGAACGATGACTGGTGCTTTTGAGAGAGGTATTTTTGATATAACTCCTTGGGTGGATTATGATAAAAAGAATCTGTTGGCCATTCGTATTCTTCCGCCTAATAATCCCGGTATTCCTCACGAGGCAAATAGGAAAGAAGGAATTGGTCCCAATGGTGGAGCATTGTGCTTGGATGGTCCTACTTTTATCTCTTCAGAAGGCTGGGATTGGATTCCCGGAATACGCGACCGAAACATGGGTATTTGGCAGGATGTCAGAGTCAAATTTGGAAATGAATTGGAAATCGTTGATACACATGTTATTACGGATTTGCCTTTGCCTGACACTACTTCTGTCAATTTTATCGTTCAGACGGAGATTTATAATTCTTCTAAAACGACTCGTACTGCTAATTTGCATTTTAATATTGGCGGAGTGTCAGCTGTTTATCCGGTTTCTTTGAATGCAAATGAAAAGAGGATGATTAAGCTGACTTCTAATGAGTGCAAAGAACTGCAAATGAAGAATCCACGTCTCTGGTGGCCGAATGGGTATGGAGAACAGTATTTATATGATGCATCTTTAAGTCTGATTTCATCAGGTAAGGACACACTTGACGTAAAGAAGATGCGTATCGGTATCCGTGAGTTGGAGTATGAATTGTCTGCATACGAGGATAACTCTCCTATAGTGCGTTTGAACTATAATCCGACTGCTGCTTTGCAGGATGGAAAACCCGCTTTTGATACTGTGAAACGTAAGAAAACAGATAATAAAGTTCGCTATACGAATTACGATGGAGAGTTTGTCCCCTATTTATTAAAACCAGTATCTTCACAAGGAATAGAGTTGATAAAAGATTCACTGATGAAAGAATATATGGTTATAAAGGTGAACGGACAACGGATTTTTTGTAAAGGAGGTAACTGGGGAATGGATGATGGTATGAAGCGAGTTTCCCGGGAACGACTGGAACCTGCCTTGAAGTTGCATAAGAATATGAATTATAATATGATTCGTAACTGGACGGGTGAGAGTACGGAAGAAGTATTTTATGAGCTTTGTGATGAGTACGGAATGTTGGTTATGAATGATTTTTGGCTTTCGACAGATGGGTTTAACCTCAATCCGCTGGATAACTGCCTGTTCGTTAGAAATGTGACCGAAACAGTACGTCGTTTCCGCAATCATCCCTCTATCGCTTTATGGTGTGCACGTAATGAAGGATTTGCAACCAATGAACTTGAGTACATGTTGGCCGCCACTTTAGCTAAAGAGGACGGCAGCAGGCATTATACAGGAAATTCCCGTTCATTGAATAGTTCAGGAAGCGGGCCTTGGCGTTATCAGTTTGATGCAGGCTGGTACTACCGTTCTTTAGCAGGAGGATTCCGATCCGAAGTGGGTACTCCTTCGCTACCTACGGCTGAAACTGTTCGTGAGTTTATGGCGGAAGAGGATACATGGCCCATTAGTGATGTTTGGTATTATCACGACTGGCATAATCATAGATATGGTAGTAAGACTTTTAGTGAGCTTTATAAGGAAGGGATGGATCGTAAACTGGGACCTTCTGATAACTTGGATGATTTCTGTCGGAAAGCACAATTGATTAATTACGAAAGCCATCGGGCTATTTTGGAAGCATGGAATAGTAAGATGTGGAATGATGCTTCCGGGGTGCTATTGTGGATGAGCCATCCTGCATGGCCCAGTATGGTTTGGCAGAATTACAGTTCAAATGGTGAAACTGCCGGTGCCTATTATGGCACTCAAAAGGCGTGCCGTCCTCTTCATATTCAGATGAGTCTTAATAGTCAACATAAAGTTGATATTATTAATACTACGCTGAAAGAATATCGGAATTTGAAAGTGGAAGTCGCGGTTTACGATAAAGTAGGAAAAAAGATACGTTCCTCACAACAGAAGGTAAGTCATGTGACAGCTAATGCACTGACTCCTGTAGCACAATTAGAGGATATAAAAGGTCTTCCTGATTTCAGTTGGGTAAAGCTGGTATTGACAACAAATAATGGAAAGTTGTTGGATGATAATGTCTATTGGCTCAATCAAAAGGAATGGGATGGAAAGGTTTTGACTGATTTACCGGTTGCTTCGGTGAATGTATCTGTGAAGAATTTTGCGAAAAAAGCAAATCATTATGAGGGTAAACTTATTGTGAAAAATCCAGGACAATATCTGGCAGCCGCAATAGCATTGACTTTGAGGAATGCAAAAACAGATGCGCCCATTCGTCCAGCTTATTTTGATGACGGATATTTTTATTTGATGCCCGGCGAATCTAAAGAAATCCGTTTTCAGGTAGATTGTAAAGAAGGGGTGGATAAGATGCTTTTGCGGGTAGATGGATATAATGTTGAATCGAAAAATATATTGTTGAATAAATAAAGATTAGGTATTTATGTATAAGAAGGTATTAATATTATTATTTTTTATTCCTTTTCAGTTGTTGTTTGCTCAAAAAAGTATGTTGAAAGACTTTCCGGAAGGCTCTACTCCGGAGGAAATAGGTAAGCGATTGGCCTATCGTTTTCTGACAGAGAAACATGCGCTTCATGTCGGAAAATGGATTGGTTATCCGGAGACTTTCTATTGGAACGGGGCTTTACGGTATGCTTATCTTGCAAAAGATAAAGAACTTCTCAATCGTTTGCAAGATAAGTTTGAACCTCTGTTTACCGAGGAGAAAGCGTTGCAACCTATTATGAATCATGTTGATGTGAATATGTTTGGGAGTTTGCCACTTGAGTTATATCTTGTGACGAAGGATAAGAAATATTGGTATTTAGGATTGCCTTATGCCGATTCTCAATGGAAAGTGCCTGCAAATGCGAAACCGGAGGAAAAGGAATGGGCTGAAAAAGGATATTCCTGGCAAACACGTTTGTGGATTGATGATATGTATATGATTACAATTGTGCAGACTCGTGCTTATAAAGTGACGAAGGATAAAAAATATATTGATCGTGCAGCTAAAGAGATGGTGATGTATCTGGATGAGTTGCAACGTCCGAACGGTCTTTTCTATCATGCACCGGATGTACCTTATTATTGGGGGCGCGGAAATGGCTGGATGGCTGCCGGAATGACGGAATTACTTCAGTGTTTGCCTAAAAATCACAAAGACCGTCCTCGTATTTTGCAGGGCTATCGGATAATGATGGAAAGTCTGAAGAAATATCAGAATCCGGAGGGCTTGTGGAATCAGTTGATTGACCAGTCTGACTGTTGGACTGAAACATCAGGATCGGCTATGTTCACTTTTGCTTTTATCAAGGGAGTTAAGAATGGATGGTTGAATGCTGAAGAATATGCTCCTGCTGCTCGTAAGGCGTGGATAGCTTTAGTCTCATATCTTAATGATAAAAATCAAGTGAGAGAAATTTGCGTGGGCACGAATAAGAAGAACAGTAAACAGTATTATTATGACCGTCCACGCCGCACGGGTGATTATCATGGGCAAGGACCTTATCTGTGGTGTGCTGCCGCTCTAATGGAAAAGTAATTGTTCCGGTATTGAGTAGTAATTGAGGCTTTTGGGAGATATTTCTTTTGATTTGGATAATTTTTTTATTTATAGCTCAATTTCTTTTATTCAATGTGAAGGATGTTCCTTAACTTTGGTTTAACAATTTAGTACAAACGGAATCAGACAGGCTGATTCGCAATCATGTTTTATATGAGTTTGAAATATTTACTTTGTGGGATGGCTTTTGTGGCATGTGCCACTATTGCTGAGGCTTTTGATAATGTGCCGGAATCGATTTCTGCATCTATTTCTTTGAAGGTACCAGGAAATGGAGCGAAACACTATCCATTGACTTTTCAGAAATCGCAGAATAATAATGGCACTTATTATTTGGAGAATTCGGAAAAGATGCCGTTGACTGTGTCTCAAAATATAGTTACTGGTAATGATGGGCTACGTATTAGTGTATCTATCACTGCATTGGAAGATGTCTATTTTAATTACAATCAACAGATGGCAACCGGCTTCCGTCATGATGACTGCCTGTTCTATATGCCGGGGTTCTGGTATCGACGTAATCTACGTTCACCCAAAGAGGCCCCTTCATTCCATACATCAGATAGTTGGATTGTAAGCGAAGACAGGTTAAGTGCACCTCTTACGGGAATTTTCTGTGAGAAGACACAACGTTTTATGACTGTCAACAGACTGGATAAGTTTGTAAACAGCACTTTGGCCACGCATCGAGAAGGTGAGATTATTCTTTCGGATAAGACATCTTTGGGGTATACCGGATTTGAAAATAAAGGTGGTGTTGCTACTCTTTCTTTCGGTTTTCCTTATCGGGAAGCTCCGAAAAGTTATATCCGTAAATTGACATTAGCCCCAGCTGTGACAGCTTATCAACATTTGAAAAAGGGAGAAACAATTTTGTTGACGTGGCAAATAGCTGAGGGTGAAGCCAAAGACTATTCTGACTTTGTTCAGCATACATGGGAATATTGTTATGATACATATTCTCCCAAGCCTGTTGATACTCCCTACTCAATTGAGTATATGAAGCAGGCTCTTAGTCAGTTCTTTGTAAGTAGTTTTGTTGATAAATACCCATTGGTGTATAATTCGGGTATACATCTTAGAACGGATGCATGCACAAGTAATGGTCAGGCAGAAGTCGGTTTCATCGGTCGTGTTCTTCTGAATGCATTTAATGCTTGGGAATATGGCTGGGAATGTAATCGGGAGGATTTGAAGGCTAATAGTACTAAAATCTTTGATAGTTACCTGAAGAATGGTTTCACAGAGGCAGGCTTTTTCAAGGAATCTGTTAATTTTGATAAGAATTCTGAAGATCCTGTTCATAGCATCCGTCGTCAGTCAGAAGGGCTTTATGCAATCTTCCATTTCCTGGCTTATGAAAAAGAAAAAGGACGTAAACACCCGGAATGGGAACAGCGATTGAAGAAAATGCTGGATATGTTTCTGCAATTGCAAAATGCCGACGGCAGTTTTCCACGCAAGTTTCGTGACGATTTCACTATTGTAGATAAAAGTGGGGGAAGCACTCCTTCTGCTACATTGCCTTTGGTGATGGGATATAAGTATTTCAAGGATAAACGTTATTTGGATAGTGCTAAGCGGACTGCAGGTTATCTGGAGAAAGAATTGATTTCTAAAGCAGATTATTTCTCATCTACCCTTGATGCGAATTGTGAAGATAAAGAAGCATCACTTTATGCTGCAACTGCTACTTATTATCTTTCATTGGTTACTAAGGGAGAGGAACATAAACATTATGCTGACCTGACAAAGCAAGCCGCTTATTTTGCCTTATCATGGTATTATTTGTGGGATGTTCCTTTTGCTCCCGGTCAGATGCTGGGTGATATTGGTTTGAAAACACGTGGCTGGGGAAATGTATCAGTAGAAAATAATCATATCGATGTCTTTGTGTTTGAATTTGCCGATGTGCTTCGTTGGCTGTCGAACGAGTATAACGAGTCTCGCTTTTCAGATTTTGCAGAAGTAATTTCAACTTCTATGCGCCAATTATTACCTTATGAAGGGCATATGTGCGGTATTGCAAAGGTAGGTTATTATCCGGAGGTTGTCCAACATACAAGTTGGGATTATGGAAAGAATGGTAAAGGATACTATAATGATATTTTTGCGCCCGGATGGACTGTTGCTTCTTTGTGGGAGCTGTTTACACCAGGGCGTGCAGAGACTTTTATGAAAAAGTAATTATAATAAATTAATTTGTAATGACGTCTAGAAGAGATTTTCTTAAAAAAGCCGGGCTGCTTAGTGCTGCTTTTGCAGTTCCTGCCCTTAATGTGAATGGCGATACCCTACAGTCTAAAATACGTCTGAAGAACACTAAGATTGCGGTGGACGATCGATGGGATGTTATTGTAATCGGTGGTGGACCTGGTGGATGTACCGCTGCAATTTCTGCAGCTAGGGAAGGTGCTAAGAGTTTATTGATTGAGGCAATGGGGCAACTTGGTGGTATGGGAACTGCAGGGATGGTTCCGGCATGGTGTCCGTTTTCGGATGGTGAGAAAATCATTTATAGGGGATTGGCGGAAAAGATATTCGAGGCATCAAAAAAAGGAGTGCCTCATGAGAGAAAACAGAAGTTGAACTGGGTGAACATAAATCCCGAATATCTGATGCAGGTTTATGATCAAATGGTCGCTGATTCGGGAGCTCAGGTTCTTTTCTTTTCGAGGGTTGCAGCCGTTGAGATGTCAGCAAATGATACAATAGACGCTATCATTGTGGCAAATAAATCCGGACTTGTCGCATTCAAGGCGAAAGTCTTTATTGATGCAACAGGAGATGGTGATGTGGCTGCATGGGCAGGTGCTTCCTTTAAAAAAGGAGGAGAGGATGGAGTAGTGCAAAGTTCTACTTTATGTTTCTCGTTTGCCAATGTCGATAGCTATCACTATAATCTCATAGGCCCTTCATTACATACGAGTAACAAGAATAGTCCTATTTATGATGTGATTAAGTCCGGAAAATATCCATTGATAGGCAAACATTTCAATAGTAATCTGATTGGTCCGGATGTGGTTCAGTTCAATGCAGGGCATATTGATAATGTTGATTCGACCGATCCATGGGATACTACGCGGGCAATGGCTATCGGTAGGCAGATAGCAGAGCAATATTTGGAAGCACTGAAAGAAGTGCGGCCCAAGGCTTTTGGTAGTGCTTTTGTAGTGAAGACTGCCTCCTTGCTGGGAGTCAGAGATAGCCGTCGGATTGAAGGGGATTATACGTTTACTTTTCAGGACTGGCTGGAACGCAAAACGTTTGAAGATGAGATCGGACGTAACTGTTACTATATTGATGTTCATAAGCCAGGCCATAAAGAGACACGTTACAAAAAAGGAGAGTCGCATGGAATCCCTTATCGTTGTCTGACACCCAAAGGATTAAAGAATCTATTGGTGGCTGGTCGTTGTATCTCTACTGATGAAGAGGCTTTTGGAAGTTTGCGGGTAATGCCTCCTTGTCTGGTGACGGGGGAAGCCGCTGGAATGGCTGCTGTGCATGCCATCAAACAGACAAGGAATGACGTTCATAAAATTGATACTGTTTTGTTGCGTAAAAGGTTAAAAGAAGAAGGACAATACTTTTTATAAATGCTTGGAGGAGGTATTTTATAAGATGTATCTCTTGACAAATGCTTTTAAATGTTGTATCTTTATAGTCGAAAAAAGAATCTAAACCTTGTAAATAGCAGATAAAAGAGTATGAAACTAGTGACTTAAATGATATAATATTACAACAAATATAGAGAATATTTCTAGCATACGCTAAGAATGGTGGGCTGGATATAAGCAAGAAGGCTGCAGATTTCACAAAATTTGCAGCCTTCTTGTTGTAAAAAATAGAAATAAAAAGCCGGAAATCAGCTTTTGGAGTTTTTAATAAACTTGGATACCGTTTATAATAAACTACTCCAAAGTTTATTATAAATATGAGATGCGTTTATGTATGAACCTGTCCATATTTTTGTATGCTCCAAAACAGAAACTTGGCATAGTATCTGTCGAAGGTAACTATAATAAACAAATTAGAAAGTAATCTAATGATACAGGTTATTCGTTTTATGCAAAATTTAGACGTGAAGTTCCAGTATGAAACGGGTTCCT
>OGLJ01001674.1_pt1 | contig 17098 bp, 11 predicted proteins | sample 1572801 | NCBI WGS metagenome assembly OGLJ01 (sample SAMEA2581877, study PRJEB24529) | metagenome | biome: Human gut stool | place: China | collected 2011
ACGATACGATTCCTTTTTTATTCAGGTCGATCAGTGCCTTATACATACCCAGTGGAGATGATCCTGTGGGGCATCCCAGAACGAAAGGTTTTTCCGGAGTGGGATTGGCAGCTTTGATCTTAGCAGCAACATAATGTGCCGCCCATTGAGAAACGGACTGATAGTCCGGCTGAATGATTAGTCTCATGTTCGATTGTTTTTATCAGGTTAATAAATTAGGGGTAACTTATACTCTGTCTTTTTTTAAACGGACGGCCATAGCACGTGCCAGGTTCTCACACTGTTGATATGTGATCTCCTTCATGGCCTGTTTCATTTCTACAGGATCACCGACCAATTCAAATTTACTTTTCTCTGCAAACTCGGCCATACGTTTCACGGCGGCACCTGCCCACGTGAACGAACCGAAATACCCCAGATAACGTCCTTTCAATTCACGAACCAATATCTTGGACAGAAGCGACTCCACTTCCGGGAAAATCTGGTTACTGTAAGTAGGGCTACCGATAATCAATCCTTTATAACGGAATATATCGGCAAGGATATAAGAGGGATTACTTTTGCTGACATTGTGCATCACAATGTTTTTGATGCCCCGTGCCGAAAGCTCAGCTGCAATGGCTTCTGCCATTTGTTCGGTATTACCGTACATACTGCCGTATGCAATTACCACACCTTCATCTGCGTCATAACGGCTCAGTTTATCATAAATGCCTACCACTTTCGTGATATTCTCAGTCCATACCGGACCGTGCGTAGAACAAATAGCCGAGATAGGAAGTCCACCCAACTTTTGCAAAGCTTTCTGTACCGGTGAACCGTATTTGCCGACGATGTTCGAATAATAACGAACCATTTCGCCCCAATAATGGTCGATATTCATACGTGTATCCACGAAGCCGCCATCCAGCGTACCAAAACACCCGAAACCATCACCGGAGAAGAGTATGCCATCTGTTTCGTCAAATGTCATCATCGTTTCCGGCCAGTGTACCATCGGAGTCAGGTAAAAGCGCAGTTTATGACGTCCAAGAGCGAGAAAATCACCATCCTTAATCAGATATTGCTCGCCGGTCACACCATAAAAACCTTCAATCATACCGAAAGTCTGTTTATTGCCAACGATCACAATGTCGGGATAGTGTTGCTTAATCAATCGGATAGAACCTGAATGGTCCGGTTCCATGTGATTTATAATCAAATAGTTGATAGGACGGTCGCCTATGATATTTCTGATTTTTCGAAGATATACTTCGAAATAGCAAATATCCACTGTATCGATCAGTGCCACCATTTCATCATCAATCAGATAAGAGTTATACGAAACTCCATAGGGCAAAGGCCACATTCCCTCAAAGAGGTGCTTGTTACGGTCGTTAACTCCCACATAATGAACGTTTCCTTTAATTCTTGTTTTCTGTTCCATTCTTTTTTTTAGTTTAATTTAGCTACAGGGTACGAGTAACAACAATACCCAACGGTACCTCTCAGCTTGCAACTCGTAACTCGCAACTCATTCGCTTCGCAAAAATAGTTCTTTTTTTCTAAACCAGGTATGCCTTTCCCTGATAAGCACCCCTTTCTTTCATTCTTTTTTGCACGCGGGCAGTAAATTCATAATTCTTCAGCCCCCAATCGGGTGCAATCAGAAGTTCTTTCGGTGATTGTGAAACAAATCGCTCAAGTATCAGATCGGGGCGCAGGTGTTCCACATAGTCGATTACCAGATCGATATACTCGTCCACACTAAAGAGATGAAAATCCTCGGGGCGGCACTCAAACTCACGTGCCATTTTCGTACCACGTATCAACTGCAACTGATGCATTTTAAGAGTGGTCAATGGCAAACGGGACAATTCGGCCGCCTGAGCGATAATTTCGTCATGGGTCTCTCCCGGAAGACCGAGGATGACGTGTCCTCCGGTCAGAATCCCGCAAGCAGCCGTCCGGTTGACAGTTTCTACCGTATCGGCATAGGTATGCCCACGGTTGATACGTTTCAAAGTAACATCCCGGGTAGTTTCAATCCCATATTCTACCAAAAGGAAAGTGTGCTTATTCAGTTCTTCCAGATATCGCAACAGGGGATCAGGCATGCAGTCCGGACGTGTGCCGATGACCAGTCCCACCACCCCGTCCACACTCAAAGCCTCTTCATATTTCCCTTTCAGTCCTTCAAGCTCGGCATAGGTATTGGTATAAGCCTGAAAATAAGCCAGATATTTCATATCCGGATATTTATGGGCAAAGAATTGCTTTCCTTCCTCAAGTTGCCGGGTGACGGATTTCTCCGTTTTACAATACTCGGGATTGAATGTTTGGTTATTACAGTACGTACAGCCTCCCAATCCCTTCGTTCCGTCCCGGTTAGGACATGTAAAACCCGCATTAAGAGATATCTTCTGTACCTTATAGGAAAAGTATTTTTTCAGAAAGAAAGTAAATTCGTTATATAAAGGCGTCGGAGCCGGTTTAGTCATAGAATATCATGCTTTTGTAAACAGTACAAATATACATAAAAAGTTATAGAAAAGAGCCGTTAGCTATTTTTTTCTGTATCTTCACCCTTATACTGCTCTTTAAATTTATACGAAAGCACGTAACATCTGTAGATTGACGTTAACTTAGAAGATCTGAGAAAGTGTCTGAAAAGATTATATAAATAAAGAAAATGTGAGCAATGTCCACATGAAGCATCTTCTCCAACCGAGGGTGTAGCCATCCGGAGGAAAGGGTGTAGCCCTAGGCATAAAAGGGTGTAGTCATCCGCATCGTATGGCTACACCCTTTCACCTGTTCATAGATAGCGGTTATTAAAGTTCCAACCGCTCCTTCAGTAATTTATATCCGGAATTACTCACTTTCAGCCTTACGCCGTTTTTTAACGAGAGCTGATAATTTTCTTTTCCAAAGAGTTCAACCCGTGATATTTGCGTCACGTTCACTATTGTAGAACGATGCACACGCACAAATCCTGCTGATGGCAGATGGGCATCAAAATACTTCATGGTCTGCTCCTTGACATATTGTCCCGAAGGGGTCACCAATGTGACATAATCGCCACATGCCTGTATGTAAAGCAACTCGTCGGTACGGATCAGATGAATGTGTGTACCATCTTTCACCGTGATGCGGTCAATACATTCTGCCTCTTCCGGCAACGCTTTATCTTCGCGGCATTCAATCTGCCTCAATTCTTCACGAAGGGCTTCCTCTCTCGAAACAGCCTCTTCTAATATCTCTTCCTGAACGGTATTCAGCGACTGCAAGCGATACCACAACATCATCACTCCCCAGGCCAATGCTCCAAACAATATACGGAAAGGAAGCGTCTCACCAAAAGGAGCATATACTTGTCCCATATTCTGTTCCAGCACATATTGCACGGCAAAGCCTCCCGCCAGCCAGAAAAGCAGAGCCAAAGCGGCTATCAGCAAGTCGGTCTGCAATATAGAGACAAGGCCAATGACATACCATGCCAGATAGGCCAGGAGGCAAAGCAATCCGACAGATAAAATCCCGTCTATTGCAGCCGGAAGCGTGTCGGCTCCGGCATAGCCCCAAAGTAGAGTTGTTTGTATCCCTGCTGCTACAACGGCCAATATCAATGCCGTCATCCACCGCCGGGAAGATTCTTGTATAGGATGTATATCCATGTTTTATTTTCAACTTTTTATATCAATACCTCCGAATGTCAAATCACCCCGGATCACCAATATCCGGTTCTGATCGATCATACCCCCGCCAAAACGTTTGTCCTGACAACCGCCCAGACAGGTAGTACACCGAAACACTACTTTCCAATCGGAAGGCACATAAATTTCTATTCCACCAAATGTACAATCAATATCGAGAAACGTTTCTCCTTCGGGAAGAGTCGTACGCCGCAAGCCGATGACCGTCCCGCCAAAAGAGTTTTGTATAGTTCCGCCTTTAAACACTTCATCGAGCACCACCTGCCTGATGCCGCTAAATGTGTTTTCGGAGTGCAGCACTCCATCTGTTGAGTTATATTGGCTACTGGCAAAGTTCCCTCGGTGCGAACGCTCGTGCCGGGCTCGTTTCGGCCTGAACAGAAAAGCAAGTCCGATAACAATCAGGACAATCGGGAAAAGAGTGACATGAATTCCTGCAGGCATCCATCCCAAATACGGACTGATCAGATAGGCACCGATAGCAAGCAGTATCCCGCCCCGCAAAATCTGACGCCGCAACATCAAGTAAATTCCTAAAAGAATCAGTAACATTTGCCAGGAAACCAAAATACCAAACAAGGTATAAGAAATCCATCCCAGATTGCGAGCCAGCAAAAGCACTCCTGCCGTTATAAAAATAAAGGCGATAAAAAACTTACCGTATCTCCGAGCAGGAGATGGAAACTCTTTCTTTTCCATATATTATTTCATTGTTAATTATTTCTTTTAATCTTTGTGGGCAAAGATACGCCATTTACCACCTCCCGGAAATACTTTTTCGTCAATAACAGTACGCCAACCGATGAAAGGGGGATAATTCCCGATAAAACCGGACCTGTTTTTCACCGATTGCGTACAAGTTTGAACCGATATAGTCATATCTCTTTATCGGGAGACACTCCGGATTCTCTCCCCTTTGTCTCTATACACAAACAAAGCCGGGTAGAGCCTCCGTTTCATAGGGACAAAGCCTCCGTTTGTGTCCCGTACAGCCTCTGTCCGTATCAAACAGAGACTCTGTTTTTTCGTTAACCAACGCTATTTCACAGATATTTTACCCCTCCTGTTTTGAAGGCTCACCGTTTATCGTTACCTTTGCGGACACATAGAAACAACCTATAAAATCATCTAAGCCAATGAAAAGAAAATTCATTTTTCTGTTTTTCTGTCTGTGCTGCCTTGCCGGCTTTGCACAAGGAGGCAAAGCGCTCGACCTGAAAGAAATTAACTCGGGCAAGTTCAGCCCCGAAAACATTTATGGTGTGGTTCCCATGCCTGACGGCGAACACTACACACAAAGAAATGCCGAAGGTACACAGATCGTGAAATATTCCTTCCGCACGGGTGAACCGGTGGAAGTGGTATTCGATGTGACAAAAGCCCGCGAATGCCCCTTTAAGAAATTCGACAGTTACCAATTTTCACCGGACGGATCAAAAATACTGATTGCAACCGAAACCAAGCCCATCTATCGTCATTCTTATACGGCAGTCCACTACCTGTATCCGGTGAAACGGAACGACAAAGGAGTGACTACCAACAATATTGTTGAAAAGCTATCGGACGGTGGCCCGCAGCAAGCCCCGGTATTCTCTCCGGACGGAAACCTGGTGGCGTTTGTCCGTGATAATAACATCTTCCTGGTAAAGCTTTTGTATGGCAACAGCGAATCGCAAGTGACTGAAGACGGCAAGTTGAACAGTGTACTGAACGGTATTCCCGACTGGGTATACGAAGAAGAGTTCGGTTTCAACCGTGCCCTGGAATTCAATGCCGATAATACCATGCTGGCCTATGTTCGTTTCGACGAATCGGAGGTTCCATCATACACTTTCCCCCTGTTTGCAGGTGAAGCACCGCGTTATGATGCACTGCAGGATTATCCGGGAGAATACACTTACAAATATCCCAAAGCAGGTTACCCCAACTCCAAGGTGTCAGTACATACGTTCGACATCAAATCGAAAGTGACCCGTCAGGTGAAGCTGCCGATAGACGCCGACGGATATATCCCGCGCATCCGTTTCACTCAGGATCCCAACAAACTGGCCATCATGACACTGAACCGTCACCAGAACCGCTTCGACATGTATTTTGCCGATCCTCGCAGCACAGTGTGCAAACTGGCCCTACGCGACGAATCTCCTTATTACATCAACGAAAATGTATTCGATAACATTCAGTTCTATCCCGAATATTTCAGCTTTGTTAGCGATAAGAGCGGATATCCTCACTTGTACTGGTATAGCATGAACGGTAACTTGATCAAACAAGTGACCAGCGGTAACTATGAAGTAAAAAACTTTATCGGATGGAATCCGGATACCAACGAGTTTTATTACACCAGCAATGAAGAAAGCCCGATGCGTCAGGCGGTATACAAGATAGACCGTAAGGGCAAGAAGATGAAACTGAGCAATCAGCCGGGAACCAACAGTCCCATCTTCAGCAGCTCGATGAAATATTTCATGAACAAGTTTACCAGCCTCGATACTCCGATGCTGATTACCTTGAATGACAACACAGGTAAGGTCTTGAAGACTCTCGTAACAAATGATAAACTGAAACAGAAACTGGCCGAATATGCCATACCGCAAAAAGAATTCTTCACGTTCAAAACAACAGAAGGAGTCGATCTGAACGGCTGGATGATGAAACCGGTCAATTTCGATCCTGCCAAACGTTATCCGGTACTGATGTTCCAGTATAGCGGTCCGGGTTCGCAACAGGTTCTGGACAAATGGGGAATCAGTTGGGAAACCTACATGGCAAGCCTCGGTTACGTGGTAGCTTGTGTAGATGGTCGCGGCACAGGTGGCCGTGGCAGTGAATTCCAGAAATGCACCTACCTGAACCTGGGTGTAAAAGAAGCTAAAGACCAGGTGGAAGCTGCCAAATATCTGGGTGGACTGCCTTATGTGGACAAAGGACGTATTGGTATCTGGGGATGGAGTTTCGGCGGATATATGACCATCATGAGTATGAGCGAAGGTACACCCGTGTTTAAAGCCGGAGTTGCTGTGGCCGCACCTACAGACTGGAAATATTACGATACAGTATATACCGAACGCTTTATGCGCACGCCGAAAGAAAATGCCGAAGGCTATAAAGCAGCTTCAGCATTCAGCCGTGCAGACAACCTGCATGGTAACCTGCTCCTTGTACACGGTATGGCAGATGATAATGTTCACTTCCAGAACTGTACAGAATATGCAGAGCACCTGGTACAACTCGGAAAACAGTTCGATATGCAGGTATACACCAACCGGAATCATAGCATCTATGGTGGAAATACCCGTAACCACTTGTATACGAAGCTGACGAACTTCTTCCGGAATAATTTATAAGAAACAGTTCTCGCCACAGAGAGAACACGGAGTACACTGAGGATTATTTTAATGATTGAATTTTAAAATAAAACTCTGTGTACTCCGTGTCTTCTGTGGAGAATCATAGAATAAAAACAGTACTATATGGGAAACGATAAACGGGTGCGCAAACCCGAATGGCTTAAAATCAGCATTGGAGCCAATGAACGCTATACCGAGACCAAACGCATTGTCGAATCGCACTGCCTGCACACCATCTGTAGCAGTGGGCGTTGCCCCAATATGGGCGAATGCTGGGGAAAAGGGACAGCTACGTTCATGATTGCCGGTGACATCTGTACCCGCAGTTGTAAATTCTGTAATACCCAGACCGGACGACCTCTGCCTTTGGATCCCGACGAACCGGCCCACGTTGCAGAATCGATTGCCCTGATGAAACTCTCACACGCAGTTATCACATCTGTAGACCGCGATGATCTGCCTGATTTGGGTGCAGCCCATTGGGCACAAACAATTCGTGAAATCAAACGACTAAATCCGGAAACAACTACCGAAGTACTGATTCCCGATTTCCAGGGACGCAAAGAGCTTGTTGACCAAGTGATAAAAGCCTGTCCCGAAATCATCTCCCATAACATGGAGACCGTGAAACGCATCAGTCCACAGGTGCGTAGTGCCGCTAACTATCACACCAGCCTGGAAGTGATCCACCAAATAGCCGAAAGCGGTATTACGGCAAAATCGGGTATTATGGTTGGTCTGGGTGAAACTCCAGCTGAAGTAGAAGAGTTAATGGACGACCTGATTTCCGTCGGTTGCAAAATCCTCACCATCGGACAATATCTGCAGCCAACCCACAAACACTTCCCGGTTGCAGCATACATTACTCCGGAACAGTTTGCTGTTTATAAAGAAACAGGACTGAAGAAAGGGTTCGAACAAGTGGAAAGCGCACCGTTAGTACGCTCCTCGTATCAGGCAGAAAAACATATCCGATTTAATAATAAGTAGTAAGAACATAACAGGCTCCTTGTTTGTTTTACAAGTAAACGGCAAAATAATACAATAAAAACATATGGGTAACAAAGGAGTACTTTCTTCTGCATTTAATATGTCATTGGGCTTTATCCCTGTTATTGTTTCCATCCTCTTATGCGAATTTATAACACAGGACATATCAATCTATATCGGTACAGGTATCGGGCTTATCTATTCGTATAGGTCACTGTCTCGTAAAGGGGCCCGCATACCCAATTTTATCCTCTATATCTCTACGGGAATCTTGACATTACTGACTCTGGCAAGCTTTATTCCCGGAGATTTCGTTCCGGAAGGAGCATTGCCGCTTACACTTGAAGTCAGCATACTGATTCCGATGGTTATTCTATTCCTGCACAGGAGGAAGTTCATCAGCCACTACCTGCGTCAAAATGCCCAATGCAACCGGCGGTTGTTTGCTCAAGGAGCAGAATCTGCCATTGTATCTGCACGGGTCGTACTGATTTTAGGTATTCTCCATTTTGCTGTCATCAGCCTGACGGTTTTGGTAGCACATCCCCTTACCCGGACTTCCATACTTGTACTTTATCACGTATTGCCGCCTACTATATTTATTCTCAGCATCCTGCTCAATCAAATAGGTATCCGTTACTTTAATCATGTAATGGCGCATACGGAATATGTCCCCATCGTCAATACCCGTGGTGATGTAATCGGAAAAAGTCTGGCTGTGGAAGCTATCAACTATAAGAATGCCTACATTAATCCGGTGATACGCATTGCTGTTTCCACCCACGGCATGTTGTTCCTCTGTAATCGTCCGCAAAGCTGCATCCTCGATAAAGGCAAAGTGGATATACCGATGGAGTGTTACCTCCGATACGGGGAGACACTGACGGCGGGAGCCAACCGCTTATTGAGCAATGCTTTTCCGAAGGCCTCTGATCTGAAACCGACATTTACCATCTCCTATCATTTTGAAAACGAACAGACCAATCGTTTGGTCTATCTGTTCATTGTCGATATGGAAGACGACTCCATTCTCTGCGATCCACGATTCAAAGGAGGAAAGTTATGGACTTTCCAACAAATAGAGCACAACTTAGGTACTCACTTCTTCAGCGAGTGTTTCGAGTTGGAATACGAGCACCTGAAACAGGTTATTGGTATAAGAGAAAAATACAAGGTATCTTAGTCAGGTCGGGTACTTTTCCTTGCCACTCTTTTATGGTTTTAGTACGGATATATTCTCCCTCACAAGTGATATTCGCTGCAATACACAAGCGGGTCTGCGGACGACAATTATGCAGAATATCCTCCACCATCTTATTGTTACGATAAGGTGTTTCTATAAATAGCTGTGTCTGATGCTCGGCATATACCCGTTGCTCAAGAGCTTTTATTTTTTTTGCACGCTCACCCGGCTCTATAGGCAGATAGCCATGAAAGGCAAAACTCTGCCCGTTAAACCCCGAACCCATCACAGAAAGAATGATAGACGAAGGTCCTACCAACGGAACTACTTTCAGGTTTTTACGTTGTGCAATAGCCACCACGTCAGCTCCCGGATCGGCTACAGCAGGACAGCCGGCTTCGGAAATCACTCCCATGGACAAACCGCCTGCCAGCGGTTTCAGATAACCGGAAATATCTTCAGGAGAAGTATGTTTATTCAGCGGGTAAAAAGTGAGTGAGTCAATATCAATCTCACGGTCTACCTTTTTCAGGAAGCGGCGGGCCGAGCGAACATCTTCGACAATGAAGTGCTTGATGCCCTGAATAATTTCTTTATTATAAGAAGGTAATACAGACTCGATCGGAGTGTCGCCCAAAGTGACGGGCAAAAGATAAAGAGCGGTATCCATGAATAGGCTATTTAATAGTTGAAATTTTACGGATTAAAACGCGATTCCGTGAACATACGTTCATAGTCGCTCATTTCAAGCAATTGCCGTAAAGTTGTTTTCTTATGATGTTTCATATACGAAGTGATGATTTTCGTACCGATCCAGGTACCTACCATCGAAGGCGCATTCTCGCCTAAAGTGTTAGTGAAAGGAGCCGGACGGGTATATTGACGTACCACCATCGGATCCGTAGCATGCAAATGATCTTGCTCAAGAATATATCTCCACATCTGCTGTTGGTTCTCTTTACACCATTCCCTTTCTAAATCCGAATATCCCAACGCTTCTTCCGATGAGGAATAGTCCAACAGATGTTGTACCACATAATTGATTTTACCATAATGCATCATTACATCGAGTAATGTACGGGAGTAATCCATCGGAAAAGGATACTGGCTCATCAGATAGAACACCAAACAATCGGGGACGATCCGATCAGGACGCATAGTACGCCGCTGATAGTTGTAATAGAAACGCTTGTAAAGCGGATAGTCTTCACCCATATACTTGTCAAGACTAATACCCAACACGCTGTCAGACAGAACAATGGATTCATTGAATGCCGAGATCTGCGTATATATCATAGGAATCATGATATCCGGAATCTCCTTTTGTAATTTCCCAAACCCTTTGGTCAGATTTTTTTCAACCGATTCCAATTCCGGGTATTTGGCCTCCACATCTTCTATAAGACGGACCAAGGTTGTATCCGAATAGAAAGTTTTCAATCGCTGGAAAATATGGTCATCGCTCACCTGTCCAATAGCCAATACATCTTCAATCAACAATTTGGTGGGCAAGGCATACTCCAGGTTCATTTTTTGTAAAGCAGAAAAGCTGTTGAAACGAACGTATTCGTCCAACAGCTTATCATATCTGACTACGGAAATTCCCTCTTCTTCCATAGGGTCCGCCACAGGTTCCGCTTTCCCCACCCGGCAGGATGCGAAAAGCAGACTCAGCAAAATAAGAAGAATATCGTTTTTCCGTATTTTCATTACCTTAACCGTAAATGATATTACCGTTTTCGTCTTTATATTCGTCCAGCCCCTTTTCGTAAGTAGCCATTGCACGCAGACTCATACCAACACTTGAAAAACCTCCATCGTGGAACAGGTTCTGCATAGTTACCTTACGGGTAAGATCGGAGAACATTACGATACAGTAATCAGCACATTCGTCGGCTGAAGCATTACCGAGCGGAGACATACGATTAGCAAAGTCATACAGTTTATCCATACCCTTCACACCAGAACCGGCAGTTGTAAAGGTAGGCGACTGGGAAATAGTATTCACACGCACGTTGTGCTCACGACCATAGATATAACCAAAACTGCGGGCAATAGATTCAAGTAATGCTTTTGCATCCGCCATATCGTTATATCCGTAGAAAGTACGCTGTGCAGCTACATAACTCAATGCCACGATAGAACCGTATTCTGCAATTGCATTTTGCTTCTTGGCAGCCTGAATCATTTTATGGAACGAAACAGCTGAAACATCCAGCGTAGTATTCAACATATTATAATCGAGATCATCATAAGTACGTTTCTTACGAACATTCGGTGACATACCGATAGAGTGCAATACAAAATCAATTTGTCCGCCCAAAACTTCCATCGAGCGTTTGAATACGTTCTCCAAATCTTCTACGTTGGTGGCATCAGCAGCAATCACTTCGCAATTCAGCTTTTCTGATAAAGCAGAAACCTGTCCCATGCGAACAGCAACAGGAGTATTTGATAATGTAATAACAGCACCTTCTTCAACGGCTCTTTCGGCTACTTTCCAGGCAATAGACTGCTCGTTTAATGCACCGAAAATAATACCTCTTTTTCCTTTCAACAAATTGTAACTCATACCTTTTAATGTTAAATTAGGTTGCAAAGATATAGATTTTCTGCATAAAAGCACGAAAAGTGTGCAAAGAAAAGAGGGAAACCACAAAAAATACAGTGTATTTGATTATTTATTAATAGATAATAGAGTCTCCTACAACAAAATAACAATTCTTACTCCCGAAATATAAAGCAATTGTCTATCATCTCAATGACAACAGTATTCCTTATTTATATCAAGCGTACTTTGAATCACTATATAAATAGCCAGAGAGAGTCGACAGGTTGCCGCAATCGTTTGTCGGAATACATATAAAAAAGATCAGTCTAAACAAAAAGAAAAAAGTAGTAATTCAAAAATAGAAAAGGCAAAGTTCTGTTGGTACTTTACTTCAATAAATTTGCATCAAAATACATTTTCTAATATTAAGTTAATAATCACATCATATTTATAATGCAAAAGAAGATAACGGGACAAAGATAATAATATCTTTTAATAAATCATAAATTCAAGGTTTATTTTTTCATGTATATTATGAAATACATTTTAGCTTAAAAACAGGAATATACTTCTTTGGCAAATATAGTAGACTATAAGTAATACTCAATAATATTGGAACCTAATCCCTCTACCGGTCAGTCAATATCTACTATAACCAACTAATAAACAACAGATAACATTATTGAGGTCCATGGTATATCTGTACGCCTATTACAACATATCAGACTGTCATAATCAATTAAGTACCAACAGAACTAAGCCTGAAGCAACAATGTAAAGATAGATCATAAAATACAATAAATAGAATAACCCTAATTTAAAAAGCTTATGAGATAAAAAACAGAGAAATGACCTCACACAAACTCCGGAAAACCATTTTTCCGGGAAACCTAAGAAACAAACTATTCAAAATGAAGTTTAACCGAACAATTTAGTGTATGACAAAAAAAATCAACCTGTTTCCAAGCCTTATACGGTTTCGGGAAACCAATCGCCTAAAAATGGCAATTGCTGCATCTATCATGCTATGGTGTATGGCACCCCAACAAGCAGTTGCAGATACGTATGAAAAACACGAAGTTGCCAGTATTCAGCAGCAAAAGGTAAAAGCGAACGGTACTGTAGTAGATCAGACCGGCGAACCTCTAATCGGCGTTTCTGTAAAAGTAAAAGACGCGCCTAATGGAACAATCACCAATTTAGATGGTAAATTCTCCATCGATGTAGCCAAAGGTGCTACACTTGAAATATCCTATGTGGGATATAAAACCGTCATTGTAAAAGCCGAATCAACCCCAATGCACATTGTCTTAAAAGAAGATAGTGAAATGATAGATGAGGTAGTGGTAGTTGGTTATGGCTCACAGAAAAAGGTTAATGTCACCGGTGCCGTAGGCATGGTCAATTCCGAAGTACTTGAAGCTCGTCCGGTACAAAATGTATCGCAAGCTTTACAAGGTGTGGTACCGGGTTTGAACCTCTCCGTCAACAACGGTGGTGGTTCACTGGATAGTGAGATGAGTATTAATATTCGTGGTACAGGTACCATCGGCGACGGCTCCGGATCGTCTCCATTGGTATTGATCGATGGCATCGAGGGCAGCCTGAATACAGTAAACCCCAATGATATTGAATCGGTATCAGTACTGAAAGATGCTGCATCAGCTTCTATTTATGGTGCACGTGCCGCATTCGGTGTGGTTTTGGTAAAAACCAAAAGCGGACAATCGGGAAAACCCAGAGTGACCTATTCGGGTAATGTGCGCTTCTCTGATGCGACTAATATTCCTGAAATGCTGGATTCTTATACTTTCGCACAATACTTTAACCGTGCAGCGGCAAATGATAATGGTGGTACTGTTTTCAGTAAAGAGCAACTGGAACGCATCAAAGCATACCAGGATGGTACCTTAAAATCATCAGCTACCTTTAACGAACAATCACGCCGATGGAACTACTATACGGGATCGAATGCAAATACCGACTGGTTTAAGGAAGTGTATGAAGATTGGGTTCCTTCCATGGATCACAATCTTAGCATCAGTGGTGGCACAGATAAAACTCAATATATTGTCAGTGGAAGCTTTCTCGATCAGAAAGGTTTGATCCGCCATGGCAAAGATACCTTCCAGCGCTACACTTTAAATGGTCGAATCACAAGTAACATCACAGACTGGTTTACATTGGGATATTCAACCAAATGGACACGTGAAGATTATGATCGTCCAAGTTACCTGACGGGATTGTTCTTCCACAATGTGGCACGCCGCTGGCCGACTGTACCTGTCTATGACGATAACGGATACCTGACCGAACCATCCGAACTGATCCAACTGGAAGACGGAGGCAGACAAATCAACCAGAAGGACCTCTTCACACAACAGCTGCAACTGACCTTCGAACCAATCAAGAACTGGAAAATTTATGTAGAAGGAAGTTTGCGTGTAACCGCCAATAACCAACATTGGGAAGTACTGCCTGTTTATCAGCACGATGTAGACGGTAATCCGGTAGGTATGACATGGGATGCAGGTGTAGGCAGCTATCCGGTAGGCGGTTCAAAAGTGTCTGAATATGCTTATAAAGAGAATTACTATTCTACCAATATCTATTCGGATTACTTCAAGCAACTGGATAACGGGCACTATTTCAAGGCAATGGTAGGTTTCAACGCCGAGCTGTACAAGGACCGCAGTGTAAGTGCGGACAAATCAACCTTGATTACTCCATCCGTACCGACAATTAATACCGCAGTAGGTGAACCCAGTGTAGCAGGTGGATACAGACATACCTCAGTGGCCGGTTTCTTTGCCCGTTTAAACTGGAACTACAAAGACCGCTACATGCTGGAAGCCAACGGACGCTACGATGGTTCTTCACGCTTTATCGGCGACAAACGTTGGGGATTCTTCCCGTCATTCTCAGGTGGTTGGAACATCGCCCGTGAAGCATTTTTCGAAGAAACCGCCAACAAGTTGAAAATTGGTACACTGAAACTGAGAGCATCGTGGGGACAGTTGGGTAACACCAACACCAATGAAGCCTGGTATCCTTTCTATCAGACTTTACCGCAAGGACAGAACTACGGATGGTTAGTAAACGGTGTACGCCAGAATTATGCCAGCAATCCGGGTATCGTCAGTAGCGAAAAGACCTGGGAAACCATCGAAACATGGGATGCCGGTCTGGACTGGGGATTATTCAACAACCGTCTGACCGGTTCATTCGACTATTTCGTACGTTACACATACGACATGATTGCCACCGCTCCGGAACTCCCCTCTATTCTGGGTACAGGTGTTCCTAAAATCAATAATGCCGACATGAAATCGTATGGTTTCGAGTTGGAAATCGGCTGGAGAGACAGAATCAAAAACTTCTCTTATGGAGTGAAATTTGTCCTCTCGGATGCACAACAAAAGATTCTGAAATACAACAATCCCGACAAGAGTCTTAGTAATCCTTATTATGAAGGACAGAAGCTAGGAGAGATATGGGGATACAAAACAATTGGAATCGCACAAAGCGATGAAGAAATGAACCAACATCTTGCCAATGCCAAGCAGCCGATGGGGCAGAAATGGGCAGCAGGTGACATCATGTATGCCGATCTCGACAATAGCGGCTCTGTGGACCAAGGTAACTACAAAGTAGGTGATTCGGGCGACTGGCAGATTATCGGAAACAACACCCCTCGCTTCAACTATGGTATCACGATAGATGCTGCTTGGAAAGGTTTAGACTTCCGTGCCTTTGTACAAGGTATCGGCAAACGTGATTATTGGCTGAACGGCCCGTACTTCTGGGGATTCTCCGGAGGTGGCGAATGGGCTTCCGCCGGATTTAAAGAACATTGGGATTTCTGGCGTCCGGAAGGTGATCCCTTGGGAGCTAACACCAATTCGTACTTCGCACGTGTCATCCGCGGTACATCGAAAAACCAGCAACGTCAGACACGTTACTTGCAAGATGCTTCGTATTGGCGCTTGAAAAACATCCAGATCGGATATACATTACCCAAAGTATGGACAAAGAAAGCAGGAATGGAATCAGTACGTGTTTATGTATCGGGCGACAACCTGCTGACTGTATCAGACATCACCGGAGTATTCGACCCCGAAAACCTGGGAACCCAATGGACCGATCCGGGTAAAGTATATCCGTTACAGAAAGTAATTGCAATTGGTTTAACCGTAAATTTCTAAAAAACGAATCATTATGAAACTAAAAAATAGAATCATACAATTATGTGTACTGACAGGGGGAGTATTACTTTTCCCATCATGTAACGACTTCCTAGACAGGGAGCCGCTGGATCAGGTAACACCGGAATCGTATTTCCAGAATGCAGATCACTTGGCAGCTTATAGTATTTCAAAGTATCAGAATCTGTTCTCTACTCATAGCGGATTTAGTGCGGGTACTGTAAACAATGACGGTGCTACCGACAATATGGTTTCAGGCGGCAGCAGCGGTAGCGGACTCCAGAATTACTACACCAAGGATGTTTGGAAGACAGAAGCAGCCAATGACAACTGGGACTTCTCCTTTTTTCGTTATTGCAATTACTTCTTTGAAAAAGTACTCCCCAAATATGAGGCAGGAGAGATATCAGGTAACGCTGACGATGTGAAGCATTATATCGGTGAAATGTACTTTATCCGTGCCTGGAAATATTTCCAGAAGCTGAGGATGTATGGAGACTATCCGATTATCACAGAAGTATTACCGGATAATGCGGAAATATTGATAGAAAAAGGTGTACGACAACCACGTAACAAGGTGGCGCGTTTCATTCTTGAAGATCTTGACAAGGCCGCCGAGTACATGCACGACCATGGTTTTGCCGGCAACAACCGCTTGAACAAGCAATGTGCTTTGTTAATCAAATCACGTGTAGCACTCTACGAAGCTACTTTCGAGAAATATCATCAGGGTACGGGACGTGTACCGGGTGATGCCAACTGGCCGGGTAAGCGAGTGCATCCTGATTATAAATATGATGCCAATACCGAAATAAACTTCTTTCTGGACCAGGCGATGTCCGCAGCAGAACAAGTAGCCGATGTCATTAAGCTGACACCTAACAGCGGTGTGTTCAATCCGGCAAATGACAACGACATTTCGGGATGGAATGATTATTTCGATATGTTTTCAGCCGAAGACATGAGTGGATTTGAAGAAGTGCTCTTCTGGCGTGATTATTACTCCGGCGACTTTACCATCGCACACGGCGCTACAGCTTATGTAGCTTCGGGAGGCAACAACGGTATGTTGCACAACTATGTCCAACCTTTCCTGATGAAAGACGGTCTGCCTTGGTATGCAG